>ENA-OPSJ01000955-OPSJ01000955.1-human-gut-metagenome-genome-assembly--contig:-NODE-955-length-23742-cov-5.515473_pt1 | contig 23742 bp, 17 predicted proteins | sample MGYA00241801_ERZ501893 | MGnify/ENA primary metagenome ERZ501893 (study PRJEB25962, sample SAMEA2042219) | human gut metagenome | biome: human gut; feature: human-associated habitat; material: faeces...
GTGGTGGCCCATTTTTCAATGAGCGCCCTGGCCCACTTTTCAATGAGTATTTACAGAGCTTTGCATCCTACAGGTAAAGATTTTTCATATTTCTTTCAGAATAGTTTGGAATACCGTCTGGCAAATCAAGGCTTTCGCATAGATTATTTCCTCGTTAGTAAGGAATTGATGCCGTATGTCGTAAAATCAGAGATTTTGACAGAAGTAACTGACACGACAAACTGTCCGTTGTTATTAGAAATTGATACATCACAATATGTCTGAGATAGAAGATATTATAGATGAGACTACTACTGCCAAGGCCTCATCACTTCACATCGAGTCGAATGAATGCGGTTGCCCTGAGTGCAAAAAGGGGAAGAAGCATTATGTCCAGATTCTTGATATGGATAGATATGTAAACGCGTTAAATGATTGGGATTAATATAAAGTAAGTTATGGATTTACTATCACTTGAGGACTTTACATTAGAGACAATAAACTATCTCATGGAAAACGAGGTGGAAGAAAATATCCACCTCGATTATAAAGATGGGAAGGCTCTCCAAACTAATGATAAGGGTAAGAATGACATTACAAAAGATGTTTCATCATTTGCTAATTCGGATGGTGGAATAATCGTTTATGGTCTATCTGAAAAGGATCATAAGCCAAATTCCATTTCACCATTAGATGGTAACTGCTTTACAAAAGAACGTTTGGATCAAATTATTGCAAACATTCAACCACATATCAAGGGGGTTAAGATATTCCCAATTCGGATAGACGGTGATTTATCTCGTTCAATATATGTAGTGCGAATTCCTCGAAGTTCCTATGCTCCACACATGGCAACTGACCATAGATATTACAAACGTAACAACTTTCAATCTGTTGCAATGGAGGATTATGAGGTTAGAGACCTTTTTAACAGAGCCGATAAGCCGGAATTGGAAATTAGTGTGTGTTTTTGTACTTGTATCAATGAAGAAGAAGTACTTGACGAAAACGATTCTTATGAATATAGGTTCAATATTGGAGTGACGAATATTGGTAGAAAACCTTGTTCAAATTTTAAGATTGCACTAATATTCCGACCTGATCAATTTGGTTTCCATTATACTTTCAATGCTGACGTGAATAATGTTCACTCTGTATCTCAAACAATATTAGACAATAAGAGAATCAAAATTTCATTTGGTAGTAAGGAAACGATTTTCCCTGAAGAGAGTATTGATTTTTCACCTACTATTAAAATCCCGTATTCTTACATTAATCAGTTCTTAGATGCAAGCAATTTCGAGATGATATTATGGTATGACGGTGGGCCTCGCATATATCGATATAATCTGAAGGAAGAAGAATTTTCTTCAATAGAGGAATAATCATTGATGGATAATTGATTCCTAAACACGCGAATAGATTATAAAAATAAATACAATTTCGGAACGAATACCCCGCACAACGCCGCCTTTGGCGGCCGAAATTTTTGAAAAAACGAGTGGAGCAACTTCATCACGAGGTCGCTCCACTCTGACTATGAAATCTATTGTTATGCTGTAATTCGCTCTTTGATTAGGTGGGTGTTGGCGTTGATGAGTTTGATTATACGGTCGTGGTATTCGGTGTTTTGATTGCAGACACCTCTTGACTGAACCACCTTTAGGGTTTTGAGGTCAACCTCGATGGTCTCGATTATTCTGCCGTCTATTCTCGCTGAGAAGATAAGGCTGTCCTCACGCTGGTCATAGGCTGCGCTGAAAAGACACATATGCTGACTTTCAGCCTCCTGTCGGTATTCCTCAACGCTTTCCAAAACCTTGACCTCAATCTCTCCGTCATTGATACGGATGCCGAAGAACTTCTCTTTCTGCTCCTTGAAACTCGCCTCCCTCTCTTGGGCTTTGCGAATGTCCTCGGCTCTCTTTGCCTTGTCTTGGATAGTCTGAAGTTTCTTCACATACCGGTCGTGTTCCTCTTGGAGATTGGCGGGGCAGATGTACTTGGGAGATTGAATGTCCTTGTCACAACGCTCCAACATCTTGACGTAGTCAACCCACATAACGGAGTCCTTGACCTTGTAGCCGTTGCGGTTGGCTATCTTGATGGTGTTCCAATATCTCTTGATGTCCTCTGCCCTCTGGTCTGAACTGCAAAGGTATCGGAGCAATTCTATCTCGTTGGCTTTCATCAGCGTCTCGGCTTTGGGGTTGGTCAGCAACTGCTGAAAGAGGGTCACGGGGTGGATATGGTGGGTGGAGTTCTTGAACCCGTTTCGCTTGATTGTATCAGTGACCTTGATGCGAGGGTAAACCCATTGGTCGGCTATGTGATTGAAGGCATCGTTGTCGTTCCTTATCTCCAATGGTGAGCCGAAAGCAAAAGAGTCGATGTAGTAGCCGAGTGTCCTCTGCAAACCTACTACGGTCTTGTTGCCCTTGGGGTCAATAAAGTATTGACCGATTTCAAGATAAGCGGGACTTGCCTTCATTCCCTTGCGCATTTCAACCATCATCAGGAACATTCTGACTACCTGATAGTCCTCAATGGTGGTGATTACGTTGAAATAGGACTTGTCACGAATAACACGCTCTTTGGTGTCCTTGATTTCTATCTGTGTGCCACATTCGGGGCATAGACACATTCCTTTGCGGGTATTCAACCACTCGTGACCGCATTTCATACAGGTACACATTCCGGATTTCAGTCGGTATCCGTAGTGACTGATAGTTGAGTTGAGTGCCCAATTCATTTGGGGAGCGGTGAGCGGGCGAAGTCGCCCACTCAGTTCCACTATATGCTGTTGCTTTTTATTGCGGGGTTTCATAATCTTTTGGGGGTGTTTAGAGTTCATCAAATAGGTTGGGGATAGTGTCAATCTCTGCTCCGGCTTTGGGTGCAGTGGCGGTCGGCTTGGGTTGAGCCTTCGGCTGAGATTGTCTGCGGAGTTCTCGGAGTTGCTCCTGCTTGTACTGCTCCATCGCCTGCTGTTTGAGTTCCGCTTTGTCCTCATCGGTGAGTTGGTCTTTGGAGACTACCACCTTGCAGTTGATGGGTTTGCCGATTTCCTCTGCGGTGCAGTCGCCATCCCAATAATGGGTAGCAAGCGAAAATACCTCATCGTTGGTCATTACGCTGACACCTTGACGTTTGACTTCGTTCAGTATGAACTGACAGCACTCGGAAAGGGATTTAGAGGGGTCTGCATAGCGGATAGCAAACAGATTGTCGCTCTCTGCACGGCTATCAAGATAGTTGCGGATAGCCTCGATAAAATTCTCAGATGATTTCATAGTCGTATATTTTAGAAAGTTAATACCCAATAGATTATTGCTATTACTGTCAGTATGGAGATTAGCCATCCCACACCTCGGAGTATCGGTCGGACTACCACCCACATCACCACTGCCACAACTAAGCCGATGATGACACCTGCCACATTCGCCACCACTTTGATTATGCGGTATTGATGGGAGGTTTGGTGAGTCTTGCCTCGACCTGAATTTCTAATATGTTGATTTGTAGCTGTCATATCGGTGGGTGCTTTTTTTTAACCATGCGTCTAATGACGGTGTGGCTGTATGAGTTGCTCGACGCCTAAATGTCGTGTGGCGACAAAATGGACGGTTCAGGCAGGCTGGAACAAATACTACCTCCGCAGGAGTGTGGAGATTTTTCCGAGACTGAATGAACCGGCCTTAGCCACACGTTACATCTGGCGAGCGACTTATACTTGCCCATCTGTTAGTGTGATGCCTTGATTGAATGGCACCCCCGGTATGACGGCACAAAGCGGCATATCTGTCGGCAATCTTTCTATTGCCGATGGACTATGAAATCACTGAAAAACAAAAGGGAAACGGTCAGCCCCAATAAGGCGAAGTCTATGCCAATGCAGTGAGGAACGAGCAAATCGGCATAGTCTTCGACAGGTGGCTGCAATCAAGCGATGAGTGGCGGAACGGTCGTAAAATTCCTTGCGAGGCAATGCGTCCCGGAACACGGACAGCCGCCAATACAGTCTTATGGTATCAGGCAGCGTCCCCGATGCCCAACCATAAGGCGATGGAGGTTGTCGGTGTTCAGCATTGCCAATAGGCGTGATGCGGTCAATGGGTGTCAGTGCTTGCACCGTCACCTATTGACGGCATTACGCCGCCAACACGGAAGACCGCTCCGCCTCTCATCGCTTTCGATAGGGAAATTCAATCTAAAAATCCGGGGATTTAATTTGATGCTTGACTAAATACTATCACTCTTTTGATTGCTGTAAGTCAGCCATTTCTCAATATTTCCGAGATATTACCCAACATTTCCCAACTTTGAAAATTGTCAAAAACAAAGTGCCTGGGTATGGTTGTTTCACTATCGAAACCGACACGAAGTCGAGTAGCCGCAAAGGAATGGGAAACATATCCAGACGGCACAAGGGAAATCCCTTTGGAGATTATCCCCGGTTAGGTTCGACCATACTCCCCCTAAAAAATAAGGAATTTTTCATTTTCCTCCTTCAGATATATATTCATCTGAAGCAGCCATAGTTATGTCTAAATTTTAGGCTCTTGAAAATGTTAAATAAAATTAAATCAACAGGGTAGTTCCCGGGAACGTTCCTAATCAGCTCCAATCACAATTTCTAAATTCGTGGCGTAAAACACTAAATCCGAATAATAAAATGGAAACAAAAACACCCCAACGCCTCACCTCAAAAGAGTTCGCGGTTATTTGCCGAATGATCTCCAAGCTGAAAGAAGAGGTGCTAAATGTAAAGAACGGAGTTCACGCCAAAATCGACCTTGTGACAAAATCTATCAAGGATGCTTTTGAAGGATTCGGCATTCTCGACCCGGATGAAGACACTTGGACAGAGCAGCAGGTCTGCGAACACTATCATGTAACTCGGCGCACCATGTATAATTACCGCAAAGCGGGACTTATAACCGGATACAAAACCGGAGCTGGTCGGAATTGCAAAATCAACTATCGCAAAGCCGATGTCATGGAGCTGTTCGCTTCCGAAAATGCCTAAGCACACACAACACACATACACAATAATTATCGCGCCCGAAACGGCGCAAGTTTCTAACCCCTAAACACTTTTATATTTATGGCACAAGACCAGAATTTAGAAGAAGTCCTTATCGCCCGTAACAACGAGACTGGCGAGGTAGGCGCAGTGACCGGACTCAAAGAGGACGGCACACCCAAAATGACCGATGTTAAATCGGCGAAACTCTCTGACCTCGTAAAATTTCAAAAGGGTCAGAACCCCATCGAGGCATTCCTGTCGAACTTTGTTCGTCAGTGCCAGAACCCTACAACTTTCGGATTTTTCCGAGTTCCAGCTGACCGCTATGACACCGTCGGCACCGTAATCGGCGACCTTGCCAAAGACCCGGAAGCCAATGCCGAGATGCTCAAAAACAATAAAGTGGAGCTTCCCTCGGCAGAGCAGAAAGTCGAGCAACCGCAACAGTCCGCAGCACAGACGGAGCAGCCCGCTCAGTCGGCAGGCTCCGAGAACGCTCAGGCCCCCGACAAGGGGGCTAAACACTCCGCAATCGACGAAAGTAAAATCGACTGGGCGAACCTCAAAGAGAAATGGGGCATTGACCGTGACGCGCTCGAAAGGAGCGGCGACCTGAAGGAAATGCTCTACAACCGCAAGTCGAAACTCGTCACCGTGACACCGACATTCGCCGGCGAGAAGTTCCCCATCGACGCCCGCCTCTCATTCCGCACAGATCCCGACGGCAACGTGAAGATAGTTCCTCACTTCATACACCGTGAGCCGAAGCTCGACCAGAAGTTCGAGGGCTATGAGTTTTCTAAGGAAGACAAAGCCGCACTTCGTGAGACAGGCAATCTCGGCAAAGTAGTGGAACTGACCGACAAGAACGGCAACAAGGTTCCCTCATACGTCAGCATTGACCGTCTGACCAACGAGGTGGTATCTGTCCCGGTCAAGGATGTTTTCATCCGCGACACTATCGGGCAGACCAAACTGACCATCGCCGAGGTCATGCAGCTCAAAGAGGGCAAATCTCTTCCACCGAAGGAAATATCCGACAAGAACGGCAGAACTTACAATGTCGTGCTTCAGGTGTCGGCCGACCGCAAAGGGGTCGAGTTTGTCCCCAGCGGCGCCCGACGTATGGAACAGAAGGAGCAGCACCAGCAGTCCAACGGTCAGCAGCAGTCTTCGTGGCTGACAAAAGACGGGCAGATAAAGCCTATCTCCAAATGGGCCGGTGTTCCGATGACTCCCCAGCAACAGGCAGACTATACCGCCGGTAAGGTCGTGGTGATGACTGACATGGTGGACAAGAAGGGGCAGCCCTGTACGGTCTATCTTCAGTTCAACCCCGAAAAGCAGCGTCCCACCACATCGCTCAATGATCCCCGTGTCAAGGTCGCCAATGAATCCCAGACTCAGAAGGCGGTCAACAACGACGGTCTCACCAACGAGGCGACAAAACACGTCGCAGAGCCGCTCCAGAAGTATCAGACCGAGCCTAAGAACAAGGCTCAGCAGGAGCAGCAGCGCAAGCCCAAGGGTCCCCGAATGTGACTCAAGGCTGACGCAATCCGGATAAAATAGCGGAGGGAGGTCCGGAACTCCCGATGCTTTTTCTTCCAAACCACTGAATCCATCCAAATAACATTAAACAAAAATTAGTATGACAAAGAATAATCTTATCACTGTCGTAACAGATCATCAGTTTGCGGCAGACACGATCGCCAAGGCAATCGGCGCAAATGAGAAGCATGACGGCTACTATCTCGGCAACGGCTATGCCGTAACATGGACCGGTGGCCACGTAATCGAAGCCACTTTCAAGCCTGAAGAAAGCTTTGTGCTTTCAACAGACATGGATTGCCGTCTCGTATTCGCCCACAACTTTAAGTTCACAATGCGAGACTTCGATGAACTCGTGGGCTACAACAAGTCGGAGTATGATAAGCGTCAGCTCGAAACTATCAAGGCTCTTTGGAAAAAGAGCGATACAATCATCAATGCGATGATTCCTGACATCGAAGGAGATCTCGCGTTCCTCAGCCTGTACTATTTCTTCGCGATTCCTAAGAATGTGCGTCGTGCGTGGCTGCCCATAATGACCAAGGGCGCGATTGTAAACGCAATAGTCAAGTGTAAGATAGACACTGAGCGATATGAGAAATGGCTCTCTGACTCAATCTACAACCACCTTGTCAAACTGACAAAGTCCACTAAAGAAAAAGTGGGCGCCTTCATCGTTGACGAAATGTCCGATGATATTGCAGAGAAAGTTGAAAACCAGTATGGTATCGACATGTCTCATGACTCGGATGCCTGTGTGGTGGATAACCGTCTGGTTATCTTCACTCAGCACAAATCTCTCTACAACTTGACCGGGCTTTTGGTCGATGCTGCAACCGAACTCGACTTCACACATGAAAAGACGGTGCAGATAGCCATGATGCTCTATGTCAAAAAACTGATTTCCTATCCCTTCACCCAGCAGAACACCATACCCTATGATGTATGGAAGCTCATGCTCACCAACAAGCAGATGCTGGCCTACAATACCAAGTGGGGCAAGAAGGTGAAACGCTATCAAAAGCTGAGCCGTCGCCACAACTTCCGCAGCGGTGAGACCATATTCAATGGTCATGGTATTGTTACCACCGGGCTTCACCCGACCGATCTCACCCGCGATGAGGAAAAGCTCTACAATATGATTGTCAAGAGAGTCCTCGATGCTTTCACATCGGTCAAGTCAAAGCGAAAGAAGACAAACCGGAAGGCTAAAACCGCGTGAATCAGCTATAAAAAACAGTTAATCCTACCCGATAGTCCAGAAGTTTTTATTAACTTTGCACTAATTCAACGTCATAATGTTTTTGTTTCATTTTTGACGTGGATTTAGTGGTTGGACATCGGGAGGGATCCCGATGTCCTTTTTTTACACACACACAAACACTACATACACATACCGAGGACGCCGGTAAACCACTAATCCCGAATTCCCAATGAAACAAAATGTTGAATCAAGGGGGCTGGACGACTACCGCGTCTATCTCCAAGGTCATCTTCGTGACCATTATTTCCCGCAACGCAATAATAAAAAATTCATAGAGCAGCGTGTCGAAGATGCCTATGACCGCTTCGTAACCCTGCGATTGGAAGGCAGATCAGTTCCATACGCCGAAGAAATGGCTATGCGTACTCTGCTTGACGGTCTTTATGTTTCCCGATATGACATTATATATAATGTGGTAGAAGAAAACTCCTCCATAGGTATGCGTCTGCCCGAAGAATACTGGCCGGACTTCACCGTGCATCTTCTCGGACTGCAACCTGTCCGGGAAATACTCGACCGTTACGAGGTCAATGGTGATTTCCTGAGCCGGGAGACTCATCAGCCTATGCTGATTGAATTGCTTGGTACAATCTCCGAAATACTTGACGACTATGAGTTATAATCGTCTTCAAGTAATGCGCGACAACATCGAGGCTATACGGATGGCGTTTAGCCTCGGTGTCAAAGGTCGCGGGGCGCAGACTGCTGAGGAAATTGCAGTGCTGCGCAAGTATGCCGGGTTTGGCGGGTTGAAGTGTATTCTCAACGATGCCAACGAGCTGGCGGATGCCGCCAAGTGGAGCAAGTCAGATATTGAACTGTTTGCGCCTACGGTTGAGTTGCGTCGTCTGATTCACGACTATTCGCGTGACGACAAGGAGTTTAACCGTTATATGGAGTCGTTGAAGGCTTCAACGCTGACGGCTTTCTATACCGACAACCGTATCGTGGATGCAATATCCGACGCGCTGAAATATCAAGGAGTCGAGATAAAAAGTTTTCTTGAACCCTCTGCCGGTCAGGGTGCTTTTATTGACTCTTTCCTTCGTAATGGCAGATACCCCGGTGCCGAGGTATTAGCATACGAAAAGGATTTGCTCACTGGCAAAATTCTGTCGGCCCTACATCCGTCTATTCTTACCCGCATAGAGGGCTTCGAGAAGATTGAGAGCGACTTCAACGGGTACTTTGATGTAGCCGCCTCTAATGTTCCTTTCGGCGACTTCGCGGTTGCAGACCCGGCTTATGCCGTTAGCAAGGAGATTGGCTACCGTCAGGCTTCCAAGTCGTTGCACAATTACTTCTTTCTCAAAGGTCTCGACCAAGTGAGAGAGGGAGGTCTGATTGCCTTTATCACATCGCAGGGCGTGATGAACGCTGCTTCTCCCTTCGTAAGAATGGAGCTTGTGAAAAAGGCTGACCTTGTGGCGGCATTACGTCTGCCTAACAACACTTTCTCCGACAATGCCGGGACTGATGTTGGCTCAGACCTTATCATCATGCAGAAGCACACCGGAAAGAAGTCCTTGTCGGCTGATGAAGAGTTTTTCATCCAGTCGGTTGTTGACCGGGGTACAAAAGTGCCGGGCAACAAATTCTTTCAGGCTTTTCCGCAAAATGTGATATACACCGATGCAAAGGTTGGCACTGACCAGTATGGCAAACCTGCCATCGTGTACCACCATGACGGAGGTGTCGATGGCATTGCCGAAGACTTGCGCAGGGCACTCGATGAGTCGCTACACCTGCGCCTGAATCTGGAATTATACAATTCCAACGGAATCAAGCCGCCTACGCCTGACCCGGTTACACCAACTCCCACTCCTACACCCAAGCAGGATGCGAAGGTGGAAAAGAAGTCGAGCCTCACGAATACGCCTCTGATGCAGCAGTATCAGGAGATGAAAAAGAAACACCCGGATGCAGTTTTGCTTTTCCGTGTCGGAGATTTCTATGAAATTTTCGGCAAGGATGCGGTTATTGCCTCAGAGATTTTGGGTATAACCCTGACCCGTCGCCAGACCGGTATAGACAGCCGTATAGAATTGGCTGGCTTTCCACACCATGCTCTCGACACATATCTGCCCAAACTTGTGCGGGCCGGTAAACGTGTGGCAATATGTGAACAGTTGGAAGACCCGAAACTGAAAAAGACTCCCAAGCAAAAGGTGGTCGAGACTGTTACACCCAACCAGACGCCAAAGGCAGAGCCTAAGACGGAACCAAAGCCGGAGCCAAAACCTTCCCACGTTCCGGTAGAAACGCCAAAGTCTGAGTCGGTAAAAGAGATTGAAACTGACGGCAGACCAGATTATACCGATAATCCCGATCCCCGTTTGTATGCCTACAATCTTTTCGGAGAGTTAGAGCCTATCGACAAACCGCGTCGTCAGCCGAAACCAGCTGAGGATGCGCCCAAGCCGAAACCAAGTGTTGAGGTCAAGGACATTCCTGTCAAAAAATTCCGTCCGCTCAGTGAAAAAGAATTGGAATTTTACGGTTCTCTGAACTGGGAGGACAATCCTCCTATCAACGGATTCTATGAGACAATGATGTCAATTGCACATCGTCAGTTGGAGGAAATGCGTCTGGAGCGTGAGGCTGCGGAGGCTGCCAAATCGGAGACAATCAACGAGAACGGTACTGTCATTGAGCGCACCGAAGGCGACTTCATCCCCGGCAGACAGCCAAGAGTGGCTGCACAAAAGCCGGAAGCTGTCAAGGTCGATATGTCACCCCGTCCGTTCACGGAGGACATTCAGTTCTTCCACCACAACGGCAGCATGGTCGTTCAGGACGGTCTTGTAGGCTTCCTCTCGGAAGTCCGCAATAGCGGAGCCACATTCAACCCTCTGGAGTTGAAGCCGGAACAGGCGAAACGAGCCATGCTCTATGTCACTCTTTCCGAGACTTATCAACAACTCTACAATTACGAGGCTGAGACGCATGAACCATCGGAACATCTGCGCGAACACCTCAATCAGTATTACGACGAGTTTGTGGAGAAATACGGTAATCTCAACGAGAAACAGAATGTGAGATTTATCCTGATGGATGCCAATGGGCGTGACGCACTGGCTTTGGAGCGCGGCGAGAACGGCAGGTTTGTCAAGGCAGACATCTTCGATCACCCTGTTTCATTCGCTCTCGATGAAGTGACAAGTGTCGATACTCCGATGGAAGCTCTGTCCGCATCGCTCAACAAATACGGTGAGGTCAATCTCGAATATATGTCAGGACTGGTGGATATGGATAAGGATTCTTTGGTGGATAACCTCGAAGGACACATCTATTATAATCCATTAGTCGAAAACTACGAGATTAAAGACCGATTCATCGCCGGAAATGTCGTGGCTAAAGCCAATGACGTTAGGGCATGGATTGACCGGGAGGAAGAACGTATCAAGAATTTCCCTGGCTATGACGGCGTTGAACCGTTCATCGCCATGTCGAAAGACTCCCTCAAAGCATTGGAGGAAGCCCGGCCCCGCCGTATCGAGTTCGATGAGCTTGATTTCAACTTCGGTGAACGATGGATTCCCACGGGTATCTATTCGGCATATATGTCGTATCTGTTCCACACCGATGTGAAGATTGCCTATTCTTCCTCAATGGATGAATACTCGGCTGAGGCATCGAGAAAGAACATGACCATCTGGGAGGAGTTCTGCGTCAGAGGCTATTACCGTACTTACGACGGTATGAACCTGTTGAAACACGCACTCCATAATACCGTCCCCGACATCAAGAAGTCAGCTGGAAAGGACGATAACGGCAACGACATCAAGGTGCCGGACAACGAGGCTATCCAACTCGCCAATACAAAGATTGACGAGATACGAAACGGATTCTCGGAATGGCTCGAAGCCCAGTCGCCTGAGTTCAAGGAGAAACTCGTTGACCTCTACAATGACAAGTTCAACTGTTTCGTCCGTCCGCAGTATGACGGCAGTCACCAGACCTTCCCTGACCTCAATATGAAATTATTGGGTGACAGGTATGGAATCCACTCCATTTATCAGTCGCAGAAGGATTGTATCTGGATGCTGAAACAGAATGGCGGTGGCGTGTGCGATCATGAGGTGGGGACAGGTAAAACACTGATAATGTGCATAGCAGCGCATGAAATGAAGCGTCTCGGACTGGCTCACAAGCCGATGATTATCGGTCTGAAAGCCAATATCGCCGAGATAGCTATGACATATCAGTCTGCCTATCCCAATGCCCGAATATTGTTTGCCGATGAAAAGAGTTTCAAGGCGGATAACCGCGTGGCGTTCTTCAACCAGATCAAGAACAACGACTATGACTGCGTGATAATGTCGCACGACCAGTTCGGCAAGATACCGCAGTCACCGGAGATGCAGCAGCAAATCCTTCAGGCGGAGCTTGATACGGTTGAAGAAAACCTCGAAGTGCTGAAACAGCAGGGTCACGATGTCAGTCGTGGTATGCTCAAAGGTCTCATCAAGCGCAAGGAGAACCTGACCGCAAAGATTGCTACCATTCAGTACCAGATGGACCAGAGCAGAGATAATGTTGTGGACTTCAAACAGATGGGTATCGACCACATCTTCGTTGATGAATCGCATCAGTTCAAGAACCTTATGTTCAATACCCGCCATGATAGAGTGGCGGGGTTGGGCAACTCGGAAGGCTCACAACGTGCGCTGAATCTTCTCTACGCAATCCGTACCATTCAAGAGAGAACCGGTAAGGATTTGGGAGCGACATTCCTGTCGGGTACTACAATCAGTAACTCGCTTACTGAATTGTACCTGTTATTCAAGTATCTACGTCCGAATGAACTTGAAAGACAGGACATCAGGTGTTTTGATGTAAGAAGTTCATAATGCTGATTATCAACAATAACTTACAATTTAAGTGTACTAAAAATGTACTTATTGCGATAATAAGAGGAAATAGAATAAAGCGATTTATGGATTTTTAAGGAGTGTTGGTTATATTTAATTGCTTTTGTTTTCTTGTTGTATGGTAATAGAAAAAGCCGCCCGGATTAAGAGCGGCTTCTGGATAATGTTTGAAAAAATTGTTATTCTTTGATAGAATTGAGGTCGCGGAACAGTTTTATGTATTGTGGCCACATATGAACTATGCCGTAAATGATTGCGATAATCAGGGTTGCGATTGTGAGCCAAAAGCCTGTACGGTTGAACTCCCATGCATTCGGTAGTAGCAGGGTAAACAAGATGACTAAGCCCATGCCAAATATCACTTCGCCGGAAATCATCAGCAATCTTATGTTCGCTGTCTTGGAGAATAATTTGCTTGGTGTAAGAGCCGCGATGTTGATGTTTTTGAGTTTGAGATACATAAAAATGTACCATGTTGCGGCGATTGTCATATATACCACAAGGTATATTTTGAGGTATGAGGGGAACGAGTACGGGTTGAGGTTGCCGAGTGCCATTGCAGCGAACACAATGGCGAGGATAAGGCAAGAGATGAATCCCTGGCGGAATTTTTTAAGTATCTTGGTCTGCGCGGTTTCGGAAGCAGACACGTTTATCTTTATATCGGAGTTTGTCTTTGCGAGCACTTGTTCAAGCGTTGACATACTTTTTTTGAGTTCGTCGAGCTGCATATTATATCTGTTTTGAGAGTTTATCTTTTATACGGTGTATTTTTACGGCAACTGTGTTGCGTTTAAGTCCGAGAGTATCAGCTATTTCATCATACGAATATTCGTCAAGCCAAAGGAGTATGATTGCTTTCTCAATATCTTCAAGTCTGTTAATCAGAGATTGCAGCGTTTGAAGATTCTCTCTTTGTGTATCGTCAATTTCGGAAGAAAGTTCAAGAAGTCCAAAATCAAGCGATACGGTTTCGATTTTTGGCTTAGATGAACGCAAGGCCATAAGTGCCGAGTTTACCGCTACCCTATAAATCCATGTTGACATCTTGCTGTCGCCCCGGAATTGCCTTAATCCCAGCCAAATGTTGACATATATTTCTTGCCTAAGATCATCAAACGGCAATTTGTCGGTAGCATAGAAATAGCTGACCTTATTGATGATTCGGGAGTGCTGCTTAATGAGCGAGGCAAAGTCCCTTTCGTTTGTTGGTGGGTCTGTCATATTGAGTTTGATTTGTTTGTTTTGCCTCGTTAGGTGCAGATTTAGCCCCGAAAGTTTCATATACGTGAATAAATTTTTTAGATTTTTTTGTTTCTCTCTGCAAAGTTAGTAATAATCAAAGTACTACGCACTCTTATAATGCATGATAAAAATAACGGCTATCTCTCCTATTGAGGTACTTGTGGAGAGATAGCCGTTATAGTTGTTGTGGTAATGTCAGCGTCTAATGCCGTGGGATTGCGTTGGCTCTTTTGGTCTGAAGCCGAGTTTTTCAAGGAGTTTGCGAGCCATATTCCGGAACCACTGAAAGACGCTCACGCCGTCAATATTCAAGATGAAACGGTGTTTGTTTTCCGGATCTCTTTCCAATTTGGCAACCGACCCTTCCGTGCGAAAGGTCTGATTGTGTTCCGATGAGAAAAGGGCTCCGGCAAACCCTACCTTTTCTTGGGCAAGTATGCGCTGCGTGAAGCGGTCTGGAAATCCGATATGGGTGCAGTATCGTCCCCAATTCAACAAATCTTCAAGGTCGGGGAAATACCGAGCTATGTCAGCCTTGTATTTCTGGAAATCTCCGTTTGACTCGTTGTTGAGTCTCTGCATTTGCAGTCGGGCAACATCATCAGACAGTTTTGACGATGTTGCCGCAAGCGATTTGTTTTCGGCGGCGAGAGAAGAATTAGCCTCGGTCAACCGGGAGTTTTCGGAATAGAGTTCATTGTTCTGCTGCCGTATCTCCTCGTTGACCTGCGTAAGCATTTTCTTCCGGGTGTCGAGGGCGGTTGTACGGCACTCAAGGTTCTCCACCTTGCTCTCCAAAGATTTTTTCTCTTTGTCGAGCGTTCTTTTCTCAATGGAGAGGTTGCCGATGTCTTCTTCAAGACCTTTCTTCTTCATCATGCAGTCGCGGTAATATTCGTGCTGCCCTATGTGGCGAGCCTCTGAGCCACGGATGCCACGCTCCAGACCGTATTTCGCCATAGCCTCGGCATAGATGTCCTGATAGCGGCTCATCTTTCCGCGCTCCATTATGTCGTCGGCGCACAGCCTCGGACGGTTGGCGGCTTTGGTGCGGTAACGCTTCTTTGCTGTCGCCTCCCTCGCTTTCTTCTTTCTCTCGGCGGTCACTATCGGAACGACGGCGATGTGAAGATGCGGAGTGCGCTCGTCCATGTGCAGTGCGGCTCCGACAACATTGTCGCCGCCGAATGTGTCGCGCGCCCATTTTATGTTGTCGGCAATCCATTCGTCGAGCTTGCCGCTGTCGATGATTTTCTGCATACTCTCGTTGTCAGAGGTCATTACCAAGTTGAGGCACCGGACCTGTCTGTCGGAGATTTTGCGGGTAATTCCGGCATTGGCTATGCGGTGTTCGACTGCCGCTGCAAGCCCCGTTATCCCGTCGGGATATTCGACCAGATTGTAGCGGTTGAGATGCGTCCTCGCCGGGTCCGCGTTTTCGGGATGGGCGGTGCGCTCGATATGCTTGGCTATCGAGTTCAGTGACGAGTTCGCCTTGATGATGTGTAACACTGCGTAGCTCATAGGCGGACGAGTTTCAGTTGCGGAGCAATCGGAATGTACGGCTTTCTGTTAAGCCGTTCCGGGGATTGACCAACGGTCTTTCCCCGGCTGCACTCGGCATAGTCCGGGCAAGCCCGGCTCTGCCCTCGTTGGCGCGGGGATTCCAAAGGGGTTGACCTCTTTGGCATATTGGGGACATTTTCAGCGTATCGGAACGATATGCGGCTCGGAAAATTCCCTAATATGCTAAGGAATTTCCCGCATGGCTGTAATTTCCGTGCGCGGCAGCACGGATGGGACTGCTCCCCGGATATGGGTCGCAGGGCGGTAAACCACTGTAATGAGTATAGTGGTACACCGGGAAAAAACTCTGTTGTCATCATTTCAAATTCAGGGATAACCCCGTGCATTCCTTGCACTCTTGCACGGTCGGGAGTGTGCAAAAGTGCAAGGTGTGCATGGGGTAAATTCAAAGTTTGGAATAAGAGCCGTAGGCATCACGGGTGAAGAAAACGCCCCGCCTGTCGCGAAGGAATTTCTTGAACGTGCGTTCCGCCATTCCGCATTTCCCGGCTATGGCAACTCCCTCGGCGGTGGTGAACGTGGCGGGCAGTTCCGACATCACGGCAAGCTGCACATCGGTCAGCGCGTCCTCGCCGATGATGCCCTGCACCCTCGTCGCCGTTACCCGGAGATACTCCGTCAGACGGATTGCCCTCTCGACCGTAGCCGCCTCTATCGCCTTCTTCTTTTTTGCCCCGCACGCCCAGTCGGAGAGGGCGAGCAGAAGACAAAACCGCACGGCATAGATTTCAAGTTTGCTCGCAATCGCCGTGAGAGTGTCGCTCCTTCGGCGTTGCATCGCTCGGTCGATTCATTCTGCCAAGAATAGAGGCGTTGTAGCGCGTCAGGCGAGAACGGCACACTTTCGGGCATTATGTCGCCGCCGCTGTCAGCCGCAGGAACAATCCCGGTCAGTCTGCCGACAACCTCACGCCACGCCGAAACGATGTCGAATGAAGGCGATTTTCTCTCGCTGTTCCATTTCGCCTTTGTCTGGTCGTCCGGCACCACATAGAGAAAACGCTCGGTGAAGCCGTTTGAGTTGCGGTTCCCTGCGGCAAGCTCGCCCAGCACTTTGGGCTGGATCGTGCCGATGACGCAGAGGAACGGATTGCGGATGAACACACCGCTCTGGCTGCTCTTGCGGTCGGACATGGCTACCTTGTGGTTGAACACCGACATCCAGAACTCAGATTCGGAGCCGTTGTTGTAGCGGTTGAAATTCTTGAACCACCCGGCAAGCTCGTCGGCATAGAGGCACAGCCCCCTCGGATTTTCCGAGAGGATGCGGTGTACCGCCTCCGGTGTGACATCCTGCATTGTGAAGCGGATGCGCCTCGGCTCGGTCGGGTTCGTATCATAGCCGTTTGCGGCTCTCTCTTTCGGCGACAGCTCCATCGCCGCAAGATAGCGTTTCATAGCCTCGGAGAAGATTGCCGACTGCTCCGCGTCGAAATCTATGAGCGGTTGTATGGCGAAGCTCAGCGGATGGCTCTTGTTGGCTCCCGGACGACCTACGAGGGCGACGAAAAGAATACAGTATTCCTGCCAGCCTGCCATGTGTTCGGCGTTGTGTGTGTTTCCGACAGCGGCGGCAATCGCCGTCAGCATCGACATGGCGAGATAGTCTTTCGGAAATCCGAGGGTCGTGTTTGCCTCGTCTATGATTTCACGCATCTTCCTCGGAAGAACATCAATGGGAAAGGGATTGCGGGAGGTCTTTTCTGCGGCTTTTTCTTCTTTTTTCATCGCCTCCCTCCTTTCCCTGTTGTGGCGGGTACGAGAACTCCGACAGCGTTTCCGTCGATGAGGCGCGCCTCCGCCCACTGCAGCAGCTCGGATTTTCTGAAATGCAGCTTGGAGCCGAATTTCTGGAATGGGATGGTTCCCGCGCTCGTTTCCTTGTAGAGCTGTCCTCTCTTTATCGGGTAGCCGTTGGAATTGAGGAACTCCAAGGCTCCCTTCATGTCGAGCGAGTCACATTCGTTATTTACCGTGGTGACGGCGAGTGCGGAAGCGTTGGCTTCCTTTTCGGTGAGATATTCCTCCACCGACCCCCTTACGAGAAGTTTGAGGACTTCCACCAAAGGGAGATGCAAAAAGTCAGTCATGTTCATTGTGGATGTGGATTGATTAGTGGTCTGTGAAAGTCTTAGCGCATCGGGCATGGGCTTTTAGAAATTAAATACGTTAGCGGTATCATCATACAGATGTTGGGGTGTTGTCAATAGGGTTAATATGTGCCTTCCAACCCATGACTACACCCGGAGGGATAAGGCTGGTCGGCGGTTAAACTAATATCGGACACTCGTCCGTGTACTCGCAAAATGGCGAAAACCGCTGAAATATCGGCTCTGATGCCCGGCTTCTGCCACGGGATATAAGGCAATAGCGGGGCTGCCTGTTATCGCGTGCGGATTATTCCGCGTTGATAACGGTCTTGAATCTGCCTGATTATATCGGCGGTAATCACCTTTCACAAGGGTGCGGTCGGCAGAGGGGGAACACTGATGCCGCTGCAATCATCATAGCGGTTTTAATCATTGTGCCCGGCACGTCGGCTGCCATTGCTCCGTTACTTTCAACAAGGAGAAATCCGAGATGGTTCGCAGTGTCCGGCTTTGTCCGCGTTATTCCGCCATACGTCCTGCTTTTTCTTTTCGGCGGTCATTTCTCCTTTCGGCACAACGAAAATACAATTCCGATACGGATTATCCGAATTTTCAGCACCTTGCGACTGCGTTTGACTGTCGCCGGACTGAAAATGGCTGATACCCTTATCGGATTGCTATATTAAGATACGAAATTTTTTTGAATTATGCAAATGTGAAGCAAAATCGGGCGATGAGAAGAAAAAGGACACCGGGTATCCCTCCCGATGTCCGACCACTAAAATCCACAATCAAAATGATTTTGACTGCGATTTCGTATGCAAAGTTAACTTTTTATTCTCACTTACACAACCGAATAACAACCCGACAATGCGAAAAGTGCGATTGACTTGAGGATTGACTTGAGCGATTTTAAGTTTCCGCTGTTCCGTAACCGATTGAGCCGAGGCTGTTGACCGCATCCATCTTCTGCTTGTCGAAGACATGGAGATACTTTTCGGTTGTGGTTATCCCACAATGCCCCATAAGCTCTGATACCGTCTTTATGTTGACTCCGTTGTCGAGCATATTGACTGCGAAGGAATGTCTGCCGCAGTGCCATGAAATCCATTTTGTTATTCCTGCCTCCTTAATCCACCGTTTGAGGTGTTTGTTGCAGGTTGAGTAATTCGGCAGCTTGAATATAAGTTCGTTTGGGTCGTATGGTTCGGAGGGCTTACCTATCAGGGCAAGCAAATCATCGTTAAGCGGAAACGACACGGCACTGTGTGAGCTTCTTGATTCCACTTTCTTCTGATTAAACCGCAGTGTCCGTGTGGAGGCATCCACATTCCCGTATGTAAGCAGTTTCACATCACACCATCTTGTGCTGGTGAAAAGAGTAAATATGAACGCTCGTTGTACTTCCTTGTGTTCGCCTTCATAGTGTGTGCCGACAAGTGTCCTCACTTCATCGAGAGTGAGAACCTCTTTTGTAACCTGATTGCGGTCGTGTTTGACGGATATGCCCTTGCAGGAATTGCCGCGCATCAGACCGTCCTCTATCGCGTCAAGCACGATGCGCTTGAAATAATGGTACATTTTGTTCGGTCCCTCTCCCTTGCCGTTTGCCCGGAGGAATTCAGCAAATTTCAAGACAAGTTCCGGGGTTATGGTTTCCATGTGCAGGAATGTGTCATATTTACTGTATCTCGGTGTTTCCTTGAGAAAACGGATGAAACGGTTGTAAGTCTGGACAACCGACTTACGGACATAGTAAGTGAATCTCTCCGATTCACATTTCTCCTTGAAATAGGCGAGGAAATTTGTCTGTCTGTCCTTTTTGAGCCTATACCCGGCACGGTCTTCAAGAAACGCCTGCTCACGTTCAAAACGTATTTTCTCGGCGAGTGCCAGAGTGTTTTTATTCTGTATCCTTTCCTCTTGGTTTCTCGGATGAAGCCAGATATAGAGATTCAGATTTTCTTTTCGGCGGTCGTGCTTGACCTTGAACTTTGGTTTCCCTGCCATCGCTCCGGTGGTATAGAATACTTGATTTCCGTCCTCGTCAAGCACCGGGGATTCAGTGCGTCCGAGATAGTATTCCAGATAGAGGCTTGCGCGTCCGTCTTTCAGTTCGGACTGCTGGAGCTTCGGATTCTGCTTATTTCGCGTTTGGATTTTCGCCATTTATTGAGTAATTTTGTTGTTATAGAACAAAGGTAGCCACACGTTGCGAAACGTGAAAATCGCCCTCAACATCTATTAACAACTGAAATGTACTAATTGTGTACTAAATGCAAAAAACAGTCGAAAACACGGCAAATCAATCAAACGGCCCAATTCACTAAATCATTGATATTCTTTATATTTAGCCATATCCAATTATATCGGTTTTCTATGCGTTGAGTTATCAGGTGCTTCGACGCATGGGCGGCAATCTTCGCAAAGAAGACTACTGATTTTGAGTTCAATGTCACAAATCATATAGTCCAAAAGGAGAGATTCAGGTTCTTCATCAAGGTACCGGAGTTGGCTGCTTTCTACAATGAAATCACCGACTACCGCACCGCCGAGGACGTAGGTGTTGACCGTCCGATGAAGAACGAGATTCTCCACAATATCCCGCCGACACCGGCGCAGGAGGCTTTCATTGAGAAACTGATGAAGTTTGCCGAGAGTGGCGATGCTACCATATTGGGACGTGCGCCGTTGTCGGAGACTGAGGAAAAGGCAAAGATGCTCATTGCCACGGACTATGCCCGCAAGATGGCTCTTGATATGCGTATGATTGACCCCAATGCCGAGGATGACCCGAACAACAAAGCCTCGCACTGTGCCAAGATGATTGCTGAGTATTACAGAAAATACGATGCCCAACGTGGTACACAGTTTGTATTCAGCGACCTCGGGACATACAAGCCGGGCGAGTGGAATGTCTATTCCGAAATCAAGCGCAAGCTGATAGAGGATTATGGTATCCCGGCACATGAGATACGCTTCATTCAGGAGTGTAAGACTGAGCGCAGCCGAAAGGCTGTAATCGAGGCTATGAACAGTGGCGATGTGAGAGTTTTGTTCGGCTCTACAACAATGTTGGGTACCGGAGTCAATGCACAGCAGCGGTGTGTCGCGGTCCATCACCTCGATACACCCTGGCGTCCAAGTGATTTGCAACAGCGTGACGGTCGGGCAGTTAGAGCCGGCAACGAGATTGCGAAACTCTATGCCGACAACAAAGTTGATGTAATCATCTACGCAGTTGAGAAGTCATTGGACTCCTACAAGTTCAATCTTCTTCACTGCAAGGCGACATTCATCGACCAGCTCAAATCCGGCGCACTCGGAGCGCGAACAATCGACGAGGGTGCAATGGATGAGAAGAACGGCATGAACTTCTCCGAGTACATGGCTATTCTCAGTGGCAACACTGACCTGTTGGAGAAAGCCAAGTTGGAGAAACGCATCGCGGCACTGGAATCTGAGCGCAAAGCCAACAACAAGGGTATATCCGATTCCAAATTCAGACTCCAGACCATCAGCCACGACATTGCCAACAATGAGGCGGCAGTCAGTCGCATGAAGGAGGATGCAGCCCGGTATCAGTCAGTAGTTCAGCGAGACAAAGACGGTAACCCCGTCAACAATCTCACTATCGACACCTGCAATCTCCGAGACGAGCAGAATATGGGTATCCACCTGCAAGGGTTGGCGATGAAAACCGACACGCACGGTCAGTACAAGCGCATCGGAGAGGTCTATGGCTTCCCCATCAGCATTATCTCGGAGCGCACAGTTGTTGACGGCAAAGAGTCCGTCCAGAACCGCTTTGTGGTTGAAGGTAACTACAAATACAAGTTCAACAACGGCTTCATCGCCATGAGCGACACCCATGCCGCCTGCATGAACTTCGTCAACGCTTTGGAGAAGATACCCGGTATCATCGAACAGTATAAGGAACGTACCGCCAAACTCAAAGCAGATGTTCCCCAGCTCGAATCCATCGTCGCCAAGCAGTGGGGCAAAGAGGACGAATTAAAACGACTCAAATCCGACCTCGCCGCCCTCGACCGCAAAATCACCGCCGCCCTCGCTCCCAAGAAAGAGGAACAGGACGGCGAAGAAAACAAGCAGGTCAACACAATCGACGCTCCTGTCACCGAGACTAAAAAGTCAATGGTTGCGGAGCCAGCCGACATCTATCAACATCAAGAGCATAAGGCCTCCCGCAATATCGCTTTTGGCGGATATGGATTTTCTACGCCTGATAACTTCCGGGCAAGACCGAAATTATAATTTAAGGGAGCCAGTCCCTATAACCTGTCAAGGGGCTGGCTCCACTAACAATCTCGACAGGACCCCCAAAAATATATGTTAGACATTGCAACACTTGTTGAAAGCGGTATCAACGATTTCAACATTACTGTGAAATATTCCGACCTTGTATCACTGGGTGACCACCTCGTTGACAGAATCCTCAAAGAGGTTGTTCCGGTAGCCGCCGAAAAAGAAACCGAAAAACTCCTTACCAAACCGGAGGTGATGGAGAAGTTCGGCGTGTGTCACACTACTCTCTGGAACTGGGCAAGGACAGGTGTCCTTATTCCGGTAAAAGTAGGACGAAAAATTCACTATCGTCTCAGCGACGTAAAGAAACTTTTGGACCGCCGTGGTATCACTTAGTATCAAAAATAGAGAAGGCCGACATCCGCCATAGGGGAGGGTGTCGGTCTTTTATCGTTCTATGCCTCGTGGCGGATTTGAGGGGGCCACTACCTGCCTTTATTAAAAATTGTTAAATAATTCAAATTCGGTCCATCCACCTCGATTCAGGGTCTTTCAGAGGGGTTGAAAAGCCAATTTTTCTGACCTTCGCTGACAATTTGCTGACAAAAATTGGCACTAAAAAACCGTAAGTGTTGAAAATCAATCACTTACGGTTAATATGGGTGCCCAGAACAGGACTCGAACCTGCACGCCTCGCAGCACTCGCACCTGAAACGAGCGCGTCTACCATTCCGCCACCTGGGCCAATGCATGAGCTATTTGCAAATGCTGTGCAAAGGTAGGGGTTTGGGATGACTTGTGCAAATATTTTGGGGTGTTTTTTGTATGAGAGTTTTTTCGTAAATTTGAATCATGAGTATAACCAAGATTTTTATGGCTCCACTCCAAGGGTTTACAGATGCTCCGATGCGCCACTTTCATAAGGTGGTATATGGGGCTTTGGACGGGTATTTCACTCCGTTTGTGCGGATTGAGCACGGGGATGTCCGCGCAAGGGACATGAGGGATATCACTTCGGAACTGAATGCGAACCACTGCCCTACTCCGCAAATCATTGTGAGGGATGGGGATGAGTTTGGTGTTCTGACTGAGTCTCTTATCAATGCGGGTCACAGGAGGGTGGATATAAATATGGGTTGTCCGTTTGTGCCGCAGGTGCGCAAGGGCCGTGGGGCGGGATTGCTTGGGAACGGTGATGCCTTACGCGATATTGCCCAAAGGATTGAGGGGATGGAGGATGTGGAGTTTTCAATAAAAATGCGCTTGGGGATATGCCAAGAGGATGAATGGATGGAGGTGATGCCGATTATAAACGGGATGAAGCTGCGGCATGTGACGGTGCACCCAAGAACGGCTGCGGAACAATATTCGGGGGCTCTGCATTATGAGCAATTCTACAGGCTAAAGGACGAATGTACACACCCCGTGGTGTTTAACGGGGAAATCAATTGCCCTGATGAGATTGACGAGATTGTGACAAGGTGCGGGGGCCTATACGGCGTAATGATTGGCCGGGGGCTGCTGCGGCGTCCATCGCTTGCAGAGGAATGGAGAGAGGGTGCGGAATGGGACAGAACTAAAAGAGTGAAGCGACTGCTGCTTATGCATGAGATGCTGCTGGAATATGCGGAAAAGCATCTTTGCGGCGAACATCAGGTACTTGGCAAACTACTGCCCTATTGGGAATTTTTGGGAAACGAATTTACCAAAAAGGAGGTAAAGGCTATAGCGAAATCAAAAACGCTGAAAGGCTACAAAGAGGCGGTGAGGTGCCTTATGTAACCCGAAAAGGGATTTTCCAGAATGTCAGTGTGCTCTTGCCGATCGTTGGCGGAGGGCTGCTCCTTACCGGGGACT
>ENA-OPSJ01000995-OPSJ01000995.1-human-gut-metagenome-genome-assembly--contig:-NODE-995-length-23217-cov-2.993481_pt1 | contig 23217 bp, 20 predicted proteins | sample MGYA00241801_ERZ501893 | MGnify/ENA primary metagenome ERZ501893 (study PRJEB25962, sample SAMEA2042219) | human gut metagenome | biome: human gut; feature: human-associated habitat; material: faeces...
CTCCGATTTTTTGGTCATTTTAGATTATCCGGCGAAGCCGGATACCGAAATTCCGAATTCCGAATTCTTAATTCCGAATTTTCCTAGCCAGTTCGTTATTCCTGCTTCCCCGTAATAACTGACATCGGGTCTATCCACTTACCGCCCTGCTTAACTCCGAGGTGGAGATGCGGCTGCTGGACTATCTCAGCCTGGCAGGTGTCGGAGGTCTTGCCGATCACAGCGCCCTCCTTGATCTCCTGACCGGTTTTTACGCTCAGCTCCTTGGCAAGCCCGCAGTACTCCACAGTTAGCCCATTATCCTGCTCGACCACCACCATCACGCCCCACAGCGGGTCCTCGCGTATCTCGGTGACGGTTCCTGCGGACATCGACTTCACGTCAGTCCCGAGCGGGCAGAGGATATCGCAGCCGTCGTGGGTCTTCCACACGCCGAGGGTCTCGCTTTTCACCAGCTCGCCGCTGCTGAACGGGTGCGATACTTCCCCGTCAACCGGCATGATATTGCGCGATTCCGACTTCACCGGCTTGTTGACCTCCTCAGCCTCGGCGGTCTCCGGGGACTGAGCCTCAGCCGCCTGGGGAGCCGTAGTAACGGAGGGTCTGGAGGTCGCCGCGTCGTCGCGCTCTACTCCGCTCTGCTCTGCGTTCGCGGGGACGCTCTCAGGCGCGCTGAAAGTCCAGACGCTGGTTGAATCCGCGCTGGTGGTAGGGGTCAGGTTCGCCATCGTCCGGCTGTACGCCGCGAAGGACGCCGCCGCCACCGCGCCCACGCCAAGCACCGCGGCTGCCGCAAACGCCTTTGTATTCAGATTCTTTCTGTTTCTGTCCTTTTTCATGATGAGTTCCTTTCTCGTTTTTGGTATAGTATGCTCCGGGGTTCAGCCATAGTTTAGCCAGAATATTTCCATTTATTCCGTAAATTATAGCTTTGTGGGAAAAACATTGACCCGGTGCGGCAAAACTCTGGTATTGCAGCGCTTGTTTTGTTGTTTATCAACAAAAAATTAAATTTTCGTAAATTTTTTGACAAACTACTGTACAATTCCCGAAAAATCATGTATAATTATGTTGTATGGATAAAAGAAGTGTTAAATCCAGAGCAATAAAGAATAATTGCTGTAAAAACAGGAGAATCTTGCAATGAATGTCTACGACATACTGAACCTGCTCGGGGGTATAGCCCTGTTCCTTTTCGGAATGCATACCCTCAGCGCTTCACTTGAGAAACTCGCGGGCGGAAAGCTCGAAACCTGGCTTGAAAAAGCGACGTCAAGACCCATCAAGGGCGTAGTGCTCGGCGCGATAATCACCGCCGTTATACAGTCGTCGGCTGCAACCACGGTCATGATAATCGGCTTCGTTAACTCGGGGCTGATGAAGCTGTCACAGGCTATCGGAGTCATCATGGGCGCTAACATCGGAACCACCGCGACAAGCTGGCTGCTCAGCCTTCAATCGATAAGCGGCTCGGACGGATTCAGCTTCCTGAACCTTCTTAAACCGACCACGTTTACACCTGTTCTTGCGGTCATCGGCGTGATCCTAATTATGTTCACCAAGTCGGACAAGAAAAAGACCATCGGCATGATCCTCGCGGGTTTCGCCGTACTGATGTTCGGCATGAACTCGATGTCCTCCGCAACTGCGGGTCTTGCTGAGAACGAGACATTCTGCAATATTTTGATGATGTTCTCGAACCCCGTGCTCGGCGTTATCGCGGGAGCTGTCCTGACGGCTGTGCTTCAGTCCTCGTCGGCTTCCATCGGTATTCTGCAGTCCATCGCCATTTCCACGGGTAAGGTCACATACTCCGTGGCGCTGCCGCTTCTGCTCGGTCAGAATATCGGCTCCTGCGTTACCGCGCTTATCTCCTCCGTCGGAGCAAACAAGCCGGCTAAGCGCGTAGCGTTCGTTCACCTTTATTTCAACGTTATCGGAACCGTTGTGTTCCTTTCGATATTCTACCTGCTGAACGCATTCATCAGTATGCCATTCATGGAGGAATCGCTGAACGCAGTCGGTATCGCGGTTATACACACCGGATTCAACGTGCTGGCTACCGCGCTGTTCCTGCCGTTCACCAAGCAGCTTGAGAAGCTCGCCTGTCTGACCGTCCGCGACGATTCCAACGACGAGAAGCTCACCCCTATGCTGCTTGACGAGCGTCTGCTCAAGACCCCGTCCGTAGCTATCGAGCAGTGCCGCAACGTCTGCATTCGCATGGCGAGACTTACCCAGGAAACTCTGAAAATGTCGATGGAGGTCGTTACGACCTACGACGCGAAGAAGTGCGCCGAGGTAATAGACAACGAGAATGCAATAGATATTTTCGAGGACAAGATAGGTTCATATATTCTGAAAATAAGCTCGAAGGATCTCTCTGAGAACGACAGCAAGATAGTATCCAGCATGCTGCACACGATAGGCGATCTGGAGCGCATTTCCGACCACGCGGTGAACATCGTGGAAGCCGCCGAGGAAATGCACAGCAAAAAGATCAAGTTCTCGCAGCAGGCTCTCAGGGAACTTCCGGTCATCGTCAACGCAGTGAGCGAAATACTGGACATGTCGATAAACGCGTTTGTAAACAATGACGTGAATCTCGCAAAGAACGTTGAGCCTCTTGAGGACGTGATCGACCAGCTCCGCAGCGACCTTAAGACCCGCCATATCGAGCGTCTGCGCAACGGAAAGTGCACGATAGAGCTGGGCTTCATCCTGCAGGATCTGCTGACGAACTTCGAGCGCGTATCCGATCACTGCTCGAATATCGCGGTGTACCTCATTCAGATAAGCGACAACAGCATGGACACCCACGAATATATGAACGAGCTGAAAAAGCTCGACCGCTCCGAATTTATGGACGAGTTCAACGATTACAAGAACAAGTACATTCTTCCGGAACAGAGCTGAAAGTGAATTCGGCGTCAATTAAGATCAACGGGCAGGCGATCGGCTTGCCCGTTTTTAATGTTTAAAAGTTGAAAAAAATATGCGGCAGGGCAGCAAATTTTGAGTTTTCCACATCGCCGTGATTTGATGTTGACAAAAAATAGCGTCTGTGTTATACTGAAAAAGGCTCTCCGGCGGGATATTCCGCGGGAGTAAGGCATATATTATCGTTCAAGAGGTATTCCCTGAAAGGAGAACACATGAAAAGGACCTTATCTATTATAATGGCTGCCGCGGTAGCTGCGGCATGCACCGTCACCGCCGGCGCGGAGGGCAGCGAGCTTGTCGTGCTGGGCGACTCCATCACCAGCGGCTACGGGCTTGACGGCTACGTTTCCGGCGATAACTACAGCGCAGCGGGCAGCTTCGCGAACATGCTCGGCGCGGATTTCGGAGGCTACGAGAACTTCGCGGTCGACGGCAGAACATCCGGCGAGCTTCTGACCGCCCTCGAAGACGCTGATATCGCTGCGGCTCTCGCAGGAGCTGACACAGTTGTCATCTCCATCGGCGGCAACGACTTCCTTCAGCCGATGATAAGCGCGGTTCAGAGCGCGGTGATGTCCGACCCCGACCTGCTTTCTACATTACAAGGCGGGGAAACTCAGCTCAACGAGGACAACTACATGCAGATAATGACGCAGATGATGTCCGTAATGCTGGACGCCGTTGATTCAGTGGACGTCTCCGCTATAGGCGAAAACATATGCGGCATTCTCAGCGAGATCTCCGACCTCAATTCCGAGTGCCAGGTGATACTCCTGACCGTATACGACCCGTTCGAGGGCGTACAGGGCATGGAAATGATGGACGTCGCAGCCCGCGAAAAGCTCGGTGAACTCAACGCGGAGATATTTGAAGAAGCTAAGGGGCACGGCGTGGAGGTAGCGGACGTACACTCCGCGTTTGAGGGTCACGCGCTGGAATACACGAACATTTCCTCAATGGATATCCACCCGAACAAGGAAGGTCACAGCGCTATCTATTCGCTGCTGTCCGGGCTGACCGCAGAGCAGACCTCCGCGCCGGTAACTGGCGCCGTGACCGCTGAGACTGACGGCTCGGAAAGCGCGGTTGAAACTCCCGCGGGAACCCCTGCAAAGGGCAGCCCCGACACCGGAGTTGGTGGAGCGGCAGCGTTCGCTGGTATCGCGGCTCTGGCGGCTGCCGGAGTATTCGCGTGCAGAAAGCGCAAATAATAAAATATGTATTGGTCACCTCTAAAAACCTCATGTGAGCGAAAATGTGCAGTGCGCGCCATCTTCGTCGTCAAACCTCCTCGTAAGGCATACAGCCTTACTTCGTCGGCTTTCATGGGGAAACGCTGAATATAACAAAATCGACCCGTTCAAACGAGCTTACTCACGCGTCTGATTTTGTTACGCTATGCTATATTCAGCGTATCCCTGAATCTGGCACACTCTGCCCATTTTTGCTTTTCGCACCGGTTTTTAGAGGTTCCCTATTGAAATTTGCAGGCAAGTGTGGTATAATTATTCAGGAAACCGCATTTCTGCGGTAATTACATAATACGGAGGAAAACACAATGTCCATGTATATCACCTGTCTTGACCTCGAGGGCGTACTGGTTCCCGAGATCTGGATCGCATTCGCTGAGGCTAGCGGAATCCCCGAGCTCAAGCGCACCACCCGCGACGAGCCGGACTACAACAAGCTCATGAACTGGAGACTCGGCATACTCAAGGAGCACGGTCTGGGTCTGAAGGAGATCCAGGAGACCATCGCAAAGATCGACCCGATGCCCGGCGCTAAGGAGTTCCTCGATGAGCTGCGCTCCTTCTGCCAGGTGATCATAATTTCCGATACATTCTCCCAGTTCGCAGGCCCGCTCATGAAGAAGCTCGGCATGCCTACCATCTTCTGCAACACCCTTGAGGTCGCTCCGAACGGCGAGATCACAGGCTTCAAGATGCGCTGCGAGCAGTCCAAGCTGACAACAGTTAAGGCGCTCCAGTCCATTGGTTTCGAGACCATCGCAAGCGGCGACAGCCACAACGATCTCGGAATGATCCGTGCAAGCAAGGCAGGCTTCCTGTTCAAGAGCCCTGACAATATCAAGGCTGACAACCCTGACCTCCCCGCATACGAGACCTACGATGAACTCATGGCTGCCATCAAGAAGGCTATGGACTGATAAACTAATGGTAATACCGCACAAAGACCATTTATTAGATTTTGTGCGGTATTGCCCTAATTAAAAATCCCGGGCTGAAAACAGTCCGGGATTTTTTTGTTCAATATCGGGCGTATCAGATCTTATCCAGAGCCTGTGCGATATCGTCGATGAGGTCCTGAGCGTCCTCAAGACCGCAGGAGTATCTTACGAGGTTCGGGAATACTCCGCATGCCTTCAGCTCCTCGTCGTTCATCTGGCGGTGAGTTGCGCTCGCCGGGTGGAGGCAGCAGGTGCGTGCGTCCGCAACGTGGGTCTCTATCGCGCCGAGTCTCAGGTGCTTCATGAACTCCTCGGCAGCCTTTCTGCCGCCCTTCATGCCGAAGCTAACTACGCCGCAGGTACCATCGGGCATGTACTTCTGCGCAAGATCGTAATACTTGTCGCCGGGAAGTCCGGGGTAGTTCACGAACTCTATCTTGTTGTGCTGGCTCAGGAACTTCGCTACTGCAAGACCGTTCTCGCAGTGGCGCTTTACGCGTACATGCAGGCTCTCAAGTCCGAGATTGAGAATAAACGCGTTCATCGGAGCCTGGATAGAACCGAGGTCGCGCATCATCTGCGCGGTCGCCTTTGTGATGAACGCTCCGCCCATGCCGAATTTCTCGGCGTAGGTTATCCCGTGGTAGCTCTCGTCAGGAGTGCACAGCCCCGGGAACTTGTCGGCGTGCTCCAGCCAGTCGAATCTGCCGCTGTCTACGATGCAGCCGCCTACCGCAGCGCCGTGGCCGTCCATGTACTTGGTGGTGGAGTGGGTAACGATATCAGCGCCCCACTCGAACGGGCGGCAGTTGACCGGAGTTGCAAATGTGTTGTCAACGATCAGCGGAACGCCGTGCTCATGCGCAGCCTTCGCGAACTTCTCGATGTCGAGAACAGTCAGGGCGGGGTTTGCGATGGTCTCGCCGAAAACCGCCTTGGTGTTCGGCTTGAACGCCGCGTTCAGCTCCTCGGGAGTGCAGTCGGGGCTTACGAACGTGAAATCAATGCCCATCTTGCGCATGGTAACGTTGAACAGGTTGAACGTACCGCCGTAGATCGAGCTGGAAGCGACTACGTGGTCTCCGCAGCTTGCGATGTTGAACACCGCGAAGAAGTTCGCAGCCTGACCCGAAGAAGTCAGCATTGCGGCGGAACCGCCCTCAAGCTCGGCTATCTTAGCGGCAACGGTGTCGTTCGTGGGGTTCTGAAGGCGGGTGTAGAAGTATCCGCTGGCTTCAAGGTCGAACAGCTTGCCCATGTCCTCACTGGTGGCGTACTTGAAGGTGGTGCTCTGGATTATCGGCACCTGCCTAGGTTCGCCGTTTCCGGGAGTGTAGCCTCCCTGGACGCATTTGGTTCCCATTTTTAATTCGCTCATTGGTTTTCCTCCTGAATAATAACCTGGTATGGTTTTATATACATTTTTAATTATACTCCCTTTTCCGCATATTGTCAAGAATGATTGACAAACCTCCGGGAATAGTGTATAATGTTCACATGATAAAAGCAAATGAACGGAAGTGAGAACATGCATTTAGTCCAGGCGAAGGGAATACTGTCCGCGCACAATGGGATAAACGTCTACCGCGGGTGTACGCACGGGTGCATTTACTGCGACTCCCGCAGCCTGTGCTACCACACTCCGGTGCCGTTCGAGGACGTCGAAGCGAAGGAGAACGCTCCGCAGCTTCTTGAAGCCGCGCTTCGCTCAAAGCGGAAGCGCTGTATGATAGGGACCGGCGCAATGTGCGACCCGTATCTCCACGCCGAAAAGGAGCTTCAGCTCACCCGGCGCTGCCTTGAGGTCATCTGCCGGAACGGATTCGGCGCAACAGTGCTGACAAAATCAGATATGGTTCTGCGGGACATCGACCTGCTGGAGCAGATCAACCGGGATTCAAAAGCGGTGGTTCAGATGACCCTGACCACCCTTGACGACGACCTGTGCCGCATAATAGAGCCGAACGTCTGCCCGACCTCCCGGCGATTTGAGGTGCTGTGCGAGCTGCGTGAACGCGGTATCCCGACGGTGGTATGGCTGACGCCGCTGCTGCCGTTTATCAACGATACCGAGGAGAACGTCCGGGGGATACTGGAGCTGGCTCACCGGGCGGGCTGCAAGGGCGTGATGGCGTTCGGAATGGGGCTGACCCTGCGCGACGGCAGCCGCGAATACTTTTACGAGGCGCTTGACAGGCACTTGCCGGGCATGAAGGAGCGCTATATAAAGCGCTACGTGAACAATTACGAGCTGCCCTCCCCGGATACGGCGCGGCTTCTTGCGATGTTCCATGAGGAGTGCGCGCGGTACGGCATGATGTCCGAGCCAGACAGGATATTCGCGTATCTTAATGAGTTCCCGGAGTGCGAGCAGCTCACATTATTCTGAGGTGAAACATGATAAACAACTATGTCAAGATGATATGCGGAATGCTGGAGCTTCCCATGCCGCAGGTGTTTTATAACGACTCCGCGCTTGAACCGGGGCAGCATGCAAGGCTCACGCCGGATGGGAAGCAGCTATATCTGAGAAAGCTGAAAACCGCGTCGCTGGATCAGCTTTTCGCGGCTTCGTCGGAGCTTCGGCGGGAGTGGCAGCGCCGCAGGGACGCTGCGATGTATTACGGGAGCTATAAAACGCGGGAGGAGCTTCCGCTGAGGGAGTTCAGCCTACAGCCCGCCGAGGTGGACGCGAACGCGTTCGCTGCCGTTGTGGCGTCTGCGTTTTTCGGCGTGGAGCCGGTTTTCGATGAATACCCGGGCGTGACCCGGAGCCGTATTGAAAGCCGCATCGCAGAGATACGCCGCGACGAGTTCCCGCAGCTTGCCGGAATGAAGCTGCCGCATTGATAAGTGGAGCAGCCGGGTTGATTTACATGAAGTTTAGAAGGTAATAAATTGTTTACAGGAGGGCACCTTTGAGCCGCCTTCCCGCACGGAGTGCGGATACTCTGCGCGCGCCGGCGCGCAGTCAAACGATCAAAGAGCGCTAAAGGCTGTGGGGGAAAACAAGAGTTTTCCCCCACAATCACATATTACTGATTTTCCTCCGCACCAAACACCCCGGCGGACTGCTGAGGCAGCGTCAGGCAGGCTGAAATTCAGAATTAAAACTCAACCTTGAGACCTTCAGCGCTTCTGATGGTGTAATCCTTAGCTGTGCCCTCGGCTGTTACCTTGATGGTGTCGCCGCTGCGTACTGCCTTTACGGTCAGGACTACGCTGCTGTCTGCGTCGTAGATGGTGGTCTCAGCGGACTTGCCGTCCTCAAGCTGGTAGATAACGATGTCTGCCTTGTCGCCGTATGCGTAGGTGAATGCGCGCTCGAAATTACCGTAAGCTACGATGCTGTTCGGCTTTGCGAGCACCGGCATCTCGAAGTAGTTGTTCTTGGTGGAGTACCACTTGCCGCCCTCGTATACCCTGCCGCTCTGGATATCGGTCCAGTTTCCTGCGGGTACGTAGAAGTCCGCAATACCCTCTTCATTGAATACCGGAGCAACCAGCAGGTTGTCGCCGAGCATGTACTGACGGTCGAGGGACAGCGTAGCGGGATCGTCCGCGTATTCCATTACCATTGCTCTCATCATCGGAACGCCGGTGGCGTGGGTCTTGTGAGCCTGCGTCCAGAGGTACGGCATGAGCTTGCCCTTGAGCTTTGTCCAGTGGCGGAGTACGTCGCAGCTCTCCTCGTCGAAGTTCCACGGAACGCGGTAGGAGCTGTTGCCGTGCAGTCTGGAGTGAGATGACATCAGACCGAATGCGCACCATCTCTTGTAGAGGTCGGGAGTGCCCTGAGCCTCAAAGCCGGAGATGTCGTGGCTGAAGTAGCCGAAGCCGCTCATGCAGAGGGACAGACCGCCGCGGAGGGTCTCCCACATGGATTCGTAGTTGGAGAAGCAGTCGCCGCCCCAGTGTACCGGGAACTGCTGACCGCCAACGGTCGCGGAACGTGCGAACAGGCACGCCTTGTCCTTGCCGTAGAATTCCTCGAGCACCTCGAATACACACTTGTTGTAGAGGTAGGTGTAATAGTTGTGCATCTTGTAGGGATCGCTGCCGTCATAGTAAACGACGTCCTTGGTCGGGATACGCTCGCCGAAGTCGGTCTTGAACGCGTTGACGCCCATCTCGCAGAGTGCGCGCAGCTTGCCCTTGTACCACTCGCATGCAGCGGGGTTAGTGAAGTCAACGATAGCCATGCCGGGCTGCCACATGTCGCCCTGCCATACGCTTCCGTCCTTGGTCTTGAGGAAGTAGCCGCCCTTCACGCCCTCGTCGAACATGGAGGAGCGCTGCGCGATGTAGGAGTTGATCCAGACGCAGATCTCAAGCCCCTTTGCCTTCAGTCTGTCCAGCATAGCCTTGGGGTCCGGGAACATTCTCTTGTCCCATGTGAGGTCGCACCAGTTGAATTCCTTCATCCAGAAGCAGTCGAAGTGGAATACCTCCAGCGGGATATCGCGCTCCGCCATGCCGTCGATGAAGCTGGAAACTGTAGCCTCGTCGTAGTTGGTGGTGAAGGATGTAGTCAGCCACAGACCGAATGTGTAAGCCGGAGTGAGGGCGGGCTTGCCGGTCAGAGTGGTGTAGGTGGAAACAACGTCGGTCAGCTTCCCGCCGCCGATAACGAAATACTCAAGGTGCTCGCCCTGAACTGAGAAAGCTACCTTGGAAACGGTCTCGCTTGCGACCTCGAACGTTACCTTCTCGGGGTGGTTAACGAACACGCCGTAGTTTCTGGAAGAAACGTAGAACGGAATGGACTTGTAGCTCTGCTCGGAGCTTGTGCCGCCGTCGTTGTTCCATACCTCGACGGTCTGACCGTTCTTTACGAATGTGGAGAACTTCTCGCCGAAGCCGTACAGGCACTCGCCTACGGAGATGTTGAGCATCTCGCGCATTACAGCGCCGTCAGCGGTCTCGTCATGGGAGAAGAACGGCTTCATCTCATCGTTTGCCATGCGCTCGTTGGTCTTCCACTGATCCTCGGTGATATAGGACGTGGTGCGCCAGCCTTCCTTGGTGAGCAGCTTGTCGTTGTAGTAGTACTTGATGTCCCATGCGCCGCCCTTTGCGACAACTACCTTAGTATTGCCGGAAATAAGCTCGTATGCGCCGTCGGTCTCCTTGATGACGGGTCTGAAGCTCTTGTCCTCGTTGAGCTGGAAATCGGGAGACTTATGTACTCTTCCCTTGTAGTGGTCGATGGACACCTTGATGGTGTTCTCCAGTGTGGAAGTGAAGGTTATCTCAAGCACAGGACCGCCCAGGGTCATGCCTCTGTTGCCTATCCACTGGTTGGTGGCAAGTACGTTGACAGAGGTCTCATCTGCTGTTACCTCGTACATCTGGGTAGCGTAGTTCACGCCGTAACCGGGCTTGTTCAGCCATAATCCGTCTGCATACTTCATTGGTCATTTCCTCCGTAAATCTATTTCTCCGCAATGGGCGGTAATCGTTTACACACCCGATGGTCTTATTCTATCATACTTATATGAATTTTTCAAGGGGGTAAACAAAATTTTATTATTTTTTGGGAAAAAAATTGAATTATCCGAAAAAAGGCTTGAAATTTATATCGTACAGTTTTATAATATGGAATAAAGGATTCTCAGAAAAATACAGAATAGGGGGCATTCCATGAGAAATACAGATAAGAGAAGGGATATTCTCGACTTAAAAATAGGCAAGTCGGTAAAATATACAGCGGCGGCGTTTTCCGGAGCATTCATGCACCTCACCTTTCTGGTGATATTCGCTATTATTCAGCTATACGTCATGGTAATTTTCAATGTTTTCAGCGTTGGACTGTACATAGTACTGGGCATGATATGCAAGCGCGAGAACTTCGAGAGAAGGGCGTACAACTGGATATCCGCAATTTACTTTGAGATAGCCTTACACTCGTTTTTTTGCACACTGTTTCTGGGAGTTAACACCTGCTTCTTCCTCTACACGATGATGACCATTCCTGTGATGCTGTACTACCTGTTCCTCACCTGCGAAAAAAAGGTGTTCAAGCGCGGGACGCTGCTCTTCTCGCTTTGCTCGCTGGCGTTCCTGGGCGCGGCGCTGGTGTTCGACCACTTCTGCGACCCGTTCTTCTACACGTTCCGCAGACCCCTAACCCTTAACGAGACCGACCTCATGCGCACCATCAACATAGCCTTTAATACAGCACTGCTGTTCGGGTTCAGCACGCTGTTCATTCTCGAGATACATAACCTCATAAACAAGCTCAACGAAACCAACGACCGGCTGAACTACATCGCCACCCACGACGCCCTCACCGGGCTGTACAACCGCCACAGTCTCACCGGAGCGCTCAGCGCGCTTAAAACCTCCGAACGCCCGTTCTGTATCGTAATGGGCGACCTCGACGACTTCAAGAAGGTCAACGACACCTACGGCCACGAGTGCGGCGACGTCGTGCTGAAAAGCGTATCCGAAGTGATACTCCGCAACATGGACGGCGGGAACACCGCCTGCCGCTGGGGCGGCGAGGAGATCCTCATGATAATGTACGGCTCCGCGATGGATTGTTTCCACACTATCTCCCGTATAAAAGCCCAGATAAACGACCTTAAGATCACGCACGACGGCACGCCTGTGAAGGTCTCTATGACCTTTGGATTCGCCGCCAGCGGCGAATCCGGGAGCCAGGATATCGACGCCATGCTCTCGACCGTCGACAAACGTCTCTACAAGGGAAAGGCAAGCGGCAAGAACGTTATCGTTGTCGAATAACATCGAATATAGCAGGAATGTAAAATGATCAAAGTAATCAAATTCGTAAAAAAGGAAGCCGTGCTGTTCATTTCTCTTGCGGCCGCGCTTATTTCAATGATATTCACCCCGCCGAACCCGGAATACCTCGGCTACGTGGACTGGTCGACCCTGGGGCTGCTGTTCTGCCTGATGGCGGCTGTGCAGGGCTTCGGAAGCATAGGCGCGTTCTCAAGACTCGCCGGAACGCTCACCAGGCGGTTCCACAGCACCCGCAGCCTGGGCGCGGCGCTGGTGCTGATGTGCTTCTTCCTCGCGATGCTGGTGACGAACGACGTGTCGCTGCTGACCCTCGTCCCGCTTACCATCGCGCTGTTCCGCAGCATGCCGGAGGTCTGTATCCGCACCGTAGTTCTCGAGACCGCTGCGGCAAACCTCGGCTCCATGGCTACCCCGATGGGGAATCCGCAGAATCTCTATATTTACTCGCATTTCAGCATGCCGGTCGCGGATTTCTTCCGGGTAACGCTGCCTCCAACGGCGCTCAGCCTTGCGCTGCTCCTGCTCTCCATGCTGATTATCCCCCGCAGTAAGCTGTCCGCGCCTGAAAGCCCTGAAAACGCCCCGGACGTACCGGCGTGCGCCTCCGGAAACCGCACGAAGCTCCGGGCGGCGCTGTTTTCCGCTGCGGCGGCGGTCAGCCTGTGCACCGTGCTGAGGCTCCTCGACTGGCGCATCTGCCTTGTCGTGGTGCTCGTGTGCGTATTGACTGCGGACTGGCGCGTGCTCAGACGCGTTGACTACGCCCTGCTCCTGACCTTTATATGCTTCTTCGTTTTCGTCGGGAATCTCTCCGCAGTCCCGGCCGTCAGGGAGCTTATCAGCGGCGTGGTTTCCGGTCGGGAAATGCTGGTCGGCGTACTGCTCTCGCAGGTGATAAGCAACGTACCCTGCGCGGTCATGCTCTCAGGATTCACCGGGAATGCGGAGCAGCTCCTGCTCGGCGTGGATATCGGCGGTCTGGGGACGCTCATAGCCTCCCTCGCGAGCCTAATCTCGTTCAAGCTTTACGGAGCCACCGCCGGAGCCAAAAAGGGCAGGTACTTTGCGGAGTTCTCCGCCTACAATTTCGCCATGCTGATAGTGCTTTTTGCGGCGCAGACAGGCTTCAACGCCCTGTCCGCCTGAATTTTCCCGCCCCTGCCTGCATATGCTGTACGGGGTGAGAGTATGGTTTACAGCTTCAACGACATCAGGTGCAAGGAGATAATCAACGTCCGCAACGGCTGCCGCATCGGCTTCCCGGACGACATAGAATTCGACAGCTGCACGGCGAAGATATGCAGGCTGGTGGTGTTCGGAAGGGCGAAGTTCTTCGGGCTTTTCGGCAGAGAAGAGGACATCTGCATAAAATGGTGCGATATTGAGGTCATCGGCGAGGATACAATACTCGTATCCTGTCAGGAACCGTCAAATTCACCAAAGAAGCGCGGCAAATTATTCGGAAATTTGTTGAAATAAACTCTGTGGCAGATGTTGAAAAAAATCTGCCGTTGTGGTATAATATTTCAGTAAGTGTGCGGAATAATATGCACAAATACACACACGGCGCAGCCGTTCCGCCGGTGCGCTCACGCGTCCGGGACGTTCAGCCGTGGAGGAAAATTCATTTTAACCAAATTCAGGAGGAAAAATCAATGGCAGTAGTATCTATGAAGCAGCTTCTCGAAGCAGGCGTACATTTCGGTCACCAGACAAGAAGATGGAACCCTAAAATGGCTCCCTACATCTTCACCGAGAGAAACGGCATCTACATCATCGATCTTCAGAAGACCGTAAGAAAGCTCGACGAGGCTTACAACTTCGTACACGAAGTTGCAGCAAACGGCGGCGAGATCCTGTTCGTAGGCACCAAGAAGCAGGCTGCTGATTCCATCAAGGAAGAGGCTACCCGCGCAGGCGCACATTATGTAAACGCCAGATGGCTCGGCGGCATGATGACCAACTTCAAGACCATTCAGAGAAGAATCGCAAGACTTGAGCAGCTCCACACCATGGAGACCGACGGCACATTCGACCTGCTCCCCAAGAAGGAAGTAATCAAGCTCAACCTCGAGATCGAGAAGCTCGAAAAGTTCCTCGGCGGTATCAAGAACATGAAGAAGCTCCCCGGCGCTCTGTTTATCGTTGACCCCCGCAAGGAGAAGATCGCAGTAGCTGAGGCTAAGAAGCTCGGTATCCCGGTTGTTGCTATCGTTGACACCAACTGCGATCCTGACGAGATCGACTACGTTATCCCCGGCAACGACGATGCTATCAGAGCAGTAAAGCTCATCGCCGGCGCTATGGCTGACGCTATCATCTCCGCTAAGCAGGGCTCCGCAGACGCTGCTGAAGAGCAGGCTGCTCCCGCTGAGGACGCTGAGTAATTCGTATATACACAACGTAAAATACAGTTAAAGGAGAACAAAAATGGCTAATATTACAGCAAGCGACGTTAAAGAACTTCGCGAAATGACCGGCTGCGGCATGATGGACTGCAAGAGAGCTCTCGTTGAGGCTGACGGCAACAGAGATGAGGCTGTTAAGATCCTCCGTGAGAAGGGCCTTGCAAAGGCTGCCAAGAAGGCAGGCAGAATCGCTGCCGAGGGTATCGTAAAGGCTAAGGTAAACGGCACAAACGGCGTTATCGTTGAGATCAACTGCGAAACTGACTTCTGCGCAAAGAGCGACAAGTTCCTCGAGCTGGTTGAGACCATCACCGACACCATCCTCGCTAACGACGCAGCAGACGTTGAGGCTCTCAAGAACTGCACAATCGCAGGCGGCGCACAGACCGTTTCCGAGTATATGACCGAGAAGATCGCCACCATCGGTGAGAACATGAACATCCGCCGTTTCACCAAGATGACCGGCACACTGGTTCCCTACATGCACGACGGCGGCAGACTGGGTACACTGGTTAAGCTCGACACCGACAAGCCCGAGGACGCAACTGTTCTCGCATGCGGCAAGAACGTAGCTCTCCAGATCACCGCTCTGAACGCACAGTACGTTTCCCAGGCTGATATCCCTGCCGACGTACTCGCTAACGAGAAGGAAGTACAGCTCGGCCTGGTAAGAACCGAGAACGAGCAGTCCGCTAAGCCCAAGCCCGAGAACGTACTTGAGAAGATCGTTGAGGGTCGTCTCAGAAAGTACTTCGAGGAAGTTTGCCTCCTCGATCAGAAGTACTTCAAGGACGATACAATGTCCATCGCTAAGTATGTTGAGTCTGAGGCTAAGGCAGCAGGCGCTTCCATCAAGATCGACTCCTTCGTACGCTACGAGCGCGGCGAGGGCATCGAGAAGAAGCAGGACGACTTCGCTTCTGAAGTTGCTGCTATGGCTAAGGGCTAATGCTAATCGCTTAATGCAATTCGGGGCTGGCCGCAAGGGCAGCCCTTTTTGTATGTAATAGAAAATCCCCGGAGCGCTTACGCGCCCCGGGGATTTACGTGCCGCTATATCACTTTGTTACTTTTTCCACTTCATTGAAATGTCGAACGCCTTGACGCTGTGGGTCAGAGCGCCGAGGGAGATTATATCAACACCGGACTCTGCGACCTCGCGGATATTCTCCATTGTGACGTTGCCGCTTGCCTCCAGCTTTGCCCTGCCGTTTACCAGCTTCACTGCCTTCGCCATCGTCGGGCAGTCCATGTTGTCCAGCATTATTACGTTCACGCCGCAGTCCACTGCCTCCTGAACCTCCTCGAGGTTTCTCGTTTCGACCTCGATCTGGAGCATATGTCCTGCCTTCTGGCGGAGCGCGTTCACAGCCGCGGTGATACCTCCGTATGCGTCGATGTGGTTATCCTTGAGCATTGCCGCGTCTGTAAGGTTGTAGCGGTGATTGCGGCCGCCGCCGACCGTTACCGCGTACTTCTGGAGAGGGCGCAGTCCCGGGAGAGTCTTGCGGGTATCCGCAATGCTGGCGTTGGTTCCCTTCACAAGCTCGACGCACTTGTTGGTGTAGCTCGAAATTCCGCTCATGTGCTGGAGCAGATTCAGAGATGTGCGCTCAGCTTTCAGCATGAGGCGGGTGTGTCCGGTGAATTCCGCGATGATATCGCCGTACTTCACCTTGTCGCCGTCCTTGAAGCGGCACTCGATCTTCATTTCCGGGTCGAGTATCGTGAATACCCGCAGCGCTACTTCGAGTCCGCACAGAACGCCGTCCGCCTTGGACATGAAATACGCCGATGAAATGCTGTCCTCCGGGATAAGCAGGTCAGCGGTGCTGTCGATGTAGTTGATGTCCTCGGTCAGCGCAGTCTTGATTATATCGTCAACGTAAAACGGTAAGAGTATCATTCCTTATCCTTCCTTTCAAGTACCTCTGTGAGAATTATGTACGCAACAGTCACCAGCGACTTCGTTTCAACGAAATCGGACGTGATCTCGTAGCCGCCGTTGTAGACCTGATCCTTCAGCTCCTTGATACGCGCGAGACCCTTCTCAGCCTCCTCGTAGTTCGGCTTGATGAAGTACGCCTTCTGCATGATATGGCGTATCTCGGTGCGGATACCGTGCGGAAGCGGCTTGCCCTCCGGGGAGCTCATCGGGTACTCAACGCACTCGCGGTCGTCCTCGCGGCGGTTCTTCGTGATGTCCTCGGCGATAAGACGGGAGAACACCAGCGCCTCCAGCAGAGAGTTGCTCGCCAGACGGTTCTTTCCGTGTACGCCGGTGTGGGAGCACTCGCCCGCAGCGTACAGACCGGGAATATTCGTAGCGCCCTTGCCGTCGACGTTGATACCGCCCATCAGATAGTGCTGGCAGGGGTAAACCGGGAACGGCTCCTTGGTCATGTCGTAGCCCTTCTCAAGCACCTTGCTGTAGATCATCGGGAAGTGTCCCTTGACGAACTCGGGATCCTTGTAGGAAATATCCAGCCAGAACTCATCGGAACCGGTCTCCGCCTGCTCCTTCATCATGCACTCGGAAACCACGTCGCGGGGAGCAAGCTCCTTGCGCTCCGGCTCGTACTTCTGCATGAAGCGCTCCTTGTGGCAGTTCAGCAGGTACGCGCCCTCGCCGCGGACAGCCTCGGAAACAAGGAAGCACTCGCGGTTCTTGCGGTCGGCGAACGCCGTCGGGTGGAACTGTACGTAGCTCAGGTTCTTTATCTCAGCGCCGAGGTTGTACGCGAGCTGAATTCCATCGCCTGTGGCGATCGCGGAGTTCGTGGTGTAGTCGTAGACTCTGCCGATACCGCCGGTCGCCAGGATAACCGCGTCAGCGCAGTAGTACTGGTGCTCCTGCTTTCCCGGCTCGTCGTTGTGGGCGAGGACGTCCGCGAAGAACATTCCGTCCTGCTTCTCCAGGCGGCAGAGCACAGACCAGTTGACTACGGTCACGTTTTTAAGCTCCTGCACCTGCTTTATCAGGTTGGTTTCGATCTCAAAGCCGGTTGTATCCTTGTGGTGGGCGATACGGCGGCGGGAGTGTCCGCCCTCGCGGGTAAGCTCGATGCTGCCGTCCTGCTTGAGGTCGAACTCAACGCCGTACTTCTCCTTCAGGCGCATAACGTCGGTGGGTCCCTGCTCGACAAGTATCTTTACGTTGTCGAGGTTGTTCTTGTAGTGCCCTGCGACGAGGGTATCCTTTATATGAAGCTCGTAGCTGTCATTTTCCTTGTCCATAACAGCCGCAACGCCTCCCTGCGCGAGCGCAGAGTTGCACAGCGTAAGCTCTCTTTTGCTCAGCATGAGGATCTTCAGATCCGGTGCGAGGTTCAGCGCGGCGTAGATACCGGAGATACCGGTGCCGACGATGATAACGTCATATCTTTGGAATTTCAAAGCGATCAGCCTTTCTTTTCCGGACTTTCGCCCGTTTATATCACCGCGACTGGGCGGTTGATTTTGTACTTGACATATCGGAAAAATATTGTTATAATACCGATATGTGTGTAATTACTTACGTCCGCGCACTCACGCGCAGACCGGGAAACTTACTCCGAATCCCGGAGTAACATGAGAAGGAGTAATTATGGAAGAAAAACACCTTACAAGGGCAATACTCATCGGTGCGGACACCGGCGAGTACGACGCCGAAAGCTCGATGGACGAGCTCTCAGAGCTTGCAAAGACCGCCGGAGCGGAGGAGCTTGCAAGAGTTCTTCAAAAGCGCGAAGCCTACGAGCCTGCCACCGTCATAGGCGAGGGAAAACTCGCCGAGGTGAAGGAGCTTTGCGGCTCACTTGGCGCGGAGCTTCTTATATTCGACTGCGAGCTTACCGCGTCGCAGATACGAAACGTTGAGGACGAAACCGATGTCCGTGTAATCGACCGCACCATGCTGATACTGGATATCTTCGCAGGCCGCGCGGTCTCCCGTGAGGGCAAGCTGCAGGTCGAGCTTGCGCAGCTGAAATACCGCCTGCCGCGGCTCATGGGAATAGGCGCTTCCCTGTCGAGGCTCGGCGGAGGAATCGGCACGCGAGGTCCCGGCGAGACCCAGCTTGAAACCGACCGCCGCCATATCCGCAGGCGTATCGACAAGCTGTCAGCGGAGCTGAAGGAGCTTGAGGAGCGCCGCGGCTACGCGACCGCCGCAAAAAGGACAGCGTGCAGGTCGGAGCCATCGTAGGCTACACCAACGCGGGGAAATCCACGCTGCTGAACCTGCTGACCGGTGCGGACGTCCTCGCGGAGGATAAGCTGTTCGCCACCCTCGACCCGACCTCCCGGGCTATAGAGCTTCCCGACGGAAGGAGTCTGCTGCTCGTCGATACCGTAGGACTTATCCGCCGTCTGCCGCACCATCTGGTGGAGGCGTTCAAATCCACGCTTGAGGAGGCCGCCTGCGCGGACATCATAATCCACGTCTGCGACGTATCCGACCCGGAAGCTGCCGAGAAAGCGGACGTAACGCTGAAGACCCTCGCCGACCTCGGCGCCGCCGAGATACCGGTAGTCACCGTGCTCAACAAGTGCGACCTGCTGACCGAGAATATCCCGGAGGACGATTCCACGGTGAAGATAAGCGCGAAGAAGGCGCAGGGGATCGACAGGCTGCTGCAGGTCGTCGCCGCGAACCTTCCGGAGACCGCGAAGCGCATGAAGCTGCTGCTTCCCTACGACAAGGCGGGATTCACCGCGAAACTGCGTGAAAACGGCAAGGTGTTCACCGAGGAGTACACCGAAACCGGCGTACTTGTGGACGCCCTGGTAGACCAGATGCTGATAAAGCAGATGTCGCAGTACGAAACCGAATAACCTTTGCGGGGCGCACGCCCCGCATTTTTTAATTCGGAATTATGAATTCGGAATTCGGAATTTCGGTGTCCCACTTCGTGGGACTGATTTAAATTCGATACAATCGGAAATCCGCCGCGAAAGCGGCAGCCATGATTCCGAATTTTCTAATAAACGCTCATTAGATGTAAGCGTCAGAAATTATTCCTCAATGCTGACCTCTGTTCCGCCGATGGGGCGAACGCTCAGAACGTGGCAGGAGCCTGCGCCGAATGTCCTCTCAATGTTCATCTTGAACTGCTGAAGCATTTCCAGCGGAACAAAAGCCTGGATCGTTCCCGCGAAGCCGCCGCCGTGGACTCTGCATGCGCCCTTGCGGTGCAGTGAGTACTCCGCAACGTTCAGCGCGATGGAAAGGCACTGGTGCTTTATGTCGGAAGCCGCGTAGATGTTCTGGAGGTACTTGTAGGAGCTGTCGCCGGATTCCTTCACGCTGGAGAGGAAGTCGTCGAAGTTGCCCGCCTTGAGTGCGTGCACCAGCTTGTCAACGCGCTCGTTCTCGTCGAAGAAGTGTATCGAACGGAGCACCGCCCTGTCGCCGAACTGCTCGCGCAGTACGCGGATATTCAGCATGATGTCGTCCTTGGAGAGCTGACGGAGGGTATCGCAGGTGAAGTATCCCGCAACCGCCTTCATCTCCTGCGGGATAGCTGCGTACTCGGCGGTGAGGTCTGCGTGGTCGCCCTTGGCGTCGACTATGCACAGCGCGTGGCCGAACTTCTCGAAATCAGCGGGAACGCTCTCGATGATGGGGCTTGAGGTGTCCTTGAAGTCGATGGCGATGAATCCGCCCACGGAGGACGCCATCTGATCCATCAGACCGGAGGGCTTGCCAAAATAAACGTTCTCGGCAAACTGGGAGATCTGCGCGATCTTCACTGCGCTTACCTGACCGCCGTTGTACAGGTGGGAAAGGATCGTTCCGACCAGAACCTCGAACGCCGCAGAGGAGGAAAGTCCGCTGCCCTTCATTACGTCGGAGGTGGTGTACGCGCGGAAGCCGCCGATCTTCATTCCTTCCTTCTCGAAGCCTGCTGCAACGCCGCGTATCAGCGAAGCGGAGGTGTTCTTCTCCTCGGGCACGACCGCAAGCTGGGAAAGATCCACGCTGTCCTCGGGGAAGCCCTCTGACTTGATCACGATCTTGTCGTCCTCGGTAGGTTCAACTACGGCGATGACATCAAGGTTTACGCTGGCTGCGAATACCTTGCCGTGGTTGTGGTCGGTGTGGTTTCCGCATATCTCGGTTCTTCCCGGCGCGGAGAAGAATCTGTGCTCGCCGATGGAGCCGAAATGCTCCGCGAATGCGGTCACTGCACTCTTGTAGCGCTGCTTCTGTGCCTCCGCCTGGGAGCTGGGGTAAATGTCCTTGATGGTCGAGATTACAGGTTTCATTTGATTTTACCTTTCGTAATTAGGTTATTTTTTAGAACTGCGTTTGCAGCGAGTTACGTTATTCCTTTTCTTCGTAGAACATGTGCTTCTTTTTCTCCCGGTGCGACACGACGGACATGACCGGTCCGAGCGAAGCGTAGCTCATCACAAGGGAGGTTCCTCCGGTGCTGACGAACGGCAGCGGAATGCCGACTACAGGTCCTGCGGAGAGCACCATCGCGATATTTATGACGCAGTGGAACGTGAACATTGCGAACACTCCCACGCAGATAAGCTTACCGAGCGGGTCGATCGCCGAGGAGGCGTCCGACAGGAGCTTTATGCACATCACGGACAACGCGATGACCACCGCCATACAGCCGATGAATCCGAACACCATGCCGATGTACGCGAAGATGAAGTCGTTGTAGCCCTCCGGGACGTAGGTGTACGTCGTGGCGTGGGTTCCAAGCCCGGTGAGCTGCCCGGAGCCCATCGCAACTTTGGCGTTGTATTGCTGCATGTAGTCCCCGATACGCTCGGCGTTCTGGAGTTCCTCGTCCCACAGCAGCCTGAATCGCTTGCGGTGGTGCTCGCCCATTACGAAGTTCCACGCGACGTAAGCCACGACCGGAACAGCCACCAGACCGGCAGCAATATACTTCCAGGACATTCCTCCGGCGAACATCATGCAGATGAAGATAAACAGGAACACCAGCGCGGAGCCGGCGTCGCCCTGAAGCATGATAATCCCGAACGGAACGCCGAAATGCAGGCACAGCAGAAGGAAATGCGGAAGTGTGTTCATCTTGTCGCCAATCTTTGAAATATGCCATGCCAGCGACAGTATGAACGCGAGTTTCAGTATTTCGGACGGCTGTATCGTAGTCACGCCGAGATCCAGCCAGGCGAGGTCGTCGTCACGCCGGACTCCGAGAGGGGTCCACAGCAGAAGCTGAAGTATCAGCGCGGCCGGCACGTAAATGAACCAGCATTTTGCCATTCGTTTGTAGTCGATCATTCCGACCACAATGCAGGCACAAACGCCGATTCCGCACGCCACCAGCTGAGTCTGGATATAGTCGTCCTTGACAAACCCAATCTCATTTAGAGAGCACAGCAGGTAGATATCGAAAGCCGAGATACACAGGCATATCAGCATGAGTATCCAGTCGATATGCTTAAAGTAGTTCCCGAGCCATTTTAAAACAGTTTTCATTTATATTTTTACCCGAACAGATGGTCGTAGGATCAGATTGCTTGTATTTTTATATACACTATATATTATATACTCTTTTGCGCTTTTTTGCAAGGAGAAATCGGCTTAATCACGCCTTCATAAGAAATTTCGCCATTCTTTATAAATTACAGAACCGATTTGAAAAATCTTCGGCTTTTTTTACAATACCAGTCATTCTGCGGCGCTGGTTCGCTTTTATGTTCGTCAACAGTAAAAATTTTACTATTGGGAAGCCAAAAACACAATTTTTGTGCAAAATGCTAATTGAAAACGTTTTATCAATAGTGTATTATATAAATATAGACAACAGGACAGAAGAGGTGAAACGCGCTTGAATATCACAATAAAAGATGTAGCAAAGGCGGCAAACGTTTCCGTTGCAACGGTCTCCCGCGTGCTGAACAAGAAATCCAATGTATCCGACGAAGCGGTGCAGGCGGTCAACAAGGCGGTCGAGGATCTGGGGTACTCTCCGAACTTCCTCGGGCGCGACCTCCGGAAGAGCGAGACAAAGCGGATACTCGCGATAATCGCCTCCACCGAGCAGAGTTTCTACTCGGAGGTGCTCCGAGGAATGCAGGACGCCGCGTACATGCAGGGCTACGACGTACTGATAGCCACCACCCGCGACGACCCCGAACACGAAATGCACCTGCTGGGAATGCTGTTTTCAAAGGCGGTGGACGGAGCCGTGCTGCTCGCGCCGAAGCTCGACAGCCGCACTATCTCGGAGCTTGCGAAGAAGTACCAGCTTGCGATGTGCCTTGAGCGCCTCGAGGACTGCAATATACTGTGCGTAACCATCGACAACGAGCGCGCAGGCTACGACGCCACGAAATACCTCATCGACAAGGGGCGCCGCAGGATAGGTCTGCTGACCACCGAGGTGCGCAGTCAGTCCTCCATTGACCGCGAGAAAGGCTACAGACGCGCCCTCCAGGAAGCTGGGATACCGCTTGACGAGAACCTGATATACTATGGCGGATATGACGCGGATAGCGGCACGCGCGGCTGTGAGAAGCTGATGAATCAGCCCAGGCGCCCGGACGCTATCTTCTCGATATCGGATACCATCTCCATCGGCGCCATGACATACGCGCTGAACAACGGCATTACAGTCGGCAAGGACGTGCTGTTCTTCGGGTTCGACAACATTGCGTACTCGCATATGTTCATACCTCACCTCACAACGGTCGAGCAGCCGTGCTACCTCCAGGGAAAGACCGTTATCGAGAAACTGATACACAATATCAAGTCCGAGGATAAGGACACCGGGACTTATAAGCTCCCGCACAGGCTGATTCCCCGGGAATCAACCGGAGATAAGAGCATTTGATTCTGGAAATATAAATCTATAATTTAGCGGCGTAGTGTTAATTACCGCGTCAGCAATTGGTTTTCGCTTCCTTTTGCTTACAAAAGGAAGTGGGAGCGTGAGG
>ENA-OPSJ01001001-OPSJ01001001.1-human-gut-metagenome-genome-assembly--contig:-NODE-1001-length-23165-cov-3.467806_pt1 | contig 23165 bp, 15 predicted proteins | sample MGYA00241801_ERZ501893 | MGnify/ENA primary metagenome ERZ501893 (study PRJEB25962, sample SAMEA2042219) | human gut metagenome | biome: human gut; feature: human-associated habitat; material: faeces...
TATAACAACTTTCCAGTATTAAAATCTTTAATTGAATGACATAATAGTATCTTTTTATTTCCAATCAATAACTCTTTTGCCTTAGGATATAATGTTAAGTTTTTTATTTGCTCAGAAGTTAATTGTTTTCTAGTCCAATCACTATTTCTTTTAGCCGAACCATAAGCACCTACTTGTTCTAAATGTTCTCTTAAAGCTTCAACTCCTTTGGTAACATATAATTCATGATTCCCCATTATAGATTGTACATTATATTTATCCAGCAATTCTAAAACTTCTCTAGGATTAGAACCAGTACCAATGTTATCACCTAAAGAATAGATTTCACTAATACCATTTCTTCTAGCATCTTCTAAAATTGCCAAAGTTGGTTCAAATAAAGCATGTGGATCTGTCATTATAGCAATTCTTCTTTTTTTACCTTTTTTACTATACTTAGCTAACTTATCTCTCAATTCTTTTAATTTATTTATATTACTTAAATCAATCATATCTTACCTATTGATGTTAAAACTTTTAAAAGTAATTCTTCATTATAATTCGTGGTTTTTAAAGACCTTTCGTGTAAGCACACTTTATCAGCTTGTTTTCAGCAAATAAAAAAAGGCATTATTATTGGTAACGGGTCTTGAACCGTACCAAAAATACATAAAAATAAAGAAAAAGTGCTGATTTAAGATAAAAATCTCGTATCAACACAGTTGTTTCTTATATGTGTAATGTAAGCAATGTTAATACAATGCACCTTTTATAGATGAAGATGCACCTCAAAAAATATTTCTAGATATATACGCTGAGTGACACGTGACTGGCTTGACACTTAGATATGATATGCATATTTTATACAATAAAAGTTTTTTAAAACAGGTTTGATACAAAGCCAAGTTAAGAATGTTATTTTAATCTAATATAATATGTTGACTTACCAATGCCTTCTTTTCTAATTTCGCCTAACTCACATAATTCTTTTAAACTTCTTTCAATACTAGTTGATGATAATGAAGGCACAAGTTCTAGTATATCTCTCTTTGTAAATTTTCCTAGTTTTGAATTGACTGCCATTCTTACCACTTCAATACTAGCTTTCTTATCTGACACTAATTCTACTCTTTCTTCAAAATCATTATATGCACTAACAATTGTACTTAACAAATATTTAATAAAGGGAGTAGCGTCATCTTCATTTTCAAGCCATCCAATTTGAGAATCATATAATGCATCATAATATAAATCTTTATTTTTAGCTATCTTAGCTTCAAGTGATATATACTTTCCTACATAATAACCAGAGCGATATAGAAGCAGTGTCGTTAATAATCTAGACATTCTTCCGTTTCCATCAATAAAAGGGTGGATACATAAAAAGTCATGGATAAATAATGGAATTAAAATAAGCGGATCTACTATGCCTTCACCAAGAGCTCTATTATATTCATCACATAATTCTTGCATTGCGATTGGTGTCTCAAATGGTGATAATGGAGTAAATAAAGTATAAGAGTTTCCATTTTCATTAGTTGCACTAATATAATTTTGAACATTTTTATATTTTCCACCATAAGAAGTTGATGAATGAGACAATAGTACTTTATGTAATTGAAGAATAAAGGTAGGAGTTATCGGTATTGAATCAAAATTTTCATGTACAATGTTTAGTGCATCTCTATATCCTGCGATTTCTTCTTCAGCTCTATTTTTAGGAGCTGTTTTTTTATTCACTAATTGTTTTAGTCTAGTATTAGTCGTCCTAATACCCTCAATTTCATTAGATGATTCAGTACTTTGTATTTTTGCAATAATAACTAATTTTTCTAATTCTTCAGGCTTTTGTTTTAAAAACAATTGTTGTTTACCTTTTTCTTCATGAATTTGAGTCAAATAATTAATTATCTTGATATCCCAAGTTTTATTTTTTAAGTTTGAATAGTTAAATTTCTTCATTTTCCTCACCATCCTTATTGTTTACGCACCAATTATATTACTTTTGGTGAGAAAAATCAATTATTTGCGCCTGTTTGCTTATAATTTATTATATAGATTCTCTCGTTTTAACAATCTTTCTTGTAAAATGAATACCAAATGAGAGAATAAATGAACTTTTTTCTCCTCATATCAGTTGTTTTCTCGTCAATAATATTATTTTTGGTGCGTAAACCTTTTTATACTTATAATTTCTAAACTTTATGTTTATACGTTATCATTGCAAAAAATAAAAATGCTAATTTTCTACTCATATTTAGGCATTAATACTTAAGGACACGAGAATTATGAATGTGACAATATATTAAAAGCCTCTAACATATTTTAGATAGATGCTCAAAATATTATTTTAATTAAAATAGTCATTGAGGTGGTTATTGAAGTAGTACCACTAACTATTAACAAATTATTATTTTACTTCCAAATGGCCGTCCTTATCTGGGCCAATTCTTTTTATTATATTTTGTTCTTTTAATTTTTTATTATATTTGCAATTGTCCTATTTGCTAATCCAGTAATACTGGCTATATCATTTGTTGTCACATAATTGTTATTTAAGATAGTATTATAAACTTTCTGTGCATTTTCTCTGCATTATAATTTGCATTGTAAATTGTTACCATAAAAAATCCATTATTGTTGTAGTATTCAACATGGTAACACTCATCTTTAAATAATCTTCCAGTTTCATCAGTTATTTTCGTTAAACCAGATCCCCCCTCTATCCCTATAATTCATTCTTGAAAATACATCAGCTAAGGTTAGATTTCTTCTTTTTTATTTAACTATAAAATCAACATTCTTTGGTATGTTTTGATTATTATAAGCAATGCCTGGTGATGATACTTCTAAGAAATATTGGTCTTCAATCCTATCATCATAAATATCAAGACAAATTTATATATAAACTATCTATATACTACTACTGCTATATTTATTGCAAAAATACCATATAAATCATTAATATTTACAGTATTAAGCTTATAAAAGAAAAAATAGCCAATACTTTCGTATCAGCTATACTTAACTCTAATGTGAAAACGAAGTATTGTTAATACAATGCACCATCTATAAACGAAGGTGCACCCTCTAAACTTATATTTTTAGGTATATACACTAAGTGACGCGTAACTGGCGTGACAAATGTGATAGTAGCCAATTTAAAGATTGTTTTTTAACATGTCATATTCTTCACATTGTATTTTAGTTTCATTATGCAAAAAATCTAGCAGCATTAAAAATAATTCATAGTCACCACTAGAATATACCCCTGACATCACATTATCAATAAAATTATGTCCATATAACTTACTTCCAAAATAATTTATATTTTCTTCAGTTTTACCATCAACAAATTGTTGCTCTTTTGATTCTTGTAAAATTCTATGAAAATTTTCTGGGCATAAAATTTTATGTCCCATTCTATAATAAGTATATATAATAACAATTTGTTCAATTGATAGTTCATTTAAAAATTTTTTATGAATTTTATGCTTTCGTTGAGGTTGTTCTAAATTTTCTTTAATATTTTCCATAGAAACTGAAATTGATTATTGAAAATCTTTTTTGTCATTTATGTTTGCTATAAAACATTTTTTTAATAAATCATATAGTTCAGAACAATCATTTCTATTATATTTTATAAAAAACGATAACCATCTACTTTGTTTTATGATGTTAATTATTTTACAAAGTTCATTACTAAATAAATTATATTTTTGCTTTTAATTGTTTTTCCCATCATCAAAAGATGAATCTTTCCATGTTTCGAAGTTAGGCAATTCTTTAACTATAACATATATTTTATGCCTTGAAATATTTTTAAAATAGGTTCCTAGTCTATACTCTTTATCTAATTTATCAATAGAAAATAAAATAGCTTCCGTTTTTTCTTTAAAAATTTGCAAAGAATTAACAGTTTTGTCAAACGACACTTGCGTGATATCAGCCATATTTTCATTTCCTTGCCTATCTTCAGCGTATCTATATGGATCCAAATCAGCCTCAGGAATAAAATCAGAAATAAGATCATAAATCAGTTCGATATTTGTTCTATCATTTTCACATCGCTCATCCAATTTATAATAATTATCCTTAATAAAATCATATAAATCACCTATACTATGCTTTAATTTAATCTCGTTGTATCTTATTTCATCAAAATCTATAATACCGTCTTTATAATTTTTATAAAAAACATACATGTTATACATTATGAACTTTAATTGCAATTCATATGTATGACGAATTGTATGCAAGAAAGGGTAAACTAAATCATCTTCATAAATGTATGGTTGATTTTTCTTAATATTGTCATATATCAAATTTGCAGTTTTAAAAAATCCTTCTATAATATAACGATTTCTCATTTCACTTCCAAAATGACAGACCCATGCAATTGCATCATTTTCAAAATCTATATCCTTAAAACTCATAATCAATTACCTACTTTATAACAGTTTCAATCAAAAACAACATCTCCATTGGCAATAATATAATCGCCAACATTTATTTCAACTTCTTTTGATACATTATTAAAAAACCATTCTTCACAGTTATGGTATCTATCTGAAAGAATGACTATTCTTTGATTTGTAGATCCTAGAAGTTTTCTCACTTGTTCTCTTTGCTCTTCTATATAAGGGCCATCAAGCACAACATCACAACCATCTAAAGCATCAGATACTTCTTCGTATTTCCTTCCAGTAAATGAAATGACTCCAAGTCCAAGCTTGTGTATTTCTTTAGTCAAAACTGGAAGATTTTGTTGCAATGTTGGTTCACCACCAGAATATGTTACTCCTTCGATACCATATTTTTCTTTTGAATCATTAATTATTTTTAATAGATTCTCTAATGAAATGATATTTCTAGGTTCTAATGGTTGGTATGAAGGATTGCAGCAACCTTTACAGTGAAGCATGCAACCCTGAAACCATATTGTTAATCTTTTATTCGGTCCTTCTATTTCAGTGCAACAATTTATACTTGCAACGTTAAATTTAATCATTTTCAAAACTAAATTCTAGACTATCCTTACCAGTCTTAACAAGAATCTTTGCACCTTTGAATGAACTTAAATCTTGCTTATTTTCAAACATAAACATTGCTAGTTCATCTAATAACTTATCATTAATAGCGTTTAAGATGTCACGTCCACCCTTGCTACTATCTGCACCACCTAAAATATAATTGATAAACTTCAATTCATCTTCAAATTCTAAGTCAATACGATATTTTTCAAGGATTGCTTTTTGAACAGGGCGTAGTTTAGATTTAGCAATCTTAATGCTGAATTCTTTATCTTTGATAAAGTTGAATGGAACAATGTTGCTATATCCAATACGGCCAAGTATCTCTGGACGCTTAATCTCATTATCAAAATAGTTTTTAACAATCTTAATAAACTCTTCTGCTATATCTTCATTAGAACCACTTGATGATACTTCAGATGCACCTAAGTTAGATGTAAAGATAATTACACTCTCACTGAAATAAACTGTTTCACCTTTAGAATCAGTCAAACGACCATCTTCAAGAATTTGTAGGAATATATCTAGAATTCTTGGATTAGGTTTTGCAGCTTTTTCAATTTCATCAAATAAGATAATGCTGAATGGTTTTTCTCTAACTGCATTAGTTAGTTGTCCACCTTCTTCGTATCCTACATATCCTGGAGGTGCTCCTATTAGCTTTTGGTCGCTATTCTCTTGAGCATACTCAGACATGTCAAATCTAATACATGCTTGTTCATCGCCAAATAAGAACTTAGCTAATGATTTGGAAAGTTCTGTTTTACCTACACCAGTAGGACCTACAAAGAATAATACTCCTTTAGGTGCAGATCTACTTGAAGATTTATGGATTCCAGTTAAGCCCATATAAGCTTTTACAACGACTTTTTCAATCTTTGCAATAGCTTCTTCTTGGCCTACAACTCTTTCACCTAAAATCTTCTTAATATCTTTTACAGCTTTATAATCTAGTTTTTCCCAAGGATTATCCTTTTCACCATACTTAAATAATAAATATAGCTGTTCAAAAGGCATTTTACCTTCTTTTCTAGAAAGTCTAGCCATTTGCACGATTTCACGATTTGTGAAGTCATCCATCATATCTACATATTCATTTTTCTTATCGCATGTTAATAAAGTCTCACCTGGTTTAAGTTTCACTTCAAATCCAGATTCGATTTTCTCAAGCATCTTTTCTCTTTCTTCTCTATCAGGTTTTGAAAGTGTTAAACAAGATACTTCTGGGTTACCTTGATAGAAAGAAATTGGAAACATTGCAACTTTACTAGTAATAAGAATAATTGAGCTTTCATTAACTTCTGAATTTAAATATTCAACCTTCTTATCTTTGATTGCTTTTCCTAAAATAGTTAATAGTTCTCTTTCATCTGGTGGTAATTGACCTCCAGCAGTAAATAGATAATCAGCCCAATTTAATACAAAAGCAATCTTACGGTTAGGCTTTTTAAGATTCTTAAAGATTATATTAAAGATTTCAGCAGGAGTTTTAAATAATCCACTACCCGTCTTTTCTTCTTCATTATTATCTTCGTCATCATCAAAAGAATAAGCTTCGCCTTCGACTTCTACTTCATCAGTAACTGTTAATCTAGAAACATCACCATCTACACCATCAACTCTGTCCCAGTAAAGAACATCATCATAATTCATTGACTTAAGCATATCCATTAGGTATTGCTTTAAATCGACAATTTGTTTTTTCTCGTTTAAATAAACATCTCCAACATTACCATCAATGATAACGCACTTCTTGATGCCTATTTCTCTTTTAAGTCTGTTAAAAGTTGTACTTAATGCCATCGATTATCACCCCTTATTCTCATTTATATTCATTGCTTGATATTTCATAGTAGAAATCTTATCAGGATTACTCCAAATCTCTTGTGATTTAGTAACATGAATTCCATATACTTCTTCTAAATCTTTCATAAATGGTTCTATATCCTTTTGGCAAGCTTGTCCCTTATATCCATGATGGAAATCATAAATGAACTTACCATCCATATATATTTTAAAATCAGCACGCTCACCGCTTGCTTTCATTGCAACCATATGAACTTCATTAGTCTCTCTATTTATTTTAATATTTTTCTTATCAACAATAAAGCCCCTATCAGCAACAGCCTTCATAATTACTTTTAAAGATTGCTGTCTAACAGTCTCACCAATAACTTCTGTCGTAGCTTGAGCTTGCATTTGAGATAATCTTTCTTTTGCAGTACCTTCTTTTTTAGATACAACCTTAGAGATGATATCCTTATCTACTCTCGCAGCCTCAAGTTCTTCTCGAATTCTTTCTTCTTCAAAAGCCATTCTAGACTCGTATGTTGAATTTAGAGATTCTTCCATTAATTCTTTACCAGCTTTAATTAATGAATCACCTGAAAGTGTATTATCTTTAATATAAGCTAAATAAGTAAATTGCCTTAAAACTTCATCTTGAATGGAATTTAATACCTTTTGTGTTTGTTCATCGATTGTGACGTGGCCATTAGTTCTTTCTAATAACTTTCTATAGGCATCTTTTGAACTTTCTTTTAGAAGATTATCAAGTAATGATTGAAATTCAATTAACTTTTGAGATGATAATGTATTAACCATATCTTCCAAATTCTTTGCAGCATTTATTGTATCATCTCTATGAGCATATCTAGCATCATGATTATTAGTACGAACAACACCCATTTTTGCATCTTCATCAACTTTATCTCTAACAACTTTAATTTGTTTGATTAAAGATTTTTTTTCTTTAACAATGGCTGCTTTCAAACTCTCAGTTTGGTCATTTAATAATCTTGTTGCAGTATTTTCAATTTGGCTAAGCATTTCATCTAATTCTTTTAATCTTTGTTCTGCCATGTTACATACAGTATTGCATTGACATGCTATGTGCTTATAATCAATTTGTACTTGTTGACTCATTTACTACCTCCTATTTCAAAGACTATATCTCTCCATTCTTCAATATCAACTTTTGTATATTGAATTTGTTCTTTTTCAGGATGTTGAAATCCATTTCTAATTTTACGAAGTTTATGTAATAAAGAACATTTTTTGTTATCAATTAGTTTCTCTTGTTCTGCCATATTAATTAATTCGAATGCTTCAGTCTTATCATCAGCCTTTAATAATTCTCTTAAATCATATTGAAGCTTAACTGATAATTCACAAATTGCATTTTTGAATCTACCTTTTGAAATATAATCATCAATATATTTCTTTGTAATTTTATCTGGATGTGATGAAGTTTCTCTTTCAATTGCTAGTAATTCATGGATTGGCTCATAGATTTCTAAATACTTATTCATGTTATTGTATTTATCCCGAGCAAATTTTGAATACTTTTCAATTGATTTTATTGCAGTCTTTAAAGTGATATAAGCATTAAAGAACTCATCAACATTAAAATCTTCCTTTAATGTGTATTCAGAATAACTTTCAATCCCTAACATATCATTAAGGTTCCAAAGGTTAGATGAAACTGTTCTAAACTTATCAGCAAGACTTGTATCAGCAGATATGCTTTCATCATTAAGAATTTTATCCATATAAGTTTCAACTACATTGACAACACTTAGAATTTGATTTGTTTCAAATCCTGCTGTTTCCAAAGCTTGATAAACTAAATTTTGATCCTCGCCCAATACTGGCTCAGCAAACATCTTCACATAATCTTGAGCACCAATCTTTAGTTCATTCTTCAATGGAGTTAAAATGGTATTCTTGTAAATCATGTTATCAAGACGAATCTCATTAATACTATTTGTAACTAAATTAGAACCAAGTACCTTGAAATATTCATTCCAATCAGCATTAGTTTGGAATGAAGAATTCATCTTCAATAACAAATCAATTTGTTCATCAACGCTATAATATTTACTTAATTGATTAGTTGAATACTTTTCAAAATAACTTGAGTCTTTTAACAACTCTACTATAAATAAGATTGCTTTACCAATTTCAGCACTGAACGTTTCATCATGATAAATATCATAAAGTTTCAATAAGACACTTTTTAAAACTTCTTCATCAGCAGTTCTTTCAACTAGTAATTGCATCTCAAATGTATCACCAAGTTGCTCACATGGCATAACAACATTTAAAGGACTATAGTATTTCAAACTACTTTTACCCAATAGAGCAAATTCTGCATTTGAATTCAACCCATTTAATAATGTTGTTGAATCATCAACGCCTAATTTCATTGATGTATCTACACCTTTAACTCCTAATCTATTTTTACTAAAGAAGAATTTGCATGGGCGTGAAGCCTGTTTTTGAGCATCATCTGGTATATAAACATTTGTTATGTTTGTTAATTCATTGATTGACACAGTTGGAACTTCAACGATATCTTTCTTTTCATTAACAAATTTATACTTATTCTTGGCTAATAAACCATCGGTCATAAGCCTTGAAGTATAGTACTTATTGAAAAATGCATTCTCATCTGTTGTATCAAATTTAAATTCAACCCCAGAAGGTCTGATAATAATTGTCATTCCTTCTTCTTTTCTTGTATGCATTTTTTGTGGTTCTTCGCATTCAAAAGATACAACTCTTTCTTCAACTTTTAAACCAATTTTAGTCCTATTAGCATTAATATAATCTTCCATTCCACTTATATCAACATTAATATGATCCATAAAATCATCACCCAAGAATGAACTTCCTAGAGTCATATATGGAACTTTGCTTTCAACATCAAACTTTCTTGTAACTGGACTATAATAAATATCTTTAACTTTTACCTTTTCTGCACCAGTTGGAATTGCACCATCTTGGAACATTTTCTTTCCTTTTGGCGTAAGTTCAACATCACCAATTGTTATTTGTTTAAAATATGTTGGCTTTGCAAAGTAAGATGGATCAAAATGAGAAGACAAAATATCTGTACTCATCAAGTTAGCTATTTCTTGTCCAAATATATAATGTAGGTTTGCAGGAATACCAAACTTTAATAAAACATCTGATATCTTGTCATTAGATTTACTTTCTTTTTGAATCAAATCTAAGATGATATAAGCAATACCAGAAGCTTTACGAACTTCATTATATTTCACGCTTGTCTTATATATTAGAAGAGGAAATGGACAAGTTGTTTTTAATTGTTTTAATATTGTTTCATCCATAAACTATCACTCTCCTATTATATCATTTGCAGTTAACACCTTACCTCTAAAGTAAATAGTGTCAATTATTTCTTTATAAACGTGGAAATTCTTTTTATCTAAGAAATGATCTCCTGTTAGATCAGGTAAATCGATTATTCCTGCTTCAGATAGGTATTTCTTAGAACCTATCACAATTAAAAGCTTTCTTGCACGAGATAGTGCAACGTTAATTCTTTCAAACTTCTTAATGAATTCAGCATTGGCTTTTTCAGCATTAGCAGGATTACGAACCATAGACAGAATTATTACATCACGCTCATCGCCCTGGAAGTCATCGACAGTACTGATAATCAATCGTTCATCTTGTTTTTCAGATAGACCTTCATATCTTTGACCTCTTCTCATCTTCTTAATTAATGATGCTTGGTCACCATAAGTACAAATTATACCTGCACTTAATCTTTCATCTATCTTCTTTGACTTATTAACGATAACTTTTCCTGAATTAACTGCATCAATACTTGCTTTATCAATTTGTTTTAACAATTGAATTGCGATTTGAGCTTCTTGTTCATTAACTTTTGAAGTGCTACCTTCATAAGCACTTGATTCTTTTTGATCACAATCAATAAAATAAACATGATATTTTGGTTCGATAATTGTATTACCATTAATCTTAACAGTTAAATTGTGTTGTTTTTCATCATCTTGTTGTTTCTTACCAACCATAAGTCCTTTTTGACTTCCACCATAGAAATGATTGAATACTTCCATGATATGGCTGTGACATCGATATTGTTTATTAAGCATTACTCTAAAGTCTTGTGGTACTTTTTCATATAATGTCTTGAAGAAACATTCTTCATATAATTCAGTATATGAATCATTTATTTCTTTTGTAATTACATCTTCATCAAGGCCTTCAAAGTCTTCTTTTCTCATATGTCTTAAGTCATACATTGGTGGCAATTGTCGATGGTCACCTACTAATATTACTGTCTTACCATATAAAATTGGAATCAATAAATCTAAGAATGAAGATTTTGAAACTTCATCGATAATGACTACATCTATTCCTTGAGATTTAATATCAACTGACTCAATACCATATTTTTCAAGTTCTGCAAGTTGAGACTTAGTAAATCTATCTCTACTTGTACAAGTAATACCAAAGACATTTACACAATTATAAAGTTCTCTAGTATAAGCTTGTCTATCTTCTTCAAGAATATCTTCTTGCTCTAAATACTTGCAAATCTCTTTATACATAGGGATTTTCTTTTTATTTTGAGTTGCAGTTCTTTTATAATCATACACAAGCTTATTCCACTCTTCAGTAATTATAGTGAATGCTGTTTCTAGATTATCAGAATCATACTCTCTAATGATATCGAAATCTCTAAAAAATCTAGTTATTTTTTGCTTCAATTGAGAATTAAGCTCATTGTATTCTTCTATACCTTGATTATTACATAATTCTTCATATAAAGACTTACTTTGACTTATTTCTCTTTGAACATCAATCATCTTTGAATTAAGATCATCATATTGCGATGAATACTTATTGATAGAAATACCTACATTTTCTTTTATTTCATTAATGATTGTCTGAGCTTGAATCTTAAATGAAGTTAGTTGCTCAGGAAGAACGTTTAGTAGATTCTTATCATTAATAATAGATGGAACAATTGCGTAGATTTTGCTTGAAGAGAAATCAAAATCAGTATTCTTATTAGCTGATTTAATTTGATTTACTACCTCTTTAAGTTCACTTTGATATTTCTTGTATTCATCATAATTCTCATCACCTTCTTCAGGTGCTTCATCTGTATCAGGATTTCTTAATTTTTGTAGTTCATTACGAAGTTGAGTTCTTTGTTCTTCTAGTTTTCCAACTGTATCGTCAGATAAAATATGTGATAATTCGTTTCTTACTTCACCTATATCAAGATGATAGAGTTCAAATGCAGAATCAACATTTACTGATGCCAAACTACTGAATGTTTGTAATAATGATTGAATTCTATTCCTAAATTCATCAATATATTTTTCCTTAACACCTTCAGTTACGAATCTTAATGAATCAATATATTTGTTTGTTCTTCTATACTCATCTAGTTCAGCATTAATAGTAGCTAGGTTATCACGATAATCTTCTAAATTTTTATTGTATTTATTGATAGTTTCTAGTAATCCATTTCGTTGATTTTCGATTTGGATATTTTCTTTTTTAAGTCTTAAAATTCTATCATAATCTCTTCTTAACAAGCTCATTTGCTCATCGAATGTCTTCTTAGCTTCTTCAAAATGCTCAAATCTATTGATTTGCTTTTCTAGATTACCACTAATGTTTAAGTAGAAATTATCCACTAAACGTTCTGGACTATAATTAGTCTCCTTTCCATTTTGTGATGGAATCAAGCGTAGTGGTCGAATCTCTGGAATCTTAGGTAATCTTTCAAATACATTATCAATTGCCTTATGTGTTTCAGAAGAAATAAGTACCTTCTTACCTTGTCTAGCTAATTGTGCAGTTATTTCAGCAATTACTTGCGTTTTACCAGTTCCTGGAGGACCTTGTAATAAGAATATACTTTCGCTTGCCAAAGCCTTTTTAACGGCTAATTTTTGGCCATCATTCAAGCTTTCAAGACACCAATCAGGATCTTTCATCGCACTTATAGGTGCTTGTGCCAATGTTTCTGGTGAGAATAAATATGTGGATAAGAATGGATTCTTTACATAACCACCCATAAATGAATTTAATGCTTTTTCTTGTCTATCAATTTTAGCTTTTTCAGCTCTATTATCATATGTAAGATATTGAGCATTAATTACTTCAATTTCTTTTTTAATATTCGAAAGCTTATCTTCTGCTGCATCTGGTCTAAAATATATTTGATACCTTCTTATTGTTTCATTTTCTATTTTAATTGCCTTATCTGCTTCAAATTGCTTTCTAAATTTAGAATTGACATCAGTTTTTTCATTTTCAATTTGATTCTTATACTGAATTTCTAATTGTTTCTTTTTATCTTTGCTTATTCTATCAAGTTCAGCTTGCATTTGAATAGAAAGGCTCTTCTTCTTATTCTCTATTAGTTTTTTATTTCTCTCAATATAAAAATCTTTTAATGAAATGTTAGATAAAGCTGCTTCCTTTTCTAACTCGATTCTTTTAATTTCAGATTCTTTTCCCTTCTGAAGTTCATCTATTTTTTTCTTTTCATCTTTTTCTTTTGATTTTTCTTTTTTAATCTTCTTGACTTTATCATCAAAAGATGAATTGATTTTCTTTATTTCATTTTCAAAAGATGTTACTGCATTCTTAAGTGCTGTTTCATATTCACGCTTTACTTCTCTATCCTTATTGTTTTCAACATCTAAGTCTAAAGCATTATTTAATTCTTTAACATACTTATCAAACATCGAATTATATTGATTTTCAGTAATTGGTCTTTGTCCATTCATAAAATGGTTTAAATCATTACTGATAATGCTTGAATAACGTGTATCTATTTCATTAAATGCGTTCTTACAATTCTTATCAAATTCTTTTTCTAGTTCAGTACAATCTGGTTCGATATCAATATGCGTTAACAAGTATCTTTCACCAAGTAAATATTGATAAAATCTTGAACCTTTTACTATATTTCCATTTTCATCGTATGCTGGTGGTGTTGGAGATAAACCCATAGCATCTTTTGTGTATCTCTGGAGATTGACTTCATATTTGCTTTTACCTTTGCCTGATTTACTGATAGTTTCACTAAGAACTGTCTTTCTATTCTTGTTAATATCTACTCTAATTAAAGGAAAACTTTCAGAGCCGTTAACATTTTTTGAAAGTATAATTTGTTCTCCACGTGCAAAGTCTGCGATATCATCTAAAAGATAATCAGAAAAAACATCTTCATTTCTGCGATAAGTCTCTTTTGAAACCATGAAGGAGTCACAAACTATAACATCATCAATTTCTTCGCAACGTTCAGATTGTTTACCTAAATAATATTTTCTAAAATTGATATAGTTTTGCCATTTTTGGAATGTATTTAAAGCTTCTTCTGGATTTGGAACAGGATAACTAGAAATATCATTACATAATCTATCTACGAAATCATGTGTTAAAACAGCACTTTGAAGGTCTCTTGTACCATAATCAGGTACTGTTATCGATCTTCCATCTCTTGTTGTAAAGGATTTTGTAGTTGTCGCAGTTGCTGCATAACAATTAACTTTGATTTCACCAAATTTAGCTATATTAATATCTATTAATTCAATACCTTTAATTGTTATATCAATAACATTATTAAATGTAACATCCCCAATAATCATTAAATCATAATTGCTAGGAACAACATTATTTAAATATGAATCCTTTTCAGGTCGAATGACAATATTATAAATTACATCTTTGCCTCTTTTGTCATGTTTAACTCTTCTATCAAAGCTAGGCATTGAAATGTAATAGTTTTTTGACGCTTGCGTAGGAAAAGCGTATGATAAGAATTCTTGAAGGTTAACATTTAAACCAACCTTTCTTTTAATGACTTCATACTGTTCTTTTAATGAAGACGTATAAAAGTCATCCCAACTTTTACTACCTTGATTCATATTTTCTAAAAAATTAAGATATAAATACCCCATAGGTGCACCTCCATTATCTCATTACAAGTCTAGCAGATTGACAATAACATCAATTTGATCTTGGACTACTTTTTCAAAATAGTCATCATAATCCCATTGAGCGTCTTCTGCATTTTCTTCAAAAGATCTCGCACATAATTCATCAAAGAATAGATGAAAGTTGTCTAAGCAATCTAAAATGAATTTCTCATCTAACTTAACAACTGAAAGTGCAGATTCACCATTTTGGTATTTATCTTCTGGGTCCCAGACCATTTTAGGATACCATTGTTTTAAAATCCTATATGATCTAAGAGAATTATGCTTTAGAAAATTCCAAACAGTAAATGCTCTATCATATAAAAGATAATTTGTATATTGCTTAAATGATAATGCACTATCACCTTGTAAACCTTGCATATAAATATCAAATTGTTTTTTGGTATAATCTTCCTCTTTATATCCACATGCTGTAAGCATCTTTAAGCATAGCGCATCAATACTGGACATTAATTGATGAAAGAATTGAGCATATAGAGATTTGATAATAACTTTATAATCTTTAGCTCTTTTCATTCCTGCAACAAATGCTTTAGTATTAGCTTCATCATATTCCAAATCACCATCAGAAAGATAAGATAATCTTGCATTATCCTCTACTTGCTTAGGAGTCTTTATACTATCAATAAAGCTCTTATATTCTCTGAACCATAATTGTTTATATCCTGCTAATAAATCTCTAAACCAATTACATTTATAATCAGATCTATGTTGTTTAGTTGGAAGGTAATAAACAGAATGTCTATTTTCAATTTTACTATCTGGGATAGCAAAGAATTTCTTATATCTTTTTGTGTCAATTTTAATTCTGCCATCTTTAGTGATAAGACCATAATAATCGATTCTATCACATAGATTATTTTTCTCTAATTTATCATAGTCTTTGCCTATAACTTTACTCTTTTTCTTCATGTTATTGACACCTCCTTAAAACGAAAAAGTGACGGTAGGTATTAGCCTATCGCCACTTCAATAACATTTATCCTCATCATACGTTATTTTGTTTAGACACGCAATACCACTCTTGAAATTTAGCTTTTAACTATTGGGTTACTCCTCATATGGTATATCCCAACCATAAGATTCGCTCCAACATTTCATATAGGTAAAGTTCTTACTCCACAGTTTCAGAACATGCATATGTATCTATATATAATTATACCATAGAATTGAAATTTATTTCAATACTAAGGGACAACTACTTTGCATCACTTGTAGTATATCAAACATAAAATAACAATAAAATGTACTATAGTTCAAAAAAAATAGAGGATTACCTCATTACGAGTAAATCCTCCATTTTCATATTAAATATTAGAGCCAAATTATACAAATTTTCAACGTTAGGCATCTTCTTTGCACATTCCCAATCATATATCACCCTAGTTGTATTGAAGTAATGCAGCTAATCTTTCATGTGTTAAATTAGCTTTGATTCTAAGGGACCTAAGTTTAATACTTGTTGCTTCTTTATCTAATATGGCTTTTCGATAATCCATAGCAATTACCTCCTTTGACCCCTTCCTCAACTTTCTAGTACTTCAGATTATCGGAATAATTATATAACAAACGAGTTATTTTATCAATTTACTGAACGTACAATAACTCTATAGTTTACTGAACGTACAATAACTCTATAGTTATTTGACCTTAAATTTGTTAATGTTATTTTTTCACCTAAACAACAGGTTTTAGCATACCTATTCCATTAGTTTCCACTAAATGCAAGTTTAAGAATAAAATCACTACAATTATTTACGGTTGGATAATTATATGCTTGGTTAAGCATTATTCCTATCATTATTCTCATTTAATAAATAATTAATAAGCTGTGAATCCTTGATTAAATCCATTGTTTTTGAAGTATATAACTCATGCAGTACTGCTTGTAATATAGCACTATGCTTATAATTATCGGCTTCATTATCAAATTTCATATTCATAAAATCTATCATATTATTATTTCGTGATGATAGATACATATTATATGTAAAATAATTGTTGTAATTCATATTTTTCAACATAATTGCAACTTCATATATTTTTTCAGACGGAACTACTTCACCTATCATTTGTGTTATACCTATATTAGCAATTCTCTTTGAATCACATAAAAAATTAAGCATTCCATTTTCAGATACAATAATATAGCTTTCATCTCCATCAGCAATTGACATAATGCTTTTTTCATCTTCCATTTTAAATTCATCAAATTCTAGTTTTTGCTCATTTAGAACTAAACTGTACCTTTTTGATTTAATCTCTTTAAACTTATTAACAAATTCTTTTAAATGAATTAAATATTTTGAATCATGCTTTCTAGTGATGTTGTTCTTACCGTATAAAATCATCTTGCCTTTCGAGTCCATACTCAAAGAACCGTCGTTTAGATTAATGTCATTTAATTCATTGTTTATCTCATTTATTAATCTGTTTTTTACATAATCTGAAATACAATAATTTTCATTAATATCAAAATGATATTTTTCATAAATATTAAAAAGCACAAATAAAGCATCATAATAAAATAACAATTTAACTTTATCTATTTTTCCATTTAATATTTTAAGATTGTTTATTAGCTTATTAGGGGATTCCTTTAATAAAAACAGTAAATTATAAAATAATTTATTTTCAAAAAATAGTTTTGATGAAATTGAAAGTGGCAATCTATCTTTTACTTCTAAATACTGATCATTCAATCTTTTCCTATAATCATATCGTTGTTGTGTAATTTCTTTAATTTTCTTAACAGCCTCTTCAACAGGACCACCGATTGTTATTATCGTTGGATTCAAAGTCAGGTCTCTCAAAAATAACTTTGAATAATATGAATAAATATCTTCAATTGCATCAATTTTATATTCTTTTCCGTTTATAGTAATAATGTCTCCAACAGAACAATACATAAAATCACAATATGGTTCGGAATACAAGCATGCATCAATCCATTCAGTATTTTTATCATTAATTCCTTCTAATATGCTCTTTCTATGAAACACAATAGTCATTTTGTCATCAAAACTATTAATTGTTACAGCGGTATTATCTGATACTTCATTATATGATTTAACAGAATGCTTATTGGTTAATTCAAAAATTTTAAACAAACATCCTGCTTTATTAACCCCAGTTATCAAAGCTTTTTCATAGTAATCTAGCGCATCTTCTAGCTCGTTATTGTGATAATAAACCTCAGCAACATAAATTAGTTCATAATAATTATTTGATAATAATGCTTTTTGAAAATACTTATCCTTTATATATCTTTCCTTTTCTAATCTAAAATTAAATAACAATTGCATTGAACTATGACTATCAAATGTATCTATTTCACAATATAAACATTCAAATGCTTTATCATAATCACCCTTATTCCAATACATAATTGCTAAATTATGATTTATTCCTAATATCTTCTTTGAATCATTAATTACATTATATTCAGTTAACAACATATCATCATACTCATGACTATTCTGATTATAGTGATGAAACATTAATAAATAATTTGCTTTTAAATCAATGTCTCTAACTCGTTTTACCATATTAAAGAATTGATTGTTTTCATGGGACATTATTAAATTTGCAAGATAAATTTCAATACTAAAATTTGATAGTTTATCTTCATTATTAATGCACCATGTTTTTAGGCTATTATCTTCTAAATTGTAATTCCAACGCAAGCAATTATACATAAAATCTTCTGAATATAATTCCTGGAATCCTTTTAATTCTTCGATAAATTTATCCTTTTCAATAAATCTTCTATAAAGCATAAGGAAAGCTGAATCTTTCTTCAGAAGATATTTGTGTTCCTCTAAAAATTCCTTAGTGATGTTTGGATTACTCGCTAAAAATGCTAATAAAGCCTTATAATCATTTACTCTGGTTGAATAATCAAGTATTTCATCTACCAATATTGGGCATTTTTTCTCTATCATATAACCATAGTAAATGTCGGCAATCTCTTTTTTACTTTGTTCTTCTTTCGATAACCTATCATAATAATATTTGAACATTTCACTATTTGTAATTGCTAGATATATTAATATGAACTTATAAATATTTAATTTGATTTCGCCAGAATATTTATCAATCATTTCAATATATTTAGAAATATCATTGATAACAGTGTCTTTTGAAAGAAAATCGGCTGAAACCAAGCATTTTTCTCTCAACATAAGTACAAAAGATAAAAATTCATAATAATAATCATCTTTACAAAATTCCTGTTTGTTTCCATTCATGTCATAAATGTAACAAAACTGGTTAGAATCAGTAAATATATAATTCATTATAAACTTAATTTGTATCCCAGATTTAAGAGATTTTAACTTAACTGATATATCTGGGTTTTTAATCAAATCATCTGTTTTACAATTAACAACTTGATGTGCAACATATTTCAAATCATCATTAGTAATTGACTCAATAAGATACTCAATTTCTTTTTTATTATTAAATTCTATTAAATATAGCACCACTTCATCTATATTTTTATATCCAAGATTAACATATGATTCAACGACATCGTGACAATCTTTTCTAAAAATATTATTTACAATTATGTTATATCTCATGACTATTTCATTTAAATTATGGTTTTGAATATCTTTAAAGTCATTTATTTTAGTATTCAATATATCATAATCACCAGTTTTTAAAAGAGATTGAAATATTGCTTCTAGCTCTTCATCACTTTCAACGTTCCTAGGGTTAAGAACCTCCTGTCGTGTTCTTTCTTCCGCTATTGATTTCCATTCCTTTAACTTTTCAGTATTATATTCAACAGGATCGGTGTCTATAATATGATGATGGCTCCCACACATCACTATACAATTATCATAGCTTTTTATTTCTTCTGAAGATAGACTAGAGTCATATCGAGGACCACCAGGAGATGCAGCAGCAATATGAGCATACTCAGCGATATTAATTAGTTCTATTGAATTCTTTTTTCTACTTACTAATAGTCTATTACATTCGGGAAAACAACATCTAAAACCGACACTTCTTCCTGCTAAATTTTTGACCTTATCAGAGAAGTCATTATCTTTTGGCCTACTCATATACTTAATGTACCTCCTTATATTATCATGGCTTATTTCACCATAAATATGGATTTCTAAAGCATTCAATTGCTTTATCTATATTAATATCCTCTCTAAATTCACTATATTTTCTAAAACGTGATATCTCTATTTGTTTACTTGGGCTAGCTAATAACTGAGACCAACATCTTCCATTAACATCATTCAACCAAATTGTTAACATAGGAGAGCCTATGTTTGAAACCATTATTTGTTCCTTTATATAGTAAACTCTTAATTTAAATGATTGGCCAGGTTTGATATATCTTTTATTAGACCAAACTTCATAATTTAATAGATTTTCAGTTATGTAAAACTCTTTTCTTTATAATTCAACCAACGAAAGATTGCGAGGTAAATTACCAGTTATGCATATATCTGATATCTCAGTTAAACCAGTATTTTTTAATTCGTATTCTACAAAAACTAAATTATCATTATTTAATGCTTTTTCATCATAGAAGAATCTTGCACGTCCATTATCGTCAGCAAATTTTTTGATATCTAACATCAAAACATTCCAGTCATTATTGACATTTCTATTATGCTTTGTTTCTTCAAAATTAAGGAATTTAACTATTTCAAGTCTAGGTTTTTCAGCATCAGCTTTTAAAATTTGCTCCTTTTTTTCTTTTCCCATTTCATGTTTTAGAGTTAATCTTACTCCAAAATAAGTAAATAAACCACCGATAAGGCCGCTTAAAATACTACCTGCAAAAGCTAACCAATCCATAATAATATGCACTCCTTTCTACTTAATTATTGCAATTATAATAGTTGCAATTAAAGAAGCAAATGCAATACCTGTAGAAATGTAAACCCAAGTTCTACTATGCTTTGCCTCTTTTTTAGCATCTTTTTCATTATCAATAGCATGTTTTAATTGCTCTTTTAAATTATTATTTTGTTCCACTAACAATTTAATTTGTTTTTCACTTTGTTCTAATTTGATATCATTCTGCTCTATAATTTTCTTCAGATTTAAATTAGTAGTACTATTTTGTTCCTCTAATTTCTTGGCCTTCTTTGATTTTTCCATTGATTCAGCTATCTCTTGAGCTCGCTGTGCAGAATTTGCAATTGAAGCATTAAAACCATTTAATATTTCATCATCAATTCCCATAAAAGATTAAATCCTTTCTAAAACACCAGATTCTAAATCATTGATGTTATATACTGTATCTAAAACATCAAATGTTTCTTTTAAATTATTTCTAGCTGAAATCCATCCTATTCCATCTGTAAACCATACAAAAGTAAAACCAGCTATATCCTATGATTCCAATGCTAATGTTTTATAACTTCTTGCAGTTTCATTTAATTTGGAGCCACCAGATGCATAAAAATTACATTTGCAAGCATATATATGATTATTCTTTTTAATAGTTTACAACCAATTAAACATTATAAACTCCATATTTAGTTCTAAATTCATCAATTTCCTTGAGTGAGTTCCATTGATCTTCAATTGCTTTTCTAGCTTTTTATTTAACTTCTAAGAAAACTTTTTCGTCATTAAAAATTGGTATTTCTATCTCTCTCCACCTATCCGCAATATTAGGGAGCGTAGTATCAATAAAAATTTACATTCAACAATCATTTTTAACTTTTGGTTAACTTTTCCACGATTTTCAAAAACTGCAATATCAACAGGATATGAGTCAGGATCAGAAGGACTGGATTTAACTTTTAATTGTGGTCTTGTTTGAATCTCGCTTTTAGGATATCCATAATCTTCAACCAACCTCTTCGAAAATGGTTGCGTTGCTTGTATTTCCTCTGGGCCTCCAGGAACTTCGATTCCTGAAATATAATCAATTATTCTGTTTTCTGCCATTATTCATCCACCTCAATGTTACACTTTTCAAAATATGGTTATAATTTTCTTCTAGCTTTAATAGTCGGAATGTATTTACCTGTTTCCCATTTATTTATAGTTGCAAAAGAAACATCTAGAAGTTTTGCAAACTACTCTTGAGTCATTAAGATTTTAAGTCTAAATTTTTTGACTGCCTCTTTATAAGTCATAAATACTCCGCATACACATTTTTCTATATTCTTGTATAAATTATAACATTTTTTTGTCTTTTTATCTATATGGAGGCTGGATTTTTCTCAAAATTGTCTCAAAATTCAAATCGTGTTAAATCGTGTATTTTATTAGCACACCCTACTCAAATCGTGTAGAATTTTAGCACCCTTGAGGTTAAATCGTGTAAAAGAAAAATAAAAAGCTGTTAATAGAACCTCTAAATGAAACCTACTAACAGCCAATAAAACAAATAAGATTCAATTTTTAAAGTAAAATAGCACATTTAAAATGCAAATTCCGTTATTTATGCAACAAAAAAGCCTGATAACATTGTATCAGACCTATTCTACTTTTATGGCAAACATTTACTATTTTAATACAATTGCAACCCCTAGAGGCAAAATGCAAACCCATCATATGAAATTAATCGATATCAAAACAAATATATTTACTTTTTTAAGTTACATCTTTTTTGTTTTATTTTCTTTTCTCATTTGAGGTTGACCCATTTGTTGTTTGATTTTTTCTACCACCTCTAATTGACCTTGTTTAAATAAGTTCATACTATTTATTTCATTTATAAGTCCTTGTGGCAAATATGGGTTTTGTATTATTTCCCAATTAATATTTTTGTATCCCAAGTTTTTTGCCATTTCTTCTAACATTTTTGTTTTATTATTTTCTATTTCTTTTTGTTTTTGTGGAAAATCCTCGGTTTTTATATTCAAAGATTTTAAATAAATATTATATTTTTCAATGACATTTTTATCATCATTAAAGACTATAGGAATTAAATTCAAAATATTAACTGATTGTTGATCAACATATCCAATTGCTCTATATGACATAAGATGAGAAAATACTCTCACTTTGTCTTTTCTTTTTTCACTTCTGTTTTGTAGCCATTGTCCGATTAACACAGCAAAAATAGGAATAACTATAATTGCAATAATATTTATTATATCTAGCACCATATAAACTTCTTTCTTATCTTGAAATTTCTTATCTTGAAAAATTTTAACACATAATTTAATTATTTTCAATTATTAGCGCATTGGCAAAATTTTAATAACTGATTTGTAAAATGCAATAAACATCGCACTAAAAAACTTAAAACTAAATACTAATTTTTCTTTACCGGGTGTCTAATGACAGTTTTTAATTTATTAATATCACATTTTCTTGGATCACTTAAATAGATTTCATGATGATATCTTTCATCAGT
>ENA-OPSJ01001011-OPSJ01001011.1-human-gut-metagenome-genome-assembly--contig:-NODE-1011-length-23059-cov-3.468397_pt1 | contig 23059 bp, 16 predicted proteins | sample MGYA00241801_ERZ501893 | MGnify/ENA primary metagenome ERZ501893 (study PRJEB25962, sample SAMEA2042219) | human gut metagenome | biome: human gut; feature: human-associated habitat; material: faeces...
ACAGACATCATGTCCCGCATGATGGAATTAACATCGTTTCCGCTTTTGATACTGACAACAAGACACCAGTGCCTGCTCTGTACAGAAACAAAACACTGGTGCCTGTATGATTACTTATCCCTTCAAACGACTGCCATTTTAATATTCAATTTTATGGGATTACGTTATTTTAGGCATTCGTCAGATAGGTATAAGGGGATCACTATTTTTTATATCTACTGCTCCTGCTTTTAATCTGTTACTAATATCTGCTGTACTACATGACCTAAATGGAACGGTTTCTCATTTTTACTTTCCAAGTTGACAAGGTTAATACCACAGATATACACCTTCAGTTATCACTAATGCCCCGAAATATCAAAATCAGCAGAATATCCGCCATCATGTATTATTAAAACATACAATAAACAGTTGCGCAATCCATCTTGATTTCATACATATTCTCTTTATATTTTTTACAATTTTCAGCCAAAACCCTCCTTGTAAAATAGTTTAAAAACAAAATTAAAAACTTACTATATGCTCAAAACTTTATAAAATGTGTTGCTGTTTTGTTAGATATGTTTCTCTTCGCTTCCAAATATATCCATCAAAGAAATATATACTTCTTGTCTATAAAATGATAATCATTTTCAGCATTTTTAAGACGTCTTATCTCCATCACATTGTCCTTATCACGGATATCGTCTTTCGATTTTACCTTTTTCATTTTATTCTCTGCAAAATCCCACTGAAATTTCAAAGACACACCCGGAAAATCTGACGATAAAAACTCCTTTTTGTTACAATCCGCAAATGTGACTCTGGAATAATCAAAATGTATGATCTCCTGATCAGAAGCCAAATCATCCCAATCAATATTATGCAGCATTTTCTTGACATCTTCCCAAAGAACCGCTTTTGATACTACAGAACTATCAAACAAAACATCGTTTTCTTTCGTTTCATAAGAATCACAATTATAATCTAATCCAAACGGCAGAATTTCACCCCATCGAAGCAATATCGTATGTTCTTTTCCTGATTCCAAATCAATCAGACAAATACTTGGTATGTCATCTTTAAATTTTGCAAACTGCTTATCTCTCGTACAAAAAAAGAAAAGTCGTCCACATACAAATCATGCCCTTCATCATTCTGTATTTTAGAATCAATCCAATCAATAGCCTCATCCAAACTAATAGAATCCGGTATGGCACTTTTCTTATGTGTATATATACCATAAGAAATACATCCAACAACCAATATGCATAATGTGCACACGAAAAGCTTCACTTTAATCTTTGAGAACATGCCTTCTCCTCCCTCTGATAATATATGCGTATCCTGAAAATTTCTTTTGTCCTAATGTTTTAACAAAAAGTTGGACTTAGTTTATCATATCAGACATTACCGCACAATGTGTTTTCCCGGTATTGGGGTAATTATCAGAGAAATGTAAGATTTCATATTATTTACTCAAATTTATCTTCTATCACATTTTCCTGACAGTGGGATATAACACAAACGACACTCCAAACAAATACATGACAATCCCAATTAAATACTCCCATTCAACCGTGATCGGCGTATTTGTAATAACATTGCCTTTCCAAATACCATAAACGATTATCATTCCAAGAAGTGCACCTAAAACAACGCCCGAAAGCATATAACTCCAAACCTGAAACCAACAGATCTTATGAACACTCTTTTTTGTTTCTCCTAACATTCGTAAGATCCGGTATTCTTTTTCCTTGGCTAACAGCATTCCATTTGCAGAATTTAGCAAACCGATTCCTGACACAATAAGCAGCATAACCAGAACAACATGCAGACTGGTCGTCCATTGCCTGCATATGCGTACTGACTCTTCCATAACATCATCATAAATGCACCATTCAAAGGAGGTATCACTTCCCAGTTCGATCTGCAGCTCCTGAATTTTATCCCGTATCAGCTCCTTGTCGCCATCGAGCCACAATCCTATGTAATCTCTGTCCGTGTTGTCCTCTGAAGCTGCTTTTTCACTCAGATTATCCCAGTCTACAATGATATTGTATTCGTCATTCCAATTGGTTTTTCCATTGATGAGCTCCACTAAAACGAAGTCCCGGCTGCCACCAAAATAGTCCGACTCCAACGTTACTTTATCTCCAAGCTGATATCCACATTGGGAGGCAACCGTTTCATTCATAACCACTCTCTTTGTTTTCGGTACAGTCTTATAATTTTTCCAGATACTTACATTTAAAAGCTGCGGCAATGTCTCTAAATCCGACACCTTGAAGCGATTCAGATCCGGATCATATTCATCCTCTGAGTTTAAGCCAAATGTCCCATACAGCATGTAACCTTTGCCGATCACCGGTTGAAAACGATGATATATCTTTTTCGCATAAGAAACAGACATCGGCTTATCATTATAGATCTCTGCTTTTGCCGTTTTTCCCTGTACAAGATTATAGTTATACCAGTTATCGTTTGCCTTCAACAACTTCAAGGACGCCTGCCCTGTATATGCAAGTGCCGTGATCAAAGCAATAATTACTATCATCATAAAATTCTGGCGAAGCTTTGACGACATGAACTTCATTGCAAAATACATTTCTTTTCCAAACATTTTTCTCACAAGCTGAAAACGATGTGCTTTGCTGCTCTTTTTTAAGCCGGAGGATGTCTCTTCAAACACCTGTATTGGCAGCACATTTTGACCGAAAGAAAAAACGATACCGATAAGTATGTTAAACAGTACAAACACAAACACAGCGATGAACCATAACATTTTCCAATTCATGGCGGCACTGCCTTCAAATAACTGCACCTTTTCATTAAACCAGTTTAATGTAATACCGGAAACCAGGGCACTAAACATCGCCCCGGCAAGACACGCACAGCCACTGATTACAAAAGACATCGATGAAAAAATCGTTTGAACCTGTTCCTGCGTTCCCCCGATCGTCCGGATCACTGCCATATCTTTTCTGTATTTTCGAATATATTCCAGAAAAATATTCGCAACAAACAGACCGCTGATCATAAAAACGACAACGAAAAATATCCGGAATATCTTTTTGATATTATGAAGCAGGGCATAATAATCCTCACCTGCACTTTGGTCTGACACCACGAAATCTGGATACTGTTTCTTAATACGATGAACGATCCCTCCACCATAATCTACATTTTCAAATGCTTCTTTATCACATTGAAGCAAAATATAATTAGCACGCACAGGATCCTTATGTCCCAGTAACTGATGAAGCTGCGACGATTCCATAACCACCATAGGCATCGTATAATCTGATCCCGAAACCGTCTTTATCACTTCGATGATCTGAAACTTCTTTCCGGCAATGAGATAAGAATCTCCTGTTGATTTGTTGTCCCTCCTTGCCAAAGAATCGTTGATAACGATACGATTTCCGCTCACGTCTTTGGTATACTTGTAAAGACTCTTATTTATCGCATCATCTGATACACCTGCCGCAAATGCCTCTGACAATTCATCGGTCTGATATCCTATGCTATATCCCTTCACATCCTTATCCTGTTCCAGTTCCTTTAATTCCTCATTCTGAAAAGTTTCCCCCTCATCTTTTGTGATTTTAAGATCAAACGCACCCTTTTTCGCTTCCAATCCTGCTACGATCGAGGTTTCCACATTAGAAGATAACTGGAACATGCTTATACTAAGAAAACATGCCACAAAAATGCTCAGAAAAGCAGAAAAAGTAAGCATCTTACTCTTCCAGAGAAATGTCATTCCCATTCGAAACATTTTTCTTTTGCCGCTTCTCATTTTGTCCCCTTTTCCTTTGCCAGTTCCGTTTTTCCTTTTATCTGTTTTTCTTCTACACATTTCGCCCGATTCGCCCTTTTCATGCACTGCGTAATTTATCATTTATATAATCAAAGTGTACCACATGCGGGAATTGTTGTCGATATGGGGATTCCTATTCATATCTCCATTCCAACGCAGACACAAAAAGACCGCCAACACACTATTTCCAGTGCATCGTCGGTCGCCATTTCTTTAACTTTTATGCGTATTACACATCACAATTTTTGTTGTATTTCTCTTAGTGCCGTTCTGGCATCCCTTGTCTGCCCTGCCTCAATCTGTTTTTCAGAAAGTTCAATATCCCTATACATTGCAGCCTGTCTCATCGTTGATTCATAACTCTCCATACTCATAATCACCATGTCATCATAACCATTTTTAGTAACATAGATTGGTTCCTCTGTCTTGTGGCACATATCAGAAACCTCTGATGTATTCTTCAGGGACAACATCTTAAATTTATCAACAATCCGGTCCATATCATTCCCGTTTTTCTGACAACGATACTCATCACGAACCAGTCCGTCATGCAAAAACAGAATGCGGTCGGTATATGCTGCCACCATGGCATCATGCGTCACAATGATAATGCTGTGATCCTTCTCCTGCTGCAGCTCGAGAAAAAGCTGCATGATCTCAATCGAGGTATTGTAATCGAGATTGCCGGTAGGTTCATCCGCTAACAACAGCTTTGGTTCCGTGATCAATGCCCTCGCTATGGCAACGCGCTGGCGCTGACCTCCGGAAAGCTCTGTGACAGCATTCTTTTTCTTATCAAGGATTCCCACCTTCTCCAACATCTGATCTGTCTTCTCCCAGATGACACGATTCTTTTCCCCGGCAAGCATCAGAGGCAGTGCCACATTCTCCTCTACCGTCAGATCCTGGATCAGGTTAAAGTCCTGAAAGATAAATCCGATCTGTTCTGCACGGATCCTGGTCGCCGCCGGCTCTGTTCCATAATCTTCTCGAAGCTCCCCATTCAGCCGGATTTCTCCTTCATCGGCTGCATCCATCGCTCCGAGGATATGTAACAGCGTACTCTTGCCGGAGCCGCTGCTTCCCATGACTGCGAGCATTTCCCCCTGCTCCAGCGATAAGGACACTCCGCGCAGAGCCTCAAACGATTCTTTTCCCGTTGTGTAGCTCTTGTGAATATTATTTACCTCTAAAATAGTTTCGCTCATTGATCCATTTCCCCTGGCAATCTGCCACTACCAGATTCCTTTCCCCGTATTTTATCGATATACCACCTTTACACCATACTTTTTTGCCTGTCGTTTAAGCCAGTTACGATCCTTTACGGCAAGCTTTTTGCTGGCAATGATCTTTTCAACCGGTTTCTTCGTTTCCCTGCGGATATATCTTCCGGTCTCGAGATCATACCACCAGAAATATTTTCCGTTCATCAGATTGATGACATTTTTCTTATGAATGTTTTTGAAATTTCTGCTCTGTGACAGGTCTGCCACCCGGATCGGATTGCCATCAAAAAGACTTCTATAATAGTTTGATTCACTGGAAAGCTGCTCATTGTATCCTTTGCTCCAGATATCAGCATCCGGCAGAGAAATCTTTGTAATCTTATTGTTACGGCAGGAAAGCCATAATAAGTTTTTATTCCGACGCAGATCAAGCCTTTTCAAACGGTTCCCGGCAGCCTGAAGATTACGCAGCTTTGTCATTTTAGACAGATTGAGTGTCTTTAGACTATTTTTATGTACATCCAGCAAAGTCACCGGACTTTTCGTGGTGCAGATCAGCTTTGTCAGCTTGTTATTACCGCACATTACACTGCTTAACGATGGAAGTCGGCTGATATCGAGCTGTAACAGCTGGTTAAAAGAGGCATCCAATGCCATCAGTCCTTTATTCTGACGGATGTTTAACGTTGTAAGCTGATTAAACGAACAGTTGACTATCTCAAGCTGTGTATTCTGACTGAGATCAAGCTGTGTCAATTGATTATGTCCACACCCCAGATTGGTCAGCTTTTTGTTCTGGCTAAGATCCAGTTCTCTTAACTGATTGCCATTACACTGCAGCGTAAGCAGCTCTGTATTCTTACTGACATCCAGTGTATCCAAAGTCGGCGAGTCGCAATATAAGCCACGCAGTCCCGTGCAGCCGGATACATCCAGATGATTTACCTTTGTCACAGCCACACCGGATGCCACCCGTGCAACCTCTTCTACACCATATTCTGTTTCCACATAATATGATCCCCAGCCTGTGCTGAGATCTCCCTCATAAAAGCCCGGGAAGGAAAGCCTGTCTAAGCCTTCTCCGGACACCTGCAGCGTATCGATCACGGAGTCGGTCAGATATATTTCCTGCAATGACTGCGGCATATGATCGATCACCAGCCTGTTGCAGGACACTCCCGCCAGTGCAAGCTTCTGACAGGCAGTCAGATGTTCCAGTCCTCTGGTATCGGCAATATCCTTTCCGGTCAGATCATTGCCGGATATGATCTTATCGTAATACAAATAATCGCTGTATAATGGTGATACCGCCAGCGTATCTTTTCCTTTCAGCTTGCAAGACGCATTCGTAAGACAGGTTATGTTCTGAATCTCCTTCTCCGACAGGATTCCGTCTCCATTCACATCGTAAAGCGGCGTCTTCATCAGATTTCTAAGCCATTCTGATGGGAAATTCTGCTCGTTGACCACCAGATCAGCCGCCATGGCTTTTCCGGTCATCCCTCCCATGGCAAATGTCATCGCAAGTGCCAGTACAAACGTGATTCTTTTCCATTTCATTTTCATAAAGTACCTCCTCTTCTGTAAAAATCCCCAACTGCTTTCCCTTACATGATACTATAAATGTATTAAATCCATTTTGCAAGCAAATTATGGCAGATCTATGACACAAACGCGATATTTGCAAATATCCGAAATGATATTATATATCTGCGCACATTATATCGAAAAAACAGGTCTGGAATTTCGTCATTCCAGACCTGTCGTAACATCTTATTTTCCAATCGGATCCTGTTGTTTCACAGTCTTTTTATTTTCCGATCTTCATTGATTTCTTATAACCTGTTTTGGCGGTAAAGAGCTTCTTGTAAGCCTTTACATTCTTTCCACAGGAAATCTTTGCCTTTGCGGAAATGCCCTTGACTGCATTCTTACCAACCTTTGTAAGCCCGGTGGACTTGATCACGATCTTCTTTAAGGCTTTATCCTTTGCAAATGCTTCCTTTCCGATGGAGGTTACATTCTTGCCGATCGTGATCTTCTTCAGCGCACTGCAGCCTGCGAACGCCTTATCGGAAATCGCTGTCACACGGAAGGAATAGGTTGTTCCGTCTGCAGTCGTCTTAACCATTGCCGGTACTGCTGCCGTCTTAAGCTTCTTGCTTGCCGGTGCCTTAAGTGACACGGTCTTTTTCGCTGCATCTGTCACCACATAGGTCATTCCCTGTGCCGTAAAGCTGTATCCCTTCCGAACGGAAGATGCAGCAGGAGCTGCAGGCTGATCCTGTGATGGAGCTGCCGATGGCACTGCTGTTGCCGTAGGGCTTGGTGCAGGCTCCTGTGAAGGTACTGCTGACTGCTCCGGTTCCCGGCTCGGCGACGGGCTTGGTGTGCCAATATCAGGTACTACATTTTCGGTCAGCTCTGTCGGGAGCTCTTCCTCCGGAAGTCCTGTTTCTGTTCCAACCTTTGGAGTCATTGTTACTTCCTCTCCGTTATACACGGAACCGATGACTGCTACTGCATCCACGGCAAGGCCACCGCTTGCCACCTCAATGGATACCGTATGCTCTGTATCCTCAAGGCCGTCGATCTGATATGCCGTACACATATTGTCTGCAACCCAAAGCTTCGCTCCTTTTGCGTAGCTCTCGCCATCCACAGTTACGTTTAATGTACCTGCATCTGCCTTGTTGTAGCCTAACAGCTCAAGACCTGTTCCCGTGAAAGTATAAGTAAGCTTTGCGCCTGTTCCCGTGCTGTAGGAAGCACTTCTCTGATAGGTAAACATTCCCTGGTTTGCACAGGTAAGAGACCATCTGTTGTTGTAGATCAGCTTTGCATTCTTCTCCGGTGTCAGATCATAAGTCTCCATGTTGTCAATATATTCATTGTAATATGGTGCATAGCCCTTGATCTTTGTTACTGCCAGATTATCAAATCTTGTATAAGTGTTGCCGCTTCCGATCGCCACACGACCTGAGGTGATCGGATTGCTGTCCTCATAGGTTGCAACAAGCACATCATTGATATATGCCTTGATCACGTTGCCCTCGCCGCGAAGCTTAAGCTGGAACCATGTTCCCGGTGCCACCTGCTTTACATCAACGGAGCCTGTCTGAAGCTCTGTTGCCTTTGTGGATGTGGAGCCCATTTTTGCACGGTACAGGATCCATGTACCATCATCGTTTACCTTGAGTGAATATCCGGCACAGTTGGAAAGATTCTGTGTTCTTCCTGTCTCACGGATACCGATCTGTGCATACTGCTTCTCTGCTTCACGCTCAAACAATGCATCAATGGATGCGGTGTAGTTTGTCCAGCGGTAGTCACCGATCAACGTCACAGGATCACCACTGTTCCATGCTGTTCCCACGCCGGTAGACTGCTTATCCACCTGCTGGCGCAGCACATGGTTGCCGTTGCCGCTCTTATATACCTCAAATGCACCGTTTAAGGTGTGCGTGTAACGTGCCATTGCACCCTTCTGTCCTCCACGGGATTCGATGTAATCCTCGGTCTCTCCGGTGAACCCTCCCTTTCCGTCAAGAACAGGCACTGTCTTACCGGTATACTCGAAATCATCTGCATATAAATATCCATCGTCAACATTCTGTACATCACCGGTCGCATCGGTGTCGAGTACGGTACGCTCGCCCTCTACCGGCATTGCCTTTGTGTGCTCCTCGCTGTCGGATACGTCAAGAGAGGTAACGGTTACTGCCGAGTTTGGTTTTACCTCGAAGGAATATACGCCATTCTCATCCGCAGACAACTCCTGAATGCATTTCATATAGTTTTCGTTAAATGCACCGTCATCAGCTGCTCTTGTCTCCCAGAGCTCTAATTTCTGATCAGCCGCTAACTTCATGTTCTTCGTCTGAAGAGTGTAGGTCATCGGATACTCGCTGTCATTGACGATCACAGTTGAGAAGTTATCCTTTGTGGGTGCAGCCAGTGTCATGTAGTTTTCTCCACCGGCACGGCCATCGACTGCATTACTGCTTGTCCCCTGATAAGCGGACGCCTTACTTGCGGATGGAACACCACGCCAGATGCCTGCTGTGTTGTCCTCGTTCTCCCAGCCTGTCACTGCGAACTTGCTGATATGTGCCAGAACAAGAAGACCTGCATCATAATGCATCCAGCCGGACCATGGATCTCTTGCGCTGACCAGCTCTTTGAAGGAATACTGTGCGCCCTCATAGTAAGCACCGATCGCAGGCTGATAGATCACATGTCCGCGGCGTGACTCTACGAAGCTCTTGATCACGGTATTGCCCATTTCAAGTGCACTTCCGGAACCGCCAATACCGGTACCTGCTACAGTCGGAGCCTTATCGGTTGTTGCCGGACGGAAGGCGGAATTGGAGAAGGTTGCCTGCTCCTCGCTGTTCCATACTTCCTTGTCAACGACCTCGGCAAGCCACTTCATTCCACCGTTATTGTCATCTGCCGTCTTATAGTGATAACCGACTACATCCACGGCATCCATAAATTCCTGATCACTCTTCATCGTCTCTGCAACGGAATCACTGACTACATTTGCCTCGTCAGAAACAACCAGCTTGATCTTCCTGAAAAGCTCCAGAGCCTTCTCATCCTTGATGGTTGCTGTACTCTCTGCAGCGATCCATTTTGCAAACTTCTTGGTATATTTTACATCGCCGGCACCGCTCCACGCTTCGTTAACATTCGGATTAATATAATCAACCATATAACCGTACTTCTCATAAGCGGCAAGAATACTCTGCTTATACCAGATGTACCGGTCCTCATCCTTCTTCACCCACGCCGGTGTACGCCAGCGTAAGATGCTGACCTTCAGATCCGGATTGATCTTTTTGGCATCCGCTGCAAGCTGCCATCCCGGATTACGAAGAACATTGGCTTTCTCACCCTTCGTTCTCATCGTAGCACTCTCTGCACCGGTCGAATTGTTGCGGTCATTACCCATCTCCAGCTTCACATGCGTAAAGATCGGATACTTTCCGCCAAACAGATACTGCATCAGCTCTGCATATTTTTCCGGATTCTGCGACTTATAATCCATCAACAGATCACTGGTCGAATTGGCACTCAGCATACCAAATCCCTTGTAAGTAAGTCCATTCACATTGTCTGCCTTGATATCAGTACCATCAATCACAATGCTTCCTGTCTTCGTTTCCACTGCTGCCCCTTTCTTTGAGGAAATGCCCGCCACACTGACACCGACATTACTTGTCAGTACCATAGAAAGACTCAGCAAGCAAACTCCTGCCTTTTTCAATAATTTTCTCACTATTTACTCCTCCTTACCGATGATGTATAAAGTGTTGTTACTGTCTGTATTATAAGTATTTCATTACCTATTTGACAATCTAAAATAATTATGACATCCCAGTAATATGAACATTTTTCTCATGATTTGTTTTTTCAAAATAAGCTCTACTTTAATAGAAAGAAAAAGACATGGCTACCATGTCAGGCTTGTGCCATGTCTCTTTCTACAGTCTGTCGGCGTGATACCTTCATATTTCTTAAACACCATTCCAAAATAGGTCGGATTGTCATATCCCACCGCCTCGCCGATCTGCGCAATGCTTTCTTCTGTGGTGAACAGCATATTACGGGCAACCGCCATGCGGCGTCTGGCAAGATATTCCATCGGGCGCATCCGCATCTGCTCCTTGAACACGCGGCAGAAATGCTGTTTGGTCACACCACTCATCCCCGCCAGCTCCTCCAGTGTAATGTCATCCGCATAATTTTCATTGATATACACGACCGCCCGGCGCAGGATATCCTTCGCCCCATGACCTCCATACTTTTGATTCTCCTGAAGTGCCTGACGGATATTCATAATATATTCGTACAGAAGCATGGAGCAGCGCTCATCTCCATGGATTGGATCCTTTGCCGCCTGAAGTATCTGGTAGAATATATTTTCTATTTTCTCATTGACGATATTTTTGTCGTAAACAAAGCCCTCAAACCCAAGCCCTTTCAGCAGTGCTGTCAGGTATTCTCCGCGAAAAACCACCCAGCAGGTGGTCCACTCCCCGTCCTTCAACGGATAATATTCATGCGGAATGCCCGGTCCCAGATAAAACAGGCTCCCCGGCTCCAGTGCATAACTTCCTCCGCCAACAAGCAGATGACCTTTCCCGCTTTTGGTATATAAAAGCTGGTGCGATACCAGACCTTCCTCCCGCCTTACATGATATTCCGGCTCCGCAACACCGACACCGGACAGATAAAACGGCAGACACTTTTGCTTTCCAAGGATCGGATAGATCCACTCCATTTAAGTCACCCCTTTCCGATCTCGAAACACATTTTCTTCTGTTGATCGATAATGCTATCTTACCACAAATCCACCGCTTCGCACATCTTCTTTTTTTGAAGAAATCACTGTAAATATACTGTATTTTTTCTCCGCAATGTGGTATCCTCATATGTGGCACTTACGATTTTAAAGGATATATATATGAACAAAACACAAAGGAGATTCTCAATGAAACGTATTGGCTTCGACAATGATAAATACCTGTCTATGCAGTCTGCACATATCCGTGAACGGATTGCACAATTTGGTGATAAATTATATCTGGAGTTTGGCGGAAAGCTTTTGGATGATTATCATGCCTCCCGTGTACTTCCGGGATTTGCACCGGACAGTAAGCTTCAGATGCTTTTGCAGCTCGCCGATCAGGCAGAGATGATCATCTCCATCAATGCTGCCGATATTGAGCGCAATAAGATCCGTCACGATCTTGGTATCACCTATGATCAGGACGTACTTCGTCTGATCAAAGTCTATCAGCAGAAGGGACTCTATGTGAGCAGTGTCGTGATCACCCGCTATGCCGGTCAGCCATCGGCGGATCTGTTCCAGAAGAAGCTAGAAGCGATCGGTATTCACGTTTACCATCATTATTCGATTGAGGGCTACCCAAACAACATCGATACGATCGTCAGCGATGAAGGTTATGGCAAGAACGACTACATTGAAACGACACGTCCGCTTGTGATTGTAACGGCTCCGGGACCGGGCAGCGGCAAAATGGCAACCTGTCTTTCCCAGCTCTACCATGAGAACAAGAACGGTATTAAAGCCGGATATGCGAAGTTCGAGACCTTCCCAATCTGGAATATACCGTTAAAGCACCCGGTCAATCTGGCATACGAAGCGGCGACTGCCGACCTGAACGATGTCAATATGATCGATCCATTTCATCTGGAGGCGTACGGCGAAACGACCGTCAACTATAACCGTGACATTGAGATCTATCCGGTACTTGCCGCAATGTTTGAGAGGATCTACGGTCATTGTCCGTACAAGTCTCCGACCGATATGGGCGTGAATATGGCAGGCAATTGTATCATCGACGATGAAGCTTGCCGGGAAGCCTCCCGTCAGGAAATCATCCGCCGTTACTATCAGTCCCTGAACCGTTTTGTCAAGGATGAGGCAACGAATGACGAGATTTACAAGCAGGAGTTGATCATGAAGCAGGCTAAGATCACGGTCAACGACCGCATTGTCGTGCCTGCCGCCAACGCTCTTGCCCGCGAGAACGGCTCCGCCGCTGCCGCACTGGAGCTTCCGGACGGATCGATCGTAACCGGATCTACTTCGGATCTGCTCGGTCCTGCTTCTGCCGTTCTTCTGAATGCGATCAAGGTCCTCGGCAATATCGACAAGAAAGAGCATCTGATCTCCCGCACCTTTATCGAGCCGATCCAGCAGCTTAAGACCGGTTATCTCGGAAGCCGCAATCCGCGTCTTCACACCGATGAAGTGCTGATCGCACTGTCCATGTGCGCAGTTTCTGATCCGAAAGCCAAGCTTGCTCTCGAACAGCTTCCAAAGCTGTCCGGCTGCCAGCTTCATGTGTCGGCAATCCTTTCCGCGATCGATACCAACACGTTCAAAAAGCTCGGTATCGAATGTACGACCGAGGCAGTCTATGAGGGTGCTTCCGGCAACTAAGACCGGCACCGGCGGTGATAGAAGTTTTCCGCGACAATCATAGTTTCTCATAACGAATAAATACGAACAGATATAGCAACAGCCCGGTGGAATCCCCCACCGGGCTGTTATTATGTCAAGATGTTATGACTGCTTCTTCATAGCGATCGCAACCACCTTATCCGTGTAGGCAGTCTTATCCAGAACAAGAAGCTCCCTTGCCTGCGACTCTGACAAACCATACTCCTCATCAAGAAGCGTCACGATCTTATCCCTGCAGGAATCCAGATCCTCCTCCACCTCAAGGCTCTTGGCAGTATCAAGATTCTCATCGTACTTCTTCAGACCTACCAGCAATGCATTGAGTGCATCCGGGTAATACTTCATATTATCATAATTCTCATAGGAATTGAGTGCCCGCTGCACCTTCATCACTGTGACGATCTTATCGTATGTCTCCTGATCGGTTTTCTTCATATCTGTCCCAAGGATCTCCTGATATGCATCGGTATATCTCCCGGCATCAAAGAAGCTCGTTGCCTCCTTGATCGTTGAGCGGTAGCTGAAGATCTTCGTTCCGGAAATCTCTGCTGCAAGAAACATTGCCGCCAGGATCACTACAATGGAAACACCGACTTTATTCAGCTTGCCGGTAATCTCTAATTCCGCCTCCGCGTCCTCCTCAGCTTTCTTGGCTGCCTTCTCTGCCTTTTGGGCTGCCTTCTCTTCCTCTTTTGCCGCTTTCTTTAATTCCTTTTCTTCCGCCTTTGCTTTCTTAGCTTCCGCTTTCTCCTCTGCCTTCGCCGCTTTTGCTGCCTTTTTCTCCTCTTTAGCTGCCTCTGCCGCTTCCTTCTTGGCTGCCTCTTCTTCCTGTTCTTTGGCACGCTCGGCAAGCTCGGCTTCCGCAATCTCATCCGTAACAACATTGCCAAACAGACGTTTTAACAGTCCCGGCTTCTTCGTCACTTCCTGTACCTCAGAAAGCTCCTCCGGAATATCACTGCCGCCAAGTCCTTCCAGCAATGCCTGCATGTCATCATCCGAATTGTCCATTCCATCCTCGTCGAGTGCCAGAATGTCATCCAGACTGAAGGTCTCCTCCTCAGGCTCTACAAGTGCATCTGCTACCTCCGCCCGGGTCTCATCCTGCTCCGGTTCTACCAGTGCATCCGCCACCTCCGGCACAGTCTCATTCTGCTCAGGCTCCACAAGCATATCCGCCGCTTCCGGTTTTGGCTCATCCGCCTCCGGTTCAACAAGTGCGTCTGTCACTTCCGTGCCTGCTGTCTTCGGTGCTAAAAGGGCATCCATTGCAGCCTGCATATCATCCTCTGCGGACTCTGATTCATTTCGCGTCTCGCCCAGGCTCTCTGCCGCGTCCTGTATTGTCCCGGCAACCGGCATCTCATCCTCCTTAGCCTGTGAAATATCGACCTCTCCGGAATCTCCGGCTCCATCATCCTCCTCAGTGTCGTGGGAGTCGAATGCCAGCAGTGATTCCAGATCATCCGGAATGCTGTCCTGCAAAGAGGCCTCATCCTCTTTACTGTCCGGCGCGATATCATTACTCTCAGGCTCCGCCACACCTCCTGCAGCATCCAGATCATTTAAGAAATCTCCCACCAGATCATCAAGTGATGCCTCAGACTCTTCCGTCACCTGTGCTTTCTCCACTGTCTCTGCCTGATTGGATTGTTCCGGCACCTCATCTGTCACCAAGGGCTGCTGTTCCGGCAGCTTCTCTGTCATGTCAGCCGGAATGTCCTCCTCATCCCCATTCAGATCAAGATCGGAAATATCCCCAAGATCATCCAGATCGGCAAAATCGTCTTCGCCCATGAGACTGCTTAAATCCTCCAAATCCACAAAATCTGCAAGCTTGTCATATTCACTTTTCTCTTCTTCTGCAGCATCTACTGCCGCATCCTTGATATCCTCTTCGCTCAAGCCATTATCTCCTTAATTACCTGTTCTTTATCTGCCCTTTGACCGCTCCATCTGCTCTGTCAATCTCCAGAATTCCGTCAATCACTCAATCAATTCTGTCAATCTGCAAAATTACGTCAACCTTTTAATCTGCCCTGTCAATCTGCAGGATCTCATCAATCGCTCCGACAAGCTGACCGATCTCCGGTTTGGAAAGCTGCATATCTGCTCCCAGACTCTCTCCCTTTTTGCGCATCTCCGTGTTGATCAGAGAAGAGAAAATGATAACCGGAATATGTGCCATATTCTCATTGCTTTTGATCAGCTTGGTCAGATGATGTCCATCCATCTGTGGCATCTCGATATCTGTGATCACGCAGGCAACCTTCTCATCAAGAACACCCTTCTGCTCATATGCTGTCAGCTTATCCCAGCATTCCTTTCCATTCGCTGTGATATCTACATTATTAAATCCTGCTCTCTTCAAACAATCCAGAAGCATCTTTCCCAGAAGCTGTGAATCCTCTGCAATAAGAATCGGAGAATCCACTCTTGTTCTGCCACTCATATGATCGATATCAGAAACCTTCAGTCCCGTCTCCGGATTGATCTGTGCTACTATCTTCTCAAAATCAAGTATAATGATCAGCTTTTCCCCGATCCGGATAATTCCCGTCGCCATCCCCATGCCTGACGCATTGATCGTCGAATCCGGCTCAATGATATCCTCCCAGGAAACTCTGTGGATTCCCTCCACGCCCTGTACATGAAAGGCTGTATTCAGCTTATTGAAATTCGTTACGATATACATATCCCCCGCCGTAGATGCTGCCTTCGGGATATTCATCACGGTAGAAAGATCCACAATAGAAATGACCTCATCTCTCGGCATAAAGATTCCCTCGATCCTTGCATCTGCATTCGGGATTGGTGTCGGCTTCTGATACGGAAGGATTTCCCGTATCTTCGCCACATTAATACCATAATAGTTCTTGCCCACACGAAATTCCAATATCTCCAGCTCGTTTGTTCCACTCTCCAATAAAATACCTGTCTCCATATAAACCTCAATCCTTTCTATATTCCTGTTATCCCCGGATAACAGTAGCTTCCTTGCTAATGAACAGCAATCTCTCCCGTAACTTTTCCATCCGTCACCTGAATCACCGGATTCTGAAGCTTCTGCTTCCCGTCAATCTCAAATACCAAAACCGCCTCGGAATTTCGACCGGCCTTCATGTTCTCCTTATAATACTGCAGGTCATTCTGCAATATCGTCATCAACGGTTTTCCTAATACTTCGCCGTCAGAGACCAGTGTATACTCAAGATCCTTCTTGAGAAGATTCACCTTCTGCCGTATAGATGCCTGATTCTTCACACGAAAATGCACAATATAAAGCTTGCTGCCACTATGCGCAGTGACCGCTGCATCTGCAGAACCATACGTCTGCTTCAGTTCACTGGACATCATCTTAATGTCTACCTGCTTCAGATCAAACACCTTTTCTGCCGGAACTGTCGCTGCCACCTCACCGGTACCGTCAGAATCGTTTCCTGCTACAGCAGAACCGGACGGTGTTGCCGTCGTCTGTACCGGTTTGCTTGTCGGAGCCGGTGTCGGTGTCGGCGTTGCCCGTAAAATACTTCTGTCATAGTCAAGCATATCGTCATTATTCTTATCATATTTGAGCAGTGCACCTGCCATATACTCCGCTTCCATATCACGATTAACATGATCCAGATCCGGAACAGAACCACAGCCTGTCAGCGTAAACGCCATTACGGCAGCCGCTGCGATCAGTCTTTTATTGGTATGAATCTTCATCTCTCATAATCCCCTTATTCTGTGCGAAAAGTCTCTCGGGCTAATGCTTATATTGTAGCATATTTTCTGTTTCCACGCAATGATTTCAACCCAGCCGCCCTACGCCGGATCAATGGCTCTGACGGTCAAGATCAAACCAGAATTCCACACCGTCATGACAGTTTTTTACACCGCACTGCTGATTCATGGCGTCCACGATCGCCTTTACGATAGAAAGACCGATTCCGCTGCCTCCGTAAGCTCTTGTTCTTGCCTTGTCCACCTTATAAAACTTGATCCAGATCTTGTCCAGCTCATCCTCCGGAATCTGTTTTCCTGTATTAAATACACGGATACGGACAACCTTTTCCCGCATTTCCAGCGTAACACGGATCCTCTTCTCCCCATCCACATGATTGATCGCATTGCTGATATAATTCGTCACGATCTCCTCCACCATGTACTCGTCAGCCCAGACGTAAACCGGCTCAGTCTCCTCCATGTAGATCTCCGCATCCTTCTGGTCCGCAAGAAGCGATGCCGACTGGATCACTGAACGGATCACCTGAACGATATCAAAGCGTTCAAAATTGATCTGGTTCTTACCAAATTCGATCTGATTCAGCGTCAGAAGCTTCTTGACCATTTTGTTCATTTTATTGGCTTCATCAATAATGACATCGCAATAAAATTCCCTGCTCTCGCTGTCATCATTGATATTATCATGAAGTCCCTCCGCATATCCCTGGATCAGTGCGATCGGCGTCTTTAATTCGTGGGACACATTCGACAGGAAATCCTTACGCATCTCGTCAATCTGAATCTTATTTTCAATGTCCTTCTGCAGCTCATTGTTGGCAGATTTAAGCTCGGAGATTGTCTCCTCTAAGCGTTCCGACAGCATATTAATGCTGTTGCCAAGCCTGCCGATCTCATCCTCCGTGGTGACCGGATATTTTGCTTCAAAATCTAACTGCGACATTCTCGTTGCAATGTCGGTCAGATAAACGATCGGCTTCGTAAAGCTGTTACCGATCATAAACAAAATGATTCCGGATATCAGCACAGCGATCACACCGATATAAGCAAGAAAACGGTTAGAAACCGCTACACTCTCCTTCATACTCTGATAGTTGGTGCTGATATAAACAAAATCGCCGGAGTCAATACGACCGAACAATTCCAGATAATAGGAGCCGATACGCTCATCATAGGATTTAAATACCTGATATTTGTCATTCCCCTTGATAAGTTCTCTGCTCTTTCCCTCAACATAACCATTCACCAGACCAATAACATAGTCCATGGTCTTGTCGCGTACATTCTGCTTCTGGACATTACTCAGGGAATCTGCAGACGGATAACAGAAGGTATACTGCAGCATTCCAAAATAATCATTGATCCGGAACAGGTATGCATTCATGGATCCGTTTTCGGTCAGAGAATCCAGAGTATTAATGCTCTTTTCAGACAGACCGCTGTCGCTTGGATTCCCCTGCTGCTCGCTGTCGTTCTTCACAATATGATTGATCTTACGGAAGGAAGCGGACAACGTGCTTATCTTGCTATGCTGATAGTACATCGGCAAAAAAAGTTGATTGGTAAGCCAGCAGCCAAGGATCGTCAGTGCAAGGATACTGCACAAAACCACGATCAGCTTTGTTTTGATCGAACTGATCTTTCGAAAGGAAACGTTCTTATTTCTCATCGTCAATTACACCTCAAATTTGTACCCCATTCCCCAGATTGTCTTAATATACTCACCCTTGTCACCGAGCTTGCTTCTAAGCTTTTTGACATGTGTATCGATCGTACGGGCATCGCCAAAATAATCATAATTCCAGACATTATTCAAAATACGCTCTCTGGACAGCGCTACACCCTGATTGTTGATAAAATAAGTAAGAAGCTCAAACTCCTTGTAGCTGAGCTCGATGTTTTTGCCATCGATCTTGACCTCATGGGCTGCCTGATTCAGCACAATGCCTCCAACCTCCTTAATGCCCTCTTCGAGGGCATTGGTACGGCGAAGGATTGCTTCCACACGCGCCACAAGGATCTTTGGACTAAACGGCTTGGACACATACTCATCCACGCCCAGATCAAACCCCTGCAGCTCATCCTTCTCGTCACTTTTAGCGGTCAGCATAATGATCGGCACCTGAGAATATTTGCGGATCTCACGGCATACCTGCCATCCGTCCATCTTTGGCATCATAACATCCAGAATGATCAGAGCGATATCCTTATTGGCATAAAACAGGTCCACTGCTTCCTCTCCATCGCCGGCTTCCATCACTTCAAAATTCTGCTTCACCAGAAAGTCACGGACAAGCTTGCGCATTCTCTGCTCATCATCCACAACTAATATCTTTAATTTGTCCATTGTAAGACCTCCTTTAATACCATATATACCATCAACCGGAATACTTCGCATGATCGGCAATCCATGTTTTTACTTTTTCCAACAACAACTGACGCTGTAGATATTCTTTGTTTGCTTTCTCATATTCCTTTGCGGAATCGTATTCATCGGACATATCCTCATACTGTGTCTTGACATATTTTTCGAACTCTTCTTCGGTATAACTGATGTCCTCCTTCTGGGCGATTGCTTCAGAAGCAAGATATTCCTTGGCAGTGTCCTTGGCCAGAGGTGTCAGATCTGTCTTGGTAAACTCCGCCTCGTCCGTGTAGCCAAACATCGGGAAAATCTCTTCTTTGCTGCAATTGTAAACAGAAGCCATGTCATAGTAACCCTGAAGCACTTCCTTCTTGGAAGCCTCCAGCAAGGACTTTGGATACTTCTTCGCCTCACAGGTCTCAAGTACATCCGACCATGCATATTCTGCCTTCTGTTCCTCATTCTCCTTATGCAGTTTCTCCCTGAGGTAATTATTGTACTCCTCGGTTGTCTTGTATTTCTTGGAAATAGATTTCACAAAATCATCCGAATACTCCGGCAGATTTTCCTCACCGCAGATATAAAGCACAGTCGCATGAAACTCTACATTCTTGCCGTCAATCGTCGGATCATCATAGGTTCCTTCCGGCACTGCAACGGTAAACACAACGGAATCCCCTGTCTGCACACCGGTCAGATTCTCCTCAAAGCCATCCAGCCAGTCACCGGAGCCAAGCTCTACATAATCCTCTCCGCAAGTGGCATCCATCTTCTGTCCGTCCACATATCCCTCAAAGGAAGCACGGATCGTCTGTCCTGTCTGCGTTGTTCCTGCAAGCTGCTGATAGGTTGCATTTTCTTCCCGTATATTGTCGATCTCGTCCTGCAGATCCTCATCCGTCACTTCAAGAGAAACCTGCACGCCTTTATATTCACCGATCGTCACATACTGTACCGGATCATAATCCAGCTTGTCTCCGACCGATTTATGCTGCTGCCACCAGAAGATTCCTCCTGCAGCCACTGCCACGACAGCAAGCCCTGTCACTGCCATGATCACTTTCTTCTTTTTCTTTGCCGCAGCCATCTGAGCTGCTCTTTTCCTGCTGTTTGCCTTTTTGTTTTTACTCATAATAATCCTTTCTGTCTGGTCGTTTTCTTTCTGATATAACATAAGAGTTTCTTCTTATTAAATAACTATCTTTCCTTCATCCCTTCATCACCCACAATCTCCAGGACATCCGATACGCTGTGTGCAATATAATCTGCCCCTGCCTGCTCTAATTCTCCCGGCTCCGCAAATCCATAATATACTCCAAGGGATTCAATCCCGCATTTCCCGGCTCCGATGATATCGTGACGCCGGTCTCCTACCATAATGACATCCCGGTATTCCTCTTTGGAAATATTAAGACGCCGCAGAGCCTCTCTGATCACCTCTGCCTTATCGTTACGTGTGCCGTCCAGCTCGCTCCCCACTGTCTCATCGAAATATTTCATCAGATGAAAATGCTGCAGGATCCGGACCGCATATGTCTCCGGCTTGGAGGTTGCCAGTGCAAGAAGCTTACCCTGCTTCTTTAATTCTGACAGAACCTGCTCAATTCCTTCATATGGTTTGTTCTCAAACAAACCGATCACACCATATCTTTCCCGATACTTTGCAGTTGCCGTCACAGCCTCCTCACGGGTCATCCCGGTGATCTCCTGAAAACCGTCTACCAGAGGCGGTCCGATAAATTTTAATAAGGTCTCTCTATCCGGGATCTCCTTTCCCGCCGCTTCCAGTGCATAGACCACACAATTCAAGATTCCTTCATTAGAATCCGTCAGAGTGCCATCCAGATCAAACAAAATGTATTTCCATCCCATACTGCCTCTTTCTCACAGAAAACGTATCTGTGTGTATGCTGTTATGTCACTTGTATTCACCATATAATATAGAATATTTTGCCGCCGACCGCAAGCATTAACAAGAAACAAAAAGATCTCTGTAAAATCCAAAAGGGCAAAACCTGCGTTTTGCCCTTGATTTCCGATGTGTTACGAATCCCTTTCGATATAATCAAAAAGAGCCCCGAAGGGCTCTCTTGTGGATAACTCTCGTTATCCAGCGTATAATAGGGTGGGAGTAGAAAGTTTTCACTTTCTGAAACTTATTATACGAATTATATATGTCTAAATTATGTAAAAATTGTAAACATTTTATTCATAAATCTAAAAATATCCCATACTTGTATACAGGTATTTTGTATACAAGTATTTTTTTGTTTATTTTCACAAGTTTAATCGAAAAAAAATGATGCTTTCTTATAAAAAATTGTTGAAATTTCACTAATTTTGTGCGATACTCTATTTAGCGTATTGAGCTAATCATACACACAATTTAATAAAATTAAGAAAAGGAGGTTTTTTAGCAATGGCGTTAAAAAATCAGTATCTGATCGACTTACTTGAAACAGTTAAGAAGAGAAATGCAGGAGAGCCTGAGTTCATTCAGGCCGTAACAGAGGTATTTATGTCTCTGGAGCCTGTTGTTGAGAAAAGACCGGATCTCGTAGAGGCAGGCGTTTTCGAGCGTATCGTAGAGCCTGAGAGACAGATCATCTTCCGTGTACCTTGGGTTGATGACAATGGCAAAGTTCAGGTAAACAGAGGATTCCGTATCCAGTTTAACTCAGCTATCGGACCATACAAGGGAGGTCTCAGACTTCACCCTTCTGTATACAGCGGTATCATCAAGTTCCTCGGTTTCGAGCAGATCTTTAAAAACAGCCTTACTACTCTTCCTATGGGCGGCGGCAAAGGTGGTTCCGACTTCAACCCTAAGGGTAAGAGCGACGGAGAAGTAATGCGTTTCTGCCAGAGCTTCATGACTGAGCTTTGCAAGCACATCGGTCCTGACTGCGACGTACCTGCCGGTGATATCGGAACAGGCGCTCGTGAGATCGGTTACATGTTCGGACAGTACAAGAGAATCCGCAATGAGTGGTCTGGTGTACTTACCGGTAAGGGTCTTACCTATGGTGGTTCCCTCGCTCGTACAGAAGCTACAGGTTTTGGTCTCTGCTACTTCACAGAAGAGATGCTGAAAGCAAACGGCAAGAGCTTCAAGGATCAGACTGTTGTTATCTCCGGTTCCGGTAACGTAGCTATCTACGCTACAAAGAAGGCTACTGAGTTCGGTGCTAAGGTTGTTGCTCTTTCTGATTCTAACGGATATATTTACGATCCAGACGGAATTGATCTTCCTGTTGTTCAGCAGATCAAAGAGGTTGAGCGCGGACGTATCAAAGAGTATGTTGAAAGAACCTCCCATGCAAATGCTACATATACAGAGGGATGCAGTGGCATCTGGAGCATCAAGTGTGACATCGCTCTTCCTTGTGCTACACAGAACGAGATCGATGCAGAGAGTGCCAAGAAGCTTGCTGCAAACGGCTGCTACGCTGTATCTGAGGGTGCTAACATGCCTTCTACTCCGGAAGCTATCGACGTATACTTCGAGAACAAGATGCTCTACGGACCAGCTAAGGCTGCAAATGCCGGTGGTGTTGCCACATCCGGTCTTGAAATGAGCCAGAACTCTGAAAGACTTTCATGGACTTTCGAGGAAGTTGACGGAAAGCTTCATAACATCATGAAGGAGATCTTCAAGTCTTGTGACGAGGCTGCTAAGGAGTTCGGTATGGAAGGAAACTACATGGCCGGTGCAAACATCGCAGGTTTCTTAAAGGTTGCAGAAGCTATGAAGGCTCAGGGTTGTGTTTAATTCATAATCCATTCATACGACAACAAATTCAGGGGATCCACGTTTTTCGTGGATCCCCTTTTTCATGGTATAGGAAAATGCTCGAAACATAGCGTTATGTCAACGAGAATTGGAGCCTGTGAAAAAATCTCTGTAAATTAAACACTATGAAGGTCTTCTATGATAA
>ENA-OPSJ01001015-OPSJ01001015.1-human-gut-metagenome-genome-assembly--contig:-NODE-1015-length-22966-cov-2.713238_pt1 | contig 22966 bp, 19 predicted proteins | sample MGYA00241801_ERZ501893 | MGnify/ENA primary metagenome ERZ501893 (study PRJEB25962, sample SAMEA2042219) | human gut metagenome | biome: human gut; feature: human-associated habitat; material: faeces...
ATAGGGCAGGATTGTGGGAGTACGAAGTACGGAACAATCCGTAAGGCATCTTTTGGCCTTAACATCATAATAATGCCAGGGGCAAAAGGTAAAAATGCTGTTCATGCCCACATGACAGCCCTGGGATCTGGCATACTAATAATTTAGAAAGGATTATTTATGCTGACTTACTCATTTGAAAATCTGGGCAGAGAACCCATTTATGAATATCTGTATAAATGTATTAAAAGCGATATTCTGCACCATGTAATCCCCGCCGGAACCAGACTTCCTTCCAAACGGAGTTTTGCATCCAACCTAAATATCAGTACGATTACTGTAGAAAATGCTTACGCACAGCTTCTTGCAGAAGGTTATATCTATTCCATTCCTAAAAAAGGATATTATGTATGTGAAATTTCTCCGGAAATTTCCAATACCATAAAGAGCACCCCTCAATTGCAAAGAGCTGTAACCAATCCCTCTTATTTTTCTGATTTTGTACATACTCAGACAAATCCGGATAATTTTCCTTTTACCACCTGGGCAAAACTTATGCGTGAAATCATTACAGAAAAAAGCAAGGAACTTATGACAAATCCTCCCTGTGGGGGAATCCCGGAACTCCGTGAGGCCATCGCCGGACACCTGCTTCAGTTCCGTGGGATGCAGGTGTCACCGGAACAGATTATTATTGGTGCAGGAACTGAATATCTTTATGGACTGATCATCCAGCTGCTTGGTCATAATAATGTCTTTGCAGTGGAAGATCCGGGGTATCAGAAAATTGCAAATATCTACCGGTGCAACAATGTGGAATGTCTCCATATTCCACTGGATGAGGAAGGCATTGATCCGGATCTGCTCGCCCGTTCCAATGCGGATATCCTGCATATCTCCCCTTCCCATCACTACCCGACCGGAATTATTACACCGGTCAGCCGTCGGTACGAATTACTTGCATGGGCTTTAAAATCGGACTCCCGCTATATTATAGAAGATGACTATGACAGTGAATTCCGCCTGATGGGAAAACCAATCCCTTCCATGCAGAGTATGGATTTTTCCGGAAAAGTAATTTATATCAATACGTTTACCAAAAGTCTTTCCTCGACGATCCGTATCAGCTACATGATTTTACCGGAACATTTATTAAAAAAATATTATGATACATTAAGTTTTTATGCCTGTACTGTTTCTAATTTTGAGCAGTACACACTGGCAAAATTTATCCAGGAAGGATATTTTGAAAAACATATTAACCGGATGAGAAATATTTATAAGAACACCAGAAATGTGCTTTTAGACAGCATAAAAAAAAGTCCTCTCTCTTCCATATGCAGTATTTCAGAAGAGGACTCCGGACTTCACTTCCTTCTGAAAATAGATACGGAGCTTTCGGACAGCTATCTGATTGAAAAAGGAAAAGAATACGGACTCCGGCTGTTCTTCCTGTCCCAGTATTACTATCTGCCAAATGATGCGAGTTCCCATACGCTGGTAATCAATTATTCCGGCATGGATACCGGTCATGCCCGTGAATATGTAAAAAAATTGTGTCTCCTTTTCACCTGAAAAGGGGACACAGTTCTTATCTGCCGGCATTTTCTTCCAGCCGTTCTACCTCTGTTTTTATTGTCTGCATTAATTTTTCCGCTGTTTCGCGGTATTTTTCCGCAAATTCCCGTTCCGGGAACTTATCCAGCATATATTTGGCCTGATCAATTTTTTTCTCATGCCATTGTTCACTTCCAAGATTCATGAGATTATTCGTGTTATGCAGCCGGTCTGCAAGCTTTACAAGCCTTGCCTCGTCGCTTCCATGCGCAAGCAGTTCATCAATATACTGTTCATAGGACAATCCCTCTCTGCGGGTAAGCCACTTTACATTATCCGCAATGCGGATTCCAAACATATTCCGCAACTGTTTCTCCGTTACCTGTGTATCTTCCAAGATATCGTGAAGCAGTGCCGTTACCAGCAGTTCATCATCCTGCACTCCGCCTTCCTCAACGATGTGATATACTCCCATCAGATGTCCTTCAAAATAAGAGATATCCTTTCCATCCGGAAGTGTCCACTTCTGACCCTCATGTGCCTGTTTTGCAAAATCCATCGCAAGAGCAACCAGATTTACCTTTTTTCCGATAATTACGGTTTCCTTTCCCTGCTGAATCCGGATTCTGTTGTATACAATCAGAAATGCTCCGACCAGCACGAGAACTGCCGACAACAGCTGGGATACCGCTATTCCCGTACTGCCAATCTGAAGCTGATCGGTCCTCAGCCCTTCGATAAAGAATCGTCCTGCCGCATACGCAGTGATATACCATAAAAATACTTCTCCATCGAATTTCTTTTTCCTTTTCATGCACTGTATAAAAATCAGGATGCAGAAACACCAGAAGGTTTCATACAGAAACGTAGGATGTACCTGTATATAACTATTATCTATCACCGTCACCCCAGGCTGCACATTTACACTTACATTCGGATCCTTGATATTAATCCGCATGGCAAAAAGAGAATCCGTATCTTTTCCATAGGCCTCCCGGTTAAAGAAGTTCCCCCACCTTCCGATCATCTGACCGGTAACAAGACCGATTGCACCAGTATCAAGCATCTTCCAGAAAGATAATTTTCTTCGGCATGCCAGTATCAGGCAGACCAGTACCCCGGCAATAATTCCTCCATAGATGGCAAGACCACCCTTCCTGAGATTTATAATCTCGGACAAATGATCTTTATAATAACTCCATTCAAAGATAACGTAATAGGTTCTTGCACCAATAATAGCAAAAATGATGCCATAAATAGCCAGGTCCACATAATTATCCACGTTCTGTCCGGACTGTTTTGCATCCCGGAAGGCCAGTGTCATCGCCAGAATCATTCCGCAGCCGATAATTATTCCGTAAAACGCAATATCAATGCCAAACAGTGAAAATGAGTTTCCCAGATTTTTCAAAGCAATCCCCAGATGGGGAAAACTTATACTTACACTCTCAGGCATAATTTCCTCCACATAGATTTACACATTGAAACGGAAAAGAATCACATCTCCATCCTGTACCACATATTCTTTTCCTTCCAGACCTACCAGTCCCTTTTCTTTTGCTGCGGTATATGAACCACAATCCAATAAATCCTGGTAATTCACCACTTCCGCACGGATAAATCCACGTTCAAAATCAGTATGTATCTTTCCGGCTGCCTGTGGTGCTTTTGTACCTTTCTTAATGGTCCATGCTCTTGTCTCTGTCTCTCCTGCCGTCAGGTAACTCATAAGACCAAGCAGACTGTAACTTGCTTTAATCAGTTTATCCAGTCCTGAACTCTTGATTCCGAGGTCTTCCATAAACATGGCTTTCTCGTCATCATCCAGTTCTGAGATTTCCTGTTCTATCTGGGCGCATACCACAAATACTTCACTGCCTTCTCCGGCTGCATATTCCCTTACTTTTGCAACATATGGATTGCTGTTTCCATCATCCACAAGGTCTTCATCCTTTACATTTGCCGCAAAAATAACAGGTTTTGCTGTCAGAAGGTTGTATTCTGCCAGGAATCCTTCTTCATCCTCATCTTCCGGTTCAAAACTCTTTGCCAGCTTACCGTCTTCAAGGTGTGCTTTCAGACGTTCCAGCATTTCTTTTTCTTTCCTTGCTGATTTGTCATTGTTTGCAAGTTTTGCCACTTTGGAATATCTTCTTTCCAAAATCTCAAGGTCGGAAAAAATCAGCTCAAGATTAATAGTCTCGATATCACGAATCGGGTCAACACTGCCCTCAACATGGATGATATTCGTGTCATCAAAACATCTGACCACATGAACAATCGCATCTACCTCGCGGATATTTGCAAGGAACTGATTTCCCAGACCTTCTCCTTTGGATGCACCTTTTACCAGTCCTGCAATATCTACAAATTCAATGACTGCCGGTGTGATCTTTGCTGAATGATATAATTCTGCGAGTTTATCCAGACGTTCATCCGGTACGGCTACTACACCTACATTCGGATCTATGGTACAGAACGGATAGTTTGCTGATTCTGCGCCTGCCTTTGTCAATGAATTAAATAATGTACTTTTTCCTACATTTGGAAGTCCTACGATTCCAAGTTTCATGATAAATCCTCCTAATTTCTGTGTTTTACTGCCTAACAGTTACTCCTGTGAAAACACATTTTACATATCTGTAGAGTATACCACATCCAAAGTAAAAAGTAAATTCTTACTTTTTCTGCAGTTACAGGCTAATCTCGTCTACAATTGCTTTTTTGTTTTATTCTTTCTCAATACAAAAATTTTCCTGTTTTGCATTTGCAAATCCGTATTTTTGCGTTATAATATGATACATAAAGATAAACAATTGAAAACTCTTATCCTGCTTGCAGGATAGGAATTTTGACAGTATAAATAATAAATATGACAGGTGGAGAGACGAGTTTGATTAGAAGAAAATATATGAGAACAAGACAATTAAAACCGGGTATGAAAATTGATCAGTCAGTAGAAGATCGTTTAGGCCGAAGTCTTGTCAACAGTGGTGCAATACTTGATGACTATATCATACAATCCCTTCTAAAACTGGGAATTATGAATGTCTATATTCGTATTGAAATTGATGACAATGACCTTCCGGTATCTCCTGTTGCACAGAAAAATATTGACAGGCTTTTTACGGATGACCGTTCCAAAGTAAAACTGTCCGACAGTGTCCGTAAACGTGTTTCTGAGGGCGTTCAATATATTTATAACAATACGGATTCCGGTCAGCTGGCAAGTGCAACCAATAGTATTGCAAAGGATCTGATTGATGCGATTGACAGTAATGATGCGATTGCAATTGATATCAACGAATTGAAAACCAGTGATGAATATACGTTCAAACACAGTGTCGATGTAGCAACGATTTCCATGATACTTGCAAAACAACTTGGATTATCCCAGAAAGAAATCTACGAAATCGGGGTTGCCGGACTGCTTCACGATATCGGCAAGACTAAGATTCCTCTGAAAATTCTGAACAAACCAGGAAAACTGGACGATTCTGAATTTGCTGTCATGAAACAGCATTCCGTATTCGGTTATAAAATGCTGCGTGATAACCCGGAATTTTCTACCGAAATTCCGCTTGCAGTTCTTCAGCATCACGAAAAAATGAATGGCAAGGGTTATCCTCTTGGTGCCGTCAGACCACAGATTACCCCTTATGCCAAATTTTTATCCGTGGCGGACATCTACGATGCCCTTGTTACCGAACGACCATACAAGAAAGCTTTTTCACAGCGTACCGCAGTGGAAATTATGATGTCGATGACTAACGAGCTGGACATGACCGCCTTAAAAAGCTTCCTGGAAAGCATGATTCTTTATCCGGTCGGAACAGTCGTGGAATTAAGTAACGGAGAAAAAGCAAAAGTAGTAAAAAATAATCCCCATTATATTCTTCGTCCGGTCGTTGTAAATATTACAAATGGAAAAGTCTATGACTTAGGAAATGATTTATCCTGTGCCAATATTCTGATTCAGTAAAATGATTCAGCAAATATCTGTATAGGTAACACAAAGGGAGCATCGCTCCATAACTGATTTTTAGTTATGAAGCGATGCTCCTTTCCGTTTTGTTTTCAGATTATTTTCTTAATTCAATTCCCATATCACCAAGGTCGGCAAGGATTTTCTCCATAATCGGAGCAATATCCTTTTCTTCCAGTGTTCTGTCTTTTGCACGGAATGCAAGGGAGTATGCCACGGACTTGTAGCCGATCTTAATCTGTGCACCTTCGTAAACATCAAAGAGTGTCATGGACTCTAACGGGCTTCCGCCGCGTTTCTCAAAGACTTTCTCAATATCTCCCACCAGAATGTCTTTTCTCATGACCATACTTAAATCTCTGGTTACGGCAGGATATTTTGCAATGCCCTCGTACTTCCGGTCAAAAGTAGCATTTTCCGTTACCTTGAGAATATCAATGACTGCAATGTATGCTTTCTCTCCGATATTGTAATTGTCCAATACTTCCGGATGCACCTCACCGAGATATCCGATTACTTCTCCATTGTAGATAACATCTGCCTGTCTGCCCGGATGCAGGAACGGTTTCTTATTGTCCGGGTCATATTCCGGCTTCTTTGTCATTCCGACTTTTTCAAAGAACTCCTCGATAGTACCTTTCATATTGAAGAAATCGCCATCTCCGTACATACCAAGGGTAAACATCATTCTTTCTTCCGGAAGTTCTGTCACCGGGAGTGCCTTTGGCAGATAAACATTTCCTAATTCATAGAGTTTTGCACTCTTATTTCTTCTGTTATAGTTTGTAGCCAGGGAAGTCAGCATACCATTTAAAGATACGGTTCTCATCACACTGAAATCTTCACCCAGCGGATTCATGATAGTAACGGTCTTTCTCAGTTCGCTGTTCTGTGGCAGTAATAATTTATCAAATACTTTCGGGCTTTCAAAGGAATAGGTCATACCCTGTGAGAATCCGCAGAATTCTGCTGTTTCTCTTGCCACGTCCTCGATTCTCATCTTGAAGGATTTCTTTCCTGTGGTAGCCTCTCCGGATGGAAGGGACACCGGAATATTATCATATCCATAGAATCTTGCCACTTCTTCTGCGATATCGGCACTGCACTCCAAATCCTGACGGAAGGTAGGAATGACTAACTCATTCTTTTTCTTATCATAAACGATTTCCAGGCGTTCAAAATAAGTGAGCATTTCTTCCGGTGTCACATTTGTGCCAAGAAGTTTGTTATACTTCTCTGGTTCAAACGGGATTCTCTTTTCTGTTTTCTTTTCCGGATATACATCAACCATTCCGCCAACGACTTCGCCTGCACCTAATTCTTCAATTAATGCGCATGCACGATTGATGGCTGCCTCTGCATTGTTCGGGTCAAGACCTTTTTCAAACTTGCCGGATGCATCGGTACGCAGTCCCAGTCTTTTTGCGGAAAGTCTGATATTTGTTCCGTCAAAGCATGCTGCCTCGAATAAAATATCTTTTACGTCATCGGTAATCTTTGAATTTTCTCCACCCATGATACCTGCGATACCAACCGGTTTTTCCGCATCACAAATCATGAGAATGTTTTCATCGAGCTTGCGTTCCTGACCGTCAAGCGTCTGGAAAGCCTCTCCCTCTGCGGCACGTCTTACCACAATCTTTTTACCTGAAATCGTATTCAAATCATATGCGTGCATTGGCTGACCAAATTCTTCCATGACATAATTGGTAATGTCCACAAGATTATTAATTGGACGGATACCGCAGTTTGCAAGTCTTCTCTGCATCCATTCCGGAGACGGTCCGATTTTTACATTTTTTACGATTCTTCCACAGTATCTCTTGCACAGGTCTGCATCCTTGATTTCTATGCTGACATAATCATTTGCATCTTCGTCATTTCCACATTTCTTAATTTCCGGCTGGATAAATGGCTTACGGAAGGTTGCTGCTGCTTCTCTTGCAATACCAAGGATTCCGAAGCAGTCCACACGATTGGATGTGATTTCGTACTCTACTACGGTATCATTGAGTCCCAATGCTTCTACGGCACTTTTTCCGACTTCTGCATCTTCCGGGAAGATATAGATGCCGTCTTCTGCTGCCTCCGGATAGAACTCTTTGGATGAACCAAGCTCTGCGATGGAGCACATCATACCAAAGGATTCCACGCCACGAAGTTTTCCTTTTTTAATCTTTGTTCCGCCTGCAACTTTGTTTCCATCGTGGTCAGTAGCTACACGTCCGCCGTCGAGTACGACAGGAACTTTTGCTCCTTCAAACACGTTCCTTGCACCGGTTACAATCTGAATGGTCTCTGTTCCGATGTTTACCTGGCATACAACCAGTTTCTCCGCGTCCGGATGTTTTTCTATTTTTTCAATCTGGCCAATCACGATTTTTTCAAGATTTGCATCCAGTCTTTCATAATTTTCTACTTTTGTGCCTGACAGTGTCATGGCATCAATATATTCCTGATCTGTACAGGAAAGCTCCGGCACATATGCACGAATCCAAGATAATGGTGTATTCATTTATTTTTCCTCCTGATTAACCTAGAACTGTTTTAAGAAACGAACGTCATTTTCATATAAAAGACGCATATCGTCAATCTCATATTTTAATAAAGCGATTCTTTCCAGACCTACTCCAAAGGCAAATCCTGAGTATTCTTCCGGATTGATTCCGCTCATTTCCAGTACTCTCGGATGAACCATTCCGCAGCCGAGAATTTCAATCCAGCCGGAACCTTTACACATTCTACAGCCCTTGCCGCCACATTTGAAACAGGTAACATCCATCTCAGCACTCGGTTCTGTAAATGGAAAGTGATGCGGTCTGAATTTTACTTTTGTATCTTCGCCAAACAACTCTTTTGCAAACTCGGCAAGTGTTCCCTTCAAATCTGCAAATGTAATGTTCTTGTCTATGACAAGTCCTTCTACCTGATGGAAAGATGGAGAATGGGTTGCATCCACTTCATCAGAACGGAATACTCTTCCAGGTGCAATCATACGAATCGGCAGTTTGCCTTTTTCCATGACTCGCACCTGAACCGGTGAGGTCTGTGTTCTCAATACAATCTTATCATTGATGTAGAAGGTATCCTGTTCATCTTTTGCCGGGTGGTTTGCCGGAATATTAAGTGCTTCAAAATTATAATAATCATATTCCACTTCCGGTCCTTCGACTACTTCATATCCCATGCCAATGAAAATTCTTTCGAGTTCTTCCAGTGCAATGGTATTTGGATGACGATGTCCCACATTATTCTTCTTTGCCGGAAGTGTAACGTCGATAACTTCTGCCTTTAACTTTGATTCTCTGGCTGCTGCCGCAAGCTTTGTTCTTACTTCTTCGATTTTATCTTCAATAATTCCTCTGGTTTCATTTACCATCTGTCCAACTTTCGGACGTTCCTCGGCTGCCACATCTTTCATTCCTTTTAAAACTTCTGTCAATGCACCTTTTTTACCAAGAACAGCTACTTTGACTTCATTTAATTTGTCAAGGTCTTCCGATGCCTGAATCTTTGCAATTGCGTCTTCTCTAATCTGCTGCAATCTTTCCTTCATTCTAATCCTCCATTCTTTGTGGTGGTAAATAAAAAAACTCCGCCCCAAAAGGGACGAAGTTCTATTCCGCGGTACCACCCAAATTTCTCTTTATCAAGACTCTCTTCTGCGTAACGTGCAGTCTGCGTCATCTCCTACTCTCTACTCTGTGTTCAGAGATGCGGCTCCTGTGTGAAATTCGTCCGCATACCTGAACTCCTGGAAGCTTTCAGCCGGTGACTTCCTTCTCTGTTGAGAAACTATGCGACTACTCTGCACAATCAATGCCTTTGTTCTTTATCTTAATTAACGTATTTCATTTTAACACTAAGCATTTTTACTGTCAAGTACTTTATTTTTCCAAAAGTTGCTTTACACCATGCCCATTTTATGCTATACTGTTTACGTTAAGACATTTTACGGAGACGTACCGAAGAGGCCGTAACGGGGCTGACTCGAAATCAGTTTATCGGTTTTGATGCCGGTACGAGGGTTCGAATCCCTCCGTCTCCGCTTTTTTGGAAAGAGAATCTCATTTTCTATTTATTCCCTTAAATTCTTTGTATATTTCCTCATAATCTTTTTTGAAAATACTGTTTTTCCGGAATACAAACATAATTGCATGCATCATTTTAAAATCTTTTAATGGAATTACCCGTATCTCTTTTTCTTCTTTCCGGATAGTTGCTTTATAGAAAAAGGTAATCCCAAGACCGGCTCTTACCATTTCCTGAATAATTCCGATATTTCCGAGTTCCATTACATTGGCAAACTGTGAAGTTACGATTCCCCGCTGCCGCAATATATTTTCCAGAATTTCTCTTGTCCCGGAACCGCATTCTCTTAAAATCAGCCGTTCCGCCAGAAGTTCTTCAAAACCAGCACCGGCATATTTTTCCGCAGTTTTCCTGTTCCCGGCTGCCACATATTCTTCCTTTCCATAAAAAAGATAATCATATTCTTCCCGTGGAAATTCCCCCTCGACAATCGCAAAATCCAGTTCTCCCGAGTCAATTTTCTCAAGCAGTACTTTTGTATTTGCCACCTGCATCTGAATGTGGCAATTTGGATGATTTCTTATAAACTGTTCCAAATCTTCCGCTATCATAAATTCTGCCACAGATAAGGTTGCCCCAAAAAAATATTCTCGTTCCCCGCCGGCAGCCTGCTGCATACGCTTCTTCATGTGAATTTCGTCATGTTTCATCGTCAATACGGCATTCCGCAGAATCTCACCTGCAGCCGTCAGTGCAATCTTCTTTCCATTCTGTACAAATAATTCCACACCGTATACTTTCTCCAGATAGCGGATATGCTGTGATACCGCCGGCTGTGTCAGCCCCAGTTCCTTCGCCGCCCTGGTATAATTCATTGTCCGGCACACAGCGAGAAACGTTTCCATTCTAAAATCCTGCATTTCATCTTCTCCTTTCGAATTTTTCATATCTAGTAGACAGTGAATTAATTAGCTAGACTAATGTCTTCTTTGCCAAAGTTATCCATTTTATATTTCCAATGGTAAACTACTGGAACTTCATTCACCTCATCGAAGTATTTGTAGATACGGTCAATAAGTTCCTGTTTTGATGATACCCTGATTCCCTTCAACATCTGACGTGTCATCTTGCCAAAAAAGCCTTCGATCATGTTTAACCATGATCCATGCTTTGGCGTAAAAATAAATATAAATCGACCTGGCATAGTCGCAAGAAATGCTTTGACTTTTTTGCTCGTGTGGACCATTCCTTTTTTTTAGTTTTTTGTTTTACTGCTTCTGAAATTTGGTCTTCAGTTATACAAAACCCTTTATTTTGTTGCTTAACTATTTCTTTTAATTCAGCTAAAGCAAGTCTATTTGCATCTTGTATAAAACTATCCCCTTTATATCGCACTTTCTTCAATATTCTTACTTCAATAACATAGCCTTTCTTCAAAAAATCTTCTATTCGTTTTTGAACATCTGTATTTCGCACACCTCTTAAGTAATGATATATATGACCAGTAAACATTCTATTAAAAATATTATTAGATTTTCCTACATAAAAAGGAATTTCCTCATCATCTTTTTTTGCAAAAAAACCATATACGCCTCTAATATGACTATTAAGCGTTATCTCATCTTGTACAAATATATTCAATAATTGTGCAGCTTTAATTCTTTTCAAAAATTCTTTTTCTTCTCTTATTGTCATATCCATTCGCACCTTTAAATTCCGATTTGCATAACAGCAGTCTAACATATGTTGATAAAAAATACTACTGCCAACCTAAGGTCTACCAGATTACTCTGATAGGCTCAGCTAACAAGCTTTTGAACTGGGACTACTTGATTTTCTAATTGCTTATGCAATTCATGAAATGTATAATTATACTGTCTTGATATTAGACACACAAAGGTAAATAGGGACAAATAAAAAAGATAAAATCGTCTATTGACAGAGCAAAAGTCTGTCTGATACAATCTATGCGATTCACTTTGAATTGAAGGAGGTAAAGATAGATGATGAAACGTAAATTGATCTTAACTGGCGCAGCACTGTCCCTGGCAGTGGCTATGACCGGATGTGGCGGTAATCCAGTGATAAATCAGCAGCCAAGCAGCCAGGCACAGGAGCAGGCACAGTTGATCAGCATGGAAGCGGCACAGGAGGTAGCGTTAAAGGCAGCCAATATTGCAGCGGAGAATGCAGCGATCTCAGCTACGACCCTGAATGAAGTAGCGGGGACATCCTGCTATAAGGTTGAGTTTACTTCAGGAGATTATGCCTATGCCTACACTGTTAACGCAGAAACAGGTGCAATCATGGAAATGAGCAGCAGGGATAAGAATGCGGTAGATACCCAGGCACAGACGGAGGCGACAACCCCCGCTGCTACTTCTGACACAACTCCGGCACAGAACACTGCCACGGCTCCGTCACAGACCGTAACCGGCACAGTGAACGAAGAAACAGCACAGAAGATAGCTCTTGAGCACGCAGGGGTGAAGGCAACGGATGCGACGATCACCAAGTCCAAGCTGGACTATGAAGGCGGACGCCAGGTATATGAAATTGAATGGTACGCAGGCGGTAAGAAGTACGACTATGAAATAGCCGTGGATACCGGTGAGATTTTAAGTTCCGGATACGACGAAAAAACAGCAGGGTGGAGTGGCAGTAATAGCAATAATGTCACTGTCAGTGAGGCAGATGCGAAGCAGACAGCACTTGGCCGTGTCAGTGGTGCAACACAAAAGGACATCTACGAATGGCAATTCGATTATGACGATGGACGTCCGGAATACGAAGGCAAGATCATCTATGGCGGAACGGAATATGACTTTACGATCGATGCATCCAGTGGAGCTGTAGTGGAGTGGGAGACTGAGAGCGTCCGTTAGATCCGAGCATCAGAAGAAAGGGGTTGTATCCCCGGTAACAATCATGTATAGAAATGAGAAAAAGTCCGTCGGTGCATTAAGGCATCGACGGACTTTTGCAGCTCTGGGAAAATGAAAAAAGTAAATTACAGAGTCTGATGCACTTCACGGATCACAGCATCAGCAAGCTCCGGAGCTTTGGCGGGATCAATATCATCCGGAAATTCCGCATCAATGGTGGAAGCAGCCGGGCGATAGTTCAGGCGAAGGGCATTTGCCTGAATGTAATCCGTTGCCTTGTTGTAAGTATCCTCTGTAACACCGTTTAAAGTAATTGTATATAATTTTGCCATAATCTATCATCCTTTCTTTTACGTTGTGGTTAATGAAAACATTTCCTTGTTTCTGTATATAGTATATCTCTTTTCCTGAAAAAAGAAAATGGAATAAAGTAACAAATATAATAATAGGAATTATTACTATATTTGTGAAATAGTCACATATTACCATAATGAGACATTTGTCAACTGTGTTTTGCTCTGCAAAAATGATAAAATGAACCATCAAAAAGCAGTTTGCAAAGGAGGAAAACAAGGGAAAAATGGAAGACAAAGATAAGAAGAAAAATGTGAAAAAAATAATCGTGTATGCAGTGCTTTTAGTACTTATTATGGGAATCGCGCTGGGAACCGGACAGATTCAAACGGAGGAACTTGGGAGGATATTTACGGTCAATGCAATTGCAGTCTGTAAATTATTGCTTTTGATCTTCGGGGTATTGTTCTTAAAAAGTCTGATCGTATGGATCCTGGGGCTGATCAAACCGGCGAATCACAGAGCCAGGTCTGTGCTCTCTCTGTTATCCAGTCTGACAAAATATATTGCGTTTCTGGTGATCCTGTGCGCAGGACTGACGATCCTCGGAGTTAACATGACTACCATCGTTGCCAGTGTCGGAGTATTGGCTCTGATCGTCGGCTTCAGCGCGGAGAGTCTGATCGCGGATGTGGTGACAGGAACTTTTATGCTGCTGGAGAATCAGTATAATGTGGGAGACATCGTGGAGGTGAACGGTTTCCGTGGAACTGTGACGAGCATCGGCATCCGCACCACCTGTATCACGGATACCGGTGACAATGTGAAGATCATCAATAATTCCGAAATGAAAAATATCCTGAACCGCTCCGACAATTATTCCAAGGCTGTCTGCGATATCAGCATCCCTTATGAAACGGATCTTGAAAAGCTGGAAAGTGAACTGCCGAAACTCCTTGAGTCAATCTATAAAGCACATGAAGATACTATGAAAAAAGTTCCTGTGTACGTGGGAGTGCAGGCATTGCAGGATTCCGGAATATTGCTCCGGTTCGTAGTGGAAGTCTCGGAGAAAAATATCTATTCCGGCATGCGTATTCTGAATCACGATCTGCTGCTGGGCTTTCGAAAGCTGGGTGTAGAGTGCCCCTTCCCGCAGTTGGATGTGCATAATAAATAATGGGTGGATCCGGTAATAAAAGAGAAAATGAAGATCAAAGAAGATCATAAATATCATAGGATAAATAAAATGCAGAAACAGGAAAACAATATACTACCGGAATACCAGACACTCCCGCCGGATTCCATAGCCCCAGAATATCCGTCGCTGCCGGACGAATATCTGCAGAGTAAACAACTTGTGGAAAAAGGGGTACCGGAACGCAGTGAAAGCCGGAAGCGAAAAGAAATGCGCATACTCTGTATGCTGACAGCTTGTGTACTGCTTGGCTGCAGCGTGTATGGAACTGAGGCAGATCAGACGAAAATACCGGCACAGACAACGGAGGAGGTGCAGGTACCTGATGAAAACGGAGAGAATCGGGACGGCAGGGGAAATGACTATGTACAGTCCGCGACAACAGAGCCAGAAACAGATATCGCAATAGCGGAAACGTCAGAACCTATCGAAAAACAGTATCCTCTGGAAAGCGGCACCTTATATTACAAGATATATAATGAGACTCACCTGGCCAATCCCACTGCTGACGCCTGGGAGCGGATCCTGGAAGAAGGAGAACTCTCCATAGAACAGCTCTTTGCCGGAGAAGTGATCGCTCTGCCGCAGCCGGAGACGCCGGAAGGCTTTGCATTCATGGGATGGGCGGCACATTTTTCAGGTGAGAAGGATACCTATCCGAAGTGGAGTCTGCTTACGGAAAGCTTTACCGCAGAGGATGCAGCCAGGATCAAACCGGATGAGGAAGGCAATCGCAGTGTGGATATTCACGCGGTGTGGAACTCGCAGGATCCTGCTGCATGGCAGATGATTATGGTATTGGATGCCAATGGAGGAACGATTGCAGGACAACCATCGCAGACGTATAATGCACTGACACCGAAATATTCCGGCGGAACAGTGTATTTGTGTGGATATCCGACTCCGGAACGGGAAGGGTATCATTTCGCAGGCTGGTATCTCGCAACGGATGAGGGAGACATACGGGTGGAAACCCTGCCTGCATCCCGCTTTTTTGCACAAAAAGGCGGAGAACCGGATTATAACGCTCCGTTGGAACTGCATTTGATGGCAGGCTGGGAGAAAACCGAAGAAAAGGGGAACTAAAGGTTGTTTTTCTGTGTGGGAAAAATTATAATAGGACTAACGGATCACACACAGAAAGAGGACCCCAAAATGGATGAACAGGAAGAACAGGGAAAAAAGGAAAGCACGGTGCTCACGGAACCTCCGGAGATCACGGTGAAAAATCCAAGGATCGGTAAAGTACGTAAGCTGGAAGAGGAAGTAAAACGTCAGAATGAATTGGAGCAGCTTCGGACTAAGCGCATCCGCAAGGAGCAGGAATATATTGAACAGATGAGCAAGGCGGTGGAAGACCATCTGCGCAACACCAGAGAGGAACAGCGGTATAACGAGGAGTTTGAACGCCTGATCCGCAAGGATGTCTACCAGATGCACGGCATCAGTGAGGACAAGCTGCAGGGAATGACGGAGTACCGCAATGCCTTGTATCAGGGAACAGCGTTCGGGATGTTTTTCTTGTCACTGATCTTGACCGGAATCTGTGGATATCTCCATGGCTTCGGTTCGGAATTATGTATTTTTATGGCTTTTTATACAGCTATCGAGGGAACGCTGCTGAACAATGGAAAGAGACAGCATGCAATATTGGATGTCCTGACGAGGGTTCTGTATCTGCTCCTGTTCCCTGCGATGCTAATCGTGTTTGTGTGCTATGAACTGGAATTTACGGAGTATGCCTTTATTGTACCGGCGCTTACGATAGCCGGAGTGGTGCTTCTGATGCTGGGAGCGGTGTCCTACTTCCTGTATGACCCGTATCGCCTGGATCGTAAGAATCATAAAAAGGCGAACCATTACATCCGTGACATCGAAAAGGCTGCCATCAAGGAAGTGGAACTGGAAGAAAAAGCACTGGCGAAGCAGGCGAAAAAGCAGGAAAAGCTGGAATTAAAGGAAGAAGCCAGACAGAAGCGTGCAGCGAAGAAAAGAGAATGGAAAAAGCGGACAAAGGAAGTCTTCTCCGGCTGGAAAGAGAGTATCCGTGAAAAGCTTCCGAAGAAAAAGCAGGAGCCGACGGAAATTCCTGAGGTTACTAAGACATCAACAGCGGCAGATCCCATGGGAGATACAAAGACTTCTGAACAGACAGAACAGACGGATGCTGTGGAGATGACGGTGACAGAAGAGGAACCGACAGAGCAGATGGAAGAATCTGAAGAGGCAGAGAATAGTGATACAGCGGACGAAGAGGAGAAATAATGGCATATTATCTGATTGATTTCGAAAATGTAAAAAGCCGTGGCATGGAAGGCGTGGAGCTTCTGACGGAGGAAGACACTGTCTGTATTTTTTACAGCGATAATGCTGACAGCATGACCTTTGACCTGCATCGGAAATTAAATGAGACGAAGGCAAACATCATTTACCACAAGGTAGCGGTGGGGACCAAGAATGCACTGGATTTCCAGCTGGCAACCTATCTGGGATATCTGATCTGCGAACAGCAGAGGGAGGGGATACACCCGAATTATTTTATCGTGACCAAGGACAATGGCTTCACCAGCCTCATGGTGTACTGGAAGGCGCAGGGAGTTCCCGTGCGGATCATTCGTAACCTCTTATGGGGGAAGAATCCTGTGGCAGAGCAGAATCTTCTGACAGAAGAGGAAAATGAGGCAGAAACAGTCGTTATCACTGCAGAGGATGTGGCAGAGCAGCCGCAGCCCACACAGCCAGAGCCGGCGGAAGAGACCAAAGAGCCCATGCAGCCGAAGACTGAGAAAGCGGATGCACCCGAAGAGCCCACACAGCCGGAGCCGGTGAAAGAGACCCAAGAACCCGTACAGCCGGAGCCTGAGAAGGCGGATGTACCCGAGGAGCCCGCACAGCCGGAGCCTGAGACAGTGGACGAGCCTGCACAACCCGTGAAGAAGCCTTCAAGGAAAAAGAGCAACACGAGAAAGAAGAGTACTGCAAAGACAGATGATAAGACCGCGGAAAAGAAAGCTGCAGAGAAGAAGCCTACTGAGAAGAAACCCGCAGAGAAGAAACCCGCAGAAAAGAAGCCTGCGGAGGAATTGGATGAACTGACTTTAGCCGTAGAAAAGGTCCTTACAGATCAGGCAATCGTCCCTCAGGTGGTAAAATTCATCCGCCAGTACAAGACCAAGCAGGGCATCAACAATGCCCTGAACAAAGAGTTCAAGGACAGTAAGCGCACCAGTGAAATTTATTCCGCCATTAAGCCCCTGATTGCCGATAAAAAGGGAAAATGATAAAAAAGATCAAGAAAATGTGAAAAGAAAGTTATTGACAATATAAAAGCAGAGTGGTATTGTTGCTATCGAACAGAAAGTGAAATTCGATGAGCAGAACAAGATCTGCATACGGAAGCATTTCAGAGAGCCGTCGGCTGGTGTGAGGCGGTATGTGAGTATGACAGACTATCCTCTGTGAGAAGTGCACTGAAGATTTTAAGTAGGTGTCACCGGTATTCTACCGTTATTTAGAAGCCTGTTGGAAATGGAATATTTGTATTTCATGGAGATGGGAACAAGAGGCCATGTGATAAAACATGGCAAGCAAAGTGGTAACGCGGAGAGCTTAGAGCTTTTCGTCTTTGGGTGCTTAAGGGCGCCGGAGACGGAAGGCTTTTTTTGTTTTACGGGCAATCAGAATTTTTCTTTCTGTCACGACAAAATAACAAGACACAAGAAAGAAGGAAACAAAAATGAACAGTTTGGTAATCATTCTGATCGCAATGGCAGTGCTGGCAGCAGGCTATGTCTTCTACGGAAGATGGCTTGCAAAAAAGTGGGGAATCGATGAGAAGGCGAAGACGCCTGCGTTTACCCATGAAGACGGAGAGGACTTCGTACCTTCCTCCAAATTCACCGTATTTTCTCATCAGTTTTCCTCTATCGCAGGGGCAGGCCCTGTGACGGGTCCTATCCTCGCATCGGTATTCGGATGGGTGCCTGTGCTTCTGTGGCTTCTGATCGGCGGATTGTTCTTCGGTGCGGTGCAGGACTTCGGTGCCCTGTATGCCTCTGTGAAGAACGAAGGAAAATCCATGGGAATGATCATTGAAAAATACATCGGTAAGACCGGCAGAAAGTTGTTCATGCTGTTCTGCTGGCTGTTCACGCTGTTGGTTATCGCAGCCTTTACCGATATGGTGGCAGGTACTTTCGTAGGTACCGGACTGGAAGATGCAAGTGTGGCATATGCTAACGGCAGTGCAGCATCCATTTCCATGTTGTTCATCCTGGTCGCTGTGATCTTCGGTCTGATCCAGAAAAAGGTTGGAAAAATGAACGAGTGGGTCAAGGCAGTCGTAGCCATCGGTCTGCTGGTAGTGATGTTTGCGGTAGGTATGAAGCTTCCGATCTATGCTTCCAAGACCGTATGGATCTACATCATCATGGCATACCTGTTCCTGGCATCCGTAATGCCTATGTGGCTTCTGATGCAGCCCAGAGATTATATGACCACCTTTATGTTACTGGGCATGATCATCGGCGCTGTACTCGGTGTGGTCGTAGCACATCCCGATATGGAGCTGAATGCATTTAACGGTTTTCAGGTGGGCAACAGCAGCCTGTTCCCGACGCTGTTTGTCACAATCGCCTGCGGTGCGGTATCCGGATTCCACAGCCTGGTATCCTCCGGTACTTCCTCCAAGACCATCAGCAATGAAAAAGATATGCCCATGGTAGGGTACGGTGCCATGATCGTAGAGAGCCTGCTTGGTGTGGTAGCACTGGTAGTTGTCGGAGCAGTAGCTGTGAACGGTATGAAACCCGATGGCACTCCTTTCTCCATTTTCTCCTCCGGCGTTGCAGGATTCCTGGAGAAGATGGGTGTTCCCGTAACCGTGGCAACCGTTTTCATGACCATGTGTGTATCCGCACTGGCACTGACTTCCCTGGATTCCGTAGCAAGAATCGGACGGATGTCCTTCCAGGAGCTGTTCTTAGGGGATACCACAGACACTGCAAAGATGACTCCCATGCAGAAGGTTCTGACCAATAAATATTTTGCAACCGTGATCACACTGTTCTTCGGTTATCTGCTGACTCTGGGCGGATACAACAATGTATGGCCGTTGTTCGGTTCTGCGAACCAGCTGTTGGCCGCACTGGTACTGATCGCACTGGCAGTATTCTTAAAAACCACCGGCCGTACCGGCTGGACGCTGTACTTCCCCATGGGAATGATGTTAGTCGTAACCTTCACCGCATTGATCCAGAAGACGATCGCGTTGGTGAAAAATGTGGCTGCCGGACAGGCAACCTTCCTGGTAGACGGTTTACAGCTGATCGTTGCCGTGCTGCTTATGGTACTGGGCGTTATGGTCGCTTACAGCTGCATCCGTAAGCTGTTCGGTGCCGGGAAAAATTCAGACAAAGAGGCAGCGTAATACAGCAGAAAAATAGCAGATAAATATAGAAAAGAAATATGGCATACAAAGAAAAGATATGCTAGAATAGGGAACGGTCAGAGAGCAAAAAAGCTTTTTGACCGTTCTTTTCGTCAGAGTGGAAGCTGGCGGGGAGGATTGTAATTGGAAGCAAGTAAGTAACAGGGAAAAGGATAAAAGAAAGATGAAACAGAATATGCAGGATCTGACGGAAGGATCCTTAGGGAAGAAAATACTGATCTTCAGTGTGCCGCTGATGCTGTCTAATCTGCTGCAGGTGCTTTTCAATATGGCGGATATTGCAGTGATCGGACAGTTCGCAGGATCTCTGTCTCTGGGCGCAGTGGGCTCCACGGCGACACTTGTCACTATGTTTACCGGGTTCCTCATTGGTCTGTCCGGCGGTATCAATGTATTAACGGCATTATATTACGGTGCAAAAGATAAGGACAGCCTGTCGAAGACCATCCATTCCGCAGCGCTGGTCAGCCTGATCATGGGCGTATTGTTATTAGTGCTGGGGGTAGGCTTGTCTGAGTGGATGCTGACGGCATTGAAGACGAAAGAAGAACTGTTGAACAAAGCGGTATTGTACCTGCGGATCTATTATCTGGGAATGCCGGCACTGGCAATTTACAATTTCGGTAACGCGGTGTACAGTGCGGTGGGCAATACGAAAAAGCCGTTGTATTATCTGGGATTTTCCGGAGTGCTGAATATTATCTTAAATCTTTTCTTCGTCATTGTCTGCCGGATGGATGTAGCGGGAGTGGCATTAGCAAGTATCATTTCCCAATACGTATCCGCTGTGTTGATCTTACAGGCACTGCTTCGAAGCAAAGATATCTATGCACTGCATCCCGGAAAACTGCGGATGGATCGGGAGCTTACCAGGGATATTCTGAAGCTGGGAATGCCTTCCGGATTACAGAACGTGATCTTCCAGTTCGCCAACAGCTTTGTCCAGATGGGTGTAAACTCCTTCGATGCTATTATGGTGGCGGGCAATTCCGCAGCTAGCAATGCGGATGCACTGGTGTATGATGTCATGGCAGCCTTCTATACCGCCTGTGGTAGCTTTATGGGGCAGAATTACGGCGCCGGCAAAAAGAAAAGAGTGCGGAACAGTTACCTCATCAGCCTGGCGTATTCCTTCGGCATCGGTCTGCTCCTGGGAGTGTCACTGGTGGTTTTCGGAAGACCGTTTTTGTCTCTGTTTACCAGAGATGCGGCAGTTATGGATGCCGGAATGTATCGTCTGACGATTATGGGCTTTTCCTATTGCATCTCGGCATTTATGGATTGTACCATTGCGGCAGCCAGAGCCCTGGGCAAAAGCATTGTACCGATGTTCATTGTCATCATGGGCTCCTGTGTATTCCGTGTGATCTGGGTTTATACGGTATTTGCATATTTTCATACGATTCCGTCCCTGTACCTGCTGTATATGTTCTCCTGGAGCATTACCGCAGTGGCGGAGATCCTTTATTTCATACGGATCTACAAACAAAAAATGGCTCTCCTGTCGTAAGACAGAGGAGCCATTTTGTATGTGCTACGCACTACTGCTTTTCCCATCCGCTTCGGTCCGTGCCAGACATGTGCCACTGGCATATAGCACCCTATCCGATATGAGCAAGCGCGTGTGGGCTTAGATCTATTGACCCTGGTATCATAATTATTATGCAGCTTCGGCCTCTGCGGTAGCAGAAACGGCAGTGTAACGAACCGGCAGGAGACGAGCGCGTTCCAATGCCACATAGATAGTAGGAAGTAAAATCAGCTGGATGATGATGCCGGGGAGGCAGGATACGAAATATCCGGTAGCCCAGGCAGACCAGCTGTAAGAACCGCCGGCGAAGATCAGGGCACGCAGGATTCCGGTGATCACGCGGCCGCCCAGCATGGCAATGATCAAAGCCGCATATAGATCAACGACCAGCTTGCCGCTGCGGAGAAACTGTATGACCAGACCGCTGATCAGACCATAGAGTCCCAACTCGATCATCATGATAGGCATATAGCCGAAAGCGGGCATGCCGGTGAGCATACTGGATACAAAGGGTCCTAAAATACCACAGATGAGACCGAAGGGAGCCCCGCAGACCAGACCGCACAGCAGCACGGGCAGATGCATGGGAGAGAACAGGACACCACCCTTAGGGATAGCATGCAGAGCCATAGGCAGTACCACACATAAGGCAACACACAGAGCAGTGATAATACTCTTGTTTAAAAAGGTTAATTTCTTCATGGAATAAAACCTCCTGATAAATGGATAGCTGTTCAGAACCTTCATTCGCAAAAACGCCTCCAAGAGGCTTACTTTTTGCGAATTGAAGTGGCTTCGCCAAATAAATATTGCCATATATTCTTACGAATGCGAGCATTCGACGAACATCTGTCAATATTTAATGGTTCTGAACAGTAACAAAAAAAGCCAGAACGGCATAGTTCCCCTTCTGGGGTATATGCCTTCTGGCGTCAGGCTCCTTCGTGAAGCACAATTTATAATAAAGGGTAAGCATTTTTTTGTCAAGATAAATTGCAAAAAAGCATCTGCCATGCTATCATGAAACAAGTATTATTTTTACAGGAGTAAGGTTATGCGTATTATGGTAATGGACGGCCAGGGCGGAGGCGTAGGCAGAAGCCTTCTGGAGGCATTCAAGGAACGTTTCCCGGAGGCGGATCTGATCGCTGTGGGAACCAACGCCACGGCTACGGCGAATATGATGAAGAGCGGCGTGACAAGCGGAGCCACCGGTGAGAACGCTGTGGTATATAACAGTAAGAGAGCGGACGTGATCGTGGGACCCGTGGGAATCGTCATGGCGGATGCTATGTTGGGAGAGATCACTCCCACGATGGCAGCGGCAGTGGCTTCTGGCGATGCAAAACTGGTCCTGCTCCCCATGAACAAATGTCATGCGACGATCGTGGGAGTAGAGAACAGACGACTGGGAGACTATATTGCGGAGGCTGTGGATGAGATCGCAAAGATTTTTTAATGATCTGGCAGAGGAATTACGGGAACTCCCTAAAGAGGTACGGATCATTGCCATTGACGGAAGATGCGCTGCCGGGAAGTCGACACTGGCTAAAAGACTGGTAAAGGAACTGGGTGGGGACGTGATCCATATGGATGATTTCTTCCTGCCACCTGCACTTCGGACACCGGAACGCAGAAGCGAGCCCGGGGGAAATGTGCACTATGAACGCTTTTTAACGGAAGTGATCCCGAAGCTTGCATCCGGCAACCCTTTTTCTTATCGGAGATTTGACTGCTCCCGGATGAGCCTGGGAGAAGAGATTCTGGTGAAAAATAACGGCTTTGTATTCGTAGAGGGAGCCTACAGCTGCCATCCGGTATTTGGTGACTATATGGACCGGAGAGTATTTCTGGATATTGACGGGAAGACGCAGGAGGATCGGATCCGGAATCGGAACGGCGAGGATAGATTACAGGATTTTTTACAGCTGTGGATCCCGCTGGAAGAGGCATATTTTCAGACCTTCTCCCCGTGGGAAAAAGCGGATTACATCATATTATGATGCCAGGGTCAAAAGGTCTAAGCCCACATGAGCTTGCTCATAAGTGGGCGAGA
>ENA-OPSJ01001016-OPSJ01001016.1-human-gut-metagenome-genome-assembly--contig:-NODE-1016-length-22965-cov-2.708992_pt1 | contig 22965 bp, 17 predicted proteins | sample MGYA00241801_ERZ501893 | MGnify/ENA primary metagenome ERZ501893 (study PRJEB25962, sample SAMEA2042219) | human gut metagenome | biome: human gut; feature: human-associated habitat; material: faeces...
AATCTCCCATCGATGCAGACGGCACAGGCGTATGGATGTCAACGGGTTGATGAATTTGTGGATGCGGAAAAAGAAAAAAAGACAGTGTTTGCCCTCTCGAAAAAAACATGGCTTGAAAAGTATAAAATGAGGCAGGAAAAAGGGGCGCCTCTTTATCAGTATTTTCCATGTCAAAAAGAAAAAATGGCGATTGAACAAATTGAAAATCTTCGACAGGGAAACCTGCCTTTTCAGATAACGTCTGCAAAAAATACATTTGATGGTATTTGTGTGGAATATGATTTGCAGTCTGCGTATGCCGGATTTCCATGTGTGAAGTCGCTTACCTTTGGTGGAAAAACGGATGCTGTTTGCAAGCGAGTGCTCTGGAATCTTTGCAAAGAAAAGCAAATTGATTGTTATCAATTGATACCGCAGGCAGAACAGGAAAGAGTGCAGTTAAAGGATGCGGATTTTAAAATTAATGACGAGGAAGAAGTAGATTTGCTGATTCGGCTTGTTGAGCGAATTTGTTATAGTCAGGAGAAAATTGATGAGTGTTGTGAACGCTTTCAAGTTATGATTTCGATGGGAAATGTGGACGCCGGAATTATTGAGGAGATTCTTTCGGTTGTTGCTGACCAGCTGACAGATACTTATTTTTTGAAAATTTCCATGAATCAGTTGTGTAATAGAATGCAGAGAGAAGCGCAGAGAGTTTCACTTCCAAAACAGGTAGAGAAGTTGATTGAAGATGTAAGTCAGATGGTGGAACGCGTAAATCAATCGCTGCAGGAATTGACGGAGTCTGTGCCGGACTCTGCGAAAAAGGGCTTGATTCACAAAAATGATGTAGAGCGTATTACAAAATCAATTGAGAGCGCTAAAAAGATTTTGCAAATTGTCAATCATATTGAGTGGTATGCAGACAATACGCATTGATTAGAAGGAATCACATAAAAAATAACACACAAAAGATACTAGAAACTAATAGTAATTTTATAGAATGTTCGTTGTATAATTCCCACAAAGTATTAGAATGAAGTTAGAGAGTTTTGAGAGGAATGAAAGGAGTCATTCTATGAAGAGAAAAAGTCAAAAGGCGATGGCACTTCTCACGGTAACAGCACTTAGTATTTCGAGTGTTTTTACAATGCCTGCAAGTGCTAAATCAGCGAAACCAAAGTTAAGCAAGAAGCGTATTACCATGTGGGCTGGGACTAAGAAAAAAGTAACAATTAAAAATGCAAAAGCAGTAAAAAAAGTGGTGTGGAAAAGTAGCAAAAAATCGGTTGTTATCCTGAAGAAAAAGACGAAAAAGTCAGTTCAGTTAGTTGCCAAAAAAGCAGGGAAAGCTACGGTGACAGCGAAGGTAAAAGCAGGATGGAAAATGTATAAACTTTCGTGCAAAGTTACGGTTAAGAAAAAGACAGGAACTACCGTTGTTCCACCGGTGAATACACAAGAACCTGCGGTAGTAAATCCGGGGGATTCTTCCTCTGTGGTAAAAACTGCGGAGCCTGTGAAAGAGCCGACAGAAGAGCCAACAAGGAAGCCGGCAGTGACAGCAACTGCAGGTCCAACGGCGACCCCGACTGCGGTGCCAACGCAGAAGCCGACTGCGACTCCGACTACAGAGCCGACAAAGAACCCAACGGCAACTCCGACTCAGACACCAACGGCTGCACCGACCCAGAAGCCGGCGACGGAGAAAGTGACGCTTGCAATTGACAATACGTTTATTAATTCTTCTGCGTATTCGAGTGTGTGGAATGGAACGGTTTATAACCTGCTTCCACTGATTACGGCATCCGGACACAAAGTATCGGATTTTACACAGGTAAATGTTACAATCAACCTTTTGGATGCAAACAAAAATATTATTGAAAATACAGGTGGCGCATCGATTAAGTTGTCAGTTAAAAACAGCGACTGGGCTGGTTTTGTTGATGCCAATGGTATGCAGAGCGGTAAGGAGCAGGGCTTACAGTTAGATGCTTACCCGAGCGGACAGACGGCACTTTATTTGGTTGTTCAGAATTCTACAGAGGCGGTGAAATACATTCAGATTACATCTGTTGTTATGGAGAACAAAGGGAAAAAAGATGCGACGGAGGCAATTGAATCGTATCAATCGCTTGCGTCTCTCGGTGAGAAATATGGTTTCAAATTTGGAACAAATATCAATGAGGCGGCACTGAAAAATACTGAGCTTACCAAACTCATTAAGTATCATTTTAACAGGACGACGTTCAGTAATGAAATGAAGGCGTATTCGCTTTTGAGCCAGTCTGCTTCACAAAATGCATATGTGGATGAAAATTCACCGGCAGTTATGAACTTTACAAAGGCAGATTCGATGGTTGCGTATGCGGTTGAAAACGGATTATCCATTCGCGGTCATGTGCTTACCTGGGATGCCGATATGTGCGATTGGTTTTTCCGCGAAGGCTATAAGACGGATGGTGCTTATGTCAGCGCAGACGTCATGAAAAATCGTCTGAAGATGTACATTGATGAAGTAATGACGCATTTTGAAGAAAAATATCCGGGCGCGATTTACTGCTGGGATGTTGTTAATGAAGCGGTTGCCGACAATGCGGGTGAATTTGCGGATGATGATGTGCGTCATGTACGGCAGGTTCGCGGTGGCAAGACGAATCTTTTCTACGATTACATTGGCAGTGATTACGTGGAGCTTGCGTTCCGATATGCATATGAGACAAGAGCAAAATTACAAGCGGCAAACAGTAAGACAAATATTAAGTTGTTCTACAATGATTACAACACGTTTGCAACCTACGGCGCAAATAAGAGAGATGCCATTATTCAACTGGTAAAGAGCGTCAACAGTTTTGCATCCGATGGAAATGGCGGTTACCTGAAGCTCTGCGATGGAATTGGTATGCAGAGTTACATCGGTGGCTATGGACAGCAGAGTGGATGTATGAACGACAATGATATTACCTTAGTGAAAAATGCGATTGAGAAATTTGCAGAAAATAATGTTGAAGTTCACGTAACAGAACTTGCCGTCCGCAATTACGATAATGATGCAGAGCCGGAGCATGCAGCCTTTTACAAGAAACTCGTGCAGACATATGTGGGGATATTAACAAGGCGGCACAGGCAGCAGGAAAGACCGGACCGATTACGAGCCTTTCCATTTGGGGCTTGTTTGACGCACCATATCTGTCAACGGCAGATTACAGCTACAAAATGAACGGACCATACTGTGGTCTGTTTACGGAATTGTATCAGCCAAAACAATCCTTTAAGGAAGTTTATGAGGTATTAGCGGCAGAGTAAAATATAAACAAAATCTTAGTACAGTTTGTGAAGAATAGTTGATGCCAGTGTATTTGGTATTCGAGTAATTCAGCAGAAAAGCTTTGCGACTCGTGGGCACTCCCGTTTGTTGAGTACGTAGCGGTATGGGCACTGATACCACCAGTGCCGCATACCGACGTACTCAAACCCACGAGACGCAAAATCTTTCTACGAAATTACTGGAATCCAAATGAACCGACAACAAAAATAATCAAATATTTTTTGCGCTAGCACATTAAAAGATATTAAGTTTTCGTCTACAATTAATTCCATTATACAGTCTCACTTATTTTTGCCAATGAAAATTAAACACCAATCTTGTTTGCTCCTGTGTAAAATAGTTAATGCCATCTTTTCGTTTTCCGTAATTCAACAGAAAAGCTTTGTGCCTCGTGGGTTTTGAGTACGTCGGTATGCGGCACTGGTAGTTTCAGTGCCCATACCGCTACGCACTCAACAAGTGGGAGCGCCCACGAGGTTCAAAACTTTTCTACGAAATTATGGGAACCGAAAAAAGTGCCCTCGAAAACTTGAAACAATCCCCACCATTCCCACCAAATCAGCGAGTCCCCACCCGATTGGTATCGCCGCCCAGATTCCTATCACGCCGGTGTGGAAAAGCCCGGTGAGTGCATAGGCAAGAATTACTCTTGTTCCCAGTGAGATTATGGTAAGGACCACCGAGACAACAGGCTTGTCCACCGCGCGGTAATATCCATAGAGTAAAAACAAAATACCGATTCCAACATAGAAAGCGCCTTCTACCCGGAGATATTCGGCGCCGGCAGCTGATATGGCACTGCCCTCGTTTGTAAAAAATCCCATCAGCGTGTCAGCAAATCCAAAGACAGCTGCACTGATTACAAGGCAGAAAATCAATACGCTGACGAGTGCCAGCAGAAATCCTTTCCGGATGCGGGCATACTTCTTTGCCCCGTAATTCTGTGCCACAAAAAAGGAAAAGGCATTTCCAAAATCCTGCACAGGCATATACGCAATCGTGTCAATTTTGACCGCGACAGAAAACGCTGCCATAATCGTTGTACCAAAAGAATTGACTAATCCCTGTATCATCAGGATGCCAAAGTTCATAACGGACTGCTGCAAACACGTAAATCCGGACAAAGAAAGAATCTGCCGGAAGTTCTTTTTTTCCCATGTGAAATCTTTTTTCGCAGGACACAAATCAGAATACCGGAAGAGAAAATAAAGCATAAGACCGATACCTGCTATATATTGGGAAATAACGGTTGCCACGGCAGCACCCGCAATACCAAATGAGAATGTCACAACAAACAAAAGGTCAAGTCCGATATTAAGTGCGACTGAAATCCCAAGAAAAACAAGTGGCAGCACCGAATTTCCGATACTCCTGAGAACACTTGCAAAATAGTTATACAAAAAAATAGCAAAGAATCCGGCAAACACATATATGAGATACGTTACCATATCCTCTACCGTTTCCGCCGGCACCTGCAAAAGATAGGTAAGCGGTCTTACGAAGCCATACAACAGTATTGTCAAAACTATCGAAAGACCGCCAATTGCCGTAAAGGACATAAAAATCCCATTTCGGAAAGTCTCCTTTTCTCTCCTGCCGTATGCCATCGCAAAAAAGGCACCTGCCCCCAGACACAGACCAATAACAACCGAAGTCAAAAATGTCATCAACGTATACGATGCGCCAACTGCCGCCAGTGCCCTTTTGCCAAGATAACGTCCGACCACCCATGTATCAACCAGGTTATAAAGCTGCTGCAGTACATTGCCAAGCATGAGAGGAAGTGCAAAAAGCCAGAGACTCTTTACAATTGCTCCCTTCGTTAAATCTCGTTCCTGTCTCATCCTGCATTCTCCTTACATTCGCCTCTCTATCAAATCATAATGAAAATCGATTGCAGTATTAAAAGCCTTTTCATCCCCTTTTATAAGAGTTTCATAAATCCGCGTGTGACTCGCTAACAGACAATCTTTACTGTCATATTCAACGCATTCCGTATACACAATGCTGACCGCCTGCATAATTGTAATCAGCAGATTATTTTTCGTAGCAAAAACAAGTGTGTCATGAAATTCCTTATCCTGTTTTGCCAGTGGTTCCCCGGTTAATTCAGCCATTGTACGTAATAAATCCGAAAGTTTTTGTTTGATTTTTTCATCGATACCATTTTCCAAAAGAAGCTTCCCTGCCATTTTCTCCATAGCGCGGCGGAACTCGCAGATTTCGCTTTTTGTTACCCCGTTTAAAAGAAGAAGCATTTGAATCATGCTGCCAAAAGACTGTCCGATATTCTCCGCAACATAATTGCCGGAGCCCTGCTTCCTTTCAACAACACCCATTCCATGCAGAACACAGATGGCTTCTCTGGCGGAATTTCTCCCAATTCCTAACTGCTCTGCAATCTTACGCTCCGTCGGCAGTTTACTTCCCCAAGTCAAAGTACCATCTTTTACCAAATCATAAAAATACGAAAGCACCTTTTGATATTCCTGACACCCGGTTTGTTTCATAACCTTTTCCTTTCCTATGTAATCTCTTAAATAAATTTCATAAATAACGGTGAAAATACTACGGTCAAAATTCCCGTAACTGCAATCGCAAGACTGCTCATTGCCCCTTCGATTTCGCCAAGTTCCATTGCTTTCGCCGTTCCAATCGCGTGCGAGGAAGAACCAAATGCAAGTCCCTTCGCAATCGGATGAGTAATACGAAACAACTTGCAAACAAGCTCACCAAACATATTGCCAACCACACCGGTAACAACAATCACAGCTACCGTAATGGTAACATAACCGCCTAACTCTTCAGAAAGCCCCATGCCAATTGCCGTCGTAATCGACTTTGGCAAAAGTGTCACGTATTCCGTGTGCGACAGACTCATAAATTTTGCTAACATAAAAACTGTTACACCACTGGTAAGTGTACCAGCTAAAATACCAAACATAACTGCTTTCCAATTCTTTTTAAGAAGCTGCCACTGCTCATACAAAGGAATAGCAAGACATACCGTAGCCGGAGTCAAAAACCAGCTCAAATAAGAAGCCCCTGCATTGTACACATCATAATCAATATCTGCGGTCACTAATACAACAATCGATAAAATAATTGATATTAAAAGTGGATTTAATAGCGCAATTTTAAATTTCTTTTTCAGAAATGCCCCCGCCATATACGCAAGCAGACTAATAGTAACTCCTGCAAAAAGTGAGTTCTCTAAAAATTCATTCATGGTCTTTTCCCTCATCTTTCTTAATCATCCACTGAGCCGTTTTTCCCGTTGCCACAGCTACCGCAACAAAACTAACAAACGTAATAATTCCCACGGGAATTAAAAGAGGTTTTAACACATTCCACGATACCATCAGACCAACGCCTGCCGGAATAAACATCACCGGCATAATTTCAATCAAAAACTTCCCTGCCTCCTTCACCGAAGACAGTTTAATATGTCCCGTCATCAAACCCACAAATAAAATCACCATACCGTAAATACTTGCCGGAATTGGCAGCGGCAGAACATATTTGACAAGTTCGCCAACAAATGTGATACATAGAATAAGTAAAAACTGCTTTAAATATTTCATAATCCTCTTCCTTAACGTAATATAATAAATTGGTAGTACCAATTTGGCACCACCAACTATTATACAACGGATATCCTTCTTGTCAAGAATTTCTTCTTTTTTCCAGCTCAGCAATATTTTCATTTACCTTTTTTTTCGAAAGCGGATAGATAAAAAGCAAAATCATCGCCACAATAAAAAGACCAATTGCAGGTATCAGACATGACATCTGAAAAATCCGGTCAAGAATCACCGCTCGCCTTGCTATCTGCTCTGCTCCCTGCGGATTATGCATAAGCTGTGCCTGATATCCAACCGCTGCTAAAATCGTCCCCACAAGGCCCGACGATAAAGCCTGCCCTAACTTTCTCGCAAACGAATATAAGGAATACACCGTTCCATCTTCGCGCACCTTATTTTTTACCTCGGCATCATCAATCACATCTGTTATCATTGCCCAAATAACTGTGTTAAAAAAGCCGATTCCGATATAAGCAAGGACAAAAAATCCAACGTAAACCCATTCATTTTTCGGATATATTACCATACACAAAAATAAAATCACCGCACCAAACAAGCAGGAAAAAGCCGATAATTCCCGTTTTCCATAACGCACAGACAGTCGTGTAGCAAGCGGTGCACACACACCTAACACCGCTAGACTGGTGAGAAGCGAAAACATTGACTGTGCCTTAGCGCTATTATACACTTCCGGAAATACATAGGCAGAAATTCCCTGCATGCCAAGTAAGGCAAGCAGCAAAAACATCGCCGCCGCAATAATGCCAAGCAATGCCGGGTTTTTCATTAGATTTTTTAACTGGCTTGTGAACTGGATTTTCCCTTCACTAGCCGGTACCTCGACACGCTCTGCCGTGAGTCTTACACACAGCAGATAACACAAAAAGGATAGAACAGAAAAAACACCGGCAATTACCGTCATACGAAATCCCGACAAAACCGTCTGACCTTCCACCGTAACATAAGCAAGCATCGGTGTTCCTGCTCCAATTACCAGCCCGGCAAGAGTTGCTCCGACCGTCCGCCAGGTTGATAGCTGCGCACGGTCCTTAGCCTCGGCAGAAATCGCCGAAGCCATTGAACCATACGGAATATTAACCGCGGTATAAAAAATCGATCCCCACAAAATATACGTGACAACCATCCAACATACCTTAAACCAATACGGCATACCGGCAAACGCTGACTGGTAAATCAAAAAACTGGAAATCGCAACCGGACCACACATCCGCCTTATCCATGGACGAAATTTTCCGTCCTTCCCCGGTTTACTCCGATCCACAATCTGTCCCATTGTAATGTCCGTGAATGCATCTAAAAAACGAGCAGCCATCATTAACATTCCCACCACACCGGCACCAATTCCCATAACGTCTGTATAAAATTTCAACATGAAAGCCGATGATAAGATAAAAGTAAAATCATTTCCGAAATCGCCAAACATATACCCGATTTTATCACGCATACCAAAGGGTCTGACTTGTTTATCCATTTAAATTCTCCTTTTTAATTTCGTTTAGTTTCATATTCACACTTTCTAAAAAGCCCTCCGGTGCCATCGTCCCAAGCATTTCCTTCATACTTTCCAGTTTCATTTTTTTCATCATATCCCACATGCCTTCCCCTTTTGCAAGTGTCATACCGGTAATCAATTTCATCGCTTTCGTGACAAGTTCCATCGCCTCATCATTCTCACTGATTTCCTCTAACGTACAGCGGATATGATAGCGGTCCTCCGGGTATTTCATTTCCTCCGAAAGATTTAGAGGTCCAACCTCCCGAAACCAGTTTGCAACGCCTTCTTCCCTCTCACCGGCTTCTGGGAATACATAGCTTTCCGGCTCTTTTTCCACCCGTTCAATCGTCACAGCATCCCACACATCTCCTGCCTTCACAAGAATTGCATTTTTGCCTCCACTAAGAGAAATCGGAAAAGATGCCACATGACGTTTTACCTCATTTACCGCCATTTCTTCTCCATTCACAAAAAGTGTCACTCTTTCCTGATTTGTATACACACGGATTTGGGTATTTTCCCCAGAGCGAAGCGAATACCGTTTATCACAGATATGAACCATCGGTTCCGGATTCCAGTACGCCTTGTATAGATAAAAACTATCCTTTTTAATTTTTCTGTCCATCGTTACAAGACCTTTGTTATTTCTTCCCGTCACACCGCCTTCTGAACGTGCGGCGCATCCAAAATCAAACATATTCCACACATAAGAGCAGAAAATCCAAGGGCGTCTCTCTAACATATGAGCCATATATTCGTGGTATCCTGCCTGATATGCCTCGCTGTAATCTTTGCATTTTGGATTTCCTCCCTGATAGCTAATGATTCCCTCACAGCCATACTCTGACAATCCGATGCAGCGGTTTGGATATTTTTCATGATACTCATCCATCCACGGACCATTGTCCTCTGTCTTTCCGCCATACCAGCCAAAATAATGGTTATAACTTTCCACATCGGTAATTTCATGCATCGGACCGTCTTTCGGCGTCATCGTCACATGAGCAATCGTCGTGAGACGGTATGGGTCAATCTTTTTAGCAAGTGCATTTAACTCCCTGTGATTCTCCACAAGCTTTTCAGAAATACCCCCAATCAAAATTTCATTGGAAATGCCCCAGAAACAAATGCTTGGATGATGGTCATTCTGATAAATAAGTTCCTTTAACTGGGTTATACAGTTCTCATGTGCTAAAGGGTCTTCATTCATCACGCTGATAAAAGGAATTTCCGCCCAGACAACAAATCCTCTTTTATCACACTCATTATAGAACTCCTGTGCGTGCTGGTAATGAGCAAGACGCACCGTATTTGCCCCGATTTCTTCAATCAGCTCAGCATCCCGGATGTGATCCTCTTTTGTAAGTGCATTTCCCTGATACAATTTATCCTGATGCCGGCTCACGCCTCGCAGCGGCACACAATTTCCATTTATTAGGAAACCGCGCCCGGGATCACAGCAAAAAGTCCTTACACCAAATTTAAGTTCCACTTCATCCAGGCATTCGTTATTACGCATAATGATCGCCTTTAACGTATACTGATAGCCATTTTTAATATCCCAGCGGTGCGGTTTATAAAGAGGAATGGAAGTATCCGGTGAATCCGCCGGACGTGCCGCACCTGCCACCTCTTTTCCAGCCTCATCAATAATCTGATAAATCACCTGATTTTCTTTTCCCGCCCCGCAAATCTTTGTTCGGATGTGAAGCATAAAATCCTCTTTATCCCACGAAGCCGGTTCTGTAGCAGCATGGATTCCCAAATCTCCGTAGTGTAACAGTTCAAAATGTGTTTCAGGCACGCAAATCAGATGTGCACCACGATACAGCCCGCCATAAAAAGTAAAATCAGCCGACTGCGGATAAATGGCATCACATTTTTCATTGCTGCACCAAATCGCTATCGTATTAAATTCTTCGGTACATTTTTCCGTAATATCGGCTCGAAATGCCGAATAGCCACCCTCATGACTCACAACGAACTCACCATTTACAAACACTTTTGCCTGCTGCCCCGCCGCCGGTATCTCCAAAAACAAACGAGAATACTTCACAGACGGCTCCCACTTGTCTAACATTTTTACATACCAGTAACTGCCTCTGTCATATGTTCCATCTCCCTTTTGTCCATCCAGCGCATTCCATGTGTGAGGCAGCGAAACAAGTTCTCCATCTCCCGGTCTTGCCTCCGAAACATCTACATCCGCATGAATAAACCACCAATTCTCATTAAAATCTAAAATCTGACGCATTTCTTTATTCCTCCATTGAATCATTCTCTTTTTACTTATACCCAAAAAAAAAAGAAACTATCCGTTTATGCTTTCGTTACGCATAAATTGATAGTTTCTTTTTCAATTCAAATTTTAATTAGCGCGCCAGCGCATTCATAACCGCTTCTCTCTCGCTGTAATGGTATTTCACACCATTGATTTCCTGATATTCTTCATGACCTTTACCAAGAAGAATAATCATATCGCCATCCTCAGCATGGTCAACTGCGTAATTCACGGCCTCCTGACGGTCCGGAATCACCACATACTCACCGTTTGTCTTTGCTAGACCAACCTCAATATCTTTTACAATATCCATTACATCTTCTGTTCTCGGATTATCACTTGTCACAATTGCAAGTTCCGCTAGATTTCCAACGGCCTCTCCCATCTCGTAACGGCGCAGTTTGCTTCGATTGCCGCCACAGCCGAAAATAGCAATAATCCGGTGCGGATTATAACCGCGCAGAGTCTTTAACACACTCTCGGTACTCACACCATTATGTGCAAAATCAATCAATACGGAAAATCCTCTGCCGGTCGGAACATTTTCCACACGGCCACGCACTTTTACGTGCTCAAGCGCATGCAGAATCACCTCTTCCGGCATTTTCAACAGAGCACCGGTACAAGCTGCACACATTCCATTGTAAATATTAAAACGTCCCGGCAGACCAACGATGATATCTCCGTTCAAAAGACCATTCGCATGGAATTTCATGCACAGATTTCCCTCGTTATTCACATGCTCAATTTCCGTTGCCGTCATATCCGCATCTTCTGTTCCATATGTTTTAATCTCACAGGTCGCATCTTTTATCATTTCTTTCCAGTGCGGGTCATCACGATTTACAATTCCGACGTCACACATCGTAAACAGACGGCTCTTGCAGTACAAATACTCATTAAAATCTGCATGCTCATTTGGTCCAATGTGGTCCGGCGTAATATTGGTAAAAATACCATAATTAAAATGCATTCCTGCCACACGGTCCATCTTGATTCCCTGTGAGCTGACTTCCATTACCATATACTCGCATCCGGCATCCACCATGTCTTTAAAATATCTCTGCAAATCATAGGATTCCGGTGTTGTATGCTCCGTCGGTGTCACCTTACCGGCAATTGCCACACCAATTGTACCAACAATTCCGCAGGTTTTCCCGGATTTTTCAATAATATCACGAATCATATATGTGGTTGTCGATTTTCCTTTTGTTCCTGTAATTCCAATCGAAATCATCTTCGATGCCGGATAATCAAAATACGCCTGGGATAAAAGACTCAGCGCTGCTCTGCCATTTGCCACACGAATCACCGTAATACTTTCATCTATGGACTCAATCTCTTTTTCCACAACAAGCACCGATGCGCCCTTTTTCACAACATCCGGAATGTATTTATGACCATCGACAACCGTTCCTGCAATGGCAACAAACAACATTCCCTCTTTCATTTTTCTGGAATCATATGCGATGTCTGCCACTTCCGTATCAAGGCTTCCCTGTACCAGTTCGTACTCGATGTGCTCCACTAATTTACTTAACTTCATTTCGCCGACCTCCCTTTACTCGATTAATTGATAATGTTTCAATGCCTTCTCAATCCCATCTTCCATCACAGCCGCTGTTACATAATCGACCGACGGAAAAATATCCGGATTGCCGCTTCCCATTGCAATGCTGATGCCGGTAAAATCAAGCATCGGCAAATCATTTGTACTATCACCAATTCCTACCGTATGCGCTCTGTCAATTTCTAAGCGCTTACAAAGGAAATCAATTCCGGTCGCCTTTGAATAACCTTTTGGCACGACCTCATAAAAAGTCGGGTCACGTAAAATAAAATCAAACGTGTTTTCCCATTGTTTCTTAAATGATTTCATGTCACTGCTCTCATCAAACCAGAGTGCCATTTTATCAAAATTCAAATTGGCATCCTCCCAGAACAACTGGCATTTTGCCGAAAATGTTCCATTTTCCTCAAAGATGGATTTCACAACCGGCATCCAGTAATCTCTGCGAAAATATGCCGTCTCCTGACCTTCCAAAACACCATCGATATGATAGCGCGTCAGAGAATTGGCAACTTCTCTCTGCAATTCTTTCGGTAATGTTGCATGAAGCAGTTCTTCCCCGTGATAAAATATATTCGTACCACAGCCACCTACCACACCATCAAAACCAATTTCCAAAATATCCTTTGGCCAGATGGACTTGCAGCGTCCGGTACAAAGAAACAGTAAATGTCCGTTTTTCTTTGCCTGATGCAGGGCACGCACCGTACTCTCCGGCACGATTCCTTCTTTTTCATCTAACAAAGTTCCATCAATATCGAAAAATAACATGTATTGTTCCATCGCTTATTCTCTCTCATCTATTTCACGGAAATCCACATGACTTCCTACGTATTTGTACGCCGGTCGAATAATTTTACCCTTGTTTACCAACTCTTCCAGACGATGTGCACTCCATCCGGAAATACGGGCAATCGCAAAAATCGGAGTAAATAATTCTCTCGGAATACCAAGCATAGTATATACAAAACCACTGTAAAAATCAACATTTGCACAAACCGGTTTATAACGCAAATGTGCTTTCATAATCAAATCTTTGGACACTTCTTCCACTGTTTCATACAGATGAAATTCATCCATTTTACCTTTTGCCTCCGCCAGTTTTTTTGCATAGCGTTTCAAAATCACGGCACGAGGGTCAGACAATGTATAAACCGCATGTCCCATTCCATAAATCAGACCGGATTCATCAAAGGCCTCGCGATTCAGAATTTTATTCAAATATTCTTTAATCTGCTCTTCATTATTCCAATCCTTGCAGTGCTCTTTAATGTCATCAAACATCTGCAGAACTTTTAAGTTGGCACCACCATGACGTGGTCCCTTCAGTGAAGCAATGGATGCTGAAATCGCAGAATATGTATCTGTGCCGGAAGACGTTACTACATGATTGGTAAACGTCGAGTTATTACCGCCGCCATGTTCTGCATGAATGACAAGTGCAATATCTAAAACTTTCGCCTCTAACTCCGTAAATTTACCGTCCTGTCTTACCATCTGCAAAATATTTTCTGCAATTGACAAATCTTTATCCGGTGTACGGATGTATAAATTATCATCAAATCCAAAATGACGGTATGACAAATACGCATACACCGCAATCAACGGAATTTTACCGATTAACTGCAAAGACTGGCGCAGTACATTTGCCACGGAAATGTCGTCCGGATTCTCATCATACGAATACAGTGTCAGCACACTTTTCTGCAGTGCATTCATAATGTTTGCACTTGGTGCTTTCATAATCACATCACGGACAAACTGACCGGAAAGCTCCTGAAGACTGGTTAATACCTCTTCAAAATCCTTTAACTGAGTATGTGTCGGCAGTTCGCCAAACATCAGCAAATAGGTTGTCTCCTCGAAAGCGAATCGGCGGTTTTCAAAACTTTTTACAAGGTCCATTACATTATATCCCTGATAATAAAGTTCTCCGTCACAAGGAATCTTTTTGCCGTTTTTCAAGCGGTATCCACAGACATCTGAAATCTCTGTCAATCCGGTAAGTACTCCTTTACCATTCGAATCGCGAAGTCCCCTCTTCACATCATATTCGTTATACAAATCCTGGTTAATGGCACCGGACACCATACAGTAATTCACCAGATTTTCAAATTTGCCATTTAACTTTTCTCCCAGTTCCATCATTGAGTGATTATCCAAACCAAATCCTCCTTCTTTTGGACTCTTGTCATAGTCGAAAAAAGAGGATAGGACACTTCATTTTCGGACCTATCCTCTTTGACTATGACATTATACTACATGTTAATCAAAAATGCAAATCATGTTAATGATTTTTCATCACCCGCATTGAGTTCAAAATTGCTAAAACAGATACACCGACATCGGCAAATACAGCTTCCCACATATTCGCCACACCAATTGCACCAAGCAGAAGTACAACTGCTTTTACGGCAAGGGCAAATACAATGTTCTGCTTTACAATGCGAAGTGTTTTTCTGGAAATCAGTACGGTTGACGCAATCTTTCGAATATCGTCATCCATCAAAACAACGTCTGCCGCCTCAATTGCTGCATCGGAACCAAGACTTCCCATCGCAATACCAATATCCGCACGGGTCAAAACCGGTGCATCATTGATACCGTCGCCGACAAAGGCAAGGCGCTCTCCATCTTTTTGTGCAGAAAGAAGTTTTTCCACCTCATCCACTTTATCACCGGGGAGAAGTTCAGCATGTACTTCATCCAGTTTCAACTCATCTGCCACATGTTTCGCAGTTTTTTCTCGATCACCGGTCAGCATAACACATTTCTTCACGCCAACATTTTTCATCTTATGAATCGCCTCTGCTGCACCCTGTTTCACGGTGTCGGAAATCACAAGTGCCCCTAAAAAGGTCTGCTCCTGACCCACATAGACAACCGTTCCGGCGCTTTCACACGGCTCATAAGCAATCGACTGTTTTTTCATCAGCTTTTCATTGCCGACATAAGTCATCACACCATCTACGAGAATCTGAACTCCGTGGCCCGCAATTTCAACCGCATCTGACACACGGCTTCTCTCAATTTCTTTTCCATATGCCTCAATAATCGAACCGGCAATCGGATGGTTTGAATAGCTCTCGCCAAGTGCTGCCACTTCCAATAATTTATCTTCTGAAACACCGGCAGGTTTCATCTCGGTTACTTTAAATTCGCCTTTTGTCAGCGTTCCGGTCTTATCAAATACAATGGTAGTCATCTCTGCAACCGCCTCTAAGAAGTTACTACCTTTTACCAAAACACCAATCTTAGATGCAGCACCGATACCGCCAAAGAATCCAAGAGGCACCGAAATCACCAGTGCACACGGGCAGGAAATAACAAGGAAAATGCACGCTCTCTGAATCCACTCAGCGAATCCTCCGCCTAAAATAAGCGGTGGAATCACAGCAAGCAAAACTGCTCCAATCGTAACGACCGGCGTATAGTATTTGGCAAATCGGGTGATGAAATTCTCAACCTTTGCCTTTTTACTGCTTGCATTCTCAACCAGTTCCAAAATTTTGGCAACCGTCGAATCATCAAATTCCTTTGTGGTACGGATTTTCAGCGTTCCGCTGCCATTGACGCAGCCACTGATAATCTCGTCGCCCTCTGACGCTCTTCTCGGTACCGACTCACCCGTAAGTGCCGCCGTATCAATTAACGATTCGCCCTCTATAACAACACCATCGAGAGGAATTCTCTCTCCCGGCTTTACAACAATAATCGTACCGACTTCTACATCATCCGGGTCTACTGTCACTAATTTCCCATCTTCCTCTACATTCGCATATTCCGGACAGATATCCATCATTTCCGTAATGGATTGTCTGGATTTTCCAACCGCATAACCCTGGAACAATTCACCGACCTGGTAAAACAGCATTACAGCAACAGCCTCTAAATACTCACCAACGCCAAATGCACCAAAGGTGGCAATCATCATCAGAAAGTTTTCATCAAAAATCTGTCCATGGGAAATATTTCTCGCAGCCTTAAAAATAATGTCATATCCGACAATCAGGTACGGAACGGCAAATATCAAAAGCTGTGCCCACCATGGCAGTGGCTCTAATACTCCCATATGCTCACAAACAAACAGGATAACAAACAGGACAAGGGAAATGATAATCCGAAGTCTCATTTTTTTCTGTTTTTTTGTCATACACTCATCTCCTACAAAAGAATCTGGCAATCCGGCTCAACTTTTGCACAAACACGGACAACCTCATCCATAATTTCATCAAAACGCGCATCATCGGCATCTACTGTCATCTTCTGTGTCATAAAGCTGACTACTGCATCGTTTACACCATCAATTTTCTTAATTGATTCTTCCATTTTTGCTGCGCAGTTTGCACAATCCAAGTCCTGTAATTTAAATTTCTTTTTCATGATTCATTTCCTCCAATTCAATTATGTTATTCCGCAATATGGTCGATTCCCTGCTCGATAATCGTTCTCACATGGTCATCGGCCAGTGAATAAAACACCGATTTGCCCTCGCGGCGGCCTTTTACTAACTTATTCTGTTTTAGAATCTTTAGCTGATGCGAAATTGCTGACTGCGTCATATTCAAGGTTTCCGCTAAATCACAAACACAGACATCCTTCTCAAATAAAACAAACAAAATCCGGATTCTGGTCGAATCGCCAAACACCTTAAACAATTCCGCCAAGTCATACAATTCATCTTCACTTGGCATTTTATCACTCTCCGTTTCTGTAAATTTACATATGAACAATTATTCATATGTTCATTATATGCAGGATAACATAAAAAGTCAACCCCTATTATCATTTAATTTTTATTTTTATATTCGCTGTCTTTTTACTGCCGTCACCCGCTGCTGCCTTTACATAAACCGTCTTTTTCTTTCCGGCCTTCTTTGCCTTAAAGACACCTTTTTTTGACAGGGTAGCATATTTTTTATATTTACTCTTTGTAAATTTATAGGTAATCTTTGCATCCCCTGCGCGGTTTTTCGTCACTTTCAGCCACTTACTTAACTTTACTTTTTTACCGGCTTTCACCTTTTTCGACGAATATTTAAACTTTAGTTTTTTCACAACCACTGTCCGGGCACTGCTATTATCAGGTGTTACAGGATTATCCGTAACTACCGGGGTTGTCGGATTATTGGCTGCCGGTGTTGATTGTGGCTTTTGCGTCGGCGTAGTCACAGGCGCAGCCGTTGGTGTTGCCGTTAGCACCGGTGTTGGTGTTGCCGTTGGCGCCGGTGTTGGTGTTGCCGTTGGCACCGGTGTTGGTGTTGCCGTTGGCACCGGCGTCGGTGTTGCTTTCGTAGAATCCCAAGTATCAGAAAACATCTTAATGCAGAGATTTGCATTGTTTTTTCTGCCGCCAGACCATACAAGTTTGGAAAAATCTTCCCACTCACCATCCGAATACTGAACATAACTTTCGCCCTCATTTGCGCTAACTGCTTCTGTAAGTGCAGAATCGTTATGAGTACATTCATAAGTCTGATAAGAAGTATCTCCACTCTCTTCCAATTTTACAACAACTGCATAACGCTTTCCTTTTGTCATAAATACTTCATCTTTATCTCCTTTTACAAAATCAATGGTATGATATCCTCGCTCTGCAATCGTACCGGACAATGAAGACACTAATTTACCGGACATCGGATTATCCGAATCCGGACTCTCATAAATTGATACTTCATAATTTACATTTGCTTCCTGTGTATAGAAAGAAACTGCCTGCATTTTCTCATCAGCTTTCGCTTCAAATACATTGGCACCACGCAAAAAGCTTTTCGAAAAAGCAAATGGAATTCCACCATCATATTGATAGTTATTGTCGTAATTATCCGCTTTTTCTACATCAAAGAATGCCACTTCTGCCTCTTCATTCTCCTCTGCCTGCAGCATAGCATCCTCATAAGAAATCCAGAAATATCCGCCCATACTGTTGCAGTCGCCCCAGCTGTTGCGAATTAGCCATGCACCGTCTGAAGAAGGACGGCATTTGGAATTAAAATTACTTGCCGAATAATTATCATCCCATCCTACAATCAATACACTGTGATTGGTCGTCTTGCTTGTATCATCACAATAATACGCCGTAAAATTGCTTTTCCCGGTATTTCCATACATCTGATTGTCACTCGATGTCTCCGGCGCATACATAGAGCACTCCGCTGCCCCATACTCCATCAATTTCTGTTTGATTTGGTTGCGGTTCGCTTTCGTCATATAAATGTATTCTACGTTCTGCAAATGATAGGAATCCTTATCATACATCACCTCATCCGGTAAGTCAGCCGTTACGTTACGATTAATTTTGTTCTGTAAATCTTCAAAAGAAGCAACTGATTCATCTACAACTCCCTGCCATCTGGCTAATGTAGCAGTTGCTAAAACGGAATTTCCGCCCCAGCCATACAAATCATTATTCTTCTCTCTTGGCCTGCAAATATCCCCTACCGTCAAACCAAGCGGATCGTCGGCTTTGTTGTATGTCGAATATGCCAGATGATACTCTGATAAATCCGGAGATTCTTCAGAGCCATCCTGTATAATATCTGCTTCAGACGCTCCCATCACAGACATTGTCCAGCACATGCCCGTTTCTCCTTGATCTTTGATATCCGTCAACAGCCCTTCCTCTCTAGCATCAAACGATGACGGAATCGTTGTCTTTGCTGCTTTTTTCTTTCTGCCGGATGACAAATCATCCGAATTTAATAGTTTCCGACGAATTGGAAGATAGCCATACTTTGACGTCTCACCGGCCGAATCCTCGATGGATACTGCGGTCTGCGTTTTCTTACTTTCCTGTGCCAAATCCACCGGTGCACTCATCCCTATTACCAGCGAAAAGCTAAGCACTGCTGCCAATAAATTTCTTCTTTTCATGATATACCTCCATTCGTAAATGATTCATTCATAAATTTTCTTATGTAGTAATCTTACCATATTCATACACCCTTGCAAAGAAAAAAGATTTCCTGTCATAATAAGCATTTTCTCTCCATAAACTATAGCAAAACGATAGCGGGGTAATCTATGAACATCGAACAAGAACGGGAAAAACTGATTCTTTTTACAAAAATCGGTGCCATTGTCCTGACATCCTTTGCTTTGCTCGCAACAAGTTTTTTTGTTTATCCGGAAAACCGTGCCGTTTTCAATGAATCTCTGCTTCATGAAAAAGAACTTCCCATCTACTGCGTAGAAAAGGAAAAACCGCAGATTTCAATCAGCTTTGATGCGGCTTGGGGAAACGACGACACCGCATCACTTCTTGCCACGCTGAAAAAACACAAAGTGAAGGCAACCTTTTTTATGACAGGTGGCTGGATTGAAAAATATCCGGACGATGTAAAAGCAATTGCCGCCGGCGGGCATGACCTTGGAAACCACAGTGAAAACCACAAACAGATGTCACAGCTATCGGCCGCACAATGCAAAGAAGAAATTATGAAACCTCATGAAAAAGTAAAAAAACTAACCGGTAAAGATATGATTTTGTTCCGCCCTCCTTACGGGGACTATAACGACACTCTTATCCGTGTGTGCCGGGAAAATAAATATTATCCGATTCAGTGGGATGTGGATTCCCTCGACTGGAAAGATTACGATGCAGCCACCATCATACGCCGCGTCACAGAGCACAAACATCTTGGCAACGGTTCGATTATTCTCTGCCACAATGGCGGAAAACACACCGCCGAAGCACTGGATGAACTTTTAACAATTTTGAAGAAAAAAGGATTTCAACTCGTACCAATTTCTGCTTTGATTATGAAAGATAATTACACGATAAACACAGAAGGACGGCAGATTAAAAACTAAACCTGCCGATACCAAAAAATGACCACTGCAATATCTGCACTATTACAGTATCACAGTGGTCTGTTTTTTTTATATGTTACATCAAAGAATCCAATGTCTCGCGAATTGCCTGAATAAACTCAAGGCTGTTCAAAATTACCGGGTTTTCACATGTGGAAATGAGAGAAAGACTCTTTGTCATTTTTCCATCTTCCACAGTCTTAATGCAGGCTCTCTCCAGTTTGTCCGCAAAATCCATCAATTCCGGAATCTCATCCAACTCGCCACGCTTTCTGAGTGCGCCTGTCCACGCAAAAATAGTTGCGATGGAATTTGTCGAAGTCTCTTCACCTTTCAAATGTTTATAATAGTGACGCTGTACCGTTCCGTGTGCAGCCTCATATTCATAAACACCGCTTGGTGATACCAAAACGGATGTCATCATGGACAAATCACCATATGCCGTAGCTACCATATCAGACATTACATCTCCGTCGTAGTTTTTACAAGCCCAGATAAAGCCGCCTTCCGAACGAATTACGCGGGCAACTGCATCATCAATAAGCGTATAGAAATACTCAATGCCAAGTTTCTCGAATTTTTCTTTATATTCCGTATCATAAATTTCCTGGAAAATGTCCTTAAATGTATGGTCGTATTTTTTGGAAATGGTATCTTTAGTAGAGAACCACAAGTCCTGTTTAGTGTCCACTGCATAACTAAAGCATGCGCGTGCAAAACTGGAAATGGATTTTTCTGTATTGTGAATTCCCTGAATGATTCCCGGACCATCAAAGTTGTGAATTACTTCTTTGGTCTGTGTTCCATCCTCAGCGGTAAATACAAGTTCTGCTGTTCCTTTACCCGGAACTTTGATTTCTGTATTTTTATAAACATCACCATACGCATGACGTGCAATCGTAATCGGCTTTGTCCAATTTTTTACATAAGGAACGATTCCCTTAACAAGGATTGGTGCACGAAATACCGTACCATCTAAAATTGCACGAATTGTGCCGTTTGGCGATTTCCACATTTCTTTCAAATCATATTCATCCATGCGGGCAGCATTCGGTGTAATCGTAGCACATTTTACCGCTACACCATATTTCTTTGTTGCCTCTGCGGAATCCACTGTCACCTGGTCATTGGTTTTATTCCGGTACTCCAAACCAAGGTCATAATACTCTGTCTTTAAATCAACATATGGCAGCAACAGCTCATCTTTAATCATCTGCCAAAGGATTCTGGTCATTTCATCCCCGTCCATCTCTACAAGTGGGGTTTTCATCTGAATCTTACTCATTTTTCCTCCTAACCAAAACGTTCACATGGACGCTTTCCATAAATTATTGTCGCCTTTTACTATAGCATAGTGGCTACAGATTGTCAAAGAATGGCCCCTCGATTTCTGTCCTGCCATCCTCTACAAGATACGGCATTTCTTCATGCACTTCTACGCCCTCTTGAATCTTCTGTGTGTCCATTTTTATGTATTTAATTCTTCCATTTGCAAGAATTTCCCCGTCTTTATCCATAATATAAGAATCTGTAATAATAAAATGGCTCGTGTTTTTTACAACTACACCCCGTCCAATCAATTCTGTCTCATAGGGAACAGGTTTGCGGTATTTGGTATCCAACGATATCGTCACACCGAAAGTCTCCTCCGACAATTCCTTCGCCCACAAAGAACGAAGCCCCATCTCATCAAGCATCGCCGTAATCATGCCGCCATGCACACGTCCGGGATAACTCTGATGCTGTTCTTTGTAGCGAAACACCGTCATCACACTGCCATCTTCCATGTTGTAAAATGGTGCATTCACGCCGTATTCATTATCCAGCCCGCAAATCATACACATTCTGCTGTTTTTTTGTTTGCTAAGTATCTTCATGTTGTGCTCCTTGTACTTTCAATATTGTTTAAATTTCTTCTTGCTTGTTCAGGTACTGTTTAACCGCATTAATGACCATATCAGCGGTCCTCAACTGTTCAAGGACTTCATCCCTCTCTATCACATAAAAATCATCATAATCACAATCCTCACGCATTGTTTTTAACCGACCAATTCTTTTTCCTATTTCCCTTGCAAATTTATTTGTAGCAACATAGTGCTGATTAAAATACGCCACTACATCTTTATGCCGTTTAAAATCAGTACCTTCTAACGCCAATACTGCACGCAATGCGTAAAAAGCAGCATAATAAGAGCGATTAACCGCATCTCGGTAACCTCCATTTTCATAACAGAGTTCTGCCATACGATATGTGCTTTCAGCAGTCTCTAAACGATACTTGCTTAATTCAACTGCCCCCTCTTCATATTGCATCTACTGTCACCCCCTCCTGCTTTACATTCCGATAAAACGGTAACGTTTCCGACCATTTCTTGAAATGTTCCTCATTCTTAACTAACGGTGATATAACAACTCCATATTCTAGTTCGTAATCAAATGCCAGATCACAAACCAAATTAAATCTTTTTTTTATTTCATAATCATCCGCATCCACCAATATCATAATATCAACATCTGAATTTTTCTGATAATCCCCTCTTGCATAAGAACCATACACAACAACTTTTTTCAATTCATCTCCGTAAATCTCTCTAAGCTGCTTTGCAAATTGGTATACAATATTATGAATCATGTCTGGCATAAACTCACCTCCAAAAGACTATTACATAATGTATAAATATTTCTTCTTGCCTTCTGTCTATTAATAGTATAGCACAACGTTTGTAAAACATCTATAAAATTTGTGATGGCTTGCCTTATGCAACGCTATTCGCTCCGCAGAATCCCCCTTGCTATTCGCTCCACCGAATAACCCACGCTATTCGCTCCGCCTCCGGCTCCGCTCATAGAGGCTGTCGCCTCATACCAAAAGAGATGCGCCATGGCATTTGC
>ENA-OPSJ01001027-OPSJ01001027.1-human-gut-metagenome-genome-assembly--contig:-NODE-1027-length-22802-cov-2.753330_pt1 | contig 22802 bp, 19 predicted proteins | sample MGYA00241801_ERZ501893 | MGnify/ENA primary metagenome ERZ501893 (study PRJEB25962, sample SAMEA2042219) | human gut metagenome | biome: human gut; feature: human-associated habitat; material: faeces...
GGCGGCGTTCTCTGTATTGAGACCGGAGGTCCCACACCGGGACTTGGCTGTGCGGGAAGAGGAATTATCGCAACGTTTCAGCTTTTGGAGGATCTGAAGCTTTTTGAGACCTGGAAGCCGGATGTGGTACTTTACGATGTGCTTGGAGATGTGGTGTGCGGTGGTTTTGCGGCGCCGATCCGGGAGGGCTATGCGGAAAAAGTCCTCATTGTCACATCCGGGGAGAAGATGGCACTCTATGCAGCCAACAATATTTCCAGTGCTGTTCGGAATTTTGAGGACCGCAGCTATGCGAGGATCTTTGGAATCGTGCTGAACCACAGGAATGTGGAGAATGAGACCGAGAAGGTGCAGGCTTTTGCAGAAAAAAGTAATATTCCTATTGTTGGTGAGATTCCCAGGAGTGATGAGATCATCCGCTGTGAAGACCAGGGAAAAACGGTGATCGAGGGTGATGAGAATTCTGAGATCAGTGAGAAATTTTTTGCGCTGGCGCGGAAGCTGCTGGAGAGTGAAGGGACTGTGCAGGAGAAGGAGGACGTATGAAAAAGAAAGCATATTTTGCAACAGCAGAAGAACTGGAACGGCTTGGACCGGAAGCGATCCCGCCGCAGATGATCTCCGGGAAACATCTGATCTACAGTTCTCCGGCAACGCTGGCATTTAATTCTCCGGGAGCGGAAGGCTTCGGGGTAAAACGTGCGGGGCTTGCAGTGCCGGATTCCATTATGCTGATCGTGGCGCCCGGATGCTGTGGAAGAAATACTTCTCTTATCAGTTCCATGCCGGAGTATAATGACCGTTTTTTTTACCTGATGATGGACGAGACAGATATTGTCACAGGCCGTCATCTGAAAAAGATCCCCAAAGCGGTAAAAGAGATCTGCGACTGCTGTGAGAAGAAGCCGTCGGTGGTGATGATCTGCATCACCTGTGTGGATGCGCTTCTGGGAACGGATATGGAACGTGTCTGTCGGAAAGCAGAGGAAAAAGTGGACATTCCGGTGCGTCCCTGTTACATGTATGCGCTGACACGTGAGGGCAGGAAGCCGCCCATGGTCCATGTGCGCCAGTCCTTATATTCTCTTCTGGAACCACAGAAGAAAAAAGGAAATGTGGTCAATCTTCTGGGATTTTTTTCGCCGCTGGTGGATGACTGTGAGCTTTATGATCTGCTACATCAGGCTGGTGTAAAAACCATCCATGAGATTTCCAGATGTAAGGATTATGAGGAATACCGGACCATGTCCCAGGCTAATTTCAATCTGGTGCTTCATCCGGAAGCAAGGTTTGCGGCAGAGGATTTTCATAACCGGCTGAAGATCCCGTTTATTGAGCTTCGAAGGCTCTATCAGATGGATAAGATCGAAAATCAGTATCGGGCTCTGGGACAGGTCCTTGGGGTGGCTTTTGACCAGGAGCAGTATAAGGATGAGGCTTCCAGGGCGGTGGAACAGTTCCGAAAAGTCTGTCCGGATGCCTCCTTTGCAGTAGGGGAGTGCATGAACGGAGATCCTTTTGAGCTGGCACTTGCGCTGGTGCGCTATGGATTTCAGGTGCCGGAGATCTATGGAACTATTACAGCTGAGAATTTTGTATACATACGACATTTGGCTAAGTTGAGCCCGGGCACGAAGATTTTTTCCAATATGGAACCTACCATGCTGTATTATGATCCAGCAGAGAGTGGCGTAAATCTTACGATTGGTAAGGATGCGGGATATTATCATCCGGATCAGCCTAATGTAGTCTGGAATCAGGACCGTCAGCCTTATGGGTATGCAGGGGTACGTAGATTATTTGAGGCACTCCTTGAGACTGCGGCGGAGCAGGATAAGAGGAAGGGGGAGAGAGCATGAGAGGACTTCGGAAATATCTGACACCCTTTGCCCCGGATCAGTCAGGAGCAGTGTCGGTTCTGTATGAGCTGGGCGGGATCATCGTGATCTGTGATGCCGGAGGCTGTACGGGAAATGTCTGCGGCTTTGATGAGCCAAGATGGTTTGAGCGCAAAAGTGCCGTGTTCAGTGCGGGACTTCGGGACATGGATGCCATCCTGGGACGGGATGACCGCCTGGTTGCCAAACTTGTGGATGCGGCAGAAAAGGTGGAGGCAGGCTTTGCGGCAGTGATCGGAACGCCGGTGCCCGCCGTGATCGGAACGGATTATCAGGCACTGAAGCGGATGTGCGAGAAAAAAACAGACCTTCCGGTACTTGCGGTAAATACCGATGGAATGGAGCTTTATGACGGGGGAGAACGGAAGGCTTATCTGGAACTTTTTAAAGTTTTTGCCCGGGAAAAACTGCCGGTGGAGACGGGCAGGGTGGGCATCCTTGGAATGACGCCACAGGATGTCAGTGACCTGAAGGCGGCAGATAAGCTCCGGGAAAAATTTAAGTCTCAGGGGCACCAGGCAGTCTGCTACGGAATGGGAGATGGGCTTGATGAAGTAAAAAAAGCCTCCTCTGTGGAAAAAAATATCGTGGTTTCTCCAGCGGCACTGGAATGTGCCAGATATCTTGAGAAAACTTTCGGAACGCCTTATGAGGTGGGATATCCGCTGGTGGAGGAACTGGTGCCGGATATGGAGTATGCGGGGAAAAAAATCCTCATTGTGCAGCAGCAGGTGATGGCAGGTTCCATAAGAGCGGAACTTCGGAAACGTGGCGGTGACGGAAAGATCACAGTGGCAAGCTGGTTTTCCATGGAAAAAGATCTCCTGGAAGAGGGGGATGTGCCATTGAAAGATGAGGAAGATTACATGGATCTGGTGGAAAAAGGCAGATATGATGTGATCTTTGCAGATCCCTGTATGAAGCGGATGGCAAAGACGTTTTCCGGTGTGTTTGTGGATGCGGTGCATTTTGCGGTATCCGGAAAGTGCAGGTAGACTTAAGAGCAGGGCATAAAGTTACATACATACTGTAACCGGATCAGGGGAGCTGGTTACAGGGAATGGAGAACATATGGAGTGCGAAATTACAAAAATGATCCGTGTTTACGGAATCGTCCAGGGTGTGGGCTTCCGCCCTACGGTCAGCCGTCATGCCATGGCAAGGGGAATCCGTGGCAGTGTGTCCAATAAAGGACCCTATGTGGAGATTTTTGCCCAGGGCAGGCAGCAGGATGTGGACGGTTTTATCGGAGATATCGAGAACAGGCCGCCGAAGCGTGCGGCCATCCTGAAGCTTCTGGTGGAACCGGTGGAGGAGCCGGAGGAATTTACGCAGTTTGATATCATTGAAAGCGAGAAGACAAAGGGTGAGATCTTTGTTTCTCCGGATATTGCCATCTGCGACGAATGTAAGGAAGAGATGTTTGATCCGAAAAACAGGCGGTATCTGCATCCGTTTATCAACTGTACCTGTTGTGGCCCGAGGCTGACGATCCTCGATTCCCTTCCCTATGACCGGGAGCGTACCAGCATGAAAGAATTTCCCATGTGTCCGTCCTGTGCGGATGAGTACCATAATCCGGACACCAGACGTTATGACGCCCAGCCGGTGTGCTGCAATGACTGCGGGCCGGAGGTCTATCTCATTGGAAGAGAGGAACGTGGCCGGGAGGCGATCACTTATACGAGGAAGACCATTGCTTCCGGCGGGATAGTGGCCATCAAGGGAATCGGTGGTTTTCATCTCTGTTGTAATGCCACCAGTGAGGAGGCCGTACAGCGGCTCCGGAAACTGAAACGGCGTCCGGTGAAGCCTTTTGCGGTGATGGCACAGGATCTGGAAACCGTGAAAGAAGTCTGTCAGGTCAGTGAGGAGCAGGAGAAGATCCTTACCGGGCATCAGAAACCGATCCTGCTGCTGGATAAGCTTACTGAGATGTCCTGTGGACAGAAAACAGATGCGAAACTCATAAAATATGGAAAGAACATCGGGAAAGACCAGGGCAGATCAGAGGCAGAATGCGGAAAACCAGCGGAACTCTGTGAGAGTATCGCTCCCGGGAATCCAAAAGTCGGTGTGATGCTTCCCTACGCACCGGTGCAGCTTCTTCTTTTTCATTATGACGATGGAATTGAGATGCCGAAGCTTCTGGTGATGACCAGTGGAAACACATCCGGCGCACCGATCTGCAGAGACGATCATGAAGCTGTGGAAGAACTTTCTTATTTATGTGACTGCATTCTTTCCCATGACAGGAAGATCCGCATCCGGGCCGATGATTCGGTGATGGATTTTTATAAGGGAGAGCCATATATGATCCGGCGCTCCCGTGGATATGCACCTCTTCCGTTTATGGTTTCCACACCCTGGAAGGGACAGGTGATCGCGGCAGGTGGAGAGCTTAAGAATACATTCTGCATTGGTGTGGATAACCGTTTTTATCCGTCCCCTTATGTGGGTGATCTGGAGGATCTTCGAACGGTAAAAGCCCTGAAGGAAACCATAGGCCGGCTGGAAACACTTCTGGAAGTACAGCCGGAAGTGGTGGTCTGTGACCTTCATCCAAAATATAATTCCACAGTGGTGGCCCAGGAACTGGGGCTTCCCGTTCTGAAAGTGCAGCATCATTACGCACATATTTTATCCTGCATGGCAGAAAATGACTGCGAGGAAAAAGTGATCGGTGTTTCCTTTGACGGAACCGGATATGGAACAGACGGGACGATCTGGGGCGGTGAGATCCTGATCGCAGATTATCAGGGATTTACAAGGCTTGGAAGTATCCAACCTTTTGTACAGGTGGGAGGAGATGTTTCCGCAAAAGAAGGCTGGCGGATCGCCGTTTCCCTGATCTGGCAGAATACAGGAGATTTGGAGAAAACTCTTGATACTGTCCAAAAACTGGGACTTTGCACAGAGCAGGAAGCAAAAGTGCTGGTGACCATGGCTCAGAGAAAGCTCAATGCAGTGATTTCCACCAGTGCTGGACGGCTTTTTGACGGAGTCAGTGCGATCCTGGGAATCCGAAGGGCGTCTACTTTTGAAGGGGAAGCTTCCACGGCGCTGGAGTTTGCTGCGGAAGCGTGGAGAGCGCAGGAGATACAGAAGAAAAATGTGGATACTGTTTCTGGAGAAAGAACAGATATAAAAAGAAATGTAGAAACAACCGGTGCAGATGAAAAGCCGGAAACCGGGAACAGGAAGATTATTTTAAATACAGGTGACATCGTTGCACATCTGGTCCGGGAAAAGCTGGAAGGAGAAGATTCCGGGAAACTGGCTTACGAATTCCACCGGGCGCTGGCGGATGAGATCCTTGCAGCCTGTGAGGAAGCAGAGCAGGAAACTGGTATCCGGAAAGTGGCATTAAGCGGCGGTGTATTCCAGAACCGGCTTCTTCTGGAACTGGTAGATGACGGGCTTGCAGAAAAAGGCTTTGAAGTTCTGAAACATAGTCTGATCCCGCCAAATGACGGAGGGATCGCGCTGGGTCAGGCAGCATATGGAATGGCTTATGTGCAGCGGCACAGACAAGTATAAAGGTGATAGATCATGCAGATGCGGATCGCAGATATCCGCCTGATGAAATATTTTACGATGTATGGAGTATACAGCAGAAATGCGGGATGGAGGCATAGATATGTGTGTAGGATTATCAGCAAAAGTAGTAAAGATCAGTGACGGAACCGCAGTGGTAGATGCTGGCGGCGCAAAGAGAGAAGTTTCCGCCCAGCTTCTGGGAGATCTGGAGCCGGGAGATTATGTGATGGTACATGCTGGTGTTGCCATTGCAAAGATCACTGACGATGACGAGGAAGAGACAGACCAGCTGATGGAGGAACTGCTGTGATGGAAGAGAAGAAAAAAACAGCAAGAGAGATCATAGAAGGATATCAGGGGCCGCCGGTGCGGATCATGGAAGTCTGCGGAACCCATACTCACGAGATTTTCCGTCTGGGGATCCGCAAGCTTCTGCCACCGCAGGTGGAGCTGATTTCAGGCCCGGGCTGCCCGGTCTGTGTAACACCGGTAGGCTTTATTGACGAGGCGGTTTATCTGGCTCTGGAAAAACAGGCGACCATCTGTACCTTCGGTGACCTTGTCCGTGTACCGGGGACAAAGAAAAGCCTTGCAGATGCCAGGGCAGAAGGAGCCAGGATACGTATCGTCTATTCACCGGCAGATGCGGAAAAATATGCGAAAGAACATCCAAAGGAGCAGGTGGTATTTCTTTCTGTTGGTTTTGAGACGACGACACCTGCAGGCTGTCTTTCCGTGAAAAAAGCCAGAGAAGATGGCCTTTCCAACTACTCTCTCCTTGTGGCAAACAAGACCATGCCACAGGCTTATCAGGCATTAAAAGGCAGTGCGGATGTGTTCCTTTACCCGGGACATGTCAACGCCATTACAGGGACTGCACTCTGCGAACGTCTGGCAGAGCAAGGCGTCAGTGGTGTAGTGGCAGGATTTACAGCGAAGGAGCTGCTTACGGCGCTGGCAGTTGCACTGGTCCGTTTCCAGGAGGGAAAACCTTTCTTTGTAAACTGTTATCCGCGCGTGGTAAAAAGCGAAGGAAGCCCGGAGGCACAGACACTGATCGAGGAACTGATGGAACCCTGCGATTCCGAATGGCGTGGACTGGGTGTGATCCCGGGATCCGGCCTGGTGCTCCGGAAAGAATGGGAAGCTTTTGATGCCAGAAAAAAATATGCGGTGCCGCCGATCAAAGGCAAACCAAATCCGGCCTGTCGCTGTGGCGATGTGCTTCAGGGAAAATGCAAACCGTCGGACTGCAGGGTATTTGGAAAAGTCTGTACCCCGCAGCATCCGGTAGGAGCCTGTATGGTATCCAATGAAGGAGCCTGTTCCGCATATTTTATGTATGGGAACTGATTGATCAACTGTCCGGTTTAATGGACTATAATACAGGAATACATGTCATACAAACGAAGGATCACATCTGGAAGATCGGACTATATGATACAGATCTGATATCCGTTTGAACGATCGTAGAAAGAAGATGAAAATTATGGATAATAAAACAGTAACCATGGCACACGGTGCCGGAGGCCGTCAGACCTCAGAACTGATCGATGAAGTATTTAAAGCACATTTTGCAAACCCGGATCTTACAGCCGATGATGCGGCAGTGCTGGTCCCGCCGGCAGGAAAAATGGCCGTATCCACCGATGGATTTATTGTTTCTCCGGCATTTTTCCCGGGAGGAAATATCGGCAAGCTTTCCATCTGTGGAACAGTTAATGACCTTGCCTGCATGGGAGCGAAACCGATGTATCTCACCTGTGCTTTTGTGATCGAGGAAGGTTTTCCCATGGAGAAGCTGGAAGAAATTGCCGCAGCCATGGAAAAAACAGCGAAAGAAGCCGGCGTGCGTATTGTTTCCGGAGATACCAAGGTGGCAGGAAAAGGACAGGTTGACGGTGTGTTTATCACAACAACCGGAATGGGTGAGATCCAGGATGGCGTGAAGGTAGGCGGTGAGCTGGCAAAACCGGGAGATGCCATCATTGTGACCGGTGATGTGGGAAGACATGGATGCACCATTCTTCTGGCAAGAGAGGATTTTGGCATCGACGCGGATGTGACAAGTGACTGTGCACCGCTTTGGGGAACTGTAAAAGAAGTGATGGATGCTACCCATAACCTTCATGTGATCCGCGATGCCACAAGAGGCGGCGTGGGAACCGTTCTCTATGAGATTGCAGGCCAGAGTAACGTGGGAATCCGTCTGGATGCGTCGTCTGTTCCGGTAGCTCCGGAAGTAAAAGGTGTCTGCGGTATGCTGGGCCTGGAGCCACTTTATCTGGCATGTGAGGGACGTATGGTGATCATGGCGCCAAAAGAAGAGGCGGAAAAGATCGTGGAAGCACTGCGTAAATGTCCGTATTCCAAAGACGCTGCCATTATTGGTGAGGTTACCGAGGACCAGCCTGGAAAAGTTGTCATGACTACGGAAATCGGAACTCAGGCATTACTTCCGCAGCCAGGCGGGGAACTTCTGCCGAGGATCTGCTGACAGATACAGACAGCATAGGAAACAGAAGGTGAGCGGAAAGAAAAAACGATTTCAGCCTGGAAAATTATCAGTAACAAAACAGAGTCCGATAAAACGGACAGTAAAACAGACACTGGAAAGGAGAGGCGGATCTTATGGATACAAGAGTGGCACTGATCTCGATCATTGTGGAAAACAATGAGGTGATCGATGACATCAACCGTTTTCTTCACGAAGCGGGAAAATATATTATCGGGAGAATGGGAATCCCCTACCGGGAAAAAGGTATCAACATCATCAGCATTGCCATTGATGCGCCACAGGATGTGATCAGCTCTTTATCCGGAAAGATTGGCCGTCTCAGGGGAGTTTCCGCAAAAACGGCATATTCCAATGTGATCACAAAAGCGGAGGACAGGAAATGATAAGAGTTGCGGTATACGGAAAGGGCGGCATCGGAAAATCCACCACAGTTTCCAATGTGGCAGCCGCCCTTGCGGAAAAAGGAATGAAAGTGATGCAGATCGGCTGTGATCCCAAGGCAGATTCCACCATTCTTCTCCGGCATGGGAAAAAAGTCCCCACAGTGCTGGATCTTTACAACGAAAAGCGCCAGGACCTGAAACTTGCAGATATGGTGCAGATCGGATACGGGGGTGTAGTCTGTGTAGAAGCCGGCGGCCCTACACCTGGACTTGGATGTGCGGGAAGAGGTATTATCACTGCGCTGGAAAAACTGAAAGAAACCGGAGCCTATGAGACCTATAAACCGGACATTGTTCTCTACGATGTATTGGGAGATGTTGTCTGCGGCGGTTTTTCCATGCCCATGCGAAAAGGGTATGCAGATAAAGTATTTATCATCACCTCCGGAGAAAACATGGCCATCCATGCAGGGGCGAATATTGCCATGGCGGTGGAAAATTTCAGAAACAGAGGCTATGCATCTCTGGGAGGGCTGATCCTGAACCGGCGGAATGTGCCAAGAGAAGAAGAAAAAGTCCGGGAGCTGGCAGAGGATTTTCACACCCAGGTAGTAGGAACTCTTTCCAGAAGTGACCTGGTTCTTGCGGCAGAGGAGCAGGGAAAAACGCTTCTGGAAGCTTATCCGGAAAGCGAGATGGCAGGAGAATACCGGACGCTGGCAGAACAGATCCTGAATGCATGCAGGGAGGATGGCACATGTTAAAAAGAGTTGGCGATCGGGAGTTTCCGGGAAAAACAGAAGTATTTATAAAAGAAGCTTCTTTTCCGGTGCCCTTTCAGCCGGGGCTGGAATTTAATTCCCCGGCCCACGGAAACTGGAATATCGTACATACGGGAATGCTGGTTCCGGAAGCGCAGCAGATCTACGTCTGTGCAGACAACTGTATGCGAGGCGTTGTGCTGACTGCGGCGGAAATGAATGCAGCAGACCGTTTTTCCTTTGTGATCGTGGAGGAAAAAGATCTTCTGGGTGGAAATCTGGAGGATGTGACCATTGAAGGGGTGACAGATGTCCTGAAGCGTCTGGATAAGAAGCCAAAGGCAGTGCTGCTTTTTACCGTATGTCTCCATCATTTTCTGGGCAGTGATCTGGACCGGATCTATGGAGAGCTGGAAAAAAGATTTCCGGAGATCTTTTTTATGCGGTGCTTCATGGATCCCATCATGCAGAAAACAGGCCCCACACCGGATCAGAAGCTTCGCCTGGCCATGTATGATGCCGTGCAGGAGAGAAAGGCAGATCCAAAATGCGTGACGGTTCTGGGCAGTGATTTTGTGCTGGATGAAGGTTCGGATATCTGCCGGATCCTGAAGAAAAACGAAATCCTGCTCCGAGAGATACCGACCTGTGAAACCTGGGAGGATTATCAGAACCTGGGAGAGGGAAGTCTGATTCTGAACTGTTACCCTGCCGGAAAATTCGGGGCAGAAAAACAGGCCGAAAGACTGGGAAGGCCTTTTTTGTATCTGCCGGGAAGTTTTGATTATGGGGAGATACAGGAACAGGAAGAGAAGTTGCTGGGAATGCTGGGACAGCAAAACAACAGGAAAACAGGAAAAATCAACAGCCTGGATATCGAAAAAGAGATCCGGGAATGTGAGGAGGCTCTTTCTCATGCACACCAGATCATCGGTGACACTCCCATAGCAGTGGATTATCTTTTTCATCCAAGGCCCCTGGGACTTACAAAACTTCTCCTTACCCATGGATTTCAGGTACAGTCCGTTTTTCTGGACAGTATCAGCCCGGAAGAAAAAGAGGTATTTTTCTGGCTGAAGGAGAATTATCCGGAGCTGAAGTTGATTTCCACTGTCCGTCCGGAGATGAGGGTGCGGACACGGCAGCAGTCCGAAAAAATCCTTGCCATCGGCCAGAAAGCAGCCTGGTTTACCGGAAGCCGAAATTTTGTCAATATGGTACAGGGCGGCGGGCTCTGGGGATTCGACGGAATCAGACATACCGCGCAGCTGATGGTGGAAGCATTTCATGAAGAAAAAGATCCGGAAGATCTGATCGTTCGAAAAGGATGGGGGTGCGAAAGCTGCATATGAGACAGGCATATCGAATTATACCGATTTATACGGCAGACGTGTCCGGTGTCTGTTCCGCTTTGTATGAGCTTGGAGGAATGACGGTGATGCATGATCCTTCTGGCTGTAATTCTACCTATAATACCCACGATGAGATCCGTTGGTATGACCAGGACAGCCTGATTTTTATTTCAGGCCTTACGGATATCGATGCGATCATGGGAAATGATGAGAAATTTCTCCGGGATATCGAAGATGTGGCGGAGGAACTGAAACCGAAATTTATTGCTCTTGCAAGTTCCCCGATTCCCTTTATGAACGGAACAGATTTTCCTGGACTTGCCCGTGCACTTACGGCCGAGACAGGGATTCCGGCGTTTTCGGTTCCAACCAGTGGTATGCATGATTATGTGTATGGAGCAGGGCTGGCGCTCTCTGAGATCGCAAAATATTTTACCGGCGATCCAGAGAAAGAACGAATGTGTACAGAAACAGGGGCAGAACCTTCAGAAATATCCAAAGAAAAGAGAAAACGGAAATTAAATCTTCTTGGAGTAACACCCCTTGATTTTGGCCCCCAGCCGATGGTAGATGCCATGAAAAGACGTCTGGAAAAATATGGGTGGGAGATCCTTTCCACCTGGGCTATGGGCGATACGCTGGAAGATCTGTCCCATGCCGGTGAGGCGGAGGTAAACCTTGTGGTATCTTCCGTGGGAATCCCGGCTGCCAATGTTCTGAGAGAGAAATTCGGGACACCATTTCTGGTGGGAACGCCGGTGGAAGGCTATGAAGATGAGATTTCGGACGCACTTGAGAAGGCAGCGGGGAGCTTTTATGAAGCGTTTGAGTATAAAAAAGAAAATCCTGCGGAGAAAAATGGAACGCAGATTTCTGGCAGACAGGAAGAGCTGTGGAAAGTAACTCCGGACCAGGTGCTCTATCTGAGAAAAAAAGACAGCCCATTGTCAGGATTTATCCCCACTCCGGACATCACCCTCATCGGGGAACCGGTTACCATGGGCTCCCTGGCAGCAGCCATAGAGCAGAAGTGTGGAAAAAAAGTTCAGCTTCTCTGCCCGCTGGAAATCACAGAAGGACTCCTCCGCCGGGGAGATGAAGCCATCCGCGGGGAAGAAGCCATGGAAGAAAAACTGAAAACTGCCAGGATCATTGTGGCAGATCCTCTCTACCGCCCGATCTGCCCGGAAAGTGCCACTTTTTATGAGATGCCGCATATTGCATTCTCCGGAAGAATCTATCTCAAAAATTTGTATAATTTCAGAAAAACCACATAAACTATAAGAAACCGGAAAGGCGTTGCAGAAATAGCAGCGCCTTTTTATGACGGTAAAACTGGTGAACGGATCTTATATGGAGGGATTTTTATGTGGGGATTTCTGTCGGCGCTGATCTCGGGCGCACTGATGAGCATTCAGGGAGTATTTAACACAAATGTAACAAAACAGACAAGTCTGTGGGTTTCCACCGGATGGGTGCAGTTTTCCGCATTTCTGGTCTGTGTGGCTGCATGGCTTTTTACAGGTAGGGAAAGTATCGGTGCACTGTGGCAGGGGGAGAATAAATATACGCTGCTTGGAGGCGTGATCGGTGCGTTCATTACCATTACCGTGATCCAGAGTATGGGCAGTTTGGGGCCAGCGCGGTCAGTTATGCTCATTGTGATCTCCCAGCTTGCAGTGGCTTATCTCATAGAACTGATGGGACTTTTTGGAGTGGAAAGAGCGGATTTTCAGTGGAGAAAGCTGTTTGGAATGCTGATCTGCATTGCAGGCGTGGTCATTTTCAAATGGAAATAGAAATAAAAGTATTGTAATATTTGTAATACTTCGTTAAAATAAGGTATGGTTTTGTATGAGTAACGGGGCACCTGCCATCACATCGGCAAAAAGGAGTGAACCCCTGACCCATGAAAATAAAATCACATATCAGAAGTGTTCAGCTTATTTTTTCCATATTTATATTCCTGATCTTTGCAGGACTGACAGGCTGTAAGGATGATGGAGCAGAGTTTCTGGAAAAAGAACTGGTGCAGGAAGAAAGTGTGGAGACATCCGGGAGGGATGCGGAACAAGAAGATCCTACGGACACGGAAAATGGAGTATCTGAGAAGAAGTCTGCACAGATGCAGGTGGATACAGGACAGGAAACGGCAGCTGCGAAACAGCAGCCGGAGACCTCAGAGATTCCAGAAACAATCTACGTAGACATCTGCGGAGCGGTAACCAGCCCCGGAGTCTATGAACTTCCATCCGGCAGCCGTGTTTTCCAGGCTATTGAGAAAGCCGGCGGATATCTTCCGGAAGCTGCGGCAAGTTATCTCAACCGTGCGAAGGGACTTTCCGACGGACAGCAGATCTATGTGCCCACCCAGGCAGAAGTGGACAGCCAGATGATCCAGGTTACTGAGAATGGACAGGAAGCCACATCAGAAACCGTCCCCGGAAATAACAACGGAGAGGAATCTGCCGGAGAAAATACTGGCACAGACCAGAAAATCAATCTGAACACCGCTGATGTATCCCAGCTTACCACTCTCACAGGTGTAGGGGAGTCCAAAGCCCTGGCGATCATCGCTTACAGGGAAGAAAACGGCCCTTTTACTTCCACAGAAGACATTATGAGCGTGCCTGGTATCAAGGAAGGAACCTATGAGAAGATAAAGGATAAAATAGCAATAAAGTAAGGAGCGTTAAATGAGCAGGAAAGTATTGGTAGTAGATGATGAGAAACTGATTGTCAAGGGACTTCGTTTCAGTCTGGAGCAGGATGGAATGGAAGTGGACTGTGCCTATGACGGAGAGGAAGCTCTGGAAAAAGCCAAGGCAGGAGAGTACGATATAATTCTTCTGGACCTGATGCTTCCAAAGATGGATGGTCTTGAGGTATGCCAGCAGATCCGTGAATTTTCCAATGTCCCGATTATCATGCTTACAGCAAAAGGTGAGGATATGGATAAGATTCTGGGCCTGGAATACGGAGCAGACGATTATGTGACCAAACCGTTTAATATTCTGGAAGTCAAGGCCCGTATCAAGGCGATCATCCGCCGTGCAGGCAGCAACCAGAACAAACAGGAGAAAGCCAAGACCGTGGAAGTCGGAGAACTGAAGCTGGACTGCGAAGGACGCCGTGTATTTATTTCCGGAAAAGAGATTAACCTTACAGCCAAGGAATTTGATGTGCTGGAACTTCTGGTATTCAACCCGAACAAGGTATACAGCAGAGAAAATCTTCTGAATATCGTATGGGGATATGAGTATCCGGGAGATGTCCGTACAGTAGACGTACATATCCGTCGTTTAAGAGAAAAAATTGAGGCCAATCCCAGTGAGCCGAAATATGTACACACCAAATGGGGTGTGGGCTACTATTTCCAGGCATAAGCTGTGAAGATCAAAAAAAGCGGCAAGTTTTTTAAAAGTCTCCGCTTTCGTATTCTGATCATCCTGATCATACTGGGAATCGTACCAAGTGTCATTGTAACGGAAATGGTCATTGCCAACTATGAAGACCGTGCCATTGCCAACCGTGTGCAGAGCATGGAAAATATCTGTGACATCATGTGCGACCTGCTTATCAAAGAGAATTATCTGAATGACTCCAGCTCGCAGACAGTAAACAGCAAGCTGGAGTTGTTGTCTAATATCTATGGAGGAAGAATTCTCATTGTAGACAGGGATTTCAGGATTATTAAGGATACCTATGGCGTGGATGAGGGAAAAACTCTGGTATCCCAGAAAGTAGTAAACTGTTTTAAAGGGGAAGATGCCTACCGTTATGATTCCGACAGCCAGAAGCTGATCCTGGCTGTTCCGGTAAAAAGCCCGGAAGTAAATCAGGTGCAGGGTGCCATGATGATTATGGCTTCTTCCAGTGAAGTGACGTCAACCATCCGGGAACTGGAACAGAAAGGAATCCTGATTATTGGAATTATTGTAGTTCTGGCCATATTCCTGGGATATATTCTTTCCACAGTACTGGTAAAACCTTTTGCCAGGGTAACAAAAGCCATCGAAGATCTGACAGACGGATATCAGAACGAAGAAATTTCCGTACCGGATTATACAGAGACAGCGCTGATTACGGATGCATTTAATAAGATGCTTTCCAGAATGAAAACCCTGGATGAATCCAGACAGGAGTTTGTATCCAACGTGTCTCATGAGCTGAAAACACCGATGACTTCCATGAAAGTTCTGGCAGATTCCCTTGTAGGACAGCAGGGAGTTCCGGAGGAACTGTATCAGGAATTCCTTTCTGATATTACAGAAGAGATCGACAGAGAGAACAAGATTATCACAGATCTTCTTTCCCTTGTAAAGATGGACAAAAAAGCGGCAGATATGAATATTACCAATATGAATATCAATGAACTGCTGGAAAATATCCTGAAACGGCTTCGGCCGATTGCAGATCAGAGAAGCATTTCCCTGATTCTGGATTCCTTCCGCCCGGTCAATGCAGATGTGGACGAAGTGAAGTTTACGCTTGCCATCAGCAATCTGGTAGAGAATGGAATTAAATATAATGTAGATGAAGGATGGGTCCGTGTAACACTGGATGCGGATCACAAAGATTTCTTTGTAACCGTTGAAGATTCCGGACTTGGAATTCCTGAAGAATCTATTGAACGGATTTTTGAGCGTTTTTACCGTGTAGACAAATCCCATTCCAGGGAAATCGGAGGAACCGGTCTTGGACTTGCCATTACCAGAAGTTCCATAGCCATGCATCACGGAATTATCAAAGTATCCAGCAAAGAAGGAGAGGGAACCACATTTACCGTGAAGATTCCTCTGTCCTATATTCCGTCCTAGGAGGTACAGCATGAAAAAAACGATAAAGATTATCTGCGTGACTGCTGCCTGTATCTTTCTTGGGCTGATTGCCTATATCGGTTTTGCGGGAAGAAAAGAGAAAAATGCAGAACAGCAGTACAGCTTTTACTATATCAACAGTGAAGAAACAAAACTGAAAGAAGAAAAATATACACCGGAAAAAGAAACTGCAGAGGTGATGCTCCGGGATTTTTCGGAGAGCCTGAACAACTGCGAGACAAGGGAAGATGGAATTTCACTGTTTCCGGAAGGCGTAAAAATTTCTTCCTATTCTATAAAGGATGGAATTCTGCGTCTGGAATTTAACGAGGCCTACAGTAAGATGTCCCGCACCAGGGAACTTCTGGTCCGTACCGGCGTGGTGAAGATTTTCATCCAGATTCCGGGAATTGATTCTGTGGAAATCTATGTGGGAAAAAAGCCTCTCACGAATTCCAAAGGAGAAGAAGTCGGAGCCATGAACAGTGATACTTTTGTGGAGTTTTCCGGATCTGACGGGGACGTCTACAGCTATGACACTTTTACCCTGTATTTTACAAATAAGAACGGTGACAAGCTGGTAGAAGAACAGAGAAGTGTCCGTTACAGGCGGAATCTTCCAAAGGCAACCGTAGTACTGGAACAGCTGGCAAGGGGACCTCTGGAAAAAGATCATTATCCGACCATTCCGGAAAATTCCGAAGTGCTTTCTCTGACAAAAGCCAACGGAATCTGCTATGTGGATTACAACTCTGTATTTCAGGATTATGCGTTAAATGTTTCCGAGCAGATCCCGATTTATTCTGTTGTAAATACACTGATTGCGGCAACGGATGTGGATAAAGTGGAGATTTCCATTGAGGGAAACAAAGAAGTCACTTTTGGCCAGAATATGCAGCTTTATAAGTTCTATGAATGGAATGACAGTCTGCTGGCCAGCACAAAAGCCAAAAAAGAACAAAACTGAATCATAATAAAATATCTACATAAACGGGAGAACATGTATGACAAAACGGCCATTATGTTTTCTGTGTTTTCTCATGGTGCTTGGTTTAGGTATTATGAATTTTGCGGGGATTCCTCTTCTTGGGGGGAATCCCCTTCCTGTAACCGTACAGAACTGGATCGAAGCACATCCTGGCTCTGTGATCTGCGGGGAGGTGGAGCAGTATGAAAACACAGAATTCTCCCAGTCTGTTTATCTGAAAAAAACATATCTGATTTATCAGTCAAAAAAATTTTCCATTGAAAATGTAAGAGTATTTTTGAAAAAAGAAGAAGACCTGAAACCGGGAATGAAAATTCTGGTAAAAGGAACCTTAAAAAGAGTGGAGGAACCCTCAAATCCCGGTGGCTTTGACAGTCAGCATTACTATGCCTGCCGTCATATCTATTATTTTATGAAGAAAGCTGTGGTCCGGAAAAAAACAGAATCCTATTCCGGATACAGACAGCAGCTTTTTAAGGTAAAAGAAAAATGCAGGCAGATTCTTACGGAATCGGCAGGAGAAGACGCGCCACTTTTCTGCGCGATGGTGCTTGGGGACAAACAGGATCTGGATCCGGAAATGCGGATGCGATATCAGCTGGCCGGGATTGTACATATTCTTGCCATCAGCGGGCTTCACATCAGCATTCTGGGAATGGGGCTTTATAACCTTCTGAAAAAAATCGGTCTTGGAATCTGGCCTGCGGGAATTTTTTCGCTGGGGGTAATGCTGCAGTACGGGATCATGACCGGAGGGAGTATTTCCACCATGCGGGCGGTGACCATGTTTCTCATTGCCATGGGCGCCAGGATCACTGGACGGATTTATGACATGATGACTGCGCTTTCGGTAACAGCTATGATGATTCTTCTGGAATCCCCGGCGTATCTTCTGGACAGCGGTTTTCTTCTGTCCTTTGGCTGTGTTCTTGGGATCGGTGTTGCAGCGGAAAAAATCTGTGCTCTTGCAGGTGCGGAGAAAAAATGGACGAAGGCACTGGTAAGTTCCATAGCCCTTCAGCTGGTGACACTGCCCGTGATGTTGAAATTTTTTGGAGAAGTATCCCTTGCCGGATTTTTTCTGAATCTTCTGGTGCTTCCCAGCGTGGGCTTTGTGTTGACAGGAGGAATGGCGGCACTGTTGCTTGGGATTTTCTGTATTCCTGCTGCAAAACTGGCAATTTTGCCGGCAAGAGGATTGCTGCTTTTTTATGAATATCTATGTAGCCTTGCAGGAAAATTAAGGTGGAGCACCTGGATCGGAGGGGAACCGGAAATCTGGCAGATTCTGGTATATTATGTTTTTTTGATTACAATCCTGTTTATGGGACAGTATATAAAAGAACCGATGAGGCGGGAACAGGAAGCGGGTATGAAATCAGAGTTATCCAGCCGGGATAAAAGAATCCCGGGAAAGATCCAAAGGAAACTCCGGACAGTCCGGGCAGCAGCCGGCGCATTGATGATAACAGGAATTCTGATCCTCGGGTTTCATCCGGCAGGAGACCTGAAAGTGACCTGCCTGGATGTGGGGCAGGGAGATGGCATCCTTGTAGAGACTCCGGATAATCACCATTTTCTTATTGACGGAGGAAGCAGCAGCCAGTCGGACCTTGGAAGATACTGCCTTCTGCCGGCTCTGAAAAGTCAGGGGATTTCTTATTTGGACGGGCTTTTTATTTCCCATACAGACAAGGATCATATCAGCGGGGCGAAGGAACTTCTGGAATATATGGGAAATGGACTCACGACCATCCGGGCAGGATATCTGGTGCTTCCTTCATGGGCGAAAAAGCCGGAGGCCTGGGAGGAACTCTCGGATGCGGCACAAAAAGCCGGAATAAAAATTGTGACAGGAAAAAAGGGAGATGAGCTGCATTGTGGTCTGGTATCTTTTTCCATCTTGTGGCCGGAGAAAAACGCCACAGGAAAAGATGTGAATGAGGAGGCAATGGTGATGGAACTCTCGTTTGGAGAATTTCAGATGCTTTTTACCGGGGATATCGGAGCAGACACGGAGAAAAAGCTTCTGGCGTCCGGGATATTAAAGGATGTGGACTGTCTGAAAGTGGGACATCATGGTTCCCGTTATTCTACCACGGAAGCGTTTCTTGAAAAAATAAAGCCGGAACTGGCGATCATTTCCTGTTCTTCCACCAACACTTACGGGCATCCGTCGCCGGAAACCGTAGAGCGTCTGGAAGCGGCCGGAAGCCAGGTGGAATATACCATGAAAAACGGTGCCATTACTGTGGAAACCGATGGAAAAAAGCTTAAGATATATAGGTTTCGGAGGGACTGAAAAATTTTTTCAAAAACCGGAAAAAACAGGTGACTTTTGTACACACTTGTTGTAGAATAGTCAGGGTTTGTGCGAAAACGAAACATTGAAAACAGACAACACAAGATAAGGAGTTTTTATTTATGAAATATGACGTACTGATCGTAGGAGCAGGTCCTGGAGGAATCTTTGCAGCCTATGAGCTGATGAATAATGATCCGGAGAAAAAGATCGCGGTTTTTGAAGCCGGCCATCCTCTGGAAAAAAGAAAATGTCCTATTGACGGAAAGAAAGTAAAATCTTGTATCCACTGTAAAACATGTGCGATCATGAAAGGATTTGGCGGTGCAGGCGCTTTCTCCGATGGAAAATATAATATCACCAATCAGTTTGGCGGAACGCTGTATCAGCATATTGGCAAGGATACAGCCACAGAACTGATGGAATATGTAGATAAACTGAATCTGATGCATGGTGGAGAGGGAACCAAGCTTTATTCCACCACAAACAGTGAGATCCGTAAGCTTTGTCTTCAGAACGGCCTGCATCTTCTGGATGCATCTGTCCGCCACCTGGGAACGGATATCAACTATGTAGTACTTCAGAATCTCTATGACAAGATGAAAGCCCATGTAGATTTCTATTTTGACGCGTCCGTTGACAAAGTGGAGAAAACAGAAGACGGCTATGCAGTTGTTGTAGGTGATGAGCGTTACGAGGGAACTTACTGCATCATCTCCGCGGGACGAAGCGGAAGTAAATGGATGGAGACTGTATGTACAGATCTTAAGATCCCCACACTTTCCAACCGTGTGGATATCGGTGTCCGTGTGGAGCTTCCGGCAGAGGTGTTCAGCCGTCTGACCGATGAGCTTTACGAGAGCAAGATCGTTTACAGAACCGAGAAGTTTGAGGATATGGTCCGTACTTTCTGTATGAACCCGAGAGGTGTTGTGGTTAATGAGAACACCAATGGAATCATCACAGTAAACGGCCACAGCTATGAAGATCCTGCAAAACACACCAACAATACAAATTTTGCGCTTCTGGTATCCAAACATTTCTCAGAGCCGTTCCATGACAGCAACGGATATGGTGAGAGCATCGCAAGACTTTCCAACATGCTTGGCGGTGGTGTTATGGTACAGCGTTTCGGAGATCTGATTCGTGGAAGACGAAGCACAAAAGCACGTATTGAGGAGAGCTTCGTAACACCGACTCTTTCCGCAACACCGGGAGACTTAAGCCTTGTTATGCCGAAGCGTATCCTGGATGGAATCATCGAGATGATCTATGCTCTGGATAAGATCGCACCTGGAACAGCAGATGACGATACTCTGCTTTATGGTGTTGAGGTTAAATTCTACAACATGGAAGTTGAGATCGATGAGAATCTGGAAACCTGCCACAAGGGTCTCTTTGTTATCGGAGACTGCAGCGGTGTGACACATTCTCTTTCCCATGCATCCGCCAGCGGTATCTATGTAGCCAGATACCTTGAGCAGGAGTACTTCAGTAAATAATATGAGCGGCCCTTTTCTGCTGTCACAGTGATGGCGGAAAGGGGCTGCTTTTATGTTGTAGGAAATCACTGTACCATAAATAAAAAACATAAATCATATAAAACCATGCATAATGTGCATGAATATTGAAAGGAGTATGTTGAAAATAACTGACAGATGCAGGGGAAGCACCATGATTCGTCCGACAGCAATCTTGACAATTTTGTGATTTTGTGGTAAAAGAATAAGTAACCAGGTAAAATCGAATATGTACAAATGTTATGGCAATAAGGTTGCGTCCAGTCGGATGTGCAAAAGAGAATCCGGTGAGAATCCGGAACGATACCGTCACTGTGAAAGGGGAGCTGCTTTTATAACCACTGGGAGACCGGGAAGGGAAAGCAGTGTGGAACCAAGTCAGGAGAACTGCCTTATTGTGAGATCCAGGATTCGCGGTCTACGAATCTGTATTCTCAATAACAATACAGAACTTCTTTTTATGTGTATTGCGAGAGAATCGTGTGTGAGCAGGCGGCCGCAGAAAGCAGCCGTTTTTTTGTACATATCAGTATTCTGGAAATACATGAAAAGAGGACGATAAGAAATGAAAAGAAAAACAATGTTAGCTCTGATGCTCGCAGTTTCCATGACATGCTCTATGGGTGCAGCTACAACAGCAATGGCAGCAGATGATTCCGCTACAGAAGAGAGCGCAGATGAGAGTACTGAGGCAGCTGATACCACAGAGGCTTCTGATGAAGACCAGAAAGCAGCTGACAATGTAGCAGCTCTGATCGACAAGATCTATGTTCAGGAGAGAACTGACACAACAGATGAGGACTGCAAGGCAGCCAAAGAAGCATGGGATGCTCTGACAGACGCTCAGAAAGAACTGGTAGAGGGCGAGAACGCTGATCCGGATTACTTCGGACGTGACACAGGAGACGCTTCCAAAGACGATCCACGTAACCAGGATGAGATCGGTGAGAACGAGCTTCTGGTAGTAAGCTTTGGTACTTCCTTCAATGACAGCCGTGCAGAGGATGTCAAAGGAATCGAGGATGCTCTTGCAGAAGCTTATCCGGACTGGTCTGTAAGAAGAGCATTTACAGCACAGATCATCATCAACCATGTAGAGGCAAGAGATGATGAAGTGATCGATAACATGCAGCAGGCTCTTGACCGTGCAGTAGAGAATGGTGTTAAGAATCTGGTTGTACAGCCTACCCATCTGATGCATGGTGCTGAGTACGATGAGATGACAGAAGCGATCAATGGCTATAAAGATAAATTCGAGTCTGTAGCTATCGCAGAGCCAATGCTCGGTGAGGTTGGAGACGATGCAACCGTGATCAACGATGACAAGAAAGCCGTTGCTCAGGCAATCACAGATGAGGCTTGCAAAGAAGCCGGATTTGACAGCATGGATGCAGCAGCTGAGGCTGGCACAGCATTCGTATTCATGGGACATGGAACATCTCATACAGCTAACATTACATACGATCAGATGCAGACACAGATGGAAAACCTTGGATTCAAGAACGCATTCATCGGTACTGTAGAGGGTAAACCGGAAGATACAGCCTGCGACAAGGTTATCGAGAAGGTAAAAGAGGCAGGATACAAGAACGTTGTTCTTCGTCCGCTGATGGTTGTTGCCGGAGACCATGCAAACAACGATATGGCCGGTGATGATGAGGATTCCTGGAAGAGCCAGTTTGTAGCATCCGGAAACTTCGAGAATGTTGATACACAGATCGCAGGTCTTGGACGTATCGAGGCTGTTGAGCAGCTTTATGTAGATCATACAAAAGCAGCTATCGACTCCATCGGAAGCACAGATGAGTCCGCAGATTCTGACGCAGCAGCAGATACAGAGGCTGATTCCGCTGAGGATTCCGCAGAATAATAAATATGAAACGATCTGAGTGAGCTCAGATACCTATAAGAAATCCATGTAACTGCCCGGAAAGATCAGGAAGACTGTCTTCCGGGCAGATTGCTGTATCTATGGAAGGGAGAAGATTATTATGAAAAAACGTTATGTAAACTTAATCCTTGCAATGGTAAGTGCATCAGCCATGGCCCTTGGCTCTGTGCCTGCAATGGCTGCAACAGATTCCGCAAAAACCGAATCTGCCAAAAACGATTCCAAAGAGGATGCAGAAGCTTCCAATGAGAAAGAGGCAGACGCAGCCAAGACAGATACCCTGGAAGATGGTGTTTATACAGCAGAGTTTGACACAGACAGCAGTATGTTCCATGTAAATGAGGCCAATGACGAAAAAGGAGAGCTTACGGTCAAAGATGGCAAGATGACCATCCATGTAAGCCTGGTTTCCAAGAAGATCGTAAATCTGTTTGCAGGAACTGCAGAAGATGCACAGAAGGATGGCGCCGAGATCATTGAACCTACCACAGATACAGTAAAATACAGCGACGGTTATACAGAGGAAGTTTACGGGTTTGATATCCCGGTACCTGCCATTGATGAGGAATTTGATGTGGCACTTCTGGGAGAAAAAGGTAAATGGTATGACCATAAAGTCAGCGTCAAAGATCCTGTAAAGACAGGTGATGTGGAAGAAACAACTGATGATACAGACAAAAAAGAAGACTCCTCCGACAAGGAGACTGCAGAAAAAGCAGATGCTTCCAAAGATGAGAAAACTTCCGACGACAAGAAATCTGAGGGAAAAAAGCTGGAAGATCTGAAACTGGAAGACGGAACTTACGAATTTGATGTAACCCTCACAGGC
>ENA-OPSJ01001031-OPSJ01001031.1-human-gut-metagenome-genome-assembly--contig:-NODE-1031-length-22737-cov-3.348029_pt1 | contig 22737 bp, 17 predicted proteins | sample MGYA00241801_ERZ501893 | MGnify/ENA primary metagenome ERZ501893 (study PRJEB25962, sample SAMEA2042219) | human gut metagenome | biome: human gut; feature: human-associated habitat; material: faeces...
TTCTACTATTCATAGCGGAATTTACTTTTTCAATTAACATGACTAAATTTTTTGTTGAAATATATATTTATTTTTAAAAATAATTAGTGTATAATATTTGTGGTAAAAAAACTATAATATAATTAATTAAGGAGTGTGTTTTTATGCCATATATTACTAATGTCTATGCAAGAGAAGTATTAGACTCTCGTGGAAACCCAACTGTTGAGGTTGAGGTTACAACTGAAAATGGTTCATTTGGACGTGCTTTAGTTCCATCTGGAGCATCAACTGGAGTTCATGAAGCACTTGAGCTTCGTGATGGTGACAAGTCTCGTTACCTAGGAAAGGGTACTACTAAGGCTGTTGCTAATGTTAACGATATTATCGCTGACAAGATTATTGGTCTTGATGTTCGTGATCAATTATTAATTGATAAGACTATGATTGAGCTTGATGGTACAAAGAATAAGTCAAAGCTTGGTGCAAACGCTATGCTTGGTGTTTCAATGGCTTGTGCAAGAGCAGCTGCTGAATACTGTGGTGTTTCACTTTATAATTACTTTGGTGGATTCAATGCAAAACAATTACCTCTACCTATGATGAATATTTTAAATGGTGGAGCTCATGCTGATTTCTGCATTGACTTCCAAGAAATCATGATTTTACCTGCTGGTGCTCCTTCATTCAAGGAAGCATTAAGATATGGTGCTGAAGTATTCCATGCTTTAAAGAAGATTTTAAAGGCTAAGGGATATAATACAGCTGTTGGTGATGAAGGTGGATATGCTCCAAAATTAACTTCAAATACAGAAGCATTTGAACTTGTTTGTGAAGCTATTAAGGCTGCTAGATTCGTACCTGGTAAGGATATATTCTTAGGTATCGACGTTGCTGCATCTGAATTCTATGATACAGAAACAGGTAAGTATACACTAAAGGCTGATAAGGGTGTATTTACTTCTAAGGAAATGGTTGATAACTACTATATTCCTCTAACTGAGAAGTTCCCAATTAAGACAATCGAAGATGGTCTTGCTGAAGACGACTGGGAAGGCTGGAAGTATTTAACTGAAAAGCTTGGAGATCATGTTCAACTTGTAGGTGATGACCTATTCGTTACTAATACTGAGCGTCTTGAAAAGGGTATCAAGATGGGTGTTGCTAATGCTATCCTTATTAAGGTTAACCAAATTGGTACTTTAACTGAGACTTTTGATGCTATTGAAATGGCTAAGCGTGCTGGTTATACAGCTGTAGTTTCTCACCGTTCTGGTGAAACTGAAGATACTACAATTGCTGATATCGTTGTAGGAACTAATGCTGGTCAAATTAAGACTGGTTCATTAAGCCGTACAGATAGAATTGCTAAGTATAATCAATTATTACGTATTGAAGATCAATTAAATCAATATGGTGAAGCTTCAATTGCTCAATTTAAGGGTCTAAAGAGCTTATACAATATTGAAAAGTAATTAGTTTAATTAATAAGAAAAAGACTAGTTTTGGCTAGTCTTTTTTGTTCGAATTTTGATATTTATATTCTAAAGGGGTTATATTATAGAATTTTTTGAATGTTTCGCTAAAATAAGAAGAACTATTAAATCCCACTATTTCACTTATCTGGGTAATATTTGCTTCACTTGAATTTAAAAGTTCAATTGCTTTTTCAATTCTTAATTTGGTTAAATATTCTGTAAAAGTAGTATGAAGCTCATTCTTAAAGAGTTTACAAATTTCACTTCTACAAATTCCAAGCTCTTTAGCTAAAAGGTCAATTTTAATTTTTTGATTATAATTGTCATTAATAAAATCAAGAATTTTTTTAACCTTAAAATTATTAATAGCCGAAGAACTAGTAATTAAATTAATATCAATATTTTGATAGACATTTTCATAAATTGAAAATAAATTTTTGATTATTTTTATCTCGTAAATCTTTGATTTAGAATCGGAATTTAATATTTCTTTAATGTATGGTGCATAAGTATTATCAAGAATTAAATTATGATAGGGACAATTATTAAAAAATTTATTTTTAATGATTGAATCATCAAAGCCATACATAATTTTGGGATTAAATAAAATGGCATGCCAAACACATTCTTCAATCATATTTGTACCATGAAGCTCTAATGAATTTATAAGCATTGCTTCGTTTTCTTTTAAAGTATATTTTTTTTCATTAACAACAACCTCAAGAGAACCCCTATCAATATATATTATTTCAATTTCGGGATGCCAATGCAAGGAAATATATTGTAATTTATTTTTTGAAAAATGATTTTTATAAATTGCAAAAGGAAAATTATGATTTCCATGGCGACGTAATTCATATAAATTTTCGGCTATTTGATTTTCATTTTTGTCCATAAAAACCTCCAATAATTATAAAAAATACTAAATATTTATTATATATTGTATATATATTATACAATAGCTAGATAATATATGTAAACTTTAAATTAAGTGAGGTGTGATAAAAATTAAAAAAACAGACTTGATATGTATATCAGTTTATGATAAAATTATAGTATATGGAAATTCGATAATGGAGGTATTCCTTATGCATGTTATAGATTGGTTTATATTAGTAATTTCATTATTTTTAATCGTTATTGTTATGATGCAAAATTCAAAGGATGATATTAATGACGCTTTTAGTGGAAGTAAGACAGATTTATTTAAAAATCAAAAAACACGTGGTATTGATTTAGTTCTTGAGCGTGCTACTTTAGTTCTTGCAGTTGCATTCTTTGTTTTAATTATTATTGCGGCTTGCATTTATATGTAATTTATAAGGATTTCATAATGAAATCCTTGTTTTTTTAGGAGGAGCTTATATGAAGGAAGAAATATTAGAGGCTTTGTCTAAGCCTTATGTTCATACGATAAAAGATATTAATAAAGCGACTGGTATAAAAAGAATTGATGTAGAAGATATACTTACAGTTTTAAAAAAAGATGGTTATGTTTATAAATTTGATAATCGTTATTATTTAAGAAAAAAAGGTGTTATCCAAATAAAAGATCGAGGATTTGGGTTTATTCATGTTGATGGAGAAGATGCCGATTATTATGTAGATGCCTTTAATACTAAGGATGCTGCAAATGGTGATATCGTTGATTTTTATGTTTTACCTAAAACGTCTGATGATTTTTTAGATAATGCTTGTGTAATTTCGGTTCTTGAAAGAAAGAATACCCATGTATTTGGCAAATTAATTGAAAAAAAGAATAAAAAAGGTACATTTTATTTTGTTGCAAGTCATGATGCATCTTATGATGTAAAGTGCTTTATTAAAGAAGAAGATCTTAATAATGCTGTTCCTGGCGCGATTGTTAGTGCTAAAATTACTAAATATTTAAGTGATGCTGTAACAGAGGGATATATTGAAAAAATATTAGGATATGAAAATGATCCAGGAATTGATATATCCCTAATAGCTGAAAAATATTCTTTTTATAAAGAGTTTCCAGAACCTGTTAATGAAGAGCTTTCATCAATTCCTAATTCAGTTGATGTTAGTTTATATCCTAATCGTAAGGATTTTAGAAATGAATTAATTATTACGATTGATGGTGATGATTCTAAAGATTTTGATGATGCAGTATCTGTTAAAAGACTTTCTAATGGTAATTTTTATTTAGGTGTTTATATCGCAGATGTATCTGAATATGTTAAGGAAGGTCATCCTCTTGATGAAGAGGCTTTATTTAGAGCAACATCTGTTTATTTGGCTGATCGTGTTATTCCTATGCTACCTCAAAAGCTATCAAATGGTATTTGTTCATTAAATGAGGGTGTTGATCGTTTAGTACTTGCTTGCGAGATGGAATTTAATTTAAAGGGTAAGCTTTTAAATTATGAAATAAATGAAGGAATAATTAAAAGTACTCATCGTATGACATATAACAATGTCAATAAGATGCTTAATAATGATGAAGAGGTAATAAAAAAATATCAAGACATTTATCCAATGATATTAGATATGATATCTCTATCTGATATTTTAAGAGGCTTAAGGGTTAAAAAAGGTGCAATTGATTTTGAGGTTCCTGAATATAAGGCAACCCTTGATAAGGATGGAAAGCCTATTTCATTTGAGCTTCGTACAAGAGATAAGGCTGAGATGCTAATTGAGGATTTTATGCTAGCAGCAAATGAAACAGTTGCTTATCATATGTCAATTTCAAATTTGCCTTGTGTTTATCGCGTTCATGAAAATCCTAAGCTTGAAGCTGTAAAAAAGGTCTTTGATATGATAAAAACAACCGGTTTAAAGGTTATTACACCTAAAAACAAGATTTTACCTAAGGATATTCAAAAGGCTATGGATCTTGTTAAGGATAATAAAAAGGAATCTTATAGTGTTATTAATCAAATGATGCTAAGGGCGATGGCAAAGGCTAAATACAGTGAGAAAAATTTAGGACATTATGGTCTTGCTATGGATTATTATTGTCATTTTACATCACCAATTAGAAGATATCCAGATCTTATGGTACATCGTTTAATAAAATCATTAATTTTATATCCAGATAATTTTGAAGAAAAATATGCTCATTATACTGATATTGTTCACGACATAAGCGTTCAATCATCAGTTAAAGAACGTGAAGCAATTAATTGTGAGCGCGAGGTAATGGATATGCTAATGGCAAGTTATATGGAAGAGCGTATTGGTGAGGAATTTGAAGGTACGATTGATTCAATAACTAAATTTGGTATGTTTGTTTTACTTGATAATGGTGTTGAGGGATTAATTCATATTTCTAATTTAGATGGTTACTTTAATTTTAATGAGGCTAATATGACATTAGAATCTACAACTAAAGTATATCATATTGGTGATAAGGTTAGTGTAATAAATATTAATGCATCTAAAAAACAAAGAAAGATTGATTTTATTTTAAAAGAAGATTACGATAAAATGACAGGTGTTACTGATGCAAAATAATATGGTATGTGAAAATAGAAAGGCACGTCATGATTATTTTATTGAGGATACGATTGAAGCAGGAATAAAGCTTACTGGTACTGAAATAAAGTCGATTCGTGCTCATAAGGTTAATATTAATGATGCTTATGTAATGATTAGAAATAATAAAGTTGAAATAATAAATATGCATATTGCTAAATATGATATGGGTACTATTTTTAATCATGATGAAACAAGAACAAGGGAGCTTTTACTTCATAAAAGAGAAATAATTAAGCTCCAAAATAGAATTAAGCTTGATGGAATGACCTTAATCCCTTTAGGCTTATATTTTAAAGGAAGTCTTTTAAAGGTAAGCCTTGGAGTATGTAAGGGTAAAAATTTAAGAGATAAACGTGAAGCTTTAAAAGAAGCAGATGCTAAGCGTCATATTGCAAAGACTATGAAAGAGATAAATCGTTATTGATTTTTCTCTTTTTTTAATTTATAATTAACGTGTATGGGCCAGTTTTGGATTCGCCAGGATTAATGAATATTTGTAAGCATGCCATGGTTACGCATGTAAAAACGTCGAGGTTAAATTAACCGCAAACACAAATTTATTCGCTCGCAGCAATGCTAGCGTACAATTAGCTTGCTAATTTAATCAAGCTCGTCTCCTAGCTATTTTCCTATGGTAGTTAGCTAGACGTTTATTAAGTAGGATATATTTTAAGGCTGCCACCTTAAGTCTTAGAATGAATTTAGTAAGGTTAGTTTATATTATGTTTGCCTTGTAGCAAGATATAAATGAAATTAATTACAAAGCTAAGCATGTAGAAAGCGAAGGCTAGTTAGTTTTGTACCGGGGTTCGAGTCCCCGCCGGTCCACCATAATAGACATTAATGCTTTGATACAGTAAAAACGCTGTTTCAAGGCTTTTTTTATGCTTAAAATGGGTATTTTTTAATATTTTTTATTAATTTTTATCATTTTAAGGGTTTAAATTTAAAGTTTTCAAGATATTTAGTGTGTTTAAAAATCAACTGTAAAAACGAAAGGTCCAACTGTGAAACGATAGCTTAACTGTAAAACGAAACGTCGAACAAATAAACGAAAGGTTCCTACTGTAAAACGATAGGTTTTTATTTTGAGAAAATTGCGCTTAAAATAGCGACAAAGTAATAAAAAAATGGTATAATTTCTACAAGATTATAGAAAAATGTGGATGAGATTTTTATGAATAGTAATTAGGCTGGGAAACTGGTAAATATGTTCCAACTATTAAAGCAAGAAGGAAATTACAACCATATTTTAAAAAGTATAATATTGAGGTGGATGAATAATGGAGATTGCAAACCTAGTTATATCAATTCTTTCTTTAATAGCTACAATTGCTATATCTTTTGTTATTTATTTCTTAGAACAACATAATCAAAAAGTATCCAAAGAAAAAGAAGTTAAACAAGAAGCAAAAAGATTTATTATTGATAATGCAGATGAACTTGATTATTTACATTGGGCTACTATTGCTGTGGGATGTTATCCACAAAATAAACATATCAGAAAAATATACAATAATTTTGCAATTTTAGATGATGAAGTTAAACAAGAAGTTTTGAAACAAAGAGAACTTAATTGTGAATTAATTAATAATGATAAATGGATTTATGGAAAAATAGATTTGATTCAAAAAGTAATCCAGGAGTTAGATATCGGTGATGATTTTTTATATGATGGCGGCAAGTATTTTACTAGGGCTTATGATTATAAAAATGAATCTGTTGAATCACTAGAAAATATTAAATACGAACGTGATAAATATAATGATTATTTTCAGCTTGATAGAATGTTTCAAAAACATAGTGGAAAATTGACATACGAACAGTATTTAGAAGATTATTTATACTGTAAATTTGATAAACCAGATTTGATGCCAAAAGATATTGAAGTTCCACTTCCTAATGATTATTTGATATCAGTAGAGAATTTAAGAGAATGCGATGAAGATTATTTGTGCTATTGGATAATGATTATGGTCGAAAATGTTATTTCTTTTGCAATTAGATATTTGCAATATAAAGAAGATGAACATACAGAAACTGATGCACAAGTTGAAACATTTGAAGATAAATATTTTTCAGTTTTATATGAATTATATTATATGAAAAAAACGAATTAAGAATAGAGGTTTATAAATGAATATAAATAAATTAAACGTACAAGAGCAAGTTAAACTTATATTGGATATTGCAAATATATTGAGAGGGCCATTCAAAGAGGATGAATATCAAAAAATTATTATTCCAATGACAATTTGTCGTAGGTTTGAATGTATGCTAGAAGAAACAAGAGATGATGTTTGTGCTTCAATTGCAGCTGGAAAAGATAATGAGATTAGGTTGAAGAAAAAAAGCGGCTACCCAATTTATAATAAAACTAATCTAACTATGGAAAAAATTGTTGCCGATCCAGGTAAAGCTCACGAAAATTTTCTTTTATATTTAAATTCATTTAATCCTTTAGGAATAAGTATTTTTAATAATTTTGATTTTTTTAAATATGTTGATTTATTATCAGAACGTAAAAAATTGGTGCAAGTATTAAAAAGATTTGCGAATACTGATTTAAGTTTAAATAAAGTTTCAAGTATACAAATGGGCTATATTATGGAAGAAATAATTAGAGCTTATTCAGAAAATGCAAGTGCTGGTGATCACTTTACTCCTAGAGAAGTAATTAAATGTTTGACTAGGTTATTATTGGCAGAGGGCTGTGAAGATTTAAAGATTCCAGGAAAAATTATTACTTTAGCAGATTATGCCTGTGGAACAGGCGGAATGCTTTATGAAGGATTAGATGAAATTAAGGAATTGAATGAAACAGCTGAGGTGGAATTATTTGGACAAGATAATAATCCATGGTATTCATCTATTGCTCTCGCCGAAACAATCATAAGAGGACAAAACCCAGAAAATATTAAGTTGGTTGAAAGTTCACTTACTGAAGATGTACATTCAAATCAAAAGATGAAATTAATTTTAATGAATCCTCCATTTGGTGAACCATGGTCTAAAGATAAAATTGGTGAAGAACAATATAAAAAAATTATAGGTGAAAATACAAAAACAGGTGGAAAATATAGTGCTGGATTACCACAAAGTGGTGATATGCAAATGCTGTTTTGGGAATTGATTATTAATAAACTAGTTAATGATTCAAAAAATAATAATTATGGAAGAGCTGCTGTAATATGTAATGCATCTCCTCTCTTTAGTGGAGGAGCTAAAAGTGGTGAATCTAATATAAGAAAATGGTTATTTGAGCATGATTATGTTGAAGCAATTATACAATTTTGTCCAGAATTATTTTATAATACAGGAATTTCAATCTATGCTTTTATTTTCAATATGAAAAAAAGTGAAAAAAGAAAAGGAAAAATACAACTTATTAATGCATCTAGTTTTTCAAAACGTTTGACAAAAGGTTTAGGATTTAAACGTAATGAACTTACTGAAACACATATTAGTGAAATAGTTAGACTATATAAGGAATTTGATAAAAAAGAAAATTCTCAATTTGTAAAGGTATTAGATAAGAAAGACTTTTATTATAAAGAAGTTCCTTGCTATCAACCATTTCAAAGAACTTTTCAATTATCTTCTGAAGGAATAAAAAAACTTTATGGAATGCAAGCTTTTAAAAAATTATATAATGAAGATACATTTAATGAACTTGATGAATTGAGTTCAAAAACATCATTGCAAATTAAAAAAATGGAATCACTACTAGAAGGTAAAAAAATTAAACAAAGAATTATTAATGTTTTGTCTTCTAAAATAGATTCAAATATTTTTTATAATAGAAATGAATTTAAAGACTTTATTGTTTCACTATTACCTGAGTTGAAAGATAAAAAAACACTTTTAAAAAGTGTAGTATTGTCTTTTTCAGAAGATGATGATGCGGGAGATAAATATTTTGATAAAAAAGGTAATGTAGAAGCTGACAACGATTTAAAAGATTACGAAATTATTCCATATAAAATGGATATTGATGAATATTATGAAAAAGAAGTTAAACCATTTATTATTGATGCATGGTTAGAAAAAGATGAAGAAAAAATTAATATCGGCTGTGAAATTAATTTTAATAAATATTTTTATCAATATAAACAGCCTGAAGATAGTAATAGTATTCTTCATAGATTAAAAAAGTTAGATGCTGCTGAGGTTGATTTGGAGGATAAACTTTATGGTAGAAAATAGGAGAGTTTGTCTAGATTTTTATATTAATTCACGTACTGTAAAACCTTTTGAAGGAGAAAAAAACATATATCTCAACAGGTGATTCAGATGATATGGATAACGCTGGAATTGTTACATTTTATAATAGACCATCAAGAGCAAATGTGGAGCCTAAAATTGGAGATATAATTTTCGCAAAAATGGCAAATACAGATAAAACATTTCTTATAGATGAGAATTTAGTAAAAAATATTTATTCTACTGGTTTTTTTGACATATCATCTAAAAAAATTGATAATAAATTTTTATATTATCTTATTAAATCTGATGAATTTGATAGTTTTAAAAATGCATATAGTGAAGGAACTACTCAAATTTCAATAAGTGATAAAAGATTGAAAAAAATAAGAATATCATATGAAACTGATATAAATAAGCAAAAAAAAATCACTACATTTCTTGATAATAAATGCAAAGTGATTGATGACATAATATTAAATTTAAATTCATCAATTAGTGACCTTGAAAATTTAATGCAAAGTACAATTGCTGAATGTGTTGTTTCAGGTTTAAATAATGCTGAAAAGGTTAAATCAAAAAACGGCCTAGTAGATTATATTCCAAAACACTGGAATTTTTCAAAATTAGGTGCTTTAGGAATATTATCAAATGGCATTAGTAAAGGTAGTGAGTTTTTTGGATACGGAATGCCTTTTGTAAGTTATGTTGATGTTTATAATAATTATTCTTTACCTCAAATTACTAGCTTGATAGATTCTACAATAGAGGAAAGAAGCGTTTATTCTGTAAAAAAGGGAGACATTTTCTTTACAAGAACTAGTGAGACAATTGATGAGGTTGGATTTTCGTCTGTTTGCGAGGAAACAATAGATAATGCATGTTTTGCAGGTTTTTTGATCCGATTTAGGCCTAAAAAAAATTCGCCATTACATACAGGATATGCTAAATATTATTTTAGAAATACATATATAAGAAAATTTATTGATAAAAATCTAATGATTGTAACTCGTGCCTCTTTGCCTCAATCACTATTAAGAGATATAATCGTTTTATTACCTCCATATGATGAGCAATTGGAAATTGCATCATATTTAGATAACTATGTTGGCGATATTATGAAATTAATTGGTATTAAAAAACAAAAAATTTTGGAATTAAAAAAATATAAAAAGTCATTAATCTATGAATGTATTTCAGGTAAAATGGAGGTGGAATAATTGGCTTGTCAGATATGATGGATTTATTAGAAAGACATGGTTTTCAAAGAGTATTTAAAAATAAATTATTTGAAAATGGCGAAATCGTTGAAGGCTTTAATTCTGAATATGATATAAACTATGCTGTTGATTCTGAAAAATTGTTCTTATTTTTAGAAAACACTCAAAAAAAAGAATATGATAAAGTTTCTAATAAACCAGGATTTAAAGTTAAGTTTATAAAAAGGTTAAGACAGCAAATTCAGGATGATGGTTTACTTTCTGTTTTTAAAGGAACAGTAAAATTCGATGGTGCTCACTTTAAAATGTATATAAATAGACCTCATAATACATTAAATCCTATTGAATTGGTAAATTATAAAAATAATATTGTAAGTGTTACAGAGGAACTTATTTATAATAATGAAAGTAAAACTGGTAATGCTGGAAGAGGAGATTTAACAATTTTTGTTAATGGATTACCATTAATTTGGATTGAACTTAAATCAAATGCTGCTGGTCAAAATATCAATAATGCGATAAATCAATATTGTAAAGATAGAAAGCCATCTGAATTGATATTTAAATATAAACAAGGATGTCTTATATATTTTGCGATGGATACTGAAGAAGTAGCTTTTACAACTAAACTAAAAGGCGATGATACTCATTTTATGCCATATAATAAAGGTGTAAATATGCATAAAGGAAATCCGGATGTAGATAATGATTTTAAAACTTCATATATGTGGACTGAAGTTCTTAAAAAAGATAATATTCTTGAATGGGTTGAAAACTACCTTGTCAATGAAGTTAAAAATGAAACAGATATTCACGGTAACAAATATAAAAAAGATAGTGTAATATTTCCAAGATATCATCAATTTCATGAAGTAAATAAAATTTTATCGGATATAGAAAGCAAAGGAGTTTCTGGTCAAAATTATTTAATTATGGATAGTCCAGGTAGTGGAAAAACATATTCTATTGCATGGCTTGCGCATAGACTTTCATGTATTTTTGATTCAAATAATAACCCATTATATAGTTCTGTTTTTGTTATTACGGATAGATTAGTTGTCGATAAACAATTACAAGACGCTGTATTAAGAGTTCCTCACGTTGAAGGCACTGTTGCTGTAATGGATGAAAATTGTACAAGTGAAGAACTAGCTCAGTCAATTAATTCTGGAACTAGAGTCATTGTTTCATCAATTCAAAAATTTAGTTTTATTCTTGATAAAGTAAAACCTTTAGCAGGAAATAAATTTGCATTTATTATTGATGAATGTCATTCTAGCACTAAGGGCGCTTATATAAGTAATGCTGGAAAATCAGTTTCACAAGAAGCATTTGAAGAGGGTATAGATAATGCTGAAGAAAATATAAATGATATAATTGAAGCTGATATTCATAATAAGCAAAAACACAATAATATAACGCTTCTTGGTTTTAGTGCCACTCCAAGTAAAAAGACAGTTGAACTTTTTGGAACTAAGTATTACGATGAAGATTCTGGAGATGTTACTAGCAAACCTTTTACATGTTATTCAATGCAACAAGCTGTAGAAGAAGGTTTTATTCTTGACGTTTTAAAAAACTATACTACATATAAAACTTTTTTCAAAACTCATAAGAAAATAGCTGATAATCCAGAATATAAGAAAAAACAAATTCAAAAAGCAGTTCTAAAATATGCTAATTTACAACCTGAGAATATCGAAGGTAAAGTAGAAATAATTATAGAACATTTTCTTGAAAAAGTTGCACCTCAATTAAATTATACAGCAAAAGCAATGGTTGTTACCGATGGTAGAGAAGCTGCTGTTAGGTATAAATTAGCATTTGACAAGATTATAAAAGAAAAAAATATAGAAGGATTAAAAACTTTAGTCGCATTTACAGGAACTGTTCCTTTAAAAAATAATCCAAATGAATATACTGAAGCAAATATGAATGGATTTCCTGATACACAAACAAAAGATAATTTCAACACAACTGAATATCAAATATTATTAGTTGCAAATAAATATCAAACTGGATATGATCAGCCTTTACTTGTTGCAATGTATGTTGATAAACAACTTAAAGGAGCATCTGCAGTTCAAACGTTAGGTAGATTAAACAGAATGTATCCTGGTAAAAACAATGTGTTTGTTTTAGATTTTAGAAATGAATATGAAGATATAAAATCTGCTTTTGCACCATATTTTACAGATACAGAACTTATTGGTGAAACAGATCCTAATAAACTTTATGATCTCGAAAGGTTTATTGACACATTTAATTTAGTTTCTCCGACAGAAATTGATGAATTTATAGCTATTGCTATAAAAGACAAACGAAGTGATGCTGATGTTCGAAAATGGAATTATTTATTAGGATTGGCCAAAACTCGATTTGATGTAATTACTGAAGAAGAAAACAAGTATAAGTTAAGAAAAGATATTATAAAATTAGTGGAAGGATACTCATGGATTCTTCAGGTCACCGATTTTGAAGATTCTGATCTACATAAAAAAACAATTTTCTTTAAATTTTTTGCTAAATATTTAAGAACTGGTGATGGAGAAAGAATTGATGCATCTCAGCTCGTTGAATTTACTAAATTTAAGCAAAAGAAAACAAGAGATGGAACAGAAGGTTCTGATCCAATTGACCCTAAAACAAAGCAAAAAATAGGCCAGTTCACAAAGGCAAAAGCAAAAGATGAAGATGAAGTAATTCATATTGAAGAATTTATAAAACTTTTGAATGAAGTATATGGAGCTGGTTTAGATCCTAAAACATATGCACCAGTAATTCAACTTTTGATTAATTTATTATTGGCTAATCCAGAAGTAGTAATGAAAGCAAAGAATAATACAGAAAAAGATTTACAACTTTATATTAATAAAGCATTAGAAGATGTTCTTGTTGATGGACAAGATGTTAATCAGGACTTTAGTGATAAGATTTTAGAAAATGTAGATATGAAGAATAAACTTGCTGAATTATTAACTTCAATAGTTCATCAAGAAGCGAATAAGTAGAGAGGAGATTTTACTTTGAATAGTTAAAAAAGTGAATCTATAAAGTACCTGTCTGAAAAATACTTGGGCAGAGTAAATGATGATATTTCTGAAAAACTTGTTCTAATTAATGAAACGGGTGTCCTTTTACGTAACGAAATTGTCGATTTATCAGCATTTGATAATGATGATTTTGAATTCACATTTAGACTCAAAGTAAGAAGTGATATTCTTCAGTTTGATGAAAATTCTAAATTATATGCATTTGTAATAGAGTATTCATGTCTTTTAGTTAATGGAATTAACAACTTGAAATTAAATGACATCTATGAAGCAACTGAAAAGAGAAGATTTACTTTTACTGAATCAGTGACAGATTGTTTTATCCCATTAAATAAAAGAGTAAATTACGAGAAACTTGCCATTAGATTAAAAAAGTATTTAAGTTCAAAGTATTTTAATTATCTTTTAGATGTTGTTGAACTAGTTAATAGAGTATGACATAAAGTTTATACTTTAACAAATTTCAATGACTATTTAGGAAAAACTATTTTTAAGGAATGTGATTTAAAACTTATTCAAAGTGAGGAAAAGACTATTTAACATTTTAGATTGCATTCTTAATGTTTGTGTAGAATAAAAATGCAAAAATATATACAAAAAACATATGAATATTGCACTATAATTGTGAAAATATTATTTTATCTCTATCTTATAAATTATATATGCAAAATTTAGATTCTAACGGAATATGTCAAAATAATGTTGTAATAATTAAGAATCTGTTGATTTAATCGAAAAAATGTTATATAATGTAAGTATAACAAAGGAGGTTAATAAGATGGATGAAAGAATGACTTTTACAAACGCTTCTATGCCGGTCTTAAATATTTTAAATAATATTAATACTGTGCAATTTGGAGGACTTGATTTACAACCTGATTATCAAAGAGGATATATTTGGAAAACAGATTTTAAAGATAAACTTATTTATAGCATAATTAAAAGATATCCCACAGGAAATATAAGCGTTAGAAGTCTGAACACCCCAAATTCAAAAGGAGCAAAAGAAGAAGTGGTTGATGGACAGCAAAGATTAACTACAATTAAAAATTTTGTGTCTAATGAGTACACTATTAGAAGTGAATGGTCCAGAAAAATTATAGAACTTATAGTCTCTTATTTAGGTGATAATTTTGAAGATCTAAAATTAGATAAACTTAAGAAAAAGTTAAAAGGAAAAGGAAATATAAGGTTAAAATTTGATGATTTACCATCTATTATTCAAGGTAACATCAATGCTTACAATATTCCTGTTACATATATTGCAAATGCAACAGATGTTCAAATAAGAGAATACTTTAGATTTCTTCAAAATCAAGAAAGATTACGTGCGGGAGAAATCATTAAATCTATGCCTGCAACTAATTTAGAATGTTATCTTAATAATATTACTGATAAAGATAAATTTATGGATATTATTGGATTTTCAGATAATAGAGCTGAATTTGATAAGGTGTTCTATAGTGTGATAGGATTAGTTGATGGAAAAATCAGTTTTGGTGTTACTGATAAAAATATTCAACAGTATTGCGCAGATGCAGATATTCCAACAGATGGTTTATCATGTGTAAAATTAATGGTTGAACAAATTAATCATATTTGTAATGAGGATAGGGTGTTGATATCTTTATCAAGGAAAAGGTACCTAAAGTTTTTGTTAATTTTAACTGCATTAGGATATGTAAATTTTGAAAATGAAACAGAAAAAAAACTTAAGAATCTTAAAGATATTGATGATATGTTAGTTGTATATTTTAGTGCAAAACTAAATGCCGTTGAAGATCAATTTATAGGATATAATTCAAAGACAATTGAAGATTTAAGAAATATTGCTTTAATCACTAAGGGAGCACATCCATTATCAAGGGTGAAAAATAGAATGGCAATTCTTGCTTACTTTGTAAATAATGGTATTTCTAAAGAATCATATTGTTCAATTCAAGTAACAGATTAGTATGTAAAGAGTAGCATTTAATTGCTACTTTTTTTAGTGTGCCGGGCATGGCATTAATCTCACTAGTGAAAGTCTAGTCACGGGTATTTACCGCCAAGTGTAGCGAACCTTAAGCTGTTAGGAGTAATCCTATGGGTGAAGGAAGAGGTGTAGCAAAATCCTTGAGCCTACGAATAGAAACTTGATGAGGCTAAATGGTAAGTGGATGAGGTTGCCGAACAAATTGAAGTCCTAATGGTAAACGTAAAACCAAGACAGTAGATTAAGAGGTTGTGGGATGAAAGATTAATGAATTACCCCGGGAGGTCCTAATGTCACACCAGTCACGTGTCACGTAGGCGTATACACCTAAAATATGATTTAGAGGGTGCACTGTATTAACAAAACTTACCTTTCACATATTAATATTAGTAGAATAGGTCTGATACAATGTTATCAGACTTTGTTATTGCAAAAATAGCAGAATTTATGCTTAAAATGTGGTATAGTGTTTTAAAAATAGAATTTTATTAGTTTCATTGGATGTTAGTAGTGACAAAACTAGTGACATATTTAGTGACAAAACTAGTGACATTTTCTTTTGCTAATGATATAATATGTTTGAATTAATCAATAGGAGATGCACATATGAATCTAGGAAAAGAAAATGAGACATTAGAATTTAAAAAAACAACAGGTGAACTTAGGGATGCTATGGATGATATTTGTTCCATATTAAATAAGCATGGTAAAGGCGTCTTATATTTTGGTGTTAAACCAAATGGGGATGTTTGTGGGCAATTAGTAAGTGCTAGTTCGTTGGATGATGTTGCAACTCATATTAAGACTGCGATTAAACCAATGATATATCCTTCAATTAAAGAAGAAGTATTGGATGGTATTAGTGTTATTAAAGTTGATTTTGCTGGCACTGAAAGACCATATTCATCGTATGGAAGATATTATAAAAGAGTTCATGATAGAGCTGAAGATATGACTCCAGATGAATTAAAACATATGATGCTAAATACTGATTATTCATCTATATGGGAAAACAATTTAACTACATTTGGAATTGAAGATATTGATTCTAAAACATTAAAGAGTTTTTATACAAGAGCAGTTAATTGTGGAAGACTGGAACCACTTGAAACATATGATGAAAAAGAATTATTAACTATGCTTGGGTTAATGGTTGATGACAAATTGACAAATGCTGGTTATTTCTTATTTTCTTCAAAGGAACCAACTGTTTTAAAAATGGCAGTTTATGCTACAGATCAAAGAATTAGTTTTTTAGATATTAACAGGGTTCATGATAATATTTATAATTTGATTGATATTGCAACAGTATATATTAATCAGCATATGAACTGGAGAGTTGAATTTGATGGCAAGAGCACCGCTAGAATTGAAATACCAGAAGTACCAGTTGATGCTGTAAGAGAAATTGTTGTAAATGCATTTGCCCATGCTAATTATCGATCTATAACTGAACACGAAATTGACATTACTCCAACAATGATAGATATTTATAATCCTGGCGAGTTTCCAATTAATTATAAACCAGAAGATTTTGCTGAACGTAGAATTCAATCTATGCCTAGAAACAAAAAGATATTAGATGTTTTATATCGCTCTAAGAATGTCGAAGTTCAAGGTAGTGGAATTAGAAAAGTTTTAGAATTATGTGCTGTCAATAATATTAAATATGAATATTACAATAATGAATTTGGTTTTAGATTCAGTTTCCATAGAAATAATGCCACTGTAAATGTCACTAAAAATGTCACTAGTGATGTAACTATAGAAGCACAAAAAAGAGTTAATAAATTAGATTTTGAAGTTTTGCGTCTTTTAAAAGAAAATCCTGTTTATACAAGAGAAGAAATAGCTCAAAAAGTTGGGAAAACAGCTAGAACTGTGCAAAGGGCGTTAGATAGGCTTAAAGAAGACGGAAAGATAGTTAGAATTGGAAATAAAGTTTCTGGTTATTGGGAAGTAATATAATAAGATTGTGATTTTATGGTATATTAGAGAGTAAGAAAATGATTTTCAAAAAGCAATGGTGCTAAAAGGTGATAATAAAATATACGATTTAATATTAAGGACGCTAAATTTTAAACGATTACAAGTAGGTGTGCTAAATTGTATTAAAACTGTTTCTTACAAGCAAATAGAAAGCAATGCTTTGATACCGTAAAAACGCTGTTTCAAGGCTTTTTAATGCTTAAAAAGGGTATTTTTTGGATATTTTGACTAATTTTTATCATTTTAAGGCTTTAAATTTAAAGTTTTCAAGACATTTAGTGTATTTGAAAATCAACTATAAAAACGAAAGGTTTTTATTTTGAGAAAAATGAGTTTAAATTAGCGACAAAGTAATTAAAAAATGGTATAATTTCTACAAGATTATAAAAAATGTGGATGAAATTTTTATGAATATTAAATAGATGAGAAACTGGTAAATACATTCCAACTATTAAAGCTAGAAGAAAATTACAGTCATACTTTGAAAAGTATAATATTGAGGTGGAAGAATAAAAATGACTGATAAAGAATTAAAAAAATTAAAGGACGATTTATGGCATTCAGCAGATATTTTAAGAAGTGGTGCTCATATTGTAGCAAATAAATATGGACAACCTATTTTTGGATTAATCTTTTTAAGATATGCAGATATTCTATGCAAGCAGCATAAAGAAGAAATAGATAAAGAATATAATGACAAAAAAGGTACTAGAGCTGAACGACCATATAAAGAAATTTGTATTGAGAAGTGCGGATTCTTTTTGCCTGAATGTGCTTATTTTGATAATATCAATGATACTCCAGATAATGCAGAAAAAGCGACTCTAGTAAAAAAAGCAATGGAAGCAATAGAAGAGGAAAATGAAAAACTAAAAGGTGTTTTACCAAAAGAAGTGTACGGACAATTAGTTCCTGAAGAAGAACCTGAACTTTTATCTAGAGTCATAAGGATTTTTAAAGATATCCCAGAAAATATCGAAGTTGATTTGTTTGGTGAAATTTATGAATTCTTTTTAGGGGAATTTGCTATTAACGAAGGTAAAGATGGAGGAACATTCTATGTTCTTGGTGGTCTTGAAGAGATATATGATAAGTTAATGATCAAATCAAATACAAATTATTAAGATTATTTAACATCATTGAATAAATTATTGAATGAGTTCAATCCAATCGAAACAGATGACACAATCGGACCAAGTACTGATGATTTCTTTTAAAAAACTGTTATTTTGATTAAAAGAGTATTTTAAGATTTTAATTTAGAAATAGATTGTAATAAAAGTTTTTGGAGGTGTTAATGTAATGAGAAAACTGTATATTATAGGTAATGGTTTTGATATAGCGCATAATTTACCTACAAAGTATATACATTTCAAGGATTATTTAAAATCTCACAACATGAAATTATTTTCTATATTAAACGCGAACGAAATTTACGAGGAAGATGAGTTGTGGACTGATTTTGAATCAGCTTTAGGTCATCCTTCAATTGCATTTGTGAACAAAATAAATAATTTGTTTGGATTTGATAATGTGATTGGTAAAAATCTTATTGATAAAATTAAAGAAGAATTAGGCAAATGGATATGCTCTATAGCTTATGATGATGTGAAGCCTAAATATAAATTCAATGATACAGATAGATTTTTTTCATTTAATTATACTGATACTCTAGGCTTTGTATATGGCATTAGTTTTGACAAGATAAAATATATTCATAAATATGCAGGAGCACATTTTTTTGGCGAAAAGCTTATTTTTGGGCATAACAATAAAAAGTTTAATGGATATGAAATTTTGCAAGAGTCATATAAGGATGTTGAGGGTATTATTGAAGAAAACAAGAGCTGGTTTGATGAATTAAGCTTAATCGGAATTGATGTTGTTGAAGTGATTGGGTGTTCATATAATGATATAGATTATCCATATTTTATTAGGATAAAAAACTGCTGTCCTAAAGCTAAATGGATTTTAAATTGGTATAGTAATGATGATTTCCAAAAGCGAAAAAAATATATAGAAACTTTAAAATTGGAACTGATTGCATAATATTTTGATGGTGGTGAAGTAGAAGTGAGTGAGAATAATTTCAAGAATATTAGTGATTTTACATCTGTTTATAGTGAACAAATAAAGAAACTTGCTGAAATAACAAGGCCCATTTTTGATAATATTAATAAAACTATTCTACCTTTGCAAGAGGCCGCCAAATCCATTCGAGAATCTATGGTTTTATCCACTAAATCGATTCAACCTTTAATTGACATTAATAAAAAGATTGCTGCTTCTATGCAGCCTCTTATAGATTCATTAACAAAATCAAAAAATGATTCAAATAGTAAATTGTCATGGTACGAGTATTACAAAGCTCTTAGTAAATGCTACTGGGTTTTTCCATATGGTATAAGTACAGATGAATTAAAAACGCTAACTGAAAAAGAGATATCAGAAGCTCAATTTGACAAGTACATGGTAAAACATTTTAAAAAGAAAGTTTTATTAGATTTAAAAAAAGATACCTTATTAATACTGCCAAGAAAGAGTAAAAGAATTTTTACTCAAAGCATGGATGCATTGTTAAATAAATCATATGCACTTGCTAATTTAGGATTTATTTCTATAATTGATAACTTAAGTTCCTTTTATCTGATGGATAAAAAATGTAACGGAAGAAATGGCCTTTTTGAACCCATAGTCCAAGATATAGGAAAATTAGATTTAAATGATATAGAGACAAAGCATTTTATCCTTTTGATGATGAATGAAAACATTAACACATTATATAAAGATTATCCTTTTGACGAACCAATCAAAATAAATAATAATAAGGATATTAACAGACAAACCTCCATGCATGGTAAGTATTATTCAAATAAGAAGGCATCATCGTTAATGCTGGTCAACACTATATATTATTTAGCTTATTTGAATAGGAACTTCTCTAATTATAAAAACAAAATCAAAAGAAAAACTATTAAAGAAGAAGGTAAACAAAAAAGAATTTTCTTATTAAATTCTAATTGTAAATAATTGTTGTAGGTAGGAAGGAGGATTTAATATGGGTTTATTTCATAAAATTGGTTTTGGATTAAAACGTGTTTTTTTCCTCTAGTTCTATAGATACTATTTCAGAAGAAAAAAACTATGTTAATGATAGTGAAATTGAAGTAGAAGAAGAATTACAACGTATAATACCTAATTGCATTATTAAATCAAATGTAATGGTTTATACTTCAAAAGGAAACTGTGAAATAGATTTGTTAGTATCCTATGAAAACAAATTATTCGTTATTGAAGTTAAATATTGGCTTGGCAGGCTATATGAGCAGGATGGTTATTTTGTAAAAGAAAAAGACGATCGTTGGACTGGTGAAGTTCATGAGAAAGAATTAAAATCACCATTTGGCCAGGTTAAAAGACAAGTATATTTATTAAAAGAGCAAACTAAATCTAATCCATGGATTAATGCAATAGTTTTCTTTGCTGATGCTGAGTATGGTGAAGCTAAGGATGATAATGCATAGTTTACTGATATTGATGATTTAGCTGATTACATAAGGAATGACGGTCATACATCTAGACCTCAAGAGTTAAAAAAATGTTTAGATAATTTAGTTGTTGTAGATTTTATTTACTTTCCATCTATATGAGGTGAGAGAAGTTTGCATTGTATAATTAAACCTGAATAATTAGTATTTAATATTAATGTCAGGAAGATTACTAAAAAAGATATTGTGAGAATCGATATAGATCATCACTTTTCATATGACGATATTAGAATGAAGCTTATCGATGGTAGAATCGTAAGAACTACGCTTGAGAATCATAGTATCGATATAAAAGAAGATGATTATATCTCAACATATTCTTTTGCTAAGATTCAAACAATTTTAATTGGCAAGTAGGAAAGGATTTTATATGGCAAAGCAAGAAGCAAGAAAACATCACTATATACCGAGATTTATTTTAAAAAACTTTAATGATGAAAACGTTCAAGTTAATTATTGGAGTCTAGCAAATAATAAAATCGAAAAAAGAAACATTAAAAGTGTCTTCATGAATATAGATATGTATAGAGATGAAGAACTAAACAAAGAAGATCCAACTCAAATTGAATCAAAATTTTCCGTTTTTGAGGGTGAAATTGCTGAACTTATAGCTAATAAAATTTTAAATAAATCTGAAATCGTAATTAACAGAAGAGAATTAGAAAAATTAAGAATTTTTATTACATTATCAGCATTAAGGGCTGATTATAGAATGAAGCAATACAAAGATAATTCTTTTGTTGAATCAACGAGAAAGATACTTCTTGAATATCAACCAGATGGTAATTTTGAAGAATTGTGGAAAAGAGAACTTGATTATTTAGCTACTTGTAGAACTTATGATGACATTCAAAAATCTGATGTGATAGATCCAATAATTAAGCAGGACTTCATGAATGATTTGATGGGCTTTTATATGACGTTTGTTGATGCTCGAGGTGGTGAGTTTTTGATGTCTGATGTATATCCTACATTAGAAATATTACCAGTTGGTAATGGGATAAATCTTCATATGCATTGTCTATTACCTTTATCACCTACAAGAATGTTGTTATTAAACCATATTGTTTTTAAAAATGGTGACAATGGGATGCCAATGTTAAGTGCTATGCTGAAATATTCTCAAATACAAGGTGATGCTATTGTACCACCAAAGAATAAATATATAAGCATTGGCTCATTGAACCAAGATGATGAATATATCTATCGTGTTAAAAAGATTTATCAAAAGGATGTTGAATATATTAATGCTTTACTCTTGAATGAAACTAGAGTTGGAATCATTTTCAGAAATAAAGATAAAATTAGAGATTCTATCTCTGCTTTCAATAATAGGGAAGATACTAAGCAAAAGTTTGCTTTATTAGAAGAAGAACTAAACAAAAAATAACACTAATTCTTAATTCAAATAATGTTAGTTATTTGTGTCTCAAAATGACATTTAATTGAAAGTAATGGAAAATGTTTGCTAAAACCTGTCGTTTAGGTGAAAATTTTATTTTAACAAATTGAAGGTCAAATAACTATAGAGTGATTGACACTTAAATAGATAGAAAGGTAGGAGTGATTCTTACCTTTTTTTACAATATAGCCACTATCTAGGTCGTTAATTGAAAAGTATTATCTTAATCAAATTATGTTTACTAGATAAATCTAGTAAAATGGAAGCAATAATAAAGGAGTGGTGGTGATTTGGATAAGAAAGAATACTTAATGTATATAGTATAATGAAACTGAGCCATTTGAAAGAAAATCCTTAATAGAAAACTGAGCCACTTATGATAA
>ENA-OPSJ01001038-OPSJ01001038.1-human-gut-metagenome-genome-assembly--contig:-NODE-1038-length-22614-cov-6.616162_pt1 | contig 22614 bp, 22 predicted proteins | sample MGYA00241801_ERZ501893 | MGnify/ENA primary metagenome ERZ501893 (study PRJEB25962, sample SAMEA2042219) | human gut metagenome | biome: human gut; feature: human-associated habitat; material: faeces...
TGTGGATAAAATTCAACCCACAGCGCATGACTCCGGGAGTCTATTCATCTAATCCAGATTTAGCCGGACAAGCCGCATCTCTGTCACAGAGCTATGGCACCCGGTTATCCCATGTTTCAGCCGCAGGAACCACACAGCAGCAGCAAGAAGGTTTCACTGACGGGAGTACTTTACCCGATGATTTCAAATTGTGGCTAAGCCGTCATCCCGGACTTACCATAGAAGAGGCCCTTCACCGCTATCGTGAAGAACAAAAAGCAAAACGCCGCCGACAAGGGCCCAGACTACACTAAACCCAACGCCACCGAGAGAAGCAAGAGCCTCCCTCGGTGGCGTTTATTCACTTATCGCCTCTGCAAGCTTCTTTTTATCGCTATCAAAGAATCGGTTTGATATGGAATCTATCAGTTCGGTTATATATTCGTCCTTTGATATTTTGGCGTAATACATAAATGGTCGAAATTCGCTGTCATGGGATAGAAAACCTATTCGGTCAAGTTCCCTTACGACTGTCGAAATCGTATTGAAATGCAAATGCTCATCAATAAGTGGGATCAATCTGCTGACATTCATTGGTCCGTTTGCCCAAATTATAGCCATGACCTGCTCTTGTCTGTTCGATAGCCTTTTCATTCCTTGCTGAATCGTGAGTTGTCTGTATTCTTCTCAATTCTCGGTGCCCTGAATCTCTTACCGGAGTTGAACTTGTATGTTACACCTATTTTTGCAGTCACATACGTTTTTGAGTATGTCAGACGGTTATAACCAGACGATTCTGTTCTGATTTTGCTTTTCCTCTGCAACATATTCTCAACGCCCACTGATACGGTCCAATGCTGACCAAATTGTTTCTGTAACGTAGGGTTAAGATTGAGAATTGGGAATACCGTAATATTACCTATCTTCATTTTGGAATTATAGAAACAACTCATCGTAAGATTGAAGTTTCGAGGCAACGTGAATGTGGTGCTTGCCACAAGCTGAAGATAGCCGAATGTGTCAAACGACCCTGTATCCGTGAGTTTCTGTGAAGTTACCATGTAAGTCAGACTTGCATACAGGTTCCACCATTTCGTTATGTTGATAAACCCATCACCATGAACGAATATATTGCGGTCTTTGCCCTCATTTCCCCATGTGAGATACAATCGCTCGGGATATTCGGGATTAGATGTAAACATCTGCCTTATAGGATTATCTGTCATTGAATATCCTGCCGCGACAGTGAATCTGCCTGCGAGAACAAAATCGAGGCTGACTGCATCGGTAAAACTTGGAGTGAGATTCTGATTGCCGACCGTATAAGTGTAATCAGATACCTGTCTGACAACCGGATTCAACGAATGGAATGAAGGTCTCCGGATATTTCTGTAATAACCGATTGCAACCGTGTAGTCCCCTTTTTCGGTAAGGTTGAATGATACATTTGCATTAGGGAACAAATCAAATCTATCATCATTAGTCACACCTCCATCGGTTCCGGAATATTCTCCCCGGATTCCTGCCTTGAATTTCCATCTGCCGACTTTGCCGTTAGCCGTAGCATATACTGCGGCAATGTTTTCGTCGTATGAAGAGTCAAAGTCATAACGCGCATCAGACACCCATGATTCATCTTTGAAGAAATGATGGAATGAGCGGTTGGAAACATTGTTAAAGGTGTATTTGGCTCCAACATTGAGATTCCAGTTCGTATTGAAGACTTTGCGGAAAGAGAGGTCTGTTACGAAAATATTATAACGATTGCGGTTGTCAGTATTGTAAACAGAATCATTCGGATTATATGACCAGCCTATTACGTTGTCTTCTTTCGAAGAAGAATGTTGGTAATTATAATTGGAGACAAGTTTCAACACAGACCCTTTCTTATCTGTTGTATGTGACCAGTTGAATGCCACATTAAGATTATGGGAACGGTCTTGACTTTCATACGTCCCAAATGTTGTTTCATGGACTTTCGAGCCATATATCTCAGTTTCGGAATTTGATGTATGGTGAGTTCTGTCAGGGTTATAATCTAATTGCAAACCGATTTTATCTCTGTCCGTCGGTTCATAGAACACTCCAAACGAAACATTGCCCTGTATCGCTTTCTTTTTATGACGCGACACGCCGAACATCTTCTGTGATACAGAAGCGTTTGTCGATTCCTCGTATGAGGTATATCTGTCTGACGGACTCCCGTTGACATTGCCGTTGATGTTGATAGTCCATTTCCCGGTATGCAGACTGAGATTGACAAAAGGGTTAATCCATTGTTTATATTCTCCGGCTGTCAGATTCAATCCTGCTGCACCTGTGAGTCCATCGACACGATTGCGCTTCAAATTTATCTTTATGATACCGCCGGACGAATCTGCGCTATATTCAGCCCCTGCCTTAGGAATAATCTCTATTGTTGCGATTGAGGATGACTGTATAGATTTGAGGTATGTCATAAGTTGGTTGCCTGACATATTCACTTTCCGGTCGTCTATATAGACTGCCGTTCCACCTTGACCGTAAATAGAAAGACTTTCGTCAGTCGCCCATACTCCGGGGGCAGTCTTTAACAATTCCTGCGCGTCCTTATTGGCAGTTAAGGGATCTGCCGCCACATTAAGTACAATCCGGTCAGCTTCCCGTCTTATAAGCGGAGCTTTGACAACGACCTCCTGCAATGTGGTCGATGTCTGTTGCAGGACAATTCTACCCATATTTTGTTGGATGGAGTTCAAGATAACATCATCATACCCTACAAATGATACTCGGAGTCTATTACAGTCAGAACCGACCATTATGTTGAAAAGGCCGGATGCGTCGGTGATGCCTCCGCCAACGACAGAGTCATTTGCAAATGCCGTAACATTTGCAAATTCAATCGGAATTGAGTCGGTATCCATAACAATGCCTTCAATCTCTCTTGCCGATGACAGAGGGATTGAGCATAGAAGGATAGTGAGGATTATTAATGCGCGTTTCATTACTTTCTGAATTTTTGTTCCTGTCCGATTTTATAGTTGGAAAAAGCGTTAGTTCTTCGAACTTCTACGCTGTGGGACCAATATTCCACATTGTCCATATACTTTCCCAAATCATGTAGTTCAAAAAATGCACGGCGCAAGTTATCGTTAATACCCATCTTTGAGGTGAGTTTGTTTTTTGATTGAAAAATTGTGATCTGGGCTATCGGTATATCGCCATAATTATAGTGGTCCACTATCAGGAGCTGTTTCTTGCCTCTATCATAATAGGTATAGGTATACATTTCAGTCGGTTCCCTTGTCCAGTCTTCAATATCATCCTTGTTTACCCACATCGTGTACGGTTTTGTATCAGACATTGGCGAAGATATTGAAGATGGCCTCAGTGGTGGCATGATGCCATTGGGCCTGACGAACATAGTACACATGTGCGGGGCGTAGAAAAGAATTTCCGCGCTGTCCAGATGTGCTGTGTGCAGTATATCAGACATGAACCTATCCATTCCGGGATACTTCGCTACGGAGTCCGCCGATGATATAATCGGCAATGGATCTGGAATAAGCACATTGCCGAAAGTCATGCGATAGGTGGTGTCCTTATCGATTATTTGACCGTAATAATCGCTTACGCTCCATTCGCGGTTTGCGAAAACGAGACCTTTAGGTGATGAACAGCTCATAAAAAGCATAATCATCAATGCCATGATCAAGGCGTGCCTGATAGATAATATCTGTTTCATGTCTTCTGAGTTTTTTCTGATGCAAAGTTAGATTGCAAACTAACCCAATAGTCTTAGTTGAGCCTCCTTTAGTCTTAGTTAGTCTTAGTTTTGGCGTTATTTTCGTCATTTTTCACTAATTTTGTAATATGAAACGGTTTAGAATCATAACAGCCATTTGCTTGACAGCCATAACCATTATGGTTGCCGGCAATATCTGGTATCTGTATAGTCTCTATAATTCAATAAAGGAACAGACTTTGCAGACTGTGAGCGAATGTGTCCGTAAGGCAGATTTACTTGAAATCATTTCAAGGCTAAACGACATGTCTCAAGGCGAGGACAATTCTTTCATAAAACTTACACTTATGGTTCAGGGAGAAAAGACCTCTTCGGGTAATTATGAATATCCGAATCTACTTGATAATCTCAGTCAGACAATGAGTGAGTATTTCCATATCATTGAGCAATCTGATAATAATATGTCGGGTAGAAATGGTGTTGTGCTCAATAATATATTCAAGAAGGAACTGAATAATTCTGGATTATATCCGGAGCAGGCTGTTATCTATCCTACGGGAAACAATTTGGCAGGGTGCGATGGGTTATGGTCTATGGATTTTTCAATTTCCGATAATCAACCGCCTATCTATAATGTATGTTTTAGTCCCTTGAATGGTCACATTCTGCGTCAAATGTCCGGTATTATAATCACGTCGGCGGCAATACTCATATTGATGGGCTTTCTTATATGGTATCTTCTGAATTGGGTCGGAAAACTGCGAACTATTGAGCAGATGAAAGATGACTTTACTCACAATATGACGCATGAACTTAAAACGCCAGTTGCGGTAGCTTATTCCGCTGCGGACTCAATGTTGCGGTATTATGACCAAAGTGACGAAGCACGAAACAAACAATTCCTCAAAATCATAATGCAGCGGTTGAGCTATCTGTCAGGAATGATCGAGAATATCCTTTCCATGAGTATGGAGCGGTTCAAGACAATGCAACTCAATATAGAGAGTGTAGCGGTAAAACCGATTGTCGAAGAGATAGCCGGAATGATGGAACTGAAAGCCGACAAACCGGTCGAAATAAGTGTAGACATTCCTGACAAACTTTCAATTCAGGCTGATTCATTGCATCTTGGCAATATATTTTCAAACCTCATTGATAATGCGATTAAATATTCGGGTGATTCAGTAAACATTGCAATCAAGGCTAATGCCGACTCAATTACAATAGAAGACAACGGCATCGGTATAGGCAAGGAGAATCTCCCTTTCATATTTGACAAATTTTATCGCGTGACTTCCGGTGACCGTTATGAAGTCGGAGGGTATGGTCTCGGACTTTTCTATGTGAAACAGATTATCACGTTGATGGGCTGGGATATTGAGGCAACGAGTAAACCGGGTCAAGGCACAAAGTTTACAATAAAATTTGACGACAATGAAAAAAGATAAAATATTGTTGGTTGAGGATGATTCAACTCTCTCATTCATCGTTCAGGACGCGCTGACTCGTGAAGGCTTTGATGTCGTATGTGCGCCAAATGGTGAGTTCGGGCTTAAAAAGTTTAAGGAGTCCAATCCGGATATAATCGTAGCAGATGTGATGATGCCTAAGATGGACGGATTCGAGATGGTAAGGCTTATACGCCTTACGGCTCCCGCAGTGCCTGTGCTATTCCTGACAGCAAGAACTGCGCTTGATGATGTGGTAAAAGGGTTTGAACTCGGAGCAAACGACTACATTCGCAAGCCATTTCAGATTCTCGAACTTGTAGTGCGTATCAAGGCATTGTTGAATCGCAATCAACAAGGAATAACCGAAGACACCAACCTAACAATCTGTGATTGTTCGATTGACTTTGCATCTCAACGGCTTACAGTTGGGACTGAAATAATAGAGCTGACACATACCGAAGCTGTCATCATTGATGAATTGTTCCGTCACCCCAACGAAGTAGTCGAAGCCAAAACTCTGATGTATCGCATCTGGCAGAATGACGATTACAACAATCTGAACCGCCTTCACGGATTCATCTATAAACTCCGCAAATACCTCTCGAAATCTACAGGATTGGAGTTGCTAAATGTCAGGGGCATAGGATACAAGTTGGCAAAAAAATAGCATAACTTTCAGTATCCAAAATGTGGATAATGCAGAAAATGCAGTAATACCTTATGACAATAATCCCTCAATTAAGTTGGCTCTGTATGACAATAATCCCCAAATCTACCATTCTTCCTTTCAGCGACATCGAGTTGTGTAACTCGAGGAAAATCACTAACTTTGCAGTTAGTAAAGATGGACGCTTTGAGAGAGCCGAAACTGTTAAAATTGGAGGTGTGAACCCCACAAATTACCGGTTTGTATTCTAAAAGCGCAACTACCTCACTATCAAATCTATGCTATAATTGCATCGGCAAGTAACTATTTGGCTATAAAGTAGTTGAAATACTAATAATGACAAGTAACGCCCAAAACCAGGGCGTTATTTTTTTCGCCGTATTGGGCATTTCAGGGGCTTTTTAGCCGTTTGTCTATCTTTTTTCGCTTTCTCATTTGTACGTCGGCTCATTTTTCCGAGGTGAGGACGATTATGGTTCCAACTGGGACTGCATGGGACATGCCGGGACAGAATTAACGGAATTAACTAACAAAGTTATGAGCAGTACAATTGAAATCAAAAAGATTTGCGAGCAATGCGGCAAAGAGTTCATCGCCCGCAAAAGTTCTACTCGCTACTGTAGTAAGCGATGCGCAGAACACGCCTACAAGGATAAGCGACGAGAGGAACATGTTCGTCTTCAAAATGAGTTGTCGGGAATAAAACGTGAAGAGATTAAAAATCCTATTCTCGATTTTATGACTCCGCGTCAGTGTGCGACATTTCTCGGCATTGGGAAATCAACAGTCTATCGTGCTTTGGCTTCCAACTCCATGTATCTTTACGACATCATTGGCACCAAACTCATCTTCGAGGGTAGATATGACGAGGCTGTGGACTGGCTTAAAAGAGTTACTCCTCGGTTCGAGCAGACACGCCATGTGTCGAAATATTTCGACAGGGACCCATTCGGCTACAAAGGCCGAAGCAAGAATGCCCCGCTGTATAAGTTGCATTTTGCTGAAAAGATGACTGATCTCGAAAAACAAATTAAGAAAGAAAAAGATCCTAATCAAAAAGCCGACCTCATGCTCACTTACGCTAATGGTATGCAAAACCCTGTCGGAGCCAGAGCGTGGCCACTTACAACTACTGGGGTGAAGCATACTATCGGGCACTCTATAGTCAACACCGCCAGTCTGGTATCCTTGCCGTTATTGCTCGGGCAGAAGAGATACGCGATAAAGTTCTCGCTCTTTATACCGACGATGAAAGAGCGGCGAAAGCATACGCATTACTTGGCAAGCACAGAACCGCTGCTACCCGTTATCCAAACACCAAAACCGCAGCCTGTCTCCGCCGCGTTTGTAATAATCTTTACGACTACACTTATCATCCCGTAATCCTGCCGCCCGCCATGAGGCCATCTAAATTATGAGTTTTTCAACTTGAGATAGACTCATGAAAAGAAAGAGTTGATTCGCAGCAGCCTTATTAAAATGGTTGATACATAATGAGGGATGTATCCTTTTGATGGAGATACGAAGACGGGTCCGGTGCAACCGACATGTACAATAGGCTAATCTGGCATCCAGTATATACCACCCGTGGTTCGGTGGGTTGCAACCCAGTTTCTCAGTTCATCAAGCGTGGCAACGCCATCTTCTATTACGGCCTGATAATACTCAACGCCGTGTATCTCTTCATCGTCCGGCGTTTCAAATTTCAATCTTAGAATGGTTTGCCGTTGTTTTTCTGTCAGTCGGGCATTAATACGCTGCGCCATAAGTTCAAAGAACCCGTCATATTGCGTTCCGGATTCTATGTGTATCATATCGAGTTGCCATTTATCGCCTTTTGCATCTTCATAGATTGCGTGCCACGCTATGCAATGTTCGTCGGTATGAAGTCCGTTTATGCACCGTATTTCCTTAATGTGCTGATTCTTGGCCAAGTCTGCAATTATGGCAAAACTGGATTCTTCGGTTATTCCTGAGGAATATACGTGAATATCAATATCAAGGTGTTTGACAAGCAGCTTCATAGCCAACGAGCCTATCACGTTGGCCCTGCAGCCGTGATTCTCCCAAAATGTCAGGAGATCAAGTCGTTTTATAACCTCATGTGCCCTTTGTTGATTTTGCAGGGCCAGCAATTCATAGTTTTGCATCTGCGGATGGATAAATCTGCAAAGATATAATATTTCCGTATTATAGCTCAGTACATTCAAATAGTTTTTTTGGGAAACCGAAACGTACATTGCGCGGTTATATAGAAAAGTTTAAACAATGAGAGATCCGGACCATGAAACGGTAAGCTTCATGGATATTCTTGGTAATGACAATACTCACAGCCGGATGGCAGAAATATATGGACGGCAGAATTCCTCCGCGTCTTCAGGCTACGGCCGTAAAGATTGATTTGCCGGACAATAGAACTAAACAAATATGAATGAAATTTCGCCCTTGGTCCCTTTGATTCTCGGTGCAATTGCGTTTGCATTGTTCCTATGCCTCTTTGTCGGAGCGTGGATAGTGGCAATGCGTAACCGGCGCATCATCCGCAGAAACTCCCGACATCAGGATACAGACAATTGTCAATCAAATTAATGCAAGCGGAAGTATTATTTGTACTGTCTATCGCATTATGATGTGATGCAAAATAAACTTTTAAGGGTATATTTTTTGAGTTATAGACCTGAAAAGTTATCTTTGCAGAAGTACTAATTTTATCTGTTGATTGTCTATGGAATGCTCTTATCCTCAGGTGCCTAAACCGCGATACACTATGTCGTGGCTGGGATTGCACACTCTTTTTGCTTTGCTGGCTGCATGTGTTATGGCCTTAATTGCAGCCGCTATTGATTCTTTGTCAGGTGCGCGTTTGTCAAGTGGCCTGCTGCTCCAGTCAAATGCAGCTTTGGTCAGTGATGCCACGAGTTACTGCTTTGTTGTTACCTTGCTCACTCTCATGTCGCTCATGCTTGTGGAAATAAAGTTCCGCAAGCCGGTAAATTATATTCAGTATGGGCTCGTTACCTGCGCGTTAGGGCTTTTCTTCCTGTTATTGTTGTCACTGTCCGAGCCTTTTAAATTCATTTGGGCTTATGTTATTGTATGTGTCATGACAATATCCCTTCTCGGATGGTTTGTGCATGGTATGATGCGTGCCCGAAAGGCTGTAAACATGATTGTGTTGATTCTTTTTGTGGAGTATGCTGCTGTACTTTTGCTGCTGTATATGGGCAATTTGGCATTGCTTGTAGGCAGCCTCATTCTGTTCGTGGTATTGGCTTTTGCCATGTACTTCACACTTAAGCTAAAGATGGTTGATAACGAACTTACATTGAAATAAAGAGCCATGCCTATTGCTACACCGCCTCCGGTGCCGGAGCGTTTTATTAAGAGCAATCACTCTAATATGAGTTATGGCACAAGGTTGGCATTGATATCGCTGATTGGCGTTCTGCTTATGATCGCCTCCTTCATAGTATGGGGTTTTACCTCGTCTCGTGAGGCCACAAGCACAACTACTGCACGTGAAATAGCTGAAGCATGGGGTGAAACTGTGAAAATAGATGGCGTGGAATTGGAGCGCGACTCCCTGTCATCAGCCATTGTTCCTGAATCATATCGTTGTTCTGCTGTAGTTGAGTCACAGATTCTTCATCGCAGCATCTATGAGGCACAGGTGTATAATGCTCAAATATCTTTAAGCGGCAAGATGCAGGCGATTGCCGATTCGTGTGGTGCCAGTCGTTTTGTGTTCGGTGTGTCGCCCGCCTCTGTGGTGTCAATAGACCCTTTGGTACTCGGTGGACGCGAATATGCATGGACTCAGACCGAAAATGGGTTTGTTGCCGAAGTAAATGAGGGGGGAGACGAACCGTTCCAGATTAATCTTAAAGTCAAAGGTTCACAAGGTATCATTGTGAAGCAGTGCGGACTGAAAAACGAAATCAACATCAGTGGCAATTGTGCCAATCCTTCGTTTGGCACAGTTGATGAGTCTCTCTATGAAAAGCCGGATTATTATGGTGCAGACCCGTGTCCTCTTCCTGAGAAACGTAGTGTGACAAAAGAGCAGTTCTCGGCATCTTGGTGTGATGACAACGCCATGTCGATAGCCACCTATGCCAGTGTGACTTTTCTTTTGGGTGTTGACAGATACCAGAAAGTGGAGCGCAGTCTGAAATATGCATTCCTGATAATATTGTTCACGTTCCTGAGCGTGTTTTTTGCCGAGCGTCTCACCAAATATCCCATTCCTGTGCTCAATTATTTGCTCATAGGGCTTGCTCTTATTTTGTTTTATGTGCTGTTGTTGTCGCTGTGTGAGCATATGACATTTGGCGTGGCATATGCGATTGCCTCAGCCATGACCGCGTGCCTAATATCGTTGTATATGTGGGGGATGCTTCATTCCAAGAAAGTGGCCGGCACCATTCTGGCTATTCTTGCAGTGATGTATGCTTCATGCTATGTGCTGCTGTGTCTTAGCACTTATGCACTAATCATGGGTGCACTGATGATGTTTTGTGCGCTTGCGGTGAGCATGTACGCATCGCTTAAAATTAAGTTCTGATTTGCTCAGGTATTAAAAAAATAACAATGGAGCGCCTGAAGAACGCTCCATTGTTGTAGGATATTATTTGTCAATTATTTGATTCGAGCTTTGATAGCTGCTGTTTCAGCCTCGTAACCGGGCTTTTCAAGCAGTGCAAACATGTTGCGTTTGTAAGCTTCCACGCCGGGCTGGTTGAAGGGGTTCACTCCAAGAATATAACCGCTTATGCCGCATGCTTTTTCAAAGAAGTAGATAAGCTGGCCAAGGTACAGCTCGTTAAGATCCGGCACGGATACAATGAGGTTGGGCACATTGCCGTCCACGTGGGCAATGCGGGTGCCGAGTTCAGCCATCTTATTCACCTGATCCACGCGCTTTCCGGCTATATAGTTGAGGCCGTCAAGGTTGTCGGGATCTGATGGGATAATCACTTCATTTTTTGTGGCTCCCACGCTTATGACAGTTTCAAAGATAGTGCGTTCGCCATCCTGAATCCATTGGCCCATGGAGTGCAGGTCAGTGGAGTTGTCCACAGCTGCCGGATAGATCCCTCTGCCGTCTTTACCTTCGCTTTCGCCGTAAAGCTGTTTCCACCATTCGCCGAAGAAATGAAGTTTAGGATTGTAGTTGACCATGATTTCTATCTTTTTGCCTGCACGGTACAAAGCATTGCGAGTTACTGCGTAAACCAATGACGGGTTGGTGTTGTCAGTGGCTTGGGTTGCGGCTTCCATCTGTGCGGCTCCGCGCAGCAACGCGCGAATGTCGTATCCGGCCACAGCGATGGGTAGCAGACCTACAGGGGTGAGAACCGAGAAGCGGCCACCCACATTGTCTTCAATCACGAAAGTCTTGTAACCTTCAGTGGTGGCAAGCTGGCGCAGCGCACCGCGTTTAGCGTCTGTGATAGCCACGATGAGCTTTGATGCCTTTTCTTTGCCTACCTTGTTTTCAAGCATCTCTTTGAGCAGACGGAAAGCGATGGCAGGTTCGGTGGTTGTTCCAGATTTGGATATTACTATGATACCGAATTTCTTATCTTTAAGATAATCCATTAGCTCATACAGGTAGTCTTCACCTATGTTCTGGCCGGCAAACAACATTTTGGGAGCCTTGTTGTCACATCTGTATGCCGAGAAAGAGTCGCTGAGAGCTTCAATAACAGCTTTGGATCCGAGGTATGAGCCGCCAATACCAATGCTTACAACAACTTCACATTCTTTTTGCAGGTCGGCAGCCACGGATTCAATGTCAGCTACAAGGCTTTCCGGTGTGCGTGTGGGCAGATCCACCCAACCAAGAAAATCATTTCCTGCGCCGGTGCCTTGCTCCACTTTGTTGAGACCGTCCACACCCTGCGGCATAAGGTCCTGTATCTGTTGCTCGGATACTGTGCCTAAAGCGTTTTTGATGTCAATGCTGATTTTAGTCATGAGATATTTGGTTTTATGAGAGATTATCAAATGAAAGTTTCTGCCATAGTCTTGATGGCTACTGACGGCTTTACTCCGCGATACAATATATCGTACACGCCGTCAAGAATAGGCATCGTGACCCCAAAATGGCGATTGATTTCATATATGCATTTAGTGCCGTAATAGCCCTCCGCTGTCTGTTCCATCTCCATTCGGGCGGCGTTGACCGAATAGCCTCTGCCTATCATGGAGCCGAAGTTGTGGTTGCGGCTGAATTTGGAATAGGATGTCACAAGCAGGTCGCCCAGATATACCGAATCGCATATCTGTCGCGGACGGGGATATACCGTGTCCACAAACCTCTCCATTTCGCGTATGGCGTTTGACACGAGCATGGCCTGAAAATTGTCTCCGTTTTTCAGTCCGTGCACTATGCCGGACGCTATGGAGTAAACATTTTTAAGTACTGCCGCATACTCTATTCCGTCCACATCGCTTGATGTTATGGTGTGCATGGCTTTGCCACTCAGACAGTTTGCAAACTGCTCGGCATGGAATATGTCATTGCATCCCACCGTGAGATAACTTTGGCGTCCCAATGCCACCTCTTCAGCATGACATGGTCCGCTTATAACCAGCATCCGTTCGGGCGGCACGCCATACTTACGCTCCATATAAGTGGATATGATGAGGTTGTCATCGGGAACTATGCCTTTCACTGCCGACACCACAAATTTGCCTTCAAGAGATGTGGTGAGTTTTTCCATGTGGCTCTTGAAGTAGGGTGACGGCATTACAAGAAGCAATGTGTCGGCCTGCTCCACCACATAGTTGATGTCGCTGGAAAAATCTATGCGTTCAATATCAAACTGCACATCACTAAGATATGCGGGGTTATGACGCAATCGTTTGAAATCAGCGATGCGGTCATCGCGGCGCATATACCACAATATGGTTTCGCAATTATCAAGCAGAAGTTTGGCCAAAGCTGTAGCCCAGCTTCCGCCTCCCATTACTGCCACTTTGCCAGGGAAATTCATTGTTATTATAACGTGAGTTGTTACTCCAAAGTTCAGGCCTGTGACTCTTTTTCCTCATCCTGTTTCGGTGTGGCTGACTCAATCCATGCTTTCACATCGTCGGCAGTGGGGTTTTTGAGTTCAAGCTTGTATTTCTTGTTGATTCCGCACATATCCTGTTGGAGTTTGCCGGCTGATGACACGCTGCCGAGAGCCTCCACAGTGAGTACGCCAAGCTTATGAAGCACGGGTACCCATTCCTCCGGTACTCCCACTGTGGCGAAAGCTTGTGCATTGTCGCGCTTTGCTGTTTTTTCAGGACGCATCTGCGGGAAGAACAGTACTTCCTGTATGGTGGTCTGACCGGTCATCAGCATTACAAGACGGTCCATACCTATACCCATACCAGATGTGGGCGGCATGCCGTATTCAAGAGCGCGAATAAAGTCATGGTCAATTATCATTGCCTCGTCATCACCTTTTTCGCTCAGACGCATCTGCTCCACAAAGCGTTCGTACTGGTCAATAGGATCGTTGAGCTCCGAGTATGCATTGGCAAGTTCCTTACCGTTTACCATCAGCTCAAAACGCTCGGTGAGTTCCGGATTGTTGCGATGACGCTTGGTGAGCGGCGACATTTCAATCGGGTAATCTATGATAAACGTGGGCTGAATGTAGTTGCCTTCGCATTTCTCTCCGAATATCTCGTCAATGAGCTTACCTTTACCCATTGATCCATCCACTTCAATATCAAGTTGCTTGCATACAGCGCGCAAATCATCTTCGCCCATGCCGGTTATGTCGATTCCGGTAAACTCTTTGATGGCATCAATCATGGTGACGCGGCGATAAGGAGCCTTAAAGTTTATGATGTTTTCGCCAATCTGCACCTCGGTGGTGCCGTTCACATCCATGCATATCTTTTCAAGCATCTTTTCTGTGAAGTTCATCATCCAGTTGTAGTCCTTGTAGGCCACATAAATTTCCATGCAGGTGAATTCCGGATTATGGGTGCGGTCCATACCTTCGTTGCGGAAGTTTTTGGAAAACTCATAGACGCCTTCAAATCCACCTACTATCAGACGCTTCAGATAAAGTTCATCAGCAATACGCAGATACAACGGAATGTCAAGTGCGTTATGGTGTGTGATGAACGGACGCGCGGAGGCTCCACCGGGTATGGACTGAAGAATGGGAGTTTCCACTTCCATGTAGCCGTGGTGATTGAAGAAAGAGCGCATGCTGTTGTAAACCTTGGTACGCTTTATGAAAATTTCTTTTACGCCATCGTTTACCACCAGATCCACATAGCGGCGGCGATAGCGCAGTTCAGGGTCGTCAAACGAATCGTAAACCACACCGTCTTTCATCTTCACTATGGGAAGAGGACGGAGTGATTTGCCCAGCACCGTTATTGAGCGGGCATGTATGGTGATTTCGCCGGTTTGGGTGCGGAACACAAAACCTTCCACCCCAATAAAATCGCCTATGTCAAGAAGCTTTTTTATGACAGAATTGTAGAAATCTTTGTTTTCGCCCGGACAGATGTCATCACGGCTCACGTAAATCTGTATGCGGCCACGGGAATCCTGCAATTCAATGAATGTGGCTTTACCCATCACGCGGCGGCTCATAATGCGCCCGGCCACGCTCACATTCTGTTCGAGAGCACCGTCAGTGAAATCACGTTTTATATCGTCGGAGTAAGCGGTTACAGGAAATTCAGCTGCCGGATAAGGTTCAATACCCAAGCGGCGCATTTCGTCAAGACTACCTCTGCGCACAATCTCTTGTTCGCTAAGTTCCAATATATTAGTTGCCATAGCTATGAAAAAGGGTTTTATTTTCTGCAAAAATAATCAAATTTATTAAAATTCACGGCATTATGAGCCTAAAAACAGGCTATCAACGGGCATACAGAGTCTGCAATCGGGAATAGTGGGTCTGTGGACTGAATGACTCAATGGCCTGCAACTGTATGGCTGCGTGGTCAGGAGCAGATTGCCATTGTTTTTTGATTGCATCGGCCAAAGCCTCGGAGCTGCCGGATGTGAATATTGTGCCATTGCAGCCTTTTATCAGTTCAGGAATACCCCCAATGGCTGCACCGACAACCGGTGTCCCGGCACAAAGTGACTCAATTACACTCAGTGGATTGTTTTCATACCATTCTGACGGTATTACCGAGAACCGTGCCTTGCTGAGTAATTCACGCACCTCATCACCGTTAAGACGCCCAAGAAATTCAATATTGGGGCAGGCGGAGTATTTGGCTCTCAGCTCTTCGCTGAGCGGACCGTTGCCGGCTATTTTGAGTTTGTAGGGTAGTGCGGCTGCTGTGGATAATAATGTGCGTACACCTTTTTCTTCCGACAATCTGCCTACATAACAATAGTATTCATCGCGTTCCTGTGATGCATCACATTTGCGGTAAGCATCAATCATTTCAGGTGCTACGAAATTGCATAGCGTAACGAGTTTGTCGGAATTGAATCCTCCCTGCTGCATCTTGGCGTTCATGAACTCACTCGGACATATGAAGCAGTCCACATTGTCTTCAAGAACTTTGCGCCTCCATTTCACTGCTTCCAGCCATGCCACTGCGCTGGCCGCAAGAGATCCTTTCATACACTTTGTGGTTAGTACGGGCAGCTTGGATGAGAAGCATTTTTCGCACACTTTCCCATTGGTGTTAAGACAGGAATATGAGGGACAAATGAGCTTGTAATCATGAAGTGTCCACACTACCTTGGCACCGGTCTTGTGTGCCATTAAAGCAAGCACGGGTGACAGATAGGAATGTATGTTGTTGAGATGTACCACATCGGGTTGGAAATCCTTGAGCAGTGAAGCAAATTTGTGCTTTATGTCACCAAGTCCCAGCATGCGTTTGAGTGCATTGATTTTGGCACCTGCACCTCCTGAAAAATCCACTTCCTCAGGCCAATAGCTATCCCATCGGCTTGGCAAGTTCTCGGGATATTGCATGGCAAATATTGCCGTTTCGTGACCTTGGCGTTTGAGCAGCTCCTCAAGATTGAGAGTGCACACGCAGTCGCCGCCACGACGGTAATAGAATTTGTTTACAATCAGAACTTTTTGTTTCATGAGTGCAAATATATGAAATATTCCCTAACTTTTTGGGCGTTTGGGAAATTATAGTTATGTTTGCAATAACATAACCAAGCTCCGTGACTAAGGAGATAAAACTATAAAACTATGCCCATACCTAAGAAAGCGCCTAAAAAGCCTAAAGCCGAGAAACTTTTGCCACTGGTGAAAAACGATCCTTATCTTATGCCGTTTGCCGCCGCTATAGCGGGGCGTCATGAAGATGCCGTGCGCAAGGAAAAAGAGCTCACATCCGAGTGCGGCTCATTGAAAGATCTTGCCAACGGTCATGAATTTTTCGGCATGCACCGCAATGCCGACGGTAGCTGGACTTTCCGTGAGTGGGCTCCAAATGCTACACGAATAGTGCTGATTGGCGATTTCTCCGACTGGAAAGCTTTGGCCCGTTATGACCTTGAACGCAAAGATAACGGGGTGTGGGAAATCAATCTGCCTGCTGACGCTATTCATCATGGCGATTATTATAAAATGCTGGTGAGCTGGCAGGGCGGTGAGGGAGAGCGAATCCCCGCTTACGCTACCCGTGTGGTGCAGGATCCGACGACACATCTGTTTTCGGCACAAGTTTGGGAGCCGGAGCATGAATACGAATGGAAAGTTGCCGAGTTCAAGCCTGACACCAAGCCGCTGCTCATTTATGAGTGCCATATAGGCATGGCGCAGGAGCGAGAGGATGTCGGCACGTATGCTGAATTTCGTGATCTGATTCTTCCCCGCATAGCTCGCGATGGCTATAATGCCATTCAGATAATGGCTATACAGGAGCACCCTTACTATGGCTCTTTCGGTTATCATGTGAGCAATTTCTTTGCCCCGTCAAGTCGTTTTGGCACACCCGAGGATCTCAAATCACTTATCGACACTGCCCATTCTATGGGAATAGCGGTGATTATGGATATAGTCCATTCACATGCCGTGAAAAATGAGCTTGAAGGGTTGGGACGCCTTGATGGAAGCTACAACCAATATTTCTACGGCGACGGTCGTCGCGAGCATCCTGCATGGGATTCGCTTTGTTTTGATTACGGCAAGAATGAGGTGCTTCATTTCCTGTTGTCAAATTGCAAATATTGGATGGAGGAATTCCGCTTTGACGGATTCCGTTTCGACGGCGTAACATCCATGCTCTATTATAATCACGGTTTGGGACAGGCGTTTGGCAGTTATGATGATTATTACAACGGCAATCAGGATACAAATGCCATTACTTATCTCACGCTTGCCAATAAGCTTATACATTCGCTCAATCCTTATGCCATAACCATAGCCGAGGAAATGAGCGGCATGCCCGGTCTCGCCATACCGTTCAAGGACGGTGGCATAGGATTTGACTATCGCATGGCAATGGGTATTCCTGATTATTGGATCAAGACCCTTAAGGAGAAGAAAGATGAGGACTGGCATCCGACATCCATATTCTGGGAACTGACCAACAGGCGTGATGATGAAAAAACTATAAGTTATGTTGAGAGCCATGACCAGGCTCTTGTTGGCGACAAAACGGTGATATTCCGTCTTATTGACAAGGAGATGTACTGGCACATGAACAAGGACGATGACAATGGCGTGGTGGCACGAGGTATGGCATTGCACAAGATGATTCGTCTTGCTACTGCTGCCACTATCAACGGCGGTTATCTCAACTTTATGGGCAATGAGTGGGGACATCCCGAATGGATTGATTTCCCGCGTGAAGGCAACGGCTGGAGCTACAAATATGCACGACGCCTCTGGAGCCTTGTGGACAACGGATTTCTTAAATATGAATTCCTTAATAACTTTGATAACGCCATGATTCATTTGATCAGCAGCGTTTATAATTTCCAGAGTTTGCCCGTAGGCAAGTTGTGGGAAAAGGATGATGATCAGGTTTTGGCTTTCAGTCGTGGTGATTTGATATTTGTATTCAACTGGCACCCGTTCAAGTCATTTGATTCTTATGGCATTTTAACGCCTCCCGGCGAATATGAGGTTGTGCTCTCCAGTGACAATCCTGATTTCGGCGGTTACGGCAATGTGGATGAGTCCGTGCATCATTTCACCATTCATGATGACCTTTATAGCCCGATAGGAGTGGAATGGCTCAAGCTCTATTTGCCCAGCAGAAGTGCAATGGTGCTTCGCCGAAAGAAGCAATCCCGACCGCGCAAATCCACTTCTGCCAAAAAGTAATCTGCGCACACACATAAAATCATAAGAGAGTGCATCAGAATTCTGATGCACTCTCTTTTTCGTTGTCTTTCATCGGACTTGTGTGGAGCTGGAGGGACTTGTTCCTTGCCAGTCAAATGCACTTATATCAACAAGTTGCAACAACACTTAAATATTGTGCCACTAATTTGCATCCTAATTTTACGAACTTCATGTCACCTCTTGTGACATGGATTTTATTGGTTCGTTTGTGTACGCAAAGATAATACTTTTTTCGCTGATTTTCAAGCCCGAGGGTTCGTTTTAACCATTCTTATACAGAATGTTAAAATGTTCAGCGAGGTGCAAAAGCCGGTTCAAGAATCTCCAGATGAAGAGCATTTTCAATCTTTGAGATTGTTTCGATTGAAAGATTCTCAGTCCCTTTTAGCACACGTGATATATATTGCTGGGAGCATCCCATTCGTTCGGCAAGAGCCTTTTGCGTCAGTTCGAGTTCCTCCATTCTGTCAAGCATCATCATCGCGATTTTTTGAGAGTATCTCAGCCACGATTTATTTGCCATACGCCATTCGGTATTCTCCAGCCACTTTGAGGGTGTTGTGCTTCGATGCTCGTTAAGCTTGGATATTGTTTCTTCTCTCGTCTTCATTGTTCTTAATCTCGCACCTCCCTCCACTGCTTCAAACGATCCCTGATTTCGGATTTAGGAAGCCGGGCGTTGATTGAAAATAATTTTTCCAGACGCTCTGCGGCGATTGTTGTTGATACGATACCATGTCTTACAAACTCGTCGAAAATGAAAAGGATTCCATGCACCTCAATCGACTGTTGTTCGGCATAGCGTCTCAGCCGTCGATCACCAGTTAGCATCGGCACGTTATGTTTCCTCGCAAAATAACATACAGAACAATCAGGAATGGAAAGATTGCCGGAAACGGCTGAGTGTTCCTCAACAATTTCCAATACCTCATCGGCTGTGAATCCGTCAACGATGATTCTATTTTCGTCAACAAGTTTGTCGAAAATCTCTCGTTGTTCAGTGTCCTCAATTTCAGCCACAACAAAATCCACAGTATGAATATCGTATGGCAACCGGCATAATTCTTCCAACAGACCTACCGAATGCAGGTCGATGAAGATATTTGTATCGTTGACTATTATTTTCATTGCCTATACAAGCTGGAGTTGAGACCTGACTCTGTCAACAGAGGTATTGAGCAGAGATGCAGCCTTTGACAATGATATAATTTCATCGGCTATTGCACGATATACCATTCTGACAAACCTCCCGGATGTTTCCGAGACAAAAAGTGATTTACCGACAATCGCGTTGAAATCAGGAAAGAGCTTTTTCTTTTTGAGATAGCCATCGTATCGTCTTCCGGTTATGACTCCGAGGTCTTTCAGCGACAACATGATGGTGTCGATTGAAACTCCATACTGCCTTTGAATATCGCTCAGTTCTGCCAATGATATGTCATGACGCATATTGCCAAGACGTCCTTTCAACACAGACGAAGGCATAAGCATTTCCGAAGCAAACGTATTGCAAAGGTGCTCAATCTTCTTTGATTCGGATTCCGAAGGACAATCCATTATGAGGTGTCCGAGTTCGTGAAGCAACGTGAATCGCTTCTCCTCAGAAGTCAGGTTTCTATTTACCACAATCACGGGGATGCTGTCGTTGGCGTAGCCACTGAGACCACCAAATGATTCGTCCTCAGAGATTTCAATGATTTTTATACCATTATCCTCCAGTACCTCTATCACATTTGATATGCCGTCAAATCCGAGACCGAATTTTATCCGCACTTCATTGGCATATTCTCTCGCCTCGTCGGCAGTGCATACCTCCTTCTTATATAGTGTAAAAACAGCACTGCTTCCGCACAATTCTTCAATTTCAAGGTATCTTTCCAATTCCTCCCTGACTTTTTCGCGTATTGATGCGATGACTCGTTCCAATACTCCTGCTTTCTTGTTGAACATTATCTTGTCAACAGCGACAGTAAAAGGTCGGAAGAAATAATCAGGTTTGACACCAAGTGCCGCACTAAAGGCTATCAGCATACGGCTGTCCGGCGAGGTGTTCCCCTTTTCGTATTTATTTATAGCTTGACGGGTAACGGCTGGCTGAACCCTCTTTCCGAGTTCATCCATAGTAAGTCCTTTGATAAGGCGAGCCTGATTCAGCCTCCTACCGAATATATTTTCAACGTCGTTAGTCATATCTAAGCATTATTTTAGTTGACAAAGTTATAAAATATTTCTCACTTGTAAACTATAAATATCATAAAAAAGTTTTGCCCGGTCATTGAATTACGGTGAATTTACGGTTAATTGCCGTACGCGGCAAGAGAGGGAGCGGTCTTCTTTGTTGGCGGCGGGATGCCGTCAAAGGGTGACGGTGGACAAGCCACTGACACCCTTTAACCGCATCGGCCTATGGCAACGGCGGAACACCGATAACTGGCAACGCCTCCGAGGTAAGCATCGGTTACGCTGCCTTTCCTCTGAGACTCTCTGCCGTTCATCCGTGTTCTTTTTCGCCGTTGTTGAACAAGGAATTTTACGACCGCTCCCTCACTTGCCACTTAGAGAACGACACTCGGCATAGACTGTGAAGTACAGTCTTCCTGCGTCGGCTGTCCATCACAGACTATGCTGGTCGTGTCGCTCAGTTTCATTTCTATGCAGATTATTTTTGGAAAGCTACTTTCAATAAGATTTCCGAGAGATTATGTAGCCGTATGTTTTCACCATGCTGGAGTCGTGGCTCCTGTTATTGTCTAATCAACAACGATTTTCAACTTGCTTGCCAGTGGGGAACGTGCGGTGCCGGGGATATTCTTTTGCCTTTTGACTGAAAAATCTCCAGACCTCCCGTTGGTCGGCTCGTATTTTTCCGTCAAAGGCGAACATCCCCTCTGTTCACCACACGCCTTTGAGGTGTCAAGCAAGCGAAAACCGATGGTGATATACAAATAAAAAAAAGTCGCAACGATGAAAACAAACAGCCACATAAAAAGTCAAAGCGAAGCTCAAAGCCTCAGGTTCAACCAAATAAAAAAGGTTGCAAAGGTGGTGGCAATCATCATCGGAGCAATAATCGGAACTCTGGTGTGGGCGATAGTCAGACCTGTAATCCGAGGTGCTGGCTGGGTTATATCCCTTATAACCGCAATACTGATAATCTATTGGGTATTAACTTTCTAAAATATACGACTATGAAATCATCTGAGAATTTTATCGAGGCTATCCGCAACTATCTTGATAGCCGTGCAGAGAGCGACAATCTGTTTGCTATCCGCTATGCAGACCCCTCTAAATCCCTTTCCGAGTGCTGTCAGTATATACTCAACGAAGTTAAGCGTCAGGGTGTCAGCGTAATGACCAACGATGAGGTGTATTCGCTTGCCTGTCATTACTTTGACGGCGATGTCAGCGCAGAGGAAATCGACAAACCCATCAACTGCAAGGTAGTAATCTCCAAAGACCAACTTACCGAGGAAGACAAGGCTCAACTCAAGGAGCAGGCTATGGAGCAGTTCAAGCAGGAACAACTCCGGGAACTCCGCAGACAATCTCAACCGAAGGCTCAACCCAAGCCGACCGCCACCGCTCCCAAAGCCGGAGCAGAGATTGACTCAATCCCCAACCTATTTGATGAACTCTAAACACCCCAAGACTATGAGACCAAGAACTTTAAGAGAGAAACATATAGTGGAACTGAACGGGCGACTTCGCCCGCTCACCACTCCACAAATGAATTGGGCACTCAATTCTACTATCAATCACTATGGATACAGACTGAAATCCGGAATGTGTACTTGTATGAAATGCGGTCACGAGTGGTTGGAGAACCGTGACGGAATGTGCCTATGTCCCGAATGTGGCACACGGATAGAAATCAAGGACACCAAAGAGCGGGTTATCCGTGACAAGTCCTATTTCAACGTAATCACCACTATGGAGGGTTATCAGGTAATCAGTATGTTCCTGATGATGGTTGAAATGCGCAAAGGAATGAAGGCAAAGCCAGTCTTTCTTGAAATCGGCAGTTATTGGATAGACTGCAAAGGTAATACCACCGTAGTGGGATTGCAGAGAACTCTGGGACATTACATCGACAGTTTCGCCTTTGGCTCTCCATTGGAGATAAGGCGTGACAACGAAGCCTTCCAACGCATATCCGATGAATGGGTTTACCCACGCATCAAGGTCACTGACACTATCAAGCGCAATGGTTTCAAAGGCAGTTGCCACCATATCCACCCAGTGACACTCTTCCAAGAGTTGCTGACCAACCCCAAGGCTGAGACGCTGATGAAAGCCAACGAAATAGAATTGCTCCGATACTTATGTTATAGACCCACAAACAAGGCTGACATCGAGACCTATTGGAACACTATCAAGGTAGCCAACCGCAATGGCTACAAGGTCAATAACTCGCAGATGTGGATAGACTACATCAAGATGTTGGAGCGTTGTGGCAGGGATATAAAATCTCACAAGTACATCTGCCCC
>ENA-OPSJ01001048-OPSJ01001048.1-human-gut-metagenome-genome-assembly--contig:-NODE-1048-length-22464-cov-2.123700_pt1 | contig 22464 bp, 23 predicted proteins | sample MGYA00241801_ERZ501893 | MGnify/ENA primary metagenome ERZ501893 (study PRJEB25962, sample SAMEA2042219) | human gut metagenome | biome: human gut; feature: human-associated habitat; material: faeces...
TCAGCAGAAAAGAAAAGTATCCATGTAGCCACGGCAATACACAAAAAAGATCCGTTTTGCTTGCGGTGTGATTCCTCCCGCCTTTACTCTTTACTGTTTTCTTGTGGCTTTTGTTTCTGTTTAGTTTTGAAAATAAGTTACAAATGTAATTTTTGTATTTATCTTTTATTTATTCTGTATATCAGTGAATTATAAGATAAAAATAAATTGTATTTTCTTGAAAAATAAGTGATATTTTCTTTGTAGTTTCCCGAAATTTTCGTATCTTTGTAATGCAGGAAAGAGATAAAAAGAAAGTTCTTCACCTGTAGCGAGTTTTGAAATGATGGATTAAAAAAGGGGTTGCAAGTACTAGCAATACTCACAACCCCAAAGAAAGGGATAACTAAATAAAGTACCCCCCCCCTGGCGGAGGACAAAGGTACTTTGTTTAGTTAGAACTTCCAAATAATCCACCGAAATTTTTATGAACTGGTAGCCATTTTAAGGCAACGAGATAAAAAAAGCGGTGTTCTTTGAATTTTTGAGGGAAACGGTTATAAAGCAAAAACCCCGGGGATAGTTCCCGGGGAAAGCGGTTGACTTGAATCAGCCAAATAAACCGTTATAGTATGGAAATAAGGATTTCCGTAAGGGTTTGGAGGTTTAGGCCGTTGATTATTGTAATCAGGCTTTAACCGGTCAACCTGGGGGCGTTGAAAAAGGGATTCGCCCCCAAACGGTTTTACTTATTCCACGTTGCAAATATAGCCTTATTCCTTCATTAATCAATGTTACAAGCTGTAATAAATGAATTATTAACAATTAAAATTATATCATTATGAAAGCAATCGAACAAATTACAATGCTTAAAAGAGAGCTCCAGGCGTATTATGACAATGCGAGTAAGGGCGGCGAAAACAGACGCAAAAACATGATACTTTTACGTTGGGACATCCGCAAATCAGAGAGGGCAAACAAGAAGGGTAATAATGATAAATAAAAAAGCTATGAAACGAACGATTTTAACCGCCTATTTTGAAGGTGTCGGGTTTACAATGTATGACGAGATTACAACGGCTATAAACCTGGAACCGCTGGAGGCTGCAAAGTATTATTTGAACTTTACAAAAGTAGATACCGCCTTTTTTAAGGGTGAACCGATTGAGTACAAAATGGAGTGTACCCACGTTCGCACGGACGAGGTGCAGGAATGGGACGGCAAAGAATGGAAGGACATAACAGGCAAAGAACCTTTTGCCGTTGGGACATGGAAGAAATGCAGGAACGAAATTATACACGTTGCGCCCTATAATGTCGGAGGGAAGATAACGCGGTTTAATTAAAAGATACAAATACCCCCTTTGCATGGATGCACGAAAGAAGCGGGCGAAATGCTTTAGGGGAACGGATTAATAAAAACTAAAACATAAGATTATGAAAGCAAAGAACGAACTTAAAAACGCCTACATGAACGAAATCGCAAAGGCTTGGGGAAATGATGAAAAGATGATGGCTTATTTCGGCAAAAAGTTGTCGGAGGTTTACGCACTGACAGGCGGCAAACTGTTTGCCTTTGAAAAGCCGGAAATAAAGACGCGTTTTTGTTTCGGTTGCGGGCAATTCGCAACCGCGACCGACAAGGAGATACAGGACGCGGAAACAATGGTAGAACGCGCATATAATAACGAAAGTTATTTCATTCGTGAAAACCTAAAGGAAATAGACAATCTCATAAAAATGGTAGAACTTGGCAAGCCTGCAAACGCGTACGATTGGGAACGCTATGTTATGAAGTTAGTTCCTGTTAGGTATTGCGGTGCTCCGGCTCTGAACGTTTGGGAAATTCACGCCGTGAAAGATGGGCCGGTACGCGGATTTTGTGGGGAAGACAAAGCAATAAATTGCAACGATGACGATAAAACGCTATTACTCACAGCTCTCAACAACGAGCGCGAAAAGTTGGTTAAACGGCTTGGCTCTTACTTGAAACGTCACGGGCTTAGAAATATACGCGCGTGGTCTTATATAAGGGACTGAAAAAAAACGGGGTGTGCTAACACCTCGTAAAGTACTACTTAATCCTATTACAAGGATAAGCAATAATGCAAAGAGATACAAAAAAGAGGATAAAAATGGTATTTTAAAACTTATGGAGAAAATAAATATGAGAACGAAAAGCTATAATGATATTGAAAAGCAAGTAAATAGGATGCTAAACTATATGTTGGATTCTTTAGGTTATGGATATAGCGATCCATGTAGTGAAGAATACAACTTTGTTGCATCTTCCAGACTGGAATACATAAGAAGAACACAACATTCATATATAAGCAATATCAACAAGTCGGAGGGATTATACCCTGATATGTACCACGTGTATAAAAGTGAATCTAAACAATATCCGCGAAAAGTGTATGCAGGATATTAAGAACTAATAATCAATCAGGAGGACAAGAGTATGAACAATATAATATTTCAAATAGTTTAATAAAAACGACCACATGACAAGACGATAATAGCGCGTTGGGGCTTCGGCCAACGTTCCTTGCAATGATGCCCCGCCGGTAATACGGCCGGCGGGTTAGTGAAAAGGAGGATAAAACATGTATTTAATTATATTTGTATGCGTCGTGTTGGCGATAGCCGACGGCATAGACTTGGAGAAATTAAATGAGTTTTTGAATAAGGATTAATAAAATAATTTATATGATATGTTTGTAATATCGTGTATTATTTGGATGGTTATAAATTCATTTTCTCAACTTACAGGGGGAAACGGGTTTAAAGGGTTTTTAATGGATTTTAGAACATGATTCCCAAGAATATATTATATATTTGGATGGTGAAAAATAATGTTTAATTTAATATAGGAGGTTTTTATTATGCCTATTGCTTTTATTTTATTATTGGCTTTGATAATATTACTTTGTCTTGGTGTTACTTTCGGGGGTCTTTTGTGGATTCCTTTTGCGGGGATTGTCCTTGCTGCTGTAATTGGCTTTATTATGGCCATGGCTGGAGTAAAACAGCCACCTAAATTTAAAGATGTTATGAAAGAAAAAATGAATGAAGAAATCAGAAAGAACAATGCACGGGGAACAAGAGGAACGAGATAAGAAACAGGAAAAATAAAAAGGGTAAGAAATGACCGGTAGAAAATTGGCTGAACCACGTAAAACTAAAGTTTATAGTGTCCGTTTTGATGCAGATTTGGAACGTTTTATAAATTCCGTACCTAATAAGTCGGAATTAATAAATTTTCTCCTAAGGAAAGAGAAAGAATGGGTTGAACGAGTTGAACGAATTAAAGTCCGTGAAATGCTTTGTAGAATGGAGGAAGCGCAAAAATGAAATATGAATTAAGAAAGGTGTTTTTGGAGAAATACCCGAAGTATGAAATAATACTCCGTATGTATGAAGAGGCGAACGGTTGTGAATGCACGTTTGAAAGCCTTTCAAAAATACGTTTGCAGAAATTTATAGATTATATGTCCGGAAGGGTTGCCAAAAGTTCGGCAAGGCAATACGCAGCAAAGTTTAAGGCCGTATTAAATTTGTATTCGGAAGAGTTCCATATACCGAACGACTATATTAAAATACTCAATTTAAGAAATGAGAAATGCGTGTCTATTTGGTTGAACGATGGGGAGCTCGAACGGCTTTCGGGATATAAGGCCAAAAGTGGGAATGAACGACTTGTACAAGCGCAGTTCCTTATAGGGTCTTATTCCGGAATGAGGCGCAGCGATTATTCACGTATAACCGAAGAGAATATGATGGACGGCTTTTTATCGTATGTTTCCCAAAAGACAAAAATACAGGCAACCGTACCCTTAAAGCCGATAGTTGCGGAATTGATTGAACGAGTCGTGATAAGCCGGGAAATATCAGAGATGGCATTTAATGAGATAATCCGGAATATCTGTAAGGAATGCGGGATTAATGAACGGGTGAAAGTCTTCAAGGCCGGGAAGGAGGTAACAGGGGAGAAATGGATGTTCGTTACCAGCCATACCGCAAGAAGAAGTTTTGCCACGAATTTGTATCTCCGTGGTGCCGACCTTTACAGTATAAGCAGGATGATGGGGCATTCATCCGTAACTATGACTGAAGGATATGTCGTATGCGGGTTGAGAGAACAATCGAAGGAGGTTTTGGAGTATTTTAAGTAATATAACAAAAATTACAAGTTGAGTTTTGCACGTGTTTTGTACGTATATTATTTGTTGTGTTGTATATTATTGTATTTTAGTTATTTATGTGCTAAAGCTTTATGCCTCTCACGCATGCAACACGGGTTCGATTCCCGTAGACGCTACAAATTGAAAATCAAGCGGTTATCTATAAGGATAGTCGCTTTTTTTATTTGTTTTTTCTGTTCAAGTAAGAATAAGAGTGCGGATTGTACGGTTTATAAAAACAAAAACAAGTCCCTATACTCACGTACGAGGACTTGCCAAATACCTTTCTAATACCTTTAAACTAAAGTTCTATAATTAGAACACTACAAAGATAGTCAAATACTTTGTGATATACCTCTTTCATAAACTCTTTTTATGTTATTTTGTTGTTGTGCAAACAATCGGTCGGTTATGAGGCATGTCCTGCATGGCGTAATTGAAAAAGGCGAAACATTTTGCTGAGGACGACGGCACATAATGGTTTAAAAGTACACCAACGTACGATGGTGTAAGGGAAAGAGTAGAAACGTGGTGTAAGGGGGTACAGCCCCGTCCGTTTCATGTTTTCCAATGTTTCGAGCAGGAAAGCCGTGTCCGGGCTGTCGCCTAACAGTGTGTACACCATAGACATGCGCAACATATCAATTCGTCTGTTCAAAGCTATGGCGGCATTACCTTCCATTTGTCGGCCTTTGTCTGTGAGGCAAAGAATGATATGCTGCAAATCGGAATAACGTTTTTTTATAATTTTCCTGTCAGGATGGTGTATAATCGAGTATTGTCGCTGAAAGTAGGCATAAGCCGGTAGGTTGGTTATGATGACATGCCGTGCCTTTAGGAATAGAAGTGGGGTGAACTCTTCGTCTTCGTGGTAAATTCCGGATGTGAACCTCAGGCCGTCGAGTACAGACTTTTTGAATACATATCCCCAGGCACAACCGTGTAAATTGTGTTTGAGCATGAAATCAGTTCCACTTCCTTGAAAGACTGTTTGCCAAGCCGGGACATTCGTATCCCATAATCCCGTATGATAGACTTTTTTAAACTCGAATGATAAAAGATCCGGATGTTTTTCTCCTAAAACATCCAAAATCTGGGAAAAAGCTTTTTGGAATAGAAAATCATCCGCATCTAAAAATTGAATATATTCCTTTTGAGCCATTTCCATGCCCGTATTCCTTGCCCCTCCTAATCCTAAGTTAGGCTGGACGTGGTAGTGGATACGCGGGTCGTCCAGTGAACCGAGGTAGTCTTCCGCTTCGTGTCCGGGCGTACCGTCGTTTATGACCCAAACTTCCCAATCGGCCTTTTGTCCCAAGCGCAGGATACTTGTTATGGCGCGGGCAAGTAGCGGAAGCTCTACCTTGTAATAAGGGATAATGAAGCTGATTGACGGTTTGTTCATCGTTTGAGTACTTTACGGGTTCGTGCTACAATACCGCAATAGTGGTTGCCGCTCAGTGCCTTCAGTATAGCTTTGATACGGTAGTTCAGCGGGCGACGGGCGAACAAGGCGCGGCGCAATGGTATTTTGCGTTCGGGGATGCACAGGGAACCACCGAATTGTATTCGTATGATCTGATGGTCGCACAAGTGTAAGTAAGCATCGTCCAAATCCTTGTCGTTAAGGTTTGTATTGTCGGACAATGTGCGATATAGCGTGAGGTTGGCCTGGAGAAGGTCATTGATGCCCTTGTCACAGAAGGTGTTGGAGATAGAGCCTTGTCGACTGCAATAATAATATAGCCCTTTGTCCGAACGCAGGATGTATCGTGCTTGGCGCAATACGGCCGGGATGGTGAAGACATCCTCATACCATCTGCCTTCCGGGAAGCGGAGAGACTTCCACAACGAGCGTTTATAGATTTTGTTCCAAGCATAACTATGTATGTAGCCTTTGCGGTGTGCCCATCCGGTGTAATCCGTGATTTCGCATGTTCCGGGCGTATAACGGTAGGCTTTTGCCGTGCCGTGGTAGACGCATACGGGATATTCCAGGACATCCGCTTCGGGGTGCAAGGCCAGCAATTCCATATTGGCTTGCAATGTATGCGGGGAGATATAATCGTCGGAATCGACGAATGTGACATATTCTCCGTGCGCCTCGTCCAGTCCTCTGTTGCGCGCCGCGCTCAGTCCACGGTTTTCAGGGCAATGGATGACACGGAACCGTCCGTCTTTCCGTACCCATGCGTCACAAAGCGCTCCGCTTCTGTCCGGCGAACCATCGTCCACGAGGATGACTTCGTAGTCCTCCACGTTTTGCCGTGCTATGCTTTTCAGGCAGAAGTCAAGGTAGGCTTCCACCTTATATACAGGGATGATGATGGTGAGTTTCATGCTTCGTTTTTAAGGCTTCAATGTTTTAAGTTCTACTCTTCCAAAATGCGACATATCGTTCCGCTACTTTCCGGTGGTCGTGATGACGACGGACGTATTGTATGCTTTCTGCAGACAGTCGGGCGATGTCCTCAGGATGTTGTATAAGCTCTTCCAGTTTGGCGTACACGTCATCAAAAGAAGGGAGTACGTTGACGATAGGCCGCAGCTCTTTTTCCCCGAGGATTTCGTAGTTTTCCTCTTCGCCCCCTCCTACGACAACCAATCCCTTGGCCATGGCACACAAGGCATTCATGGCCGGCGTGTAGGAATAAAGCTGGTCCAGCAACACATCGCTGTGATCCATCATCCGGTTGTATTGTGCGAAGGGAACGGACTCCGCTTTCACGATTTCTATCCGGTCGGGGTAACGTGTGGCTAATTTTACCAATGCCTTGTACATGATGTCTGTCCCCTTGTAAGCATCCCGTTTGCGTTGTATGCCGATGAAAAAACGCGTCCGCTTCGTTTCGGGATGGGGGATGCGCGGCGTGATTTCCGACAAGTCGATGGGGAAGGGGATAAATTGCGTTTTTTCCGGAAAATGCGGTCGGTAACAAGCGTCGTATTCGTAGAGACCGCTGACTATGCCATCGCAGTCGCCGGCTATGAAGCGGTTCAGTTCTCCTTTAGGACCGTTTAGCCATTCGGCTATGAAACGGTCGTTGTCGGGATTCATTCGGACTTCCGTCCCGATGTTGAAGTCAGAGTAACGGTACGTCTGGCAGTCCAGTCCTGCCTTTACCCAGTAATAGTCCATGCCGAATGCCCCGAGAAATACTTTCCGGTTGTGGCGGCGCAGGAAACGGTAAATAGGGAACAGGCGTTCCGGACACAGTTCTAAAAAAACAGGATTGATGAGTTGCACCACATCATATCCTCTCATGAAAGGGAGAGCCCGAGCTACACGGAAAAGGAAATCCAACGTGTCTGTTTTTCCTGTCGACTTCCGATGCAAATCAATGTCACGCGGATAGTTTTTCCAACTGTCGCCGTCCGATGCTACCGTGACGGAATGCCCCAAGGCTCGCAACCCTTGAGCCAAGGTCCAATGCACGTTACTATATTCGCCAAGTAATAGGACTTTCATGATATTTTTAGACAAAGATACGGAAAATAAATGGAAATGCCGTATCTTTGTCTCCCATATTATGAGTGAGACACAAGAAATAAAAGACGGTTTGACGGTCTTGGAAGAGACGGAAGGCAGGGAAGACGCGACCTACGACCACATCGTAAAATACACGGGCTTTCTGGGAGGCATACAGGTGCTTACGATACTGGTCAGCGTGGTGCGCAACAAGCTGGCGGCCGTTTTGCTCAGCACGGCCGGAGTGGGGCTTTCGGCTTTGTACCAGAGTGTCATCGGTTTTCTCCACAACACGTCGAATCTGGGCATTTCGTTTAGTTCCATTAAAGAGATTGCAGAATATTACGGAGAAAACCATCCGGAGAAAGTTCTCCTACAGGTAGAAGTAGTGCGTACGTGGAGCGTATGGACCGGTTTGGCCGGCATGTTGCTGTGCCTGCTGTTTTCGCCTGCCATAAGTTATTGGGCTTTTGGCGATACGTCCCATATCCTGCCTCTCTGTTTGCTTTCTCCCGTCATGGGTTTTATGGCTGTTACGGTGGGTGAAATTTCCATTTTGAAAGCCGTTCGGCGGTTGAAGCGTGTGGCTTTGATTTCCGTGTTGGGGGCAGCGGCCACTTTGCTGCTGACGGTTCCTTTTTATTACTTTTGGGGAATGTCGGGGGTTGTACCTGCGTTGGTCGTCAGTACGTTGGGGGTGATGGTGGCTCATCTGTCCCTTTCGCTTCCCGTCTTTCCTTGGCGCGTGAACCTGCTGAACCGGTCGCATTTCCGCAAGGGATGGAGCATGGTGCGCTTAGGCGTGCCTTATATCATGGCCACGGCGGTGAACATGTCGGTGGCGATGGGGATTTCTCTTTTCATTACCAATTGGGGTTCGTTGTCCGACGTGGGCTTGTACGGTATGGGGTATAACCTGGTGATTACTTATGCCGGGGTGGTATTCACGGCGGTCGATGCCGATTATTTTCCGCGCTTGTCGTCTGTGAATGCCGATGTGGGGCGGATGAACCAGACCATCAATCGCCAGATAAAAGTCTGCGTGTTGCTCATGTCGCCTTTTTTGGTGTTGTTCATGATATGTATGCCATTGGCCATCAAGGTATTGTATTCATCGTCCTTCCTGCCGATGACCGGCATGGCTGTCTGTGCTTCCATGCACATGTTTTTCAAGTCGATGACGCTCCCCGTGGCATATACCTCGTTGGCCAAAGGCGATGCCGTCATGTATTTGTGCATGGAGGCGGCCTACGACATCTTTATGGCCGTGTGCGTGATTGTCGGTTTTGTGTACGGAGGTATTTTGGGTACGGGAATCGCCTTGGCTTTGGCCGGAGTGTTCGATTGGTGGATGATTTATGCTGTGTACGGGCGACGCTACGGCTTCAGGCCCGACAAGGCGGCACGTCCGTTCATGGCGGCACAGTTCCTTTGCGTGGCGGCAGCTTTGTTTTTGGGCATGCAGTCCGAAGTATGGCTCAAGGTTGCAGCAGGCGGATGCGTATTAGGTGCCAGCGTGTGGCTTTCGGCTTCAGCGATTCGTAAGGAGATTACTTTGTTTTCCGAATTGAAAAGAAGAATCGGCGGACGGTTCGGGAAAAGGCGGCGGCTGTCAAAATGACAAACCTGTCCGTGCGAGAATCCGTTATATACAGCCGAGAGGGACGTCGCGCCGGAATACGCGATTCTCGTGCATCGGCTTTCGGGCAAATGGACAGGAAAATCTGTTTGGGGCTTTACAAGGCGGGGCGAAACGGCATGTTTGCCGCCTGTGTTTGCGGTTGGCAGTAAGCGAAACGTGTGTTTTATTGTCTTTTTGCTTTTCTTTTTTGTCGGCAAAAAGGTTTCAACCAGACGAAAAAGATGTGTTTTCGGCATGTTTTATCTCCGTTTTCTTCTTGTTTTTGGCTCAGGCAGAAGCCATAGGCGTTTCAATCTGCGGAGAACTTTTTTTCATTTGGCTGTGAACGAAAAATCGCTTTCAGCAGAAAAAACCGCATATATGCAATTCATTACTGCATATATGCGGTTTGGATGTATTTTTATTCAATCACGCCGTTCTTTTCAGGTCTATAAGGTCGGATTTTGACTGATGGCGATTCTTGAAAAACTGACAAAATGTTCGTCTTACCGGCTTACAAACGTCACAATCGAGCGTGCCGGGATGACGGTTTGTTTTCCGTTGCCCACCTTGTCGATAGGCTGTAAGTTCTTTCCCGTCCCTTCGGCCGTCAGGTAAGGTTGCCAGCTTTTCACTTTCCGGTCATCCACGTGGAAGGTCATGTTTTTCGCCTCGGTGGCATAGTTCACTGCGACCATGACCCACGAGCCATCGGCGTTCCGGTAGGCGGTGCACATCAGTCCTGTGCGGTCCGTGTCGCCTTCCGTCACGGTGCGTCCCGCCTTGTCGGTGGCGGTAATGCCCATACGGGTGGCGCCCGGACGGACAAAACGGCTGTAGTTGCCTAAAGCCCAAAGCAGTTTGGAGTCCACCACGCGCCCGTCCGTCCCTTCGCGGTTGCTGAACTCACGCAAGAGTCCGTCCTTGTAGTCCCCGCCCACGGCACGCCACCACTGCCAGCTTCGCGCTCCGGCATAGACGATGTCGTGGTGGATGATACGTGCCACGGCTGTCTTCATTGTACGGTCGTAACCGCCTCCGCCGCCTATTTCTTCATCATTGCTCATAATACAGGTTTCCGTTTGCCAGAACTGTACGTCGTACTTGTCCAGCGTGTCTTTCAGTTGCATGCGGATGCCGCGCAGGGCTTCCAAGGGAGTGTTGGTCCAGTAGCTGTGTCCGGCCATGAGGCGCGGCACGTTCGGGGTGTCGCCCAGATAAGTGTCCGTGCTGTCCGGACAGAAAAACGACTGGATGGCATACCCTCTCTGCCAGTCGGTCATGTGAGTGGCAAACATGCAGCGGTAGTCCGACGATTCGTTGATGAGGATTTTCGTGTCCAGCCCTTTCCGGGTGAACGCTTGGCTGAATGCCCGTGCCAGTCCGGCGATTTCACGGTTGGTGGCCGGTGTGCCTTCCTGTTTCGGACCCACCCAATTCCAATGGCCGTCCGGCTCATTGACGGGGCAGACGTAGGAAAGCTTGATGCCGTCATGTTGTTCCAACCCTTCCACCACGTTAGCAGCGAATAGGGCAAAATCGCCGTAATGTTCCGTTTTCAGGTTCAGCGTCCCGCCCCGTCCGGTGTTGGTAGCCAGTCCGTTTTGGGTAAAGTACACGGGAGGCGAATTGAAAAAGCCGATGAAGGTCCTTACGCCCCGTTCTTGGGCCATGCGCAGGAAGTTGCGTTGTCCGGGTTGTTGCGTCCAGTCGTACGTGCCGTCTGGCCGGAGGAAGCATCCCGTGCGCATCCAATGTGAGCCGATGCCGCTTTCGCGTCCCTGGTCGTGACTGCCTGCCCCGATGTTGAAACGCCATATCGAAAGCCCGATGCCGAGGGGTTGTCCCTTGCTGTCATTCTCGGTGCTGAACAACCAATCGGCCGTTTGCAACCGCACACTGTCGGGCCACAGTCCGATGTGTTGCATGCTCCAGGCGTCCGATGCCCCGAAACCGTCTATCGTCTGCAAGGGGGCGCGGGTGTCTATTTCGAAATGGGAAGCGCCTTTTTGCGCTTGTGCGGAAATTGAAATCAGGATGGCGCAACAACATGCGCTGAAGGTGTGTTTCATGTGAAATAAATCTGTTATGTGATAATAATGAACAAAGATAGGAAGTTTTACCGGGAGAGGCAGGCGGATTTATGGTTTTTTCATTATTTTTGCGTCAGACACTTCTAAAACAGTTATAGTATTTATGTTGAATCCCATTTATTCTCCGGCATCCGACCGGTATGAAAACGGTATGCGCTACCGTCGCAGCGGGCGTAGCGGCGTGCTCCTTCCTGAAGTTTCTTTAGGGTTGTGGCATAATTTCGGTGACGTCAATCCTTTGTCTCATTCGTTGGCGATGGCGCATTATGCTTTCGACCATGGCATCACGCATTTCGATTTGGCGAACAATTACGGTCCTTCGTATGGCAGTGCCGAAGAGACTTTCGGATTCATTATGAAGAAATCCTTCAAGCCTTATCGCGACGAACTGTTTGTGTCGACCAAGGCCGGTTACGACATGTGGCCCGGTCCCTACGGGAACTGGGGAAGCCGCAAGTCGCTCATGGCCAGTCTCGACCAAAGCCTTGCACGTATGGGCTTGGATTACGTGGACGTGTTCTATTCCCATCGTTACGACCCGGAGACACCGTTGGAAGAAACGATGCAGGCTTTGGTGGACATCGTGCGCCAAGGCAAGGCACTTTACGTGGGGCTTTCCAGATACCCGGCCGACAAGGCCGAAGAGGCTTACCGTTATTTGGAAGCGCGCGACGTGCATTGCCTGTTGTATCAGGGGCGTTACAACCTGTTCGACCGCGCTCCGGAAGAGGAGGGCATTTTGGGACAGGCCCGGGCGTACGGGGTTGGGTTTATCGCTTTTTCACCGTTGGCGCAAGGTTTGCTCACGTCCCGCTATCTGCAAGGCGTGCCCGAAGATTCGCGTATGGCACAAGGGCGATTCCTGAAACGCGAGGTATTGACAGAGGCGGTCTTGGAGAAAATCAAAGCCTTGGACCGGGTGGCCGCAGAGCGGGGGCAGACGTTGGCCGAAATGTCCTTAGCTTGGGTTTTGAAGGACGAACTGGTCACGTCTGTCATCATCGGAGCAAGTTCCGTGGCACAACTCGAAGACAATCTGAAGGCCTTGCGGAAAGTGGATTTCTCTAGAGAGGAGTTGGATCGGATAGAGGCCATTTGCCATACGCCGGACGGCGGACAGTGAGCACCGGTTGGCGCGTTTCCTTCCGTCAGAACGGGGCAGGTGCTGTAATGCTGACCCAACGTCTGGTCTTGAAATGGCGGAAGGTCACGGTCTCGGCATGCAGGAAGAGGCGGGAGGCCCGACGGCCATACAGGTTGTCGCCTACGATGGGGGTGTCCAATCCTTCCGGATGGGCGGCATGCACCCGCAACTGGTGGGTGCGCCCCGTGAAGGGATAGAGGGCCACGCGGGTTTGACCGTGGCTGCGAGACAAGACCTCAAAACGCGTGACGGCGGCTTTGCCGTATACCGTGCTCACCATTTGCCGTGGACGGTCGTCCGGGTTGGGGCAGAGGGGAAGACGGATAAAGCCTTCGTTGTCCGTTACCGTGCCGTCGAGCAAAGCTATGTATCTTTTTTTGATGTGCCGCGTTTCAAACAGTTGTTGCAACTTTCGGTGCGTTTCCGGGTCTTTGGCGATGAGGAGCACTCCCGAGGTGTCCATGTCCAGACGGTGCACCAAGAGTGGTCCCGTGGCCTCGGGAAAATGCGCACGCGCCCAGCTCCATACGGAAGGGGCATCGCCCTTGCCGGGTACGGAAAGCATGCCGGCCGGTTTATTGACAGCAGCCATCCATTCGTCTTCGTAGACGAGTTCCGGCTCGTGGTCGAGGTGCTTGCTGCTTTCATGTGCGTTGGGTTCCACATCCAGACCCTGTAACATGTGTCCGAGTATCGGCTCGCATTTGCTTTTGCATGCCGGATAGTAGTAGCCGTGCTTGCGTATTTCCGCTTCCGGCGAAGCCCCCCACCAGAATTCGGCCATGGTCAAAGGACGATAGCCGTGACGGTAGGCATATTGCAGCAATTTGGGGGCGGCACACTCTCCGGCACCCGATGGCGGTACGGGCCGCCCGTGTTCCCGGAAAATTTGCCACAGGTCTTTCTCCTCTCCCCGTGCGTTCAGCATGCGGAATTGGGCGAAAAGCCGATTTTGCAGCAGGATGGAGCGGTGTTTCCGTTCGGTTTTCAACGCCTCTATTTCTTCGTCAGACTGTTTCAGGGCGGTTTCAATCTCTTCGAGTTTGGCTTTCCATTGCTTTTCCAACCGTTTGTATTCAGCTTTCAGGAACCGGCTTTCACGGGCGAGCTGTTCTTCCGTGAAGTCGTTGCGGTCTGATGCCCGTAACAAGTCCCTTTGTCGTTTGGCCTCTTTCAATGCGTCGCGGGCTTCCTTCAATGCCTGTTCGCCGGCTGCTTTCCTGTCGGCTGCCTGTTGGAGCAGCGAGGCACACAAGTCGCTGTGTTCCAACGCTTCGATACGGTGGTTTATTTGGGATATTTGCGCTTCTTCTGTCTTGAAAAAACCGTCCGGTTGCAACAGGTCGAAAACGGGCGGTACGAAAAAGTCGTGGTCGTTGCGTCCGCAAAGTATACCGGAATAAGCCGCTAAAAAGCCCGTCCTTCCTTCTTTTTGCACGACTAATACGCCGAACATTTTTCCTTTGTCCAGTTCCGTTTTCCAGTCGGTGCGGAGTGTGAGATAGCGGCGCACTTCTTCGGCTGCGCGTACGGATAAAGGGTGCGGTTCGTAGTGGAACGGACAGGTAAACAGGCGTGGAAGCTCGGAGACGTCTGCGTCTGGGATGAAGGGATGGAAAGGTGTGGTATTTTTCTCCATGGGGTAACATTTAATTATGGCTTGGGATATTCGATAGCATTGCAAGTGCAGTTACGAAATTAAACGGTTTTTTTGATTAATTCTGCATTTAGTTCCATATTTTAATACTATTTACTATAAAAACTATTATCTTTGCCCGTGGAATAACTATAATCAAATAAAAAATAGAAAAAATGAAAAAGTTTGTGAGCGTGTTTGCCTTAGCCGCCTTTATGGCATGTGGGGCTGCGAAGGCGCAGTTCGTAGGCACCGGTGCGGAAAATAACGGCAATGCGAACGAAGTGGATTCATTGCGTACGGTCGTGGGGACTTTGTCGAAACAAGTGGACAATGCCAACCAGGCCGAGTTGGACCAGAAGATTTGGAAAGACCGTGCCAAGTACTTCAATATCGGCTTTGTAAAACAGAGTCTGACTTCTAAAGACGATTACATCAAGTACAAGAGCGAAGCGGGCGTGAATATCACGTGGGGTAAAACGTATTACTTGCACAAGAAGCCGCTTTGGGGGATGGTTAAAATCGGTTTGGACTGGAGCTGGATGGATTTCAACTATGTGAAGTATTCGAGTGTGGAGGAGAAATTTGCGTATGATGACGATTTCGGAGACGGTAACGGTTTCGGAAACGGTTGGGGATACGATGATCCGTTCGATAACGGTTGGGACATGGAAGAGGACGAGGACTATGATTTGGATTTCGGCTGTCACCAGTTTGAATACGGCATGCAGATAGGTCCTTCCATCACGGTGAATCCTATCCATCATCTGAAAGTGAGCACTTATTTCCGTTTCCAGCCTTCGGCTTCCATCATGTTGTTGGACGATGAAGTGTACTATGGCTTTGTGCCTTTCTTCAACTTCGGTGCGGCTGTGGCATGGAAGGCCATATCCTTGGGTGTGGAAGGCCGTTGGGGCGGTACGAAATACCATGGCGTTTCGGTGAACGACGAAAGTGACGGTTATGACTATGAGAACGAGGATATGGATGCGTCCGATTTCGTGGATACCTTCAGGCAGCGTATGCGTACGAAGTCTTTCCGGGTTTATCTCAGTTTCCGTTTCTGACATAAGGTTATACCTTTTATATATAGGATACGGGCGGTAATGTGAAAGCATTCCGCCCGTATCCTTTGTGTTTTCTCCTTTTTTGTGTAGTTTTGCAGGCATTAAATGAATATAAAGCTATGGAACCTTCGAATACGGAATTGATACTGATAAGAATAACGGGTGAAGACCGTCCCGGACTGACCTCTTCCATCATGGGGATTTTAGCCCGATATGACGTGACGGTACTCGACATCGGTCAGGCCGACATACACAATACGTTGACCTTGGGCTTGTTGGTGCGTGCGGCAGAGGAATACTCCGGGCATGTGATGCGGGATTTGCTTTTCAAGGCTTCGGAACTGGGCGTGAACATCCGTTTCTATCCGGTGAAGAAAGACGAATATGCGGACTGGGTGAACATGCAGGGCAAGAACCGTTATATCCTGACTTTGTTGGGACGCAAACTGTCGGCTTTGCAAATACAGGCCGTCACTTCGGTGTTGGCCGAACAGGGGCTGAACATCGATGCCATCAAGCGTCTCACCGGGCGCATTCCATTGGATGAACAGCGGGAAAACATACGGGCTTGTATCGAGTTTTCCGTACGGGGTACACCGAAAGACCGTGCAGCCATGCAATCGAAACTGTTGAAGTTGTCCAGTGAACTGGAGATGGATTTCTCATTTCAGTTGGACAACATGTACCGCCGCATGCGCCGTCTGATTTGTTTCGATATGGATTCTACTTTGATTGAGACGGAAGTCATTGACGAACTGGCCGACCGTGCCGGAGTAGGCGAGCAAGTGAGAGCCATTACCGAGCAGGCCATGCGTGGAGAGATAGATTTCAAGGAAAGTTTTACCCAGCGGGTGGCTTTGCTGAAAGGGTTGGATGTGTCGGTGATGGAGGATATCGCACAGCATTTGCCTATCACGGAGGGAGTGGATCGCCTGATGTTCGTATTGAAACAGTATGGTTACAAGATTGCCATCCTTTCGGGAGGTTTCACCTATTTCGGCAATTACCTGAAGAACAGATACGGCATAGATTATGTGTATGCCAATGAGTTGGAGATAGAGGACGGCAAGTTGACGGGACGTTATGTAGGTGAAATAGTCGACGGCCGCCGCAAAGCCGAATTATTGAAGCTTATTGCCCAAGTGGAACATGTGCATTTGGCCCAGACGATAGCCGTGGGCGACGGGGCCAACGACTTGCCCATGCTTTCCGAAGCCGGGCTGGGGATTGCGTTCCATGCCAAGCCTCGTGTGGTGGCGAATGCCAAACAGTCCATCAACACGATGGGGCTTGATGGGGTACTGTACTTCCTGGGGTTCAAGGATTCTTATCTGGAAGAACGGGGGAAACTGTAATTCGGAAGAGGTAAAGAGGTATCATGAGGTTAAAAAGTTTGTTGTTCCTTTGGGGATTTTTGGGTCTCTCGGTGGGAAGTTCGGTTGCGCAGGACATGGAGAGGGAGAAAGAGTATCTGCGCAAGGATAGCATGTTGTGGGAAGCGTACGAACGGCGTCATCAGGAAATGGCTGCATTATGGGACAAATATCCCGAGAAGCAGGATAGTTTGCAGGCGGCCTTTAATTCCTTTTATGATGCTACGTTGAAAAGGAACCGGGAGTTGGCCATGGAATATGCTTCTACGCCCAGCGGTTTGCAACGCCTGTACATGTGTCGGTTGGATATTCCTAAAAAAGTGCTTGTACATATCTTAGATACGTTAGGCACGGGAATGCGAGAGTCTTTTTATGGAAGGAATATCCAGGAACATATTCGGATGCGGCAGATTGAGGAAAGGGATAGCCTTTGGGAGTTTCCTTGCTATCGGGACGACGGGAATATTTTCGATTGGCACGGGCTGAAGAGCAGACCTGTGTTGCTGCTTTATGGCGGATTGGGATGCATGGGAGAAGATGGTCGTAAAGAATTGGAACTTTTACGAAGGCAAACTTCTTTGGAGGATTTGCAGATTGTGGTCTATTGGCCATGCAGGTCATTGAAGGACCTGCAAGAGGTTAAAAAAGTATTTCCTTTTGATTTTATTTTCGTATCAGATTTTAAGTTGGACGACAGCCCCATGAAAATAAAATATGGTGCGCAGGCCACACCTACTTGTTTCTTAACGGATGAGCATCACGTCGTAAAGGTAAAATGTGGTGGACTGCGTATGGATTTATTCGACAAATATATTAAAAGAAACGAATGACAACAGAGAAGGAAGTGACTTTAAACGCCCATAACAAGGCGGAATATCCTCCGATGCACACTTGTGAGCATATCCTGAACCAGACGATGGTCAGGATGTTCGGTTGCGAACGGTCGAGGAATGCACATATAGAGCGGAAAAAAAGTAAGATTAACTATGATTTGGCAGATGAGCCGACGGAAGAGCAGATTGCAGAGATAGCTCGGAAAGTGAATGAAGTCATTGCGGCTGATTTACCGGTGACGTACGCCTATGTATCGCGTGATGCTGTTCCCGACAACGTTCCGCTCGACAAATTACCCGATGCTGCGGAGGATACCTTGCGTTTGGTCAGAGTGGGGGATTATGATGTCTGTGCCTGTATCGGTGCCCATGTGGAACATACGGCACAGATTGGCCGGTTCCATATCAACAGCACGAGCTACAAGGACGGACAATTCCGGATTGTGTTCAAACTGTTGGATACGGTTTGGGAATAGTTTTGCAGACGGGCAGACATAGAAAAAGGCTCTCTCACGAGAGCCTGATCCCAAATTTAAATCCAAAACGATATAAAGAAATTGTATGAAAAGTGGTTATTATGATACTTTTTGTGTGCATGCCGTCCGCTTGCAGAAGCGTTCGCATTGCATGCAGATGTCATAACCCAACAGGGCACCGAGGATAAAATCCTCTTCCGGGCTGAGTTGTTGTAAAGGGCGGGTAATCATCCTCCGCACCACCTCGATACATTCACTACGGCCGAAAAAGACATTCGTACGTCCGTTACCGACTTCTTGTAGTTCGAAATCAATATCTTCAGCTTTCAGGCGCTTGACCGCTTCGCCGACATATCGGTCGTTCACGGTAAAGAGAATCATCCGGCGAACTCCTTTTTTGTATTCGTAGATGTGGTTGGCAAAGACCCGCATGGCGGAAGTCCCTGTATGTCTGTTTCTCTCGGATAGTGCGTCCATTGGTGAATGTTTCGTTTGTGGTTGCAAAATTAAGTGATAATTTAAAGTTTTGCAATAGCTAAAATCTATGATTATTCAGGTCGCAACCTTATAGCCCTTTACTTGTTTTTAAGTATGCTTTAAGCCATTTCCACTTCAATTTGCTTAGCCCAGTTTGCAATTCGGGCTTCGCTCTTGTCACTCTCGTTTACGTCGTCAAGTGCCAGACCGATGAAATCATCACCGTCCACGGCTGTAGAAGAAGTAAACGTGTAGTCGGCAGTTGGGACTTTCCCAATGAAGGTACAGCCGCTATCAGCCAAGGCATCGTGGATATGGGTCATGGCTTCGCAGAATGTGTCGCCGTATGACTCTCCGTCACCGCAAGCGAAAAGAGCTACCTTTTTACCCGTCAAGTCGGCTTTCTTCAGAATCTCTACTCCATCGTACCAATCATCTTGCAGGTCTCCGCATCCCCATGTGGACGAACCGAGAATCAGCACATCGTTATTCTCCAAATCTTCCTTGGTCATTTCTGTTACGTTGTGCACGTTGTCGTTACTCATGCCCAGTGCTTGTGCGATACTGGCGGCCAAGGTTTCGCAAGTTCCAGTGGTGGAACCATAATAAATAGTCATTTTTTTCATCTCGTTGTTGTAGTTTTGTTTAATCGTTTATTAATGGCATATTGTTTTCTTCTGTCACTGCAAAGGTAGAACGTAAAGCGGGAATCTGCAATCGCCGGATTTGGTGATTTTGCAGGTTCCCGCTTTACTCTATAATAATGACCTTGGACTTCCCGTCAGGTACTTTTTAGCTACTAAAGCTTAATTTTTAAGATTTTGCCACTATATGCAGGTATGTCCGTTAGTACACATTGATTAGCGTTGAACGTGATACATTCTTTATCTCCACTTAAAAGCTCGGTTGCTATGATTTCTCCTTTCTCTTGGATTTGGAAAAATTCGAATAAATGGTGGGGAAGATTGACTGCTGTATGTTTCTCGGAATCCTCGAAGTTGACAAGGACAATCAGCAGGTCTTTGTCTTTACGTCGGACAAAAGCATAACATTTGTCGGCATTAAACAGGTCCGAACCGTTATTGGCGTACATCAGGTCATAGAAATCCCCTTCCCTCAAGGCTCTTTCTCTGTTGCATAATCTAAGCACTTGGGTATAGAATGCCTGCAAGGCAAGCTCCTGGGCTGTGAGTTTATCGGTATCGAATTTACCTTTGTTGCGCCACCGCCTGATGGTATCTACATGCCAGTAGTCGAAAATCGTGGTGCGCCCGTCTTTGCCGCTGAATCCTTCTGCGTCCATTCCCCGTTCGCCTAATTCTTGTCCGAAGTAAATCATCATGGGATTTCTCCCCATACATGCACTGACCAACAGAGCCGGACGGCCTTTTTCTGTATTTCCTGCAAAAAAATCGGAGGCCAATCGTTGCTCATCGTGATTTTCGAGGAAGTTCAGCATGTGGTCTTTGATGTCGTCTACGCTTTGCCAACATCCTGTAATCTGACGCGCAGAGGCATAGCCGCAAACGACTCCGCGGAGTGTGTCGTATAATCCTACCTTATCATATAAATAATCAAATCCTCCTTTATAGATGTAGTTACGATATTCGTTCGGGTTATATACTTCGGCAATGAATACAAGGGAAGGGTAATGGCATTTGATTTGCGGGATGGCCCATTCCCAGAATTCGACAGGAACCATCTCTGCCATATCGCAACGGAAGCCGTCTATACCTTTTCCGGCCCAAAACAGCAGAATGTCACGCATCTTAAACCACGTGGAAGGTATCGGGTCGAAGTGCCGGCCTCCTCCGTTACAATAATCTATTCCGTAGTTCAGTTTTATCGTTTCGTACCAGTCGTTGCGTCCCGGAGAGGGGGAAAAATTGTCATTGCCTGTAGCTTTGGCCGGACACTCTTCGTATGGAACCGGTGCACTGCCTTGCAGATCGAAGTCAGGGTGAAACGGGTGTCCGGGAATGTAATAGAAGTTGTTTTGGGGAGAGAAGGATAGGTTTTGGTCATCCTCTTCCCCGAGATCTTTCACGCCTTCAGGCCTGCTGGCGGATTGATATTGGCGTGCCACATGATTGGGAACGAAGTCGATGATGACTTTCAAACCGGCATCATGCGTACGGTATATCAGGTTTTGAAACTCCTTCATCCGTTTCTCGGGTTTTGTGGCTAAGTCCGGGTCTACGTCATAATAGTCTTTAATGGCGTATGGGGAACCGGCTTTCCCTTTTACAATGGCAGGATGGTCGGACGGAATTCCGTATGAGGTATAGTCGGTTTGTGTGGCATGTGCAATGACCCCTGTATACCAAATATGCGTTGCTCCAAGCTTTTGGATTTCCGTTAATGCTTTTTGGGTAAAATCAGCGAAGTGCCCGCATCCGTTCTCAGTCTTGCTACCGTGGGGGATGCATGCCGTCTTGTCGTTTCCGAAAAGGCGGGTGAACACCTGATAAATAATCATCTTGTTTTTCATATATCAATGGATTAGTCGTCAATAAAAATCCCCTTGCCGCTCTTTTGAGGCAAGGGGATAGCTGTTCGAGTTGGTTTAGGCTTGAATACCATGAGCTGTCACGGCATCATTTCCCTTGGCAATCTTTCCGATCATGCCTTGCAGGACTTTACCCGGACCGCACTCCGTGAAATCCGTGGCACCGGCTGCAATCATGTTCTGCACCTCTTGCGTCCAACGCACAGAAGCCGTGAGTTGGGCAATCAGGTTAGCCTTTATTTCTTCTGCATCCGTATGAGCCTGTGCATCTACGTTTTGGTATACGGCACATTTAGGCGTATTGAACGTAGTTGCCTCTATGGCTGCTTGCAGTTCGTCTTTGGCCGGTTGCATCAAAGGCGAGTGGAACGCACCGCCCACGGGCAGGCGCAGGGCGCGGCGGGCGCCGGCGGCCTTGAGAATCCGGTCGAGATTGTCGAGCGCAAGCGCCGCGTGCTCGCGGATGCCGCCCGTGCAGGGTTCGCGCGTGTCCGGGTTGATGGAAAGCTGTCCGGAGACATAAAGCATGCCGTGCGAGACGACGGCTGCGCTGTAGTAGCCGGGATTAGTTCCCTTGAAGCCAGGATCAATGAATTTCATTCTTCTCCCCTCCAGTATGGTGTTTTGCCGAATTTCGCCATGCGTCTGATCTGGTCGAGATCGCTGTAAATCGTTACCTTTGAGACGCCAAGCCGTTCGGCGGCGTGTTCGAGCGCTCCCTTCATGAGGAAGATGCCGCGGCTCTCCATGAAGGCAAGGAGCTTCACCCGGTCCTCACGCGTCCACGAAGCCTTTCTCCCGGGGCGCGAGGGCGGCGAATCGGACGGCGCTGCCTTCGCCTCATCCACCATGCGGTCGATGAGATCAAATACGGCGTCGGCAACGCTCTCGCCTGCCGCAAGGCCCTCTTCGCGGACATTCTTCTTCGCTCTACCGGCGGCCAGGGAGGATTCCCCGAACTGAGCCTTCATTTCCGGAGGAAGAAGCCAGTCGAGGCGTACGAGCTCCGCTGCATCGGCCGTCACGTCCTGATTGACGCAGAGGGCGCCCGCGAGCTTCCCCTCGGCCCCGCGGATCAGCATCGTAACGGAACGGATCAGCTTCTCGTTTCCGTCCTCGTCCTTATGCCTGAACCACCAGACCGGAAGCAGGTCGCCTTTTTCAGGGTGCTCGCCCCGAAGGAGCATCTCCTCGACGAGGTGCCTCACGCCCTGCCCGATCTTGCGATTCGTGACATGGCCGTTCACGACGTAGACCACGGAATGAAGGGGATCTGAAAGATCATGGAGCACGACCTCCGTCTGCGTGCCGCCCACAAGCGCCACCAGATCGGCAGTCATCCGCCAGGGGGCGAGTAAGGCCGGAACCGGCGTCGCATAGGAAGAGTTGTCGTGCTGAGGCATATCTGCTGCGTGCATCCCGAAGAGGGCTGAAAGGAACATCGAGCAGTATTCCATAATTTTTTATGGATTGCAACTCTATAAAATTAAACGGTTATTTCAGAAATTAGCAGGAGAACCACGCATTCATACTCGCAGAAACCTGCCTGGAGATAGAATTTTTTATACATCTCAACAGGAGTCTTCCGCAATGATCCCCAGCG
>ENA-OPSJ01001049-OPSJ01001049.1-human-gut-metagenome-genome-assembly--contig:-NODE-1049-length-22452-cov-3.042863_pt1 | contig 22452 bp, 18 predicted proteins | sample MGYA00241801_ERZ501893 | MGnify/ENA primary metagenome ERZ501893 (study PRJEB25962, sample SAMEA2042219) | human gut metagenome | biome: human gut; feature: human-associated habitat; material: faeces...
GCATCTTAGTACCGCTACCAGCCGAATGTAGCGGGAGCGTGCCTTCGTGTAATGTCTCATTTGCATATACACTTACAAAAATTTAAGTGTTTCGCAACTAACTAGACATAAATAGAACCGGCACACTGTTTCTCCAATGTACCGGCTCCGCATCATTTATTCTGACATTTCTGCATATTCCTGTTCATCCAGCCACTCATCAAAGCGATCGGATACAATCTCAAATTCTTCATCTGATTCAATATTGGTAAGACTTGGATTTCCCTGTGCATCTTCCGCATATCTGTAGAGATAAACTTCCCCGTCTTCCCCTGCTATTTCCTCTGTCGGAAGCAATGCAATATAATCTCTGTCTCCAGCCGTAAAAATAGTAATCACTACACATTCTACATCCCCATCATCCAGAGAAAGTGTCACATACATCTCATCATCCATGTCTTCTTTCTTTTTTCCCATATTTTACCTGCTTTCTTTGTTTTTTATGATATGATGCCAGAGGAACAAGATCCAAAAACTGTTCATGCCTGCATGATAAAGCTTTTGACTTTGACCTCAATATAACTATATACTATCATCTTTTTTCTTAATTGTAAACCGGATATTTCCTGTTGAAACTCTGCCCAAAAAAGGTTATACTATTCTTACAGAACCCGGTTACCTGTCACACCACAAGGAGAAATTTCCATTGTCCTTACTATGTATAATAATGGACTTACAGTTGAACAAATCTCCTCTTACATCAACAAAAATAAGGATGAAGTTTCTGCCATTATCAATGGAAAGGATATTTCTTATTTTTAAAGTATTCTGTTTATTGTATTTACAATGGAATCGTCTGAAATAGATGGCAAACTGTTGCCTGCACTCAAACCATACTTATCGCACACAACACTAATAAATAATTTTTCCAACGCCTGTATCTCATCCAATGAACTTCCTATATCATACCTCGCAATAATATCCTGAACAGAAACAATCTTCTGCAAATTTGGATATGAATGATACATTTCTACTATTGCACGATACATCGGATATTTTGCCGGAACATTTTCCAGATTCCATTCCTGATCAAACCACCAGAATTCATCATCTATCCAAAATGCATTTCTAAAAATCATATCCAGATATCCCATTTTTAAAATAATACCATATTTATTTTTATCTTTTTCCAAGTCCGGATAAAATGAATACAAAATATTTTCTTCCCAGTCTGCCTGTTCTGATGATGCAATAATCTGATTATATAATTTATCAAACATTTCCACGATAGCACTTTGATTTCCATTACTAATATCATCCAATATTTTTTCTTCACAGGTTATTTTATCACAGAATGGTGTTACCAGTTTTCCATCTATATAATCACTTTTCCAAACGTGCAGACCCCGCTGCCGAAATGCTTTTTCGTTTTCCAGAATCTGCTGCATATGCTTTCTTCCAATGTCTTTATGTACAGAGTATTTTTCAACGCTATCTCCGACAAATCTGGTAATAACCTGATATTCCTTTTGTCTTTTATTACTGATACTTGCGAATTTTACTTTACCTATGTAACTATCTTCCGAACATTCTAAAAGAAATGAATTTGCAAAAAATTCAAATACATTATTATCAATAATGTCCTTATACAAATCTTTTTCATTCGCCACAAGTGTATAATTATCAGGAATATAATAACACTTCATATTCAGCATATTATCATTTTTCGGAAGACAATCCTGTGAATATATTACAGTTGGAAGTTTGTAATCAGGCATCGGATAATAAAAATATGTATTTTTAAATCCACATTCCCGGACAAGTTTTTCTAATCCTTTTTTTGAAAAAGTCCTAACGTTCCGATTTGACAGTCTATATTGATTAAGTCCTTCAAATGGTATGCCTGTATGATCTTCTCTTGCACCACACCAATATTTTAATCCATATTGATTTTCAATAGCTATCAGCAGCTTTCCATCCGGTTTTAAAAGGCTTTTTATTTATATGGCTTCTTTTAAAAGAAAATCTATTACCCGTCGAAATCCTTGCTCAACCGTTACAAAAGGAGTCCATCCCAACATTTTCAATTTACTTTCACTTGGAGTTGCATTTACCCCTTCTAATAAATTATTTTCCAAATAAATTTCTTGTTTATTTCTTTGCTTTTTTACAACACGAAGATTTTTTTCCGGATAAAGAGAAATTAATTTATCTGCAAGCTGTGATACACTCATATACTGGCTGCTGTTACAAACATTATATGCCTCTCCATTTTTTCCTTCCAATAAAATTTTAAAATATCCTGTAACTGCATCTGATATATAACAAAAACTTCTTTTTCCATTTCCATCGCTTTTTATTACAATATCCTGATTATTCACAATATTCTTAACAAATGATGCAAATACTCTGGGATCATTTTCTATGTCCATAGTGGGTGCATAAGTATGTGCTATTCTTGCAATTTTTATCGGAACATTGTATTGCTGTAAAAAAGCCTTACACATAGTTTCAGCCATTCTTTTACTTTCACTGTAACAATTATGAATATCCAATGTATCCATAATCCCATAATTTTTCTCTGTTATCGACTTAACACTCTCTACTTTTCCATAAACATCACACGAACTAAATAAAAGATAGCTTTTTACATTTTTTTCTGCCGCAAGTTTAAGCAGATTATAATTTCCTATAACATTTGGTTCAAGTACATTTACCGGACATACTTCATAATATTGGGGACTTGCCAGTGAAGCAGCATGAATAATATAGTCTACATCACAACATATCTGTGGTAATGTTAATAAATCACTCTCTACAAACTGAATATATCTTTTTAATTCATCTCCATACGTTTTTTCAAATTTTTCTTTTGATTTTCCCAGTGCAATAATTGAAATATTTAATTTCTTTTCCAGAACCAAATATAGCAGCATATAAATAACATACGTTGCCAACATTCCGTATGCTCCTGTAACCATTATTGTTTTTCCGTCCAATTCTGTCCAGTTTACTTTCTGTTGATATATTTCTTCTAAATCATTTTTGATAATGCTATTATTCATAGGATTAAACATAAATATATTTCTCGCTTTGCTTTGTTTTCATAAACAAAAAATTTGTTTCAACCGTGTTTTCATCTATAACATTTAATTTTTTCAATCCAGACTCTTTAAATGTAAAACAATCATATTCCCGTTCCCCAAGCCATTCTACCACATCTTGTGGTTTATAGCCAAACGGAGCTGACCATTTTCTCAACAACTCAGCAAATATAATAGGAGAATATTTTTCTAGCACATTTTCTGCGCCTTTCAAAGCAGAAAACTCCGCACCTTCCACGTCTAATTTTATAAAATCAACATTTTTAATTTGTTTTTCTTCCACATAATTATCTAATGTAGTTACATTTGCCCTGATTTTTTGTGTTGTATCTCTATGCGATAAATCCTTTAAGCTTGCATTTCCTGGAGCATCTGGAGAATAATAATATTCAAATTCTCCTTTTTCATCAGATAGACCAATATTTTCTGCAATAACATCTATTTTATTCATTCTAATATGTTCCAAAAAAACTTCATATGTATTTTTAATTGGCTCAAAAGAATATACTAACGACTCTGGAAAATTTTTCTTTAACATCATAGCTATATACCCTATATTCCCTCCTATATCCAATATTGTTCTTGGCTTACATTTATTTAAAATATTTATAATATTGTTCCATTCACTTTTTTCATAATTTCCAAAATTTAGCATTTCAAACGGAATCGCTCTTTCTGCTTCATAAGCCTTCAGTACTAAGCCTGTATCAGTAGTAATAAACATTCCATGCTTATTAATAACAATATCTCTTATATCTGTTTTTTGTACAATTCTGATATATTCCAGTAATATTTTGTGAAACTGATACATTTCTGTTATATATTGATGTTTTTCTAATTTTCCATTTTGATATTTCTCTCTTAAATTAAGAATTTTATTATTTTCTAACATTTTGGTCTCCTTTACTATAAAATAATTACAACAGCTTCCTTTCAGCAATCATATTATTCTCCACTTCTTCCTTTGGCAAAAATGGAAACATATCTTCATACGCATGTGCTACTAAAGTTCCATCTGGCATTTTTTCTGAAGAAATCCTCGGTATCAGCATCTGCCACTCCGGTGTCATAACTTCACAGATAACCGGCCCATTGTATGTAAACACTTCCTCCAGCTTTTCATCTATCTGCTCAGCTTTTTCAATTCTTACAAACTTAATTCCATATGCTTCCGCTATTTTCATCGTATCCGGACACCATACACCTGAATCCGGACTTTCCCCTATAAATCTGTCTTCCATAAAATTTCTCTGTGTATGACGAATCAAAAGATAACCATTATTGTTCAGCACAAAAACTTTAACTGGTAATTTGTGATATTTTACAGGTGCAAATTCCTGAATATTCATCTGCAGGCTTCCATCTCCCGTAATGACAATTGTCTCCTTCTTATCATTCGCCATACATGCTCCAATCCCCGCACACCAGTATCCCATGGATGATAATCCTCCCGTAGTAAGATATTTCTGCCCCTTTTTTATTTTCCATGTCTGACATGCAACATGAAAACAGGAACCTGTATCAACCATAACTGCTGCTTCTGCCCCCGCTCTTTCAGATAGTTTTTCAACAAAATAATAAGAATTTACCGGCATCTGCTTTTTGTATTCTTCCTGTACTACCGGATATTTTTCCTTCCATTCCCCGCACTTCTGTACCCATTTTTCATATTCCGGCAATTTCTGGTTTCCATATTCCTCCAACAATTTTTCAAAAAAATCTTTACAGTCTATATCTGCCTTATAATCAATTTTCACACCCGGTTTATCCAATTCTTTTAAATCAATATCAACTACAAATTTATAAGCATTTCTTCCGAAATCCCTGGGATTATGTCCAACCAGTGATGATGCCAGACGACATCCTGCTGATAAAATAAGATCTGCATTCTGAATTGCAAAATTAGCCGATCTTTCCCCATAATTTCCCGGTCTTCCAACATACAGCTCATTGTCTGATTCGATTAAATCGATTCCCAGTCTTGATGTAATAACCGGTATTCTGCTTCTGCATACAAATTCATAGAATTCATCCCTTGCTCCTGCCAGACTTATCCCCTGACCTGCCAGTAATACCGGACGTTCCGCTTTCTGTAACAGTTCATAAGCCCTTCTCACCACCTGCTTTACACTAACTCTTCCCTCCTGCCGCTCACCTGGAACAAACTTTTCCATATACTTCAAATCCACTGACTTATTCTGAATATCCAGCGGAACATCAATCCATACCGGTCCTTTTCTTCCTGTCATTGCCTCATAATATGCCTTTTCAAGATAATATTTTGTTTTTTGTGGATCATCAATGGTTACAAAATATTTTACAACATTTTCAACCAGTGGTTTTATGTTAATTCCCTGAACTCCAAACTGTCTGATATTGGTTTCTCTTTCATATTGGACAAAAGACAATGCAGCCTGACCGGATATTATAATCATTGGGGATGAATCCGTATATCCCCCGACCACCCCATTCATCGCATTCACACTTCCGGGGCCGGCTGTAACCAATGTAATCGCCGGTTTATTTTTCATACGTCCATAAGCATCTGCCGCCATTGCAGCACTTTGCTCATGATGCGTACAGATAATATGGTATTTTCCATTTTTTCCAATAGCATCATCCAGCCACATTGCCTGGCCTCCCGTTACCATAAATGCTGTATCAATTCCTTTCTCTGAAAAATACTTAAATATAAATTCTGAAACATTCATTTTTTTCTCCTTATCTACATCAAAGACTCCAACTGGTATGTAATCACATCTTTATCATCTTCCTGACTTAATTTTTCAGCAATTTCAATAATCATATCTTCCTGACCTGCAACTGCTTTCCTTTTTCCCAGTTCTACAAATATATCTCTTGGATCCACACCAAACTCCTTTGCGGCATTGATTACCGGTACTTTAAATGCCGAAAACACTCCCGACTGACCGCTGATAATGCTTATCGGATCCTGTCCCATATCTTTTTCCATAAGATATGGCATAACCGTCTGGCTGCAATCAAGCAGCCGGTACAAATCAACTCCTGTCTTTATACCGCTTTTTTCTAAAACAGCAACTAAATCCTCTAACTGACAGTTCCCTGCACCTGCTCCAAATCCGTGCAATGTTCCATCTATAATTGTTGCTCCTTCTTCTATTGCCATATATGCATTCGATACCGCAATTCCCATATTATTATGTGGATGAAATCCAATCCTGATTTTTAATGCTTCACTTAGCATTCCGACATTTCTTCTTACCATTTCCGGAGTATATGTTCCTGCCGAATCCATAAGAATTACTCCCATTGCACCATAGGACTGCATTTTCTCTGATTCTTCCAATAATTTTTCCGGAGATGCCATATGACTCATCATTAATACTCCATATACTTCCTTATTTTTATTTCGTAAATATTCTATATGCTGCCTTGTTGTATCCGCTTCCGTACAATGACAGCCTATTTTAAATACCTCCGCTCCCTCTTCAATTGCCGGCTCAAGATTGTCTTTTATTGTCCCAAACCCTGGTATCATATAAACCCCTAACTTTGTCCGTTCCAGATTTTTATGTGCTATCTGAAGCATTTTCTTTTCATCCAATGCAGCTATTCCGACCTGAAGTGATGATGCACCCAATCCATTTCCGTGTCCAACAACAATTGTATGTACGCCGCTTCCATCCATTGCCATACAATAATTTTCAATCATTTCAGCGGATAACTGCTGTCGCACCGCATGATTTCCATCCCTGAGTGTTGCATCAAAAAATAATAGTCTGCCCATACTTATGCCTCCAATATCTTTTTTCTTGCATAATTTTCTGCAACTTCAATTGCTGCACATGTAATGATATCCAAATTTCCCGCATACTTTGGCAGATAGTCTCCAAGTCCCTTAACCTGTAATGTTGTCGTAACACGGCCATTTTCATATGTTGGCTTCATTACAATCTGATATCCCGGAACATATTTTTTTATTTCGTGTTCTATTTTCTCAACACCCTCCCTGATTTTTTTCATATCCGGCCGATCAATCAATGCATAAACGGTATTATGCATTGTAATAGGCGGTTCTGCAGGATTAATTACAATAATTGCTTTTGTATTCCCAATATGCGTAAATTCGGTCAATGCTTTTCTTGTCGTCTGAGTAAACTCATCTATATTATCCCGTGTGCCTTTTCCAGCCGACTTCGATGAAATCGTTGCTACAATTTCTATATATTTTGTTTCGGGATGGATATTGCTGATAACCGCTGCAATTGGTGCTGTTGCCTGTCCTCCACAGGTAATCATATTGACATTGCTCTCATTCAGACACTTCTCCATATTCAAAACAGGAACACACATTCTGCCTACTTGTGCCGGTGTTAAATCTATAGTAAATTTTCCCATTTCTTTTAACAAAGGGGCATGTATTCTATGTACCCCTGCTGAAGTCGCATCAAAAACAATATCACAACACTCTGGATGTTCCTGTATTGCCCGGATTGAATCAACAGATGTTGGACATCCTATTTCCTTTGCAATTTTGATTCCTGTAGAATCTGGATTTCTTCCTGCAAATATACCACATTCCAATACTTCTGATCTCTGCAGTTTCATTAAAATATCTGTTCCTATATTACCTGTGCCAATAATTCCTACTTTTACTTTTTTCATTCTTTTTACCTGCTTAGTTCACAGCTTCCATAATAACTTCTGCCATATCATCAATCATCTCGTCTGTCATTCCCGGATATACCCCGATCCAGAACGTCTGATTCATGACAAAATCCGTCTGCTCCAGACTTCCTGCCACACGATAGGCACTTGTTCCCCGGATTCCATCAAAACATGGATGTTTGATCAGATTTCCAGAAAACAGCAGTCTGGTCTGTATGTTATGTTCTTCCAGATACTTTGTCACATCATTTCTCCGGATCCCGCTCTCCGGACGGATGCTGATGACAAATCCAAACCAGGACGGTCTGCTGTTTTTCTCCGGCTGCGGCAGAATAATCTTATCCTGTATGTTTTCCAGTTTCCCATACAGTCTGTCCCAGTTCGCATGCCGCCTTTCCATGAACTGCGGCATCTTCTTTAACTGTTCACAGCCGATGGCTGCCTGCATATCCGTTGCCTTCAGATTATATCCAATATGGCTGTACACATATTTATGGTCATAACCGGATGGCAGCTGTCCAAACTGTCCGTCATACCGGTGTCCACAGAAATTATCCTGCCCGGAAGGACAGATACAGTCACGTCCCCAGTCACGGAAAGACAGTATCAGCCTGCTCAGCTTTGCATTATTCGTGTATACGCATCCGCCTTCTCCCATCGTCATGTGGTGCGGCGGATAAAAACTGGATGTTCCGATATCCCCCCAGGTACCGGTAAATTTTGTTTCTCCGTTTATGGTATACTCTGAACCCAGTGCATCGCAATTATCCTCCACCAGCCACAGCCGATGTCTGTCACAAAACTTACGGACTTCTGCAAGGTTAAACGGATTCCCCAGGGTATGTGCAATCATGACCGCTTTTGTTTTCTCCGAAAATGCCTCTTCCAGCATTTCCACATCTATATTATAAGAAGGAACTGTGACATCCACAAAAACCGGTACGGCACCATACTGGAGAATCGGTGCTACTGTAGTTGGAAAGCCGCAGGCAACCGTGATTACCTCATCCCCTCTGCAGATTCTTCTGTCCCCCAGTTCCTCTGCCGTCAGTGCCATGAATGCAATCAGGTTTGCCGAAGAACCGCTGTTTACCAGATGGGCATATTTTACCCCAATCCATTGGGCAAATTCTTTCTCAAACCGTTCGGCAAACCGCCCCGTTGTCAGCCAGAAGTCCAGCATGGCATCCGTCAGGGCGCACATTTCCTTTTCATCAAACACCCTTGCCGCATAGGAAATCCGGTCTCCCCTGTGATACGGCTCTTTCTTTTCCTTAAACTGATGATAATACTGTGTGATTAGTTCCTTGATTTCTTTTCTTGCCTCTTCTTCTTTGTTCCAGTGTTTCATCCGCTATTCCTCCAGAAATTCCTCTATTTCCCTGTCCATTTCCTCTATAATGTTTCCGCCTGCCGTCCATACCCGGCTGAACCGCGCCGTCATTTCCACGGATTTTTTTATCCCCCATCTCGGTTTCCATCCAAATGTATATTTTATTTTACTGCAGTCCAGTTTCAGAAAGCTGGATTCATGTGGTGCATCTTTTTCCATACAGTTCTTCCACTCCGCCCCGCTTCCCCATGCTTCACAGAATAATCCTACCAGTTCTCCCGTTGTCACACAGTTTTCCTCCCCCGGTCCTACATTATAATAGCCCTGGACATCCGGATTCTTATATTGTTCTGCAGCTATCATGAGATATGCCGTCAACGGTTCCAATACATGCTGGTATGGCCGGACAGAATAAGGATTTCTTACCCTTATTATTTCCTGTCTCCCTGCCGCCCGGATACAGTCCGGAATAATTCTGTCCTTTGCAAAATCTCCTCCGCCTATCACATTTCCTGCCCTGGCTGTTGACACGGCAATACTTCCATCCCCCAAAAAACTTCTCTTGTAAGAATGGGTAATCAGCTCCGAACAGGATTTGGAATTAGAGTACGGATCATACCCGTCCAGTTCTTCATTTTCACGGTACCCCCATTCCCATTCCCTGTTTTTGTAGACTTTATCCGTGGTCACATTCAGAAAAGACCGCACACTTCTGCTGTTTCTGACACACTCCAGAATATTTACCGTTCCCATGACATTGGTTTCATAAGTCCCCCGCGGATCTTTATAACTTTCCCTTACGATCGGCTGTGCAGCAAGATGGAACACGATTTCCGGTTCTGCCCTGTCAAATGTCTTTTTCAGGCTGTCATAATCACGGATATCCCCGGTTACGGAATGTATTCTTTCCCGGATTCCTGCTTTTTCAAAAAGAAGATGCTCCCCGGATGGTTCCAGTGCATAACCGGTTACCTCTGCACCTGCATGAACCAGCATACGACACAGCCAGCTTCCTTTAAATCCGGTATGTCCTGTCACAAACACCCGCTTTCCTTTATAAAATGAAATATCAAATCCTGCCATTTCAGTCCCTCCATTTTTTCCATGGTGCCTTTCCTGCCTCCAGCAGTTTTTCAAGCATATCCATTTCCCGCTTATTATCCATACACTGCCAGAATCCACGGTGCATGTAGGACATTAACTGTCCTTCTTCTGCCAGTTTTTCCATTGGTTCTCTTTCGAACACACAGCTGTCTCCCTCCAGATAGTTAAAAATCTCCGGATTCAGTACCATATATCCGGCATTAATCGGTGCACCGTCATTCAGGCTTTTCTCCCGGAAGGATTTCACCGCATTATCCCCTCCGATATCCAGCACCCCTTTCTGCTGTTCCAGCATAACAGCCGTCAGTGTTGCCAGCTTACCATGTTTTTTATGAAATTTTACTACTTCCGCAATATCAACATCACATACGCCATCCCCATACGTCATGAGGAACGTTTCCTGTCCGATATATTTCTGAATCCGTTTTATCCTTCCCCCTGTCATGGTGTGCAGTCCGGTATCAACCACCGTAACCCGCCAGGGTTCACAGTGCTGCTCATGTATTGTCATATCATTTTTCCCGGACGTAAAATCAAATGTAATATCGCTGTTATGTAAAAAATAATTGGCGAACCATTCCTTAATCATATACTGCTTATAACCGGCACAGATAATAAACTCATGAAATCCATAGCAGGAATATTCCTTCATGATATGCCACAGAATCGGCTTTCCTCCGATTTCCACCATAGGCTTCGGTTTGAACTGTGATTCTTCTGATATACGGGTTCCAAACCCGCCTGCTAAAATTACTACTTTCATAATATACCTTTATCTTTCAATCATAACCCATTGTTTTTCCTGACGTACAACTATATTTTTATATCCTGCCTCCCGCATATCCATCGTATGAATGATATCCGCATGATCCTTTTCTTCATTCCAAAAAATATCCTGTACTGTAATAATAAATTTCTCATCCAACCAATCTACTTCTCCATATATATCTTCTATTTCATGATATTTTTCTTTCTTCATTCCATCACCTAAATCATTAACCAGACATTCCCCATATACCATCTCCTCATGCTCAAATGCTTTTAAAGCCGTTCCTATAATTCCAACAGCACCTATAAAGGGATTGCTTTCTGCTAATGCAATAATATCTCCAATAAAATTTTTGTTAATAATATAACAATCCGAACTCATATATACTTTGTACTTCGCATCTGATATCTGAAGTATCTGGTTAAAATCAATATATTTATTCTTAGCATTTTCTACCGTATAGTACTCCACCTGCATTCCATATGTATTCAAATCTGAGATATATTGTCTACTATCGCTATATTTATCAAATACATCTGTGTAAACAATAAAACAAATCTTATTCTCATCCAGTACTCTTTCTTCCATATGCTACTCCTTATTATTTCTATTTATCAGTGAATTTACAACTTTATCTTTATTTACACACGATTCTGATATCAAATAGGCCAAAAATATATTTGAAACCTTATATTCTCTCATATATTTCAACAAATGGAACTCTTCGTTATCTCCTATTTCATATTCCAATCTCCATAAAAGATGCTTTAATGAAAAATATTTATTTTTCATATCTTCATACGACTTTACAGCATAAAAAACATCATTCCGGTTTTCTCTGTCTTTTTCTCTTTGATATATAATAAAAAACTTGTTCAAAACTTTATACTCTATATCATTATCATAACGTCCTATCCATGTATTAGTTTTGTAAATCCAATATGCCTGTTCATATTTTTCTTTTTCTATTAATTTTTCTATTTGTTTTAAGACTATTTGTCTTAATTCAAAGTATCGCTCATTAATAATCAAATAAACCCAATCTAGCGGAATATCTACCAGGCGATTCCAAACAGTTTTCATCCTTACATATACTTTCTCATCTAACAAACTATCCTTTTGCAACCCGATCAACTCATCCATACTGCCTAATAACCAAGGTAAAGCTGCAAATTTTTTTGTCGTTTCTTCTTTATATCTCTGATAATATTCTGGTAAACTATCATTTGCATTTACCCATGTTTTCAATATTTCAAATCGTTTCTTTCTCCACCCTGATGTAGAATATGAGGATTCATATACCTGCAAATGATCTCTTGAAATCATTCTTATTTTCGCATTATCTTTTCTTGCATCCAGATTTTCCCATAATATTATACATTGCGGAAATGCTTCCATTACATTATCTGCATATTTCTCATATATTTCTTCAATATTAAATAACATTGTCCGGGTATTCAATATTGTTACATCCATGGATGTAGACAACCATCCCCAGTTTCTGTAAAATTCTATTACATCTGTATTATATTCCTGTATTTCCTGTTCTTTATCTTCCATTGGATATTTAGATATGATTGTTAAAAATATTACATCGCTATTATCATCTATATTATGTACAATTCTATTTATTGTTTTTTCGCCAAAACATCTTCTGTCTTTCACAAGCCAAAAATATTTATATTGCTTTTTCCATCCATACTGCATAAAGATACTTTTAATTTTTTCCCTTATGGAACACTCCATTTTTATATAAAAAATATTATCATATCCACATTGAATAAATTCATTCACGATATCTTCAGTATCTCTTTCTTCACTGCTGTCATATATATAGATATCAATACCATATTCCTTATAAAGAGCCGCACTTTTTTCTAACACATCTCTGATTGTATCCGGATGATTATAGGTTGGTATACAATACGCAATATTTCCCGGTTTCTGTTCCATTATTCATAATCTCACTTTCTATGACTTGTATATATTATTCTTCTTTACAAACGGTATATTATCATCGCATCCCGGAATAACCTCTATTCCACACATATCTGCCAGGCAGGAAAATTCCACTGCATAATAAGTTCTGGACACAATATAATGTCTGCATTTATAAAATATTTCCTTTGCCTTCTCTTTACTTCCCCTCTCCAGAATTACCTCACATTTTATATTTTCCATAGCACTGATATCATTCACTGTCTTTTGGATATTTTCAAAAATATTGTCCGAAATCATCGGTTCTTTTGTATCATCCTGTATAAATAACACCAGTTTCTTCTGTGCATTTACAATATAGGTATCCAGAAATGATTCCAGGATATATGGATAACTGCAATAATTTTCATAATAATCTACAAACATAAAATAGGTATCTTTTTCTTCTTTCATTACCTGCATTTCTTTGCATTTTTCCTCTGCTTCCGGGAAAAATCTATCACAAAACCCTGCCACATCTTCATTAAAATAATTTGCATTTTCCATAATCCTGTTTAATCCCCAGGACCACCACTGAATCTTTTGCAGCCGTTCAATTATTTCTGGTTCAAAACGATATCCTATTATTCTGGCCGGATTTCCTCCAACCACTGCATACGGCGGAACATCACAAACAACATGCGAATTTTGTGCAATAACAGCTCCGTTATGTACAGTAACACCTGCCATTATAGTTACATTTTCTCCTATCCAGCAGTCATTCTGTATAATCACCGTACTTTTTTGACGAAAATGAGAATTTTCATCTTTAGCTCCCATTCCTATCTGATCCAGCATAAGTCCCAATGCCCCAAGTTCGACCCGCTTCATATTGTGATTTCTGCCAAGAATAATTCTTAGATTATATGCAATGGAATTAAATGCACCTATCAGCAGATTTGAACTGATCCTTCCTTTCTGATCTGCTTCACCTTCAATTCCGTTATCTATATTCATACTCCAACAATACGTTCCCATGCCTACATAAGCTATACTATATTCTTTATATCTTTCATTATCGTCCCTGACCGCTGTCTCTTCACTTAAACTCCCCGGCTCAAATGTAATTTTATATATCATTATTTGTCCCCTCCTAGAAATTCAATTGTTTTATCATCTGCTCTATTTCAGTTTTAAATCCAGGAAATTCTCTAACAGCCTGGCTTAAACATGAAATTCTCTGTTTCATATCACATTTTTCCAGAAAAACTGCTTTGGCAACATGATATGCAGCACTTTGCTCCAGTGGCAACACATTTTCTGTTTCTAAAACGTCCGGACAATAATAACTTTTTACAAACTTATACACAGCTTCACAATACAAAAGGAACCTCTCCAGAGAATCCGATAAATTATTCTGATTCTGCTTATTTTTTCTATATTTTTCTTTTAATGCATACATCCTTATCCATTTCTTCTGAATAGACGTATTATCTCCGATCTTATAATCAAAAAGACGCATCATTTTTTCTGACCCATCTATTTTCTGCATTGATACTTCTAATGTATGGATATTTATTTTTTCCAAAACTCTCTCAGCCTTATAAAGTGCATCTTCAGATATAATATCTCTTATGCTGTTTACCATCTGGTTTAAAAAGAACTGTCCCCATCGTTCATAAATATATGGAGAAATTCTATTGATTGCATAATCAAATACTACCTTTTCTGAGTTCCAGATACTGTCAATAAGCAATTCTTCATTTTCTTTTACATATTGCCACTCTATTTTATCCAATGTCTTAATGGAATTAAATGAATCATTTAATGTCAGGTATTGCTTTAATGCAATGATCCGAATATCCATAATATGATTTTTATCTGTACATATATAAAGACCTTTTTCTGTTGCTTCCCAATTTTCTCTCTTATTTTTTTCGTATTTTCGAATATATTCTTCCACATTCTTACAATATTTTAAAATTTCCTGTGGAGACTGATTTCCGCTATTGTATGCCCAATGTGCCAATTCATAGTACATATATGCCCATTCCGCATCCGTATACTCTACATATCCCTTTAATATATCAAAATAATGAATCAGATTCTCATCTGCCAATGAAGCCACACAGCCAAACAAATTAATAGCACACATCTTTTGATATGTGTGTAACTCTTTTGACATGGACACTGCCACACTGAAAACTTTGACCGCAGCTACATAATCTGTTATTACCTGATATTCGTTTGCAAACTGAAAGATATATCTCAAATCTTCCGGAAATTCATATATATCACTCAATAGTCCCCGTAAATTTCTCCTGACTTTATCTGCAATTTTATTCATATCATCCCTTGCAAATCCATAATGATGGGCATAAGCACCAAGATTACATATCTGTATTCCCTGAGTCACCCCTATCACAATGGCATCATGTATTCTTCCCTCAAAATGTGTCTTTTCCCTGATTTTTACTAATCTTAATGCATGAAAATCCACATAATCGTCTTTTCCCTGATCCATATAATTTCTCTGCACATAACTTGCGGCATCATAATTTTTATATTTTCCACTGATAAAGAAATCACTTATTTCCTCTGTATTTTCAAACCACTCATCATCATCAATACTCAAATACCATAATCCTTTTGCATTTCTCATAACTGCATTTCTGGCAGCCGACATATTGTCACACCACGGAAAATGTATTATCTTTGCTCCGTATTCCCTGCACACTTCTATTGTACCATCCGTACTTCCCGTATCCGCAACTACCAGTTCTGCATCCAGTTGATCCAGTAATGGCTTTATATGTGACAAGCACCGGTCTATGGTACGAATCTGGTTGCTGACAGGCATACCTATTGTCAGCAGGTACTCTCTTCCTTCATATTTTCCATCCGTATAAACCGGGTTTTTTTCATATTTGTAATTACCGTTTTCATCTTTTACACTGACAATATTCTGAGGCTGAAAACCTGATATTCCCAATTCTTCAAATGTCGGTACTTTCATTACAGAATGCAGTGTCTGTTCTTTTCCAAAAAGTGTATCCGTCTGTATCTCATTTTGTTTTATTTCCCTGCACTCTTTATATCCAGATAAAATTTTTTCTATCTTTTCTTTCGTTTCTGAACTGTTAACATCTTCTACAAAAATTAAATTCCAGTAACTTGAAGTCAGATTCTTACAATCCGTAAAACACAGATAATCTGCATCTTCTTCATATAGCGGTGGATATGGAAAAGATATCTTATACTGCTTTTTGTCCAATATCTGATAAACAGCTCTTGATGGTTTTGTACCCTCTAACTGCTTTCCACTCCAACGGGTGTAGTCTCTGCGGTACTCTCTTACAAATATTTTTTTCCACTTTTCATAATTTTCCATATTAAGAACATCATTATCATGAAACACCCAGGGCTCTTCCATATACGGCACTGCCACTTCATATCCGGCTCTCCAGAACTCCATACTCTGCGATAAATCATACATATCCCAGCCCTGAAATAAATCTTCTCTCCAGGAAAGATCATATTGTGTTGCCATTAACAACCCATCAATAGAAATAACATTTTGCTTTTTTCCATTTGCCATGCCCAATTTTGCTTTTGCATTTTTTGTTATAACGTCAGCATAAAGCTGTCCGATACGCACTGCCCCCTCAGACCATGGTGTAATTTCTTTTCCCAGTCTGGTATTTCCGACCATCCCTATCATTCCCAGTTTTGGATATTCCTGAAACAATTTTACAATTTCTATTAAAAATCTGCGATTAATAATTAACACATCCTGGTGCAAATATATTTTATATTTTGCCATACTTCTCTTCATTCCCTGATTATATCCGCCGGTCATACTTTTCGCATTCCATACTTCTTCAATCTCTACGGAAAATCCCTCCGGAATTATAAGATTATCTATATAAAGCCGACACTCTCTGAGCTGAATTTCATTATTTGCACATATAATAAAGCATATTTTCTTATCATCCATAATTCTTACTTTCTCTCCTTCATTCCTCTTAAAATTTTTTTATAATATTCTGTCCGATAAGAACTGTTTCCTTCTTTTTCTTTAAACATATTCATAAAGCACTCAATAACTCTCTCTTTATGAAACATATTCGTCATTATTAAGTACACGAGCATCGTATCTGATATTTTCTCATTTATTATATAATCATAAAGCTCATCTGCTGATTCCTGTAATACACCAAAGTCAAACCGGCGAATCAGCAATTTGATTTTAGTATAATGCTGCACCAGATTCTCTACTTCCAATGATCTGTCTAATATCTTGCTTCTTACATTTCTTCTACTCTCTATTTGAAAAATGATAAGAACCTGATTTATAATTTCCATATTTTTTGAATGTGTCCGGGCAACTTCTATATAATGTTTCAGCTCATCCGTCTTTCGCTGCCGTAATAATTCCTGCATCTTAATATCTTCTGCCTGTCCCATATATGCTCCTCTCAGTAAAATCCATTGTTCTATTTATACCAGAGAAGGGGATATGACCACAGCATATCCCCTTCTAAGTTCACTTATGAAAATTCACCTGTTACAATACTCAATCATTACTGTAATAAGGATAATACACCCTGAGTTGACTGGTTAGCCTGCGCTAACATAGACTGTGCAGCCTGCTGCAGAATATTATTCTTTGAGTATTCTACCATCTCTTCTGCCATATCTACATCACGGATTCTGGACTCTGCTGTCTGCAGGTTTTCAGAAGATGTATCAAGGTTTGAAATCGTATGCTCCAGACGGTTCTGTACCGCACCTAATGCACTTCTCTGTGCAGATACTTTCTTAATCGCATCATCGATAACTGTAGTTGCTTTCGATGCACCATCCTGTGTTGCGATATTGATAGCACTTCCGGATACTCCTAATGCTTTGGCACTCATATCACCAATGCTAAGCTCCATGGTCTGACCTTCATTTGCACCGATCTGAAGTGTTAATCCACCGCCTGCACCTGAGTTCACATCATATTTTGAATCGCCAAGATATGCATCCGCATCTCCAAGTCCGTCACCATTTTTCAAAGTAACATTAACCTTTGTAGCAGCTCCTGTTACAAATAATGTATTCGCAGTGTCCTTATTATCCGGAGCCGGTCCTGATAATTCTACATCATAGTCAAGTCCTGCCTCTTTTAATAATTTCTCAATATCATCCTCTGTATATGTTTTTCCGGCCTGAAGCTTAAGTTCATATCCGGCACCTGCTGTAACTGCTCCTGCTGAGTTTGAAGCTGCATTTGACTTTTTCGTAATACTTTCTTTTCCAACTTCAGCATCAAAAGAAATAGAAATAGAAACATTATTATCTGCACCATACTTCTTAGATGTAATATTAATGGAATTTGCACCAACAAATAAACCTGAATTATCAGTTGTAATCTGTGTTGTACCGCTTGTTGCTTTTTTGCCGGCTTTAGTAGCAGTACCAGTAACAGCTGCGGATGCTGTTAACACTCCGGATGCAAATTTTACACTGACATTTGCCGGAGTTCCGGTTGCCTGACTGTCTTCCTGCTTTGCCTTTGCTATCAGGTCATCAATCTCTGACTGGCTGTAGGTTTTATCTTTTACCAGATTTAATGTCAATGTTTTTCCGGTCTTATCCCAGATGGCACTTTCCGCACCGACCTTTGCTGTAATCGTAGTATCAACTCGAACACCATTTACATCGGATGATACAAATGCTTTTAATTTCTCATCAAACACACCAAACTTTGGTCCTGCTGATGTATCTGCACTGGAAGAACCATCCAGGTTTCCGTTTAATAACTTCATGGTATTAAACTCTGTTGTGTCTGAGATTCTGTCTAATTCATCCTGAAGCTGTGAGATTTCGTTCTGTACTGCTTCTCTATCGTCATCTGTTTCTGTACCGTTGGCTGCCTGTACGGAAAGCTCTCTCATTCTCTGAAGAATGGAATGTGACTCTGTTAAGGCACCTTCTGCTGTCTGAATTAATGAGATACCATCTTCTGCATTTGTAGAAGCCTGATTTAAACCTCTGATCTGGCTTCTCATTTTTTCAGAAATGGAAAGACCTGCTGCATCATCTGCTGCACGGTTGATTCTGTAACCGGATGATAATTTCTCAGTAGCCTTTGACTGATTTGATACAATAGTTCCTAACTGTCTGTTGGCATTTGCTGCCTGCATATTGTGCTGAATAACCATAATATTTTACCTCCATGTGTGTTATATTCCGTGTCTGAAATCCGTTTCCTGACACTTATTGTTATTATTGTTTCTGCGGAATATTCCGCCTTATTTATAGCGAACTGCAAATCCCCAGGATAATCTGCAGGTTACTATCTGACTGATTATTTTTGTCTTTCTGCCCTCTGTTCCGCTATATATCTCTGGATATCTTCTTTTGGAATCTGTGGCTCCGGATAATATTTGTGGATTTTTTCTTTTTCATTCTGTGTAACTGCCTGTTTTTCGAGGACACGGCTGCGGACGATATTGTACTCCCGCGGTGCTTCGACCATAATTCTGCAGTTATTTGCAGTTCCACCTGCCATGACGACTTTGATATCATCGCCAATCATAAAATAATCTCCGGGTTTTAATGTAAAATTAAGCATTTTTAACCTCCATGTTCTCTGTATGTCTTCCTGACATTGTGCCATGCAACAGTTTTTATAAAATGTTGCATGACTGTTCTTTTTCATATGAAAGACTTGATTTTTACAATACAAACCATAAATATGAAACTGGCAGCCATGCTGACCACATATTCAGGAGGTATCTATATTATGGGAACAACTCAGCCAATCAAAAACAAAAAAGACATTACTGCATTAAAGGAATATTTTCTGACGGAGGATTTCAATCTGCGAAATTATACCCTGATAACAATGGGAATTAACACGGCACTGAGAATCAGTGACATTCTGGCATTAAGATGGAAAGATGTATACAACGTGGACGAGCAGTCTTTCCGGAGTCATTTAAACAAACGGGAACAGAAAACAGGAAAAAGCACCTGCATTGCTTTGAATCAGAGTGTGATACAGGCTTTGACACTTTATCGGAACAGCATTTCAGATTTATCGGAACATGCTTTTATTTTTTATGGAAAGACACCTGACAGACCGCTCTGCCGTTCGCAGGCATACCGCATTATAAAAAATGCCTGCCACAAGCTTCATCTTCCGGATAATATAAGCTGTCACTCTCTCAGAAAAACCTTTGGTTATCAGGCATTACAGGCAGGAGTAAACCCTGCCATACTGATGTTTATCTACAATCATTCTTCTTTTCAGGTCACAAAAAGATATCTTGGAATTGAGCAGGATGATAAAGATAATATCTTTCTGGAAATAAATCTTTAATTTTTTTATTTCAGGGGTTAAGTTTTATAAACTGACTCCGATATATATAACAGAACAGGGATGCAACATTTTATAAAAATTGTTGCATCCCTGTTCTGTTAATATTTTGAACTCTTTTTATTTAATTATACAAATATCCTACACCTTTATGATCCCATTTCCCAGACAGAATTTTGCATGAAACACATATTCTTTTCCATCCGCAAACACAGCTTTTATCTTCCCGTCCCGAATCTGTGTAATCTTTCCCTGTCCGAATTTCCTGTGCCTGATTTCCTGACCGACTGTCAGTTCATCCAGCATACTGACCATTTCCTCAACAAATCTCGAAACGTCCGTTTCTTTTCCATATCTTTCCCGGCAGTGACAGATATACAGCCAGTCTTTTGCCCTGGTAACCGCTACATAGAAGAGTCTTCTCTCTTCCTCTATATCTTCCGGCAGGAGTGCCTTTTTATGCGGGGTAATGGTTTCATTTGCATCTATAATAAATACCGCCCGGTATTCCAGTCCTTTGGAAGAATGCATGGTTGCCAGTGTGATTCCATCCTTCTTTTCCTGACGCTCCCTTGCCTGTTTCTTCAGTTCTTCGCCATACTCTTCTATTTTTTTGAACCATTCCTGATATGTTTTATAGGGTTTTGCCGCCTCCGACAGTTCCTCTAATACATCATAGAGTTCTTCCGGTTTCATACGCCTGTATTCTGCATATTCCGTAAGATATTCCTCATAGCCGATGCCATGCCGGATATACTGGATGGCTGCATACGGATTCATATTGCGGATCATGGCAAGGTCGTATTCAAGTTTGCTGATTCGCTCCAGCACATATCCCTTGTCCTGATAAAATCGTTTCACATCTTCCAGATTGACTTCTGCCCGTGGAAAAACATCTCTGCTGATGTATCTTTTCGGCCGGTTAATCAGCCGGAGCATATCTCCCCGCTTCATAACTCCTTTTTCGCGGAAATCTACTGCCGCATGGATATAGGCAATGATATCCTTCGCAATAAAATGGTCATACAGATTCGGGATAACATCTTTCATGCAGAATGGGATATTATGCTCCATCAGTTTTTCAAGCAATGTCCGCGGATTTGTATTGGTGCGGTACAGCACCGCCATGTCCTGATAGGTCAGTCCCTTTGCAATTAACTGTTCTATTTCCTCTAAGATATAATTACATTCCTTATAAACATTGTCAAAAGGAAGAATAACCGGTTTACTGCCATTCTCCCGTTCCGCCCGTATCTGCTTTTCAAAACGTTTTTTATTATTCCGGATTAATTTTCCGGCTGCCGCCACGATTTCCGGTGTGGATCGATAGTTGGTATCCAGTATGATTTTTTTTGCCTCCGGATAATCCTTTTCAAAATTCAGCATAATTTCCGGTCTTGCCCCGCGGAAGCGGTAGATGGACTGATCATCATCTCCCACAATAAACAGATTATCCTGCGGCTTCGCCAGAAGACGGATAACTTCATACTGCACCCGGTTGATATCCTGGAATTCATCTATGAGGATATACCTGTATTTATCCTGCCACAGCTTTAAGATATCTTTTCTCTTAGTCAGGAGTTCATAACACATAACCAGCATATCGTCAAAATCGATCAGATTTGCCCGGATCAGGGTGTCATTGTATTCCCTGAAGATCTTTTTAAATACTTCTTCCGGACAGTTTTTGGAATAATAATACGCAACATCCAGCATTTCCCCTTTGACATTACTGATCTCGCTGATCAGATTGGCCACAAACTCATTCTCATCGCTGATATCGAGTTCTGTTTTATGCACGATATTTCGCAATATCTCGTATTTCTTTTCCTCCCGGATAATATTTTCCGCCCTGTAATTGTACGCATATTTTAAAATCTGAAAATAAACGGCATGAAATGTCCCAAAGGAAACCGGCAGACGTTTCCCACCCATAAGCTGTAGAAATCTCTGCTGCATTTCCATGGCTGCCGCCTTTGTAAATGTGATAACAAGTATATTGGATGGACTGATTCCGTCTTCTTCGATCAGTTTCTTTGTACGGTGTGTAATAACCGTGGTCTTTCCGCTCCCCGGCCCTGCCAGAACAAGACAGGGATGAGCCACATGTTCTACCGCCATCCTCTGTTGATGATTAAATGATGCCATTTTCTCTCCTTGTGTTTTAATTTCTTTAGGTAATTGCAAAACACTTAAATTTTTGTAAGTGTATATGCAAATGAAACAT
>ENA-OPSJ01001071-OPSJ01001071.1-human-gut-metagenome-genome-assembly--contig:-NODE-1071-length-22079-cov-3.608291_pt1 | contig 22079 bp, 18 predicted proteins | sample MGYA00241801_ERZ501893 | MGnify/ENA primary metagenome ERZ501893 (study PRJEB25962, sample SAMEA2042219) | human gut metagenome | biome: human gut; feature: human-associated habitat; material: faeces...
AATCTCGCTACCTAGATTCAGCAACAGCAGATGATTTTATCATAAGAACTTTCAGTATCACTACCTGCGTTTGTATGGAGCACTCTGGTTTATGAACAACACATTGGAAGTGCTTCATCTGAACAGAGGTAGTGAAATAGAACATAGAATAAGGAGAAATTTAACGTGAGGACGCTGATTTTGAATAAATTTCTGCACCGAAACGGCGGCAGCGCTGTTGCCGCTGTATTTCCGGCAGGGCTTCGGGCTGCGGGCGCTGCGCCCGCTGGAAAGCCTTGCGCCCTGTTTTTTGCTGCGCACCGGCTGCGTGCCCGCCCGCACTGCGCCGGTGTGGGTGCCGCTGGAAGATAGGGTACAGCTTGCATTGCTGCTGGCAAAGGGCTATGCTGCACTGGACAGCCGCCCCTACGGCGGCAGTCTTGCACTGGCGCTTTATCCGCTGAAAGAAACGGAATAACGTAAACCAGAGAGGGAATGAGAAAGCTATGAAGGCAGTGATCCTTGAAAGCTATGTGATGGAAGAAGGAGACTTGGACTGGTCCGGGGTAAAGGCACTGGTGCCGGACACCACCAGCTATGTGCGCACCGACTACGCCGACATTGCGCCCCGCATCGGGGATGCAGAGCTGGTGCTCATCAACAAGTGCCGCATTGACGAAGCAGTGCTGGCGCAGTGCCCGAACCTTAAATGGGTGGGCATCATCGCCACCGGCACGGATAATATCGACCTTGAAGCCTGCCGCCGCCATGGGGTGGCAGTGGCCAACGTGCCGGGCTATTCTACTTACAGCGTGGCGCAGATGACCTTCAGCCTGCTGCTGGCCATCTGCCAGTGCGCCCAGCGATACGACCGGGCGGTAAAGGACGGGTACTGGCAGCTGGGCATCCCGGCAGAGTACGGTCTGCTGCCGCAGGTGGAGCTGCTGGGCAAGACCTTTGGCATCTACGGCTACGGCAGCATCGGCCGTCAGACCGCACGCATTGCAAAGGCCTTTGGCATGGAGGTGCTGGTGTGCACCCGCACGGTGCGCCCGGCGTACGCCGCCGATGGGGTGGAGTTCGTGGACTTTGACACCCTGCTTGCCCGCAGTGATGTGCTCAGCCTGCACTGTCCGGCCACCCCGGCGACCCGCGGGCTGATGAGCCGGGAAGCCCTTGCAAAAATGAAGCCCGGCGCCATTCTGCTGAACACCGCCCGGGGCGCACTGGTGGACGAGGAAGCCGTAGCCGATGCACTGGAAAGCGGCAAGCTTGCCTTTTACGGTGCCGATGCCTTTGCCACTGAGCCGCTGCCGCCCCAAAGCCGTTTGCGCAGTCTGCCGGGCGCGGTGCTCACCCCGCATATCGCGTGGACCACCAAGGAAGCATTGCAGCGGCTGATGGACATCACCACCGGCAACCTGCGCAGCTTTCTGGCCGGGAAAGGCGAGAATATCGTCAACTCTTGATTTTGGCAGGGCGCTGTACTATACTGTTCCATGATTTCAGGCTCTCCCGGCAAAGGAACTGCCGTAAACTATCGTATGCACAAGAGCATCCGGCAGCTTTGCCGCTGCTCTGAGGGAGGTAAAAATGAGTTACGCTATCGTATTCAGCAGCAAAACCGGCAACACCGCGCTGCTGGCACAGACCCTGCGGGAGCAGCTGCCGCAGGCAGACTGCTGCTATTTCGGCGCACCGGACGCTGCCGCATTGGCAGCAGATACCCTGTATGTGGGCTTTTGGACGGACAAGGGCAAGGCGGATGCCGACACACTGGATTTTTTGCAGCAGCTGCGCGGCAAGCTGGTATTCCTGTTTGGCACGGCAGGCTTTGGCGGCAGTGCGCCCTACTTTGAAAAGATCCTTGCCGCCACCCGGCAGGCGCTGGACGGCAGCAATACCGTCATCGGCAGCTTTATGTGTCAGGGCAAAATGCCGGTGTCCGTCCGGCAGCGGTACGAGGCCATGAAGGCAAAGCCTTTGCACATCCCCAATCTGGACGCCCTGATCGAAAACTTCGACAAGGCGCTCTCCCACCCGGATGCCGCAGATCTGGAACAGCTGAAACAGGCTGTAAAATAAGTGAAAAAAAGCGACCGCACATGGTTTTGTGCGGCCGCTTTTTCTGTATAGACTGTATAGGACAAACGCTAGTCAATGGTGGTTTTGGTACGCCCGATGCCGATGACGGCGGTGGAGATCTTTTTCCAGCTGTCGCAGCCGCACACGCCGTCCACCCGCAGGCTGGTGCGCTTCTGATAACCGCGCAGAGCCTGCTCGGTGCGGGCACCAAAGATACCGTCGATGCGGCTGCCGGTCTGGTAGCCAAGGGTGGAAAGCGCATCCTGCAAAATCATGACATAGCAGCCCCGGCTGCCCCGGCGCAGGGTGGGGTAACCGGCGGTGGTGCCGCTGCACGCCGGGGTGCCGTAGCGGCGGTCAAAGTGCACCCATGTGGGGGTCTGGCTCAGCGGCTCCACATAGCCCCATGCGCCGGTAGCGCGGGCGGCGTTGTAAATGGCGGTGCGCTGGCGCTGGTCAAGGCTTTGCCCTACGTCAAACGCTACCCCTGCATAGTGCTGGCTGCGGGTGCCGTGACCGCCCTCCCAGATGCGGCGGAAGGCGTACCCCACCGGGATGCCCCTGCCGTATTTGCGGCGGGTCAGGTTCCACGCCTCCATAGCGGCAATGGTGGTCCACAGGGTAGGGCTGGACGATTTGCCCCGGAACTCCCGCAGCCGCAGGGTGGTCAGGGTGCTGTAAGGCATGGGGTCGTTCTCGTTCAGGTTTGCGTAGGTGTACACCTTGTTTTCGTAGGCGTCGTAGATCAAAAGGCGTGCCATCCCTCATTCCTCCTTCTCGCAGCCGCAGGGGTCGGTGCACTGGGCTTGCAAAGCGTGCCATGTTTCCCGGTACACGATGCCGTTTACCGGCTGCAGCCCCGCCTGATGCTGGACAGCCCGCACGGCGGCGGCGTCTGACGCGCCAAAGCGGTTGTTGTCGGCCACATAGTCCTCGCCGCAGGAAAGTTGTGCCCGGCGGTTGAGCCAGTACTCCACCTGCCCCACCTCCTGCCCGGCGCTGCCCTCGGCGATGGCGCGCCCCGGGTAAGCGGTGCCGGGTGGGGTGTCCCGGTCGGGGTTCGGGGCATGGGCAGCCAGCTGCAAGCTCAGCGCTTCCACCGCCGTCCATGTGTCGGCATCGGCAATGCCGGTCTGCTCCAGCCCCAGCAGCTGCTGGGCGCTGCGGGTGGCGGCGGCAGTCTCATCGGTATAACGGTCGGCAAGGGGCGGGGCCTCCACGCTGGAAAAATAATAGGCGATGCGCTGTAAAAGCAGATTGTAGTACAGCACGGTGTCACCGCTGCTGCCCACCGTCAGCGGGGTGCCGGGGTAGGGCAAACGCTTTAAGGTGACCACCGGGCCGGAGGAGCGCAGCTGGCTGGCGCGGCCATAGAGAGAGTTCCATGTGGTGCGCCCTACCACGCCGTCCACGGTAAGCCCCGCAAACCGCTGGTACGCCCGCACCGCCCGTTCGGTATCCGTGCCAAACTTTCCGTCAATGCTTACCGGCGGGATGCTGCTTTCGTAGGCGCTCATGAGGTAGAGGTAAAATTGCAGTTCCCGCACCGCCGTGCCGGCAGAGCCGGTGCGCAGCACGCCCGGGTACTCGCCGGGGCGCAGGGAAGAGGAGAGCAGCCGGTTGGCGATATCGTTGTACACCTCGTACAGCTTTTGCCATGTGGTTTGCCCCACCACGCTGTCTGCCGTCAGCCCGAAGTAGCGTTGGAACCGCCGCACAGCTGCTGCCGTGCCCGCGCCGAATTTTCCGTCCACGGTCACGCTTTCAAGGCTTGTGTATACCGTGCGGGCGATCTTCAGCCAGAACTGCACCAGCCGCACATTCTGCCCGGCAGACCCCTCCCGCAGCGGCGTGCCGGGGTAGGCGTTGGGGGTGCCGTTGTCGGACTGGATGCTCAAAAACTCGTCGTACAGCTCCTTCCAAGTGGTCTGCCCCACTATGCCGTCTACGGTAAGGCCGTATTTGCGCTGGAAAGCACGCACCGCATTGGCGGTGGCAGTGCCGTATACGCCGTCCACCGTTACGGCGGGGATGGCGCTGTCGTACTGCGCCAGCGTGTTCAGCCAGAACTGTACCTGCTCCACCGCGCTGCCAGAAGCACCGGTGCTCAGCACCGTACCGTTCCATGTGCCGTTGGACAGGGTGCCGGTGGAAGTCTCGCCCTCGCTGGTCAGCTCGGCGAGATCTTTTACCGATACATAGATATAGCTGATCTTGTACCATGTCTGCCGCCCCACTACGCCGTCGGCGGTCAGGTTGAACTGCTTCTGGAACGCCCGCACCGTGGCGGCCATCCGGCTGCCGAATACGCCGTCTACCGTCAGCTTTCCAAGGAAGGGATAGTCCTTGGTGATGCGGTTCAGCTGCCGTTGCAGGGTGAACACCGCCGCGCCGCGGCTGCCCTGCCGCAGTGGTGTGCCGGGGTAGCTCTGCGGGATGGAGCGGATATTTTTGGTGCGCACGATCTCGATGCTGCTGCCGTAGTAGTAGCGTAAAATTTGCAGCGCGCTGCGCCCGTTGTTGGCCAGCGTCACCGTGCCCCACTGCTTGAGCCCGGGACAGGTGACCGACTTGCCGTCGCAGTACTCGGAATAATAGGGGTTCACCGTGCCGCTTTTGCGCAGGTAGGTGTTGAAGATATCGTCCGTGATGCGCACCATCACCTCGAACACAGTGCGCCCATGGACGTAGTACTGGTCGTAGCTGGTGGAGTTGGTGATGTTAAAGGTGTAGCCCTTGCTGGGGTACCACTCGGTGTAGATACGGTTCAGCGCCAGCGAGATCTGGCAGTGGATGTTTGCCCGCAGTGCCTGCTCCGGCCACGGGGAACACCATAAACCAACGGACGAAATAAATGCTGCATCGTGTATTTTGCAGCGTATAAAAAGCGGCTGCTGCACAAAATGCTGTGCAGCAGCCGCTTTTTTGGGAGTTGATGAAACGCTTACGCTTCCGTTTCGGGCTCTTCCTCGGGCTTTGCTTCGGAATGCCGCCGACGGAACCAGTCAGCGGGGATGCCGCTCTGGGCAGGGGTAAGATCCGGCGCGGGGTGACCGTCCGGCAGGTGCGCACCGAAGGCCGGAACAAAAAAGAACTTGCGCACGATGAAGATCAGCGCGATCGCGCCAACACTGAGCAGATTCTCCACGGCGGAATCGTGCCCCACCACCAGATGGCGTGCAATGGCGTAAAGCAGCACCTCAAGGCTGCTGCCGGGGCTGTGCTTGGCCAGCATCTTGATGAACTCGATGCCGATCACGATATCCAGACTGCGCTCCAGAAAGGTGCGGATCTCTGCTTCGTTGCCGTCGGACAGCAGGCCGGGCATCCAGCGGATCAGGGGCACAACGCTGAGCAGCAGGCCGATCAGCACCAGCCCGGACAACAGCACTTCCAGCAGACTGGAAGCCTGAATAATGCGGTTGCGCAGGGAGGTGCGCCAGTGGCTTTCTACCGGGTGAGAGGGGTGTTCCATAGTAAGACCTTCCTTTCGGCATTCTGCTAAACAGGATTCGACAAACTTCTGGTTAGATTGTAGCAGAATGCGGGCAGGCTGTCAATTCATGGAAAATCAATTCGCCTTGGCGGCAGATTTTGCCGGAACGTACCCGGCCTTCTGGATGCAGGCAATGCCGTCAGCGGTGTCCAGCCAGTCGTACAGACGGCGCTCTGGGCTGTCGGCGGCGGCATCCGGGTGGATGACGGCGTAGAAATCGTTGCACAGGGGGTAGCTGCCGTCGGCAAGGGTGTCGTTGCTGGGGGTCACACCGTCCACCGCCAGCAGACGCAGCCCGGGTTTTGTGTACATCTGGTCGATGTAATAATACACCGAGAAGCCGATGGCGTTGGCGCTGTTGTTGTAATCGGCAATGCTGTCCACCAGCTCACCCATGGCGGCGGGAGCCAGCTCAGAGGGCGGGGTCATCAGCTCACCGCCCTGAATGAGCAGCTTTTTGAACAGGGTCTGGCTGCCGGAGTCCTCGCCGCGCTGGAAAGCAACGATGGCCTGATCCTTGCCGCCTACATCCTTCCAGTTGGTGATCTTTCCGGCATAGATGTCCCGCAGCTGCTGCCGGGTAAGCGCCTGCACGGGGTTGTCCTCGTTGACGATGAACACCAGCGCGTCCACTCCAATGGGCTTCTGCTCCAGCTCCACGTTGGCCTCTTGCAGCTCTTCCTTTACATAGTCCGGCGCTTCGTATACCACCAGCATCCGGGTGGTGGTGTCGTACAAGCCAAAGTTTTCCCATGCGTAGGCGGTGGTGCTCACGGTGATGCTGCTGCGGGCTTCCTCCAAGTCCATGCCGGTGGTATCGGCCAGCATCTGCGCCATCAGCGGGATGCAGGCGGTGCTGCCGTCCAGCGGGGGAAAATCCTCCACGGTCAGAAACGGTTCTGCCTGCTGCACAGCAGAGGAAGCAGCAGAGGATGCAGCAGAGGATGCAGGCTGCTCTGCGGCAGAGGAAGCCATGCTGCCGGAGGGAGCATCCGTGCCCTTGCAGGCGGTCAGTACCCCGGCAGCGGAGCAGGCAGCCAGCCCCAGAAGAAAGCTGCGGCGGGAAATTTTAGTGTTTTTCATAAGAAAGCCCTCCTAACTCAATAGCCGTAACTCGGTTCATCGTCCGCAGTGGCAGACGAGAAAATGCTCTGGCAGTACAGCCAGTTGCCGCTTGTGTCCATCCAGCCCACATAGAAGCCCCGTTGTGCAGCAAACACATGGTCGGGCAGGGCGTTCAGGCTGTTAGAATAGTACCCGGCGCAGCTGGCAAGCCCCTGTAATACTACCTTGCCGTCTGCGTCCAGCACATCGCATACGTTGCCGTAGGCGCTGCCCACAGCGCTGCGGCTGCCGTAGAACATGGGTCTGCCGTCGGGGTCGGTGGTCAGGTAGTTGACGTAACTGTATTTGCCCTGCAGGGCGGTCAGGTCGCTGACAAGCCCCTGCGGGCCGTACAGCCGGGTGGCGGTGGTCTCGTAGCGGTCGTTGTCCTGCAATTTCAGCCAGACGTAGCCGCTGCCGTAGTTGCTCATCCGTACCCGCTGCTGGTGCTCCACCGGCTCTACGGTGGTGTCGGTCAGCAGCTTGCCGTTGTCCTTGCTGTACACCCGCAGGCTGCCGTCCAGCGCGTAGACGGCTATGGTGTTATCGGTGGTGTTCACATCGTACAGCGGGGTCTTGGTGCCGGTTTCCAGATCATAGAGCTCGTAGCCATGATCCTCGCCGCTGTGCCATGTTACCACATAGCCCGGGAAATATTGGCTGGGCTGCTCGTCAAAGGCGGCAATCAGTCCGCGGTCCTCTGTGGTCATATCCCGCAGTTCGTACCGGCCATCGCCGGTGGAAAAGCTGGCAAGACCGCCCGGGTAGACCTGCAAAAAGCCCGTGTACTGCTCGCCGGTCTGGGTGTTATACAAAATCTGGTCGGTGGTCTCGGCTCCGGTGGCAACGTCCAGCTCCACCCAGTCGCTCAGGGTATCGCTGTCGTAGAAAAGGCGGTATGCCGAGGCGGCATCGGCGCGGTAGACGGGGGTGCTGTCCTTTTCCTGCACAACTACCCAGCGGTTCTGTTGGTAATCCATATCCCAGTCGTAATCGTCCAGCCCTTCCGGGCGGGCGTAGCAGCTGAACACCAGCTTATCGCCGCATAGGGTGCAGCTGTATGCGCCCTCCGGCACCGGCAGCGCTGCGCCGGTGGCAAGGTCGATGACCTGACAGGTGCCGTAGCCGGACTCCGGGACGTATCCGCCATCGACAAGGCGGCTCTCCTGCAGCACCAGCAGGCCGTTTTGCAGGGTAGCGTTCTGCTCGCCCTCAAAGGACATCACCTCAGTGCCGGTCTTGTCGTACAGGGCGGTGCGGCGTCCGCCCCGGCAGGTAGGGTCGGACCAGCTGCGCAGCCAGTAGTCTGCGGTGCCGGTGGCACTGTCCTCCACCAGCGAGACGTTCTCACTGCGGGCAGCCTGATGCAGCGGGGTGCTGCCGCACAGGATGGTGGTGCTGCTCCCCGCGCGGTCATAGCAGTACAATACCCGCAGACGGTCATCGTTCAGCACGGCGGGGTCGTACAGGGGCTTGCCGCTGTCGTCCGTAGGTACCGAAACGGCAGAGCTTGCAGCGCCCGGCACGCCGGTGGCGGGCGGCAGCAGGGCACAGCCGCAGCCTAAAGTAAGGGCAAGGGCAGTGCAGACTGCCCCGCAGCCGATACGCAAGACAACACGCTTCATAAAAACCACTCCTTTGCAAAAAACAGGGAGGAAAATTTTTCCGTTCACTCAGAATACGAAACAGCCGCATTTTTCATTGCAGAACTTGCAGAAAAATGCGGCTAAAAACGGTTACAATTACATTACAGCTGCGCCGGGGCATGGGACGCTTCTGCCTTGTCCATCTGCTCCAGCTGCCGCAGAAAGGCCAGCAAAAAGGGCAGAGAAATGAAGAAGGTGAGCGCATCCGCAATGGGCTGGCAGAGCTCCACGCCCACAAGACCCAGCACCCGGGGCAGTACAAGAATCAGCGGGATAAAGCACACGCCCTGTCGGCAGCAGGCCAGAAAGGTGGCACGCCCGGCCTTGCCCACGCTTTGAAAGGTCATGTTGGCCACTACGATCACCGGCTGCAAAAGGACGGCAAAGCACTGGTAACGGAAGGCAGGCAGCGCCACGGCGGTGACTTCCGGGTCATCCCGGAACAGATGGATCAAAGTCTCATCGTTCCACCAGCACACCGCGATCAGCGCCACCAGCAGCACAAAGGCGGCTTGCAGGGTAAAGACAGCGGCCTGCCGCACCCGGTGGTACTTGCGGGCGCCGTAGTTGAAGGACGCCACCGGCTGCAAGCCCTGTCCCACGCCGATGGCCACCGAGAGGATGAACATAAAAATGCGGGACACGATGCTCATGCCCGCCACGGCGGCATCGCCGTAGCTGCGGGCGGCAATGTTCAGCAGCATCCCGCCGATGCTGTTCAGACCCTGACGGCCAAAGCTGGGCGCGCCGCCTGCAAGGATCTGCAAAAACTCGCGCGGCTCCCGGGTGACGGCAGAAAGCCGGAACTGGCTGACCGTTTTGCCCCGCAGGAACATATACAGCAGAATGCCAAAGCTGATGGTCTGGCTGAGGGCGGTGGCGATACCGGCACCGGCAGTGCCCAGCCCTAAAGCGAACATGAACAGCGGGTCCAATGCAATGTTCAGAAGTCCGCCGGTGACCAGCCCAACCATGGCAAGGTTCGCTTTGCCCTCATACCGCAGAATGTTGTTCATCACCAGACTGGAGATCATCAGCGGTGCGGCAAGCAGGATGGGGCGGGCGTAGGCGCAGGCGTGGGGCAGAATGGTCTCGGTGCTGCCCAGCAGCATCATGAAGTCCGGCAGGGTGGCAAGACCGACCACCGCCAGCACTACGCCAAAGGCCAGCGCTGTAAAAAAACTGGTGGAAGCAAAGCGGGTGGCGGCGTGGGTATCCTGACTGCCCAGGCGGCGGCTGATGATGGTGCCGGAGCCGTGCCCCAGCATAAAGCCCAGCGCCTGAATAATGGCCATCAGGCTGGAAACGACACCCACCGCGCCGGAAGCACTGGTGGAAATGCGCCCCACAAAAAAGGTATCGGCCAGATTGTAGATGCTGGTGATCAGCATACTTAAAATCGTGGGCGCGGCCAGGCTGAGGATCAGCCGGGGGATAGGGGTCTCGGTCATTTTATGATACTGCACCGCAGTGCGGTCCTGCTGGGTCATGGGCAAATATCCTCCTTCAAAAACGAGAAAACCGCCCCTTCCAGAGCGGCAGATAAGCTTTGTAAAAACAGTATAACGCAGTTGCGGCAAAATGTCGAGAGTGAGAAAAACGGCCCTTTCTCCCCTGCGAAGGGGCGAAAAAGCAGGTGAAAACAGGGTGGTTTCTATATAAAGTGCTAAAGAATTGTCGAATTGCTTGTGAAAAATCACGATATGTGGTATTCTTTATAAGAAGGAATTGGAAAAATCTGTGCATTTTATGATTGGGAGGGATTTGTACATGAAATCCGTAGCACAAACTGTGATCGAAGCCGACCGCTTTTATACCATTGCCGCTCACACCGGCAACGTCATTCAGGCAGTGGAAGGCAGCAAGGACGGCGGCACTGTCCGTCTGGGCAAGTACGACCACAAGCCCGAACAGGAGTGGAGCTTTGTCCGCGAGGGCGATGGCGTGTACCGCATCCGCAACCGTGCTTCCGGCAAGTTACTGGATCTGACCATGACCGGCACTGCCAACGGCACATGGCTGCATCTGTGGGAGGACGTGGGCGGCACGTCCCAGATGTGGAAGGTAGAGCACACCCCGGAGGGAACCGTGCGTCTGCGCTCCTCTTGGGCAGGCGGCAAGTGCGTGGACACCGTAGGCATGGGTGCCGAGGTGGGCGCTGTGCTGCAGATCTGGCAGGAAGTGCCCGGCGGTGGCGACCAGCTGTGGGTCATCTCTGAGGTAAAGGACCGCGTAAAGCGTGCCGCTAAGGTTGAGCAGGCATTACCCGCTGCCGAGACGAAGTCCGCACCGGCCAAGGAAGCCGCTCCCGCCAAAAAGCCCGCAGCCCGCAAGCCCCGCACCGCCAAGAAGGTGGAGGAGAAGCCCGCTGCGCCCGCAGTAAAGGCCGCAGAGCCGGTCAAGGCAGAAAAGCCCGCCGTGAAGAAGGCCGCTAAGGCAAAGGCAGAGCCAGCTGCCCCCGCCGCAGAGGTGAAGGCTGCGCCCGTTGTGGAGACCAAGGCTGAGACTGCTGTCCCTGCAACTAAGGCCGCACCCGCCGCCGCAAAGCCCAAGGCAAAGCGTGCACCCTGCAAAAAGACCGTAAAGAAGTAAGAGATCATAAAACGCAAAAAAATCGGACAGACCGCAGTCTGTCCGATTTTTTGCGTTTATAGAAGCTTTTTTATGCAGCAGGGGAGGAGGCATCATCGCTCTGGGCGGCGCTCTGCACGAACTGCACGATGCTCTCGATGGTCTTGCGCAGCTGCACAAGGCTTTCCACGTCAGAGTCCTGCATCCGGGAGGTGGGCGCGGTCACCACGGTCTGGGCGGCAGTCACCGTGCCGGTCAGCTCTGCATGGATGTGGTGGGCGGGCACGTCCAGCAGGATGTGCACCTTGGGGGACAGGGTCTTGAGCAGCCCCTGCTTTTCGATGCCCAGAATCAGCTGCGGCGCGTCCTCCCCGGCGGTGAGGTTCGGCAGCTGAAGGTAGAGGTAGCCTTCCTTCGCGTTGGCGGGCTGCACGGTTTTGAGCTGCTTGAGATCCAGCTGAAAGTCATTCACCTGCTGCAAGCCGGTGGCGGCGGGGTCTACCCCCAGCAGGGTAGCCAGCTGGTTTTGGGAAATGTAGCTGCCCAGCGACCAGCCCGGCAGCAGCAGGCTTGCCAGCGGATACTCGGCCACGACCGTGCTGCGCAGCTTGTTGTACAGCTGTCCGGCATCGTACAGGGTCTCTTCCTCGCTGATGTACATCCGGGTCAGAGGGGCATCGTTGACGGTGCTGGTGCCCGTTGGGTACAGCGCAAGCTGCACCGCCCGGGGGGTGTACTGGCCGGTCAGGCTGCCGGTGGTGCCGCCGAACTTGTCCAGCAGGGCGTAAAGGGCAGGGGGCTCTGCTTCGGTGGAGGTGATGGTGTAGTCCAGCGCAAAGCTGGCACCGCTCTGGAATGCCTTGATCTTGCGGTTGATGAAGCTGTACAACACTGCCGCAGCCACCGCGCACACCAGAACCAGACACAGCAGAACGATCAGCGCCGCCCGCAGACCGGTGCGTTTTTTGTGGGAAGATGCCATGGGAAAACCTCTCCTTCCGGTAAACGTATTTGCTTCAGCATAACGGAACTGCCCGCAAATGTCAAGCGCCGCAAACTGCGGACAAAACAAAAAACCTGAAACATTTCTGTTTCAGGTTTCTGGCGGAAAGATGGGGATTCGAACCCCAGAACGCTTTTGACACGTTACACGATTTCCAGTCGTGCGCCTTAGACCAACTCAGCCATCTTTCCACATCTTTTGTTCTGCCTTTGGGCGGGTGCCCTTGGCGCTCCACTATAATACCTGAAAGCAGGCTTTTTGTCAAGGATTTTTTTGAAAAAAATCAGACTTTTTTAAAAATGACGAAAAAGCGCGAGAAAACGTTCTGCCGCATGGATGGAAAGCACAAAAAGCCCTTGACGCACCTTTAAAATAGGTCTATATTGAGGGCAAAGAGCACTGCGGTGGGTCATTTTGTGCCGCAGCGGCGGGAAATATAAGGAGGATGCTTTTATGACTTATCCTGAAGTGCTTGCCAATGCCCGTACCTGCATTGGTCAATACTGCAAGGCCTGCCCGGTGTGCAACGGCGTGGCCTGTAAAAACCAGATCCCCGGCCCGGGTGCCAAGGGCGTGGGCGATACCGCTATCCGCAATTATAATAAGTGGGCGGACATCCGGGTGAACATGGATACCCTGTGCCCCGGCGGTACACCGGACACTACGCTGGAGCTATTCGGCAAAAGCTTCCGCTATCCCTTCTTTGCGGGCCCCGTGGGTGCAGTGAACCTGCATTACTCTGATACCTACACCGACATGACCTATAATGATGTGCTGGTGCGTGCTTGTGCCGAAAACGGCATTGCTGCCTTTACCGGCGACGGCACCAACCCCACCGTGATGGAGATGGCTACCCGCGCCATCGGCGCTGCGGGCGGCTGCGGTGTGCCCACCATCAAGCCGTGGAACATCGACACCATCCGCGAGAAAATGGTACAGGCCAAGGCCAGCGGCTGTTTTGCCGTGGCTATGGACGTGGATGCAGCGGGTCTGCCCTTCCTGAAGAACATGACCCCGCCCGCCGGCAGCAAGAGCGTGGAGGAGCTGGCCGAGATCGTGCAGTTGGCAGAACGTCCCTTCATCGTCAAGGGCGTGATGACCGTCAAGGGCGCACTGAAGGCAAAGCAGGCCGGAGCTGCCGCCATCGTGGTGTCCAACCACGGCGGCCGTGTGCTGGATCAGTGCCCTGCCACCGCCGAGGTACTGCCGGAGATCGCCGCAGCCCTCAAGGGCACCGGCGTAAAGGTACTGGTAGACGGCGGCATCCGCACCGGTGTAGATGTGTTCAAGGCGCTGGCGCTGGGTGCAGACGGCGTTTTGATCTGCCGTCCCTTTGTGACTGCTGTCTACGGCGGCGGCGCAGAGGGCGTGAAGTGCTACATCGATAAGCTTGCCGGGGAACTGGCCGACACCATGCAGATGTGCGGTGCCCATACGCTGGCTGAGATCACCCCGGATATGGTGCGGGTCTGAGGTTTCTATTATAAGTAACAAAAAGGAGATGCCCGGCAGGACATCTCCTTTTTTGTTACTTCAAAGTGCCGTCCAGCACCTGCTGGTAATACCACGGCTTCGGGGCGTGGAAGGTCTTGCCGCTGAGGAAGGCAAAGTCCGGCTGGGTGAAGCGGGGCATGGTTAGCTCCCATGCGCACAGCGCCTGATACTTCAGCTTCAGCTCCCGGTTGGCGCTGTTGTTGCCGTACTTGCTGTCGCCAAGGATGGGACAGCCGATGCTGGCCATGTGGGCGCGGATCTGGTGGGTGCGTCCGGTGATCAGCTGCACCTTCAGCAGGGCCAGACGGCCGGAGACGGCGATGGTCTCGTACCGTGTCTCCACCTCCTTGGCGCCGGGCTGCTTGTCCTCCACGATCTTCACAATGCCGCGGTCAGCGTCCTTCAGCAGATAGCCGCCCAAGGTGGCGTCCGGCGGCATGGGACGGCCAAAGGTGACGCAGAGGTAGGTCTTTTGCACCTCACGGTTCTTGATGGCAGAAAGGAACAGCTCCTCAGCCTCCGGGGTCTTGGCAATGATCACAAGACCGCTGGTGCCGGTGTCCAGCCGGTGGCACAAGGCGGGGGTGTACAGGTCGTTTTCCTTGTACTCGCCCTGCTTGTTCAGGTACAGCAGCGCACGGTTCAGCAGGGTGTCGTCCTCCGGGCCGTCCACGGCAACGCCGGCGGGCTTATTCACGATCAGGATCTGCGGGCAGTCATACACCACCTGCGCCGGGGTGCGGGCGTTCTTCCACGCGGGGCCTTCCACCCGGCGGTCGGCGTCCAGAACGTCGTCCAGAATGAACAGCTTGATCTCGTCGCCTGCCATCACGCGGGTGGAAAGCGGCTGCTTTTTGCCGTTCAGCTTGATCTTGTTCTCCCGCAGCGCCTTGTTCAGACGGCCGGGGGTCAGGGCGGGGTACTGTTGGGTCAGATAATTGTCCAGCCGGGTGGGGGCAAGACATTTTACTTTTAAAATTTTCACGGGAAATTCCTCTCTATCTTAAAATCAGTTGCAATAGAATGGGTTCTTGATTCGTTTTTATTGTAGCGGAACGGAAACGTTCCGTCAAGCAAGAGAAAGAAGGTTTTCGTATGAGATGGAACCATAAAATAGTGACACTTACTGTGCTTTTGGCTATTGGAATAACAATGGTGGGCTGTGGGGCGTCCAGTTCCACGGCTGGAAGCACAGCGGCTTCCACGGCAAGCACGACATCTTCGGAGGCGCAAAAAACGGAAGTACACCCAATGCAAGGTGTTTTACTGAGTGACCCACTTTCGGATGGCACTTATCACATCAGCTTTGAAAGCGATAAAGTATGGGTCGGTGAACGCAAGAATACCATCAACAATGCTGTTGTATACGACTATGACCGGTACACAGCCGCAGATATTGAAGCATTGAGCGAAGGAGATACCATTATAACACATCTAAACGGGACAGAAGAAATTACAGCCCTAACAGTGGAAAGCGTTGAGAGAGAAAACAACTATGTGACCATCAACGGTGGAATAGAAGAAGGTGGTATTGACTTATGCAAAGAGGATGACCACTACCGGACTCTGACATGGGATGATTTTCCCGCTTATTATGAAGTTGGAGTGGCTAAGCAACTTGTTATGGCAGACGATATCGAACTATCGGACGGTGCAGCAGACTTTGAAGCCGACCCAGTGATCGTAAAGGGAGATCGGACGGTTTGTGATGCAATGAGCAATGAAGAAGATGCTTATGGGTGGAATGCAGGAAACACGACCGTGACCATCCAAAACGGCGAGATAACCCGTGCAGACCGCATCTGGGTGCCGTAAATTTTGCTCAAAACCGTTGACAAACGTTTTGCGTATGCTATAATTTAGCTGTACGCGAAGGGACGCTATGTCTGCTTTGCGGAATGTAAAATTATGACAGATGGCAATGATGGGGTCAGAAATGCACACACCACCGTCCAGAGAGAGCGCCCACGGCTGTAAGGCGCTCCGGTCGGGATCATTTCGCGCCACCCCGGAGCTTCCGGCGAATGTAAACCGGACGCTGCGCAGCGTTAATGCGCCGAAAGCGGCAGGGGACAAGTGATCCTTTGCAATTTGGGTGGTACCACGGAGTTTGATGCATAAGCAGCCTTCGTCCCTTTTGGGATGAGGGCTGTTTTTTGTTTTTTCACCGTGCCGCCCCTCTGCCATAACAGCATAAAAAACGGCGCCTGAGCGCCAAAGACAATTGAGGAGAGAAAGATCTATGCAATGGACCGGTTTGAATGAACTGCGCGAAAAGTACCTGAGCTTCTTTGAAAGCAAGGGTCATCTGCGTCTGGACAGCTTCCCCCTGGTACCCAAGAACGACCCCAGCCTGCTGCTGATCAACAGCGGCATGGCCCCCATGAAGAAGTGGTTCCTGGCACAGGAGGAGCCGCCCCGTCATCGCGTGACCACCTGCCAGAAGTGCATCCGCACCCCGGATATCGAGCGCGTGGGCATCACTGCCCGCCACGGCACCTTCTTTGAGATGCTGGGCAACTTCTCCTTCCAGGATTACTTCAAGGACGAGGTCATCCCTTGGGCATGGGAGTTCCTGACCAGCGATGAGTGGATGGCGATTCCCAAGGATCGTCTGCACATCTCTGTCTATGAGGAGGACGACGAGGCCTACGATATCTGGACCAAGAAGGTCGGCATCGCCCCGGATCACATGGTGCGTCTGGGCAAGGAGGACAACTTCTGGGAGCACGGCTCCGGCCCGTGCGGCCCCTGCTCCGAGATCTACTTTGACCGCGGCCCCGAGTACGGCTGCGGCAAGCCGACCTGCGGCGTGGGCTGCGACTGCGACCGCTATATGGAGATCTGGAACCTCGTGTTCAGCCAGTTCGACGCCGACGGCAAGGGCCACTACGAGCGTCTGGCACGCCCCAACATTGATACCGGCATGGGCTTGGAGCGTCTGGCCTGCGTGATGCAGAACGTGGGCAACCTGTTCGAGGTGGATACCGTGCAGAGCGTGCTGCACCATGTGGAGCACATTGCAGGCAAAACCTACAAGCAGGACCCCAAGACCGATATCTCCATCCGCGTCATCACCGACCATATCCGCAGCTGCACCTTCATGGTGTCTGACGGCATCCTGCCCTCCAACGAGGGCCGCGGCTATGTGCTGCGCCGTCTGCTGCGCCGCGCTGCCCGCCACGGCCGGATGCTGGGCATCGACCACCCCTTCCTCGTGGATCTGGTGGAGACCGTCATCCAGTCCAGCGAGTCCGCTTACCCCGAACTGCGCGAGCATGACGCCTATATCAAGAAGGTCATCGGCACCGAGGAAGCAAACTTTGCCCGCACCATCGATGCCGGCATGAACATCCTGAACAACATGATCGACCGTCTGGAGAAGGCACACCAGAAGCTGCTGAGCGGCATGGACGCCTTCAAGCTGAACGATACCTTCGGCTTCCCGCTGGATCTGACCAAGGAGATCGCCGCCGAGCAGGGTCTGGAGATCGACGAGGACGGCTTCCATGCAGAGATGAAGAAGCAGAAGGAGCGTGCCCGCGCCGAGCGTCTGAAGAAGAACATCTCCGGCTGGAGCGAGGATCTGTTCGGCGCACTGGAAGCCGAGCCCACCGTCTTTACCGGTTACGACACCCTGACCGACAAGGGCACTGTTGTGGCGCTGAGCGATGAAGAGACCCTGACCGATGCTATTGCCACCGACGAGGAAGCAAAGGACGGCGTGCTGGTGGTGCTGGATAAGACCCCCTTCTACGCTGAGATGGGCGGTCAGGCTGCCGACCACGGCGTGCTGAACGGCACCGAGTGCAGCCTGCGCGTGCTGGACGTGAAAAAGACCCCCAAGGGCTACTACGTCCACACCTGCGTGCTGGAAAGCGGCATTGTGAAGGTGGGCGATGTGCTGACCGCACAGGTGGACAAGGGCTACCGCATGGCCATTGCCCGCAACCACACCGCTACCCACCTGCTGCAGGCTGCCCTGCGTGAGGTGCTGGGCGACCATGTGCATCAGGCAGGTTCCTATCAGGATGCCTCCATCACCCACTTCGACTTTACCCACTTCAGCGCCGTGACCCCCGAGGAACTGGCACGGGTGCAGAAGATCGTCAACGATAAGATCTTCGACTCCATGAACGTCACCGTGCAGGAGATGCCGGTGGAGGAAGCCAAGAAGCTGGGCGCAATGGCTCTGTTTGGCGAAAAGTACGGTAAGGTGGTCCGCGTGGTGGACATCGAGGGCTGGTCTACCGAGTTCTGCGGCGGCACCCATGTCAAGAACACCGCCCAGATCGGCGGCTTCAAGATCGTCAGCGAGTCCTCTGTGGCTGCCGGCATCCGCCGCATCGAGGCTGTCACCGGCCGCAACCTGCTGATCCGTGCAAACCTGCAGGAAGCTATGCTGCATGATGTGGCGAACACCCTCAAGGCCAACAATGTGGCTTCTTTGCCCGCCCGTGCCGAGGCTGTGATGGCTGAGAACAAGGCCATGAGCCGCGAGCTGGAGGAGATGAAGGCAAAGATCGCCGCTTCCAAGGTGGACAGCCTGTTCGACAATGCCGAGGAAGCAGACGGCGTGAAGATCGCTTCTGCCTACTTTACCGGTACCACCGGCGACACCCTGCGCGGTATGTGCGACAGCATCCGCGACAAGGCCGTGAACCCCGTGGTGGCTGTTCTGGTGGGCAAGGCCGAGGATAAGATCACCATGGCCGTTACCGTGAATAAGCTGGCACAGGAAAAGGGTCTCAAAGCCGGTGTGCTGGTCAAGGAGCTGTCCGCTATCGCAGGCGGCAAGGGCGGCGGCAAGCCGGACTTTGCAATGGCAGGTCTGAAGGACGAGACCAAGATCGATGAAGCACTGGCTGCTGTGAGCGCCATCGTCAAGAAGGCTCTGGGCTAAAAAGGATCCATGTCCCCGCCCGGTGCCGGATGCGCGCCGGGGCGGCGGGCTTTTGTAGAAGCAGGAAGGAGTGTTCCCCATGGAAGATTGTCTGTTTTGCATGATCGCAGAGGGCAAGATCCCCTCTAAAAAGCTGTACGAGGATGACCAGGTGGTGGCATTCTACGACATCAACCCGCAGGCAAAGGTGCATTTCCTTGTGGTCCCCCGCAAGCACATCTCCTCTGCCGCTGCGCTGACCGAGGAGGATGCCGCTCTGCTGGGTCACATCTTCACCGTCATCGCAAAGCTGGCCAAGGAGCAGGGGCTGGAAAACGGCTACCGCATCATCTCCAACGTGGGCGAGGACGCAGGCCAGACCGTGAAGCATCTGCATTTCCATGTTCTGGGCGGCGAAAAACTGCCTGTCTGATTCCAATACGAAAGGGAGATTTTGATTATGGCTGAAACTTATACCCTGCACGTTGCAGGCCTGACCCGTGAGCTGACCATCTGCAAGGTGAACGACCACATGGACATTGCCGCTTTCATCATGCTGGGCGATGCCGAGCTGACCGTGGCCGCTGCTGCGGAGCTGCTGAAGAAGTGCCCGGACTTTGATATCCTGCTCACCGCCGAGGCCAAGGGCATCCCGCTGGCACACGAGATGAGCCGCCAGAGCGGCAAGCCCTATATCTGCGCCCGCAAGGGTGTCAAGCTGTATATGCCGGACCCCGTTGTGGTGGAGGACCAGTCCATTACCACTGCCGGCAAGCAGAAGCTGGTCATCGACCGCAAGGAGCTGGAAAAAATGAGCGGCAAGCGGGTGCTGGTGGTGGACGATGTCATCTCCACCGGCGGCTCTCTGAAGGCGCTGGATGCGCTGGCTGAAAAGACCCAGTGCACCATCGTGGGTCAGGCCGCTGTTCTGGCTGAGGGCGACGCTTCTGAGCGAAAGGATATCATCTTCCTTGAGCCGCTGCCCCTGTTCTTCCACTAAACCGGGATGCGCCGCCCGCTCTGCGCGTTCTGCGCCGGAATGATGGGCCTTAGTTTCCTGTGGACTTTTTTGCCGCAAACGGAGCTTTTTATGCCGTTTGCGGCATTTTTTGTTGCCTTTTTGCTGCTGCTCTGCATCCTGCGCCGCAGCCGCAAGCTGGCGGTCTGCCTGCTGCTGGGCGCGCTGGCCGGGCTTTGTGCGGTGTACACTACAAACGCCCGGCTGGAGCGTACCCGGGCAAATTACGCTGGGCGCACCGTGCTGCTGACCGCCGAGGTGGAGCGCGCGGACAGCACCTATTTTTCGGACACAGTGGACGCGACCCTGTGGGTGGAAAGCGTGAACGGCAGACGTGCGGGCTTCCGCATAGCCTGTGCAGAGCTGCCCGCCTGCGCGGCAGGGCAGCGGGTGCAGGGCTGGTTCACGCTGCAACAACCGGACATGGAAGAACGGACGGCACAGTATGCAGACGGCATCGCGCTGCAGGCAGAGCCGTTGGCAGAAAAGCCGCAGCTTACCGTGCTGGGCGAGAGCGGCAGCTTCCGTGCCCGCACCCACCGCTTGCAGCAAAAACTGAGAGAGAGCCTGCGCCGGGAGATGCACCGGGACACCGGCGGCGTGCTGGCTGCCATGACGGTGGGCGACCGCAGCGGGCTTTCGGCACAGCTGCGCAGCGCCTACCGGGGCGCAGGACTTTCCCATGTGCTGGTGGTCAGCGGAATGCACGTTTCCATCCTGTGCGGGGATATCCTGAGCGTGCTGCTGCCCTATCGCTGGGAGCAGAGCTACCGCCGCCGCAGACGGCGCACGGTCTGGAAAAGTCTGCTGGCGCTGGTGCTGATGGGGGTGACTGGCTTTACACCCTCGGTGCGCCGCGCCGCCGTGGCGGTGTGGGTCAGCGCCTTGGGTGTGTGGGTATGGGGTCCGGCGGATACTCTCACCTCGCTGGCGACGGCAGGCATCCTGATGACCGCCGTCAACAGCTATGCGGTGTGGGATATCGGTTTTGAGCTTTCCTTTGCAGCAGTGGCGGGCACGGTGGCGGGTGGTGCCTGCATCCGCCGGATGCGGGATGCCCACGACAGACGCTTTTGGATCAAAGCCGGGAAGAATCTGCAAAAGCCGGTCAGACGCCCGTGGTTCAACAGGCTGCCGGAACGGCTTCAGGGTCTTGCAGAGAGCGCCTGCATTGCCGCCTGCGCCTCGGCGGCTACCTTCCCGGTGCTGGTGCTGCGGGGGCTGAGCGTCAGCGTGTGGGCGATGGTCTCCAGCATTGCGGTGCTGTGGATGGTGCAGCCGCTGCTTTTGCTGGGGCTGGCAGTGGCTTTTGCGGGACTGGTGCCGTGGCTGGCACCGGTGCACGGGGCGCTCTCCCGGGCGGCAGACCTGCTCACCGGCCTATTGAACGGCTGGGCGGTCTGGCTCTGCACAAAGCCCGGGGCGTCCATCTACTTTGATACGGCCTACGCGGCACTGGTCTGCCTGCTGCTGTGCGGGCTTGGGGTACTTGCTTTCCGCTGGCGGGTGCGTTTGCGGGTGGCAGTGCCGGGCATTCTGCTGGCAGCAGCGGTGGGCATCGGGCTGGGCAACGCCCTCAGCCGGGATGTGGTGCACATCGACCTTGTGGGCAGTGCACAGGCACCTGCGGTAGTGGTTGCCCAGAACGACCGGGCAGTGGTGCTGTTCCGGGGCGGCAGTGCCGCCCAGCGTGTGGTGGAAAACCAGCTGGCGCGGCGGGGCGTGCGCACCGTGGAGCTGGTGGTAGATCTGCGCATGAACGCAAAAACCGCCTGCACCCTGCCCGCGCAGCAGGGCATCCGGGCAGAGCGTCTGCCGGTGAACACAGCACGCAAACTGCGCTGCACTCCGGCGGCGGTGGAGCTGCTGCGCACCCGGGAAGGGTGTCTGGTACGGCTGAGCATCGGCAACCGACAGTTTGTAACTTTAAGCGGCAGGGCAGAGCTGGCGCAGCCGCTGCAAACGGAGTGGCTGATCGCTACGCCGAAAAAGCCGGAGACGGTACAGTACCAAAAACTGCTGGCGCTGCGCCGTTACAGCTGGATGGCACCGGAAACGCAGTACACTGCCTCCCTCAGCCTGCGCCGCACCGGCGGTGAAAGGCTTGAGTGATGCTTTGCAATCCGGGCCGAGTGTGGTACAATACAAGGAGCATTTTATAACAGGAAAGGGGCATTTGCATGGCCACGGAAGCAAAACTCCGGCAGCTGGCCGACAAGGGCTGCCCGGTCTACTATTTTTATTCCAGCGAGCGCTATCTTGTCCGGCAGGCCGTGGCCCGGGCGTCGAAGCTGCTGGCCGAGGGCGAGGACGAGGAGACGACGGTGCTGGACGGCGCGACGCCGGAAATCGAGCAGCTCATCATGGCGGCAGGCACCATCTCCTTCTTCGGGACGCGGCGCGTGGTGCTTCTGCCCGAGGTGGACCCCGCCGCCTACAGCGACAAAGACCTCGACGAGCTGTGCGCTACGCTGGCCAGCCTCGAAAACGCTGTGGTGGTGCTGGGCAGCGTGTTCGAGATGGAGCGCAATAAGCTCAAGCTGGGCAAGCGGGCACAGAAGCTCATCGCCCAGTGTACTAAGGTCGGCTTTGCCGAAGAGCTGGCCAAGCCCAAGCCCTACGAGCTGAAGGTCATGATGATGGACCGGGCCAAAGCGCAGGACACTACCCTCTCCGAGGGCACGGCGGCGGCCCTGCTGGAACGCTGCGGCGAAGACCCCTTCCTGTTGGAAAACGAGGTGGATAAGCTCTGCGCCCTCTCGGGTTATCAGACTGTGACCACGGCGATGGTGGCCGAGATG
>ENA-OPSJ01001075-OPSJ01001075.1-human-gut-metagenome-genome-assembly--contig:-NODE-1075-length-22043-cov-4.388439_pt1 | contig 22043 bp, 19 predicted proteins | sample MGYA00241801_ERZ501893 | MGnify/ENA primary metagenome ERZ501893 (study PRJEB25962, sample SAMEA2042219) | human gut metagenome | biome: human gut; feature: human-associated habitat; material: faeces...
GCGCCGTGCCGACCGCCATCGCGAACCGCGCCGCTTCAGAGGGTGTCGCGCCGCTTGCAAAGGTGCAGCAGCCCTCCTCGTCAAGCGCCAGCTCGCCGCCGTGCCCGCATTTCACGTCCGCCGAAACGATCTCACCCGCCTCAACGCGCCTTTCCGCGTAAATTTTCACGCCGCTCTTGACCCGCGCACCGCTTCCAATCAGACTGCTTTCACCTATTACGCAATTTTCTTCCAGCATGCAACTTGCCTTAACATGACTGTTTACACAGATAATAGCATTTTCGCCCTGTACGCCCGCGCCAATATTTGCCGATTCGCCCACAATACAGCCGTTCAACCAAGCGCGTGCGCCTATCACAGCGTTGTCGCCAACAACAGTATTTTCCAGAACACACCCTTTTTCCAACGTAACGTTTCTGCCGATATAGACCGGCTCGATAACCGTAATTCCTGCTTTTGGCAATTCAGATATGTCACTTGCTCCACCGTTCGCAAGTAGCGTGTGAGCAGCTTCTATTAGATCGGCTGGCGAATTTATCGGTGCAAACCCGGCATTTTCAAGGCAAACAAGCACATCATCGTCGCCCTCGGCAAGCTCAGAAAGCAGCTCCGCCAACGAATTTGCAGGCGAATTATTCAGCGCCTCCAACGATTCAGCCGACAAGATCGCCGCCCCGCAAAACACCTGCTCCGCCTTTTCGCAGAGCACAAGCCCGCCGATCTCGGTCATTTTTTCGCCCTCCGCCCGCACATTCACGCCAAAACCGCGCTCAGATTCTGCCGTCAGAACCGCCGCCGACGGACGATTTTCATTGTAAAAAGCTATCAGTTTGTCAAGTGGCAAAGCTTGATAGGTGTCTGCATTGAGCACGAGAATATCCTCGCCGTTCGCGATCTCGTTTAATTTATTTGCAAAGTTCGACTCATACTGACAGAATTTCGGTTTCATATTTTTAAATCTGTCGGTAAGCAGATACTCTTCTATCCGCCGCGTGAGATAGTCGCCGATGACGTAAATATCGCTCATACCGTTTGAATAAGCGTTCTGAACAGCGCGATACAGCGGAGTTACACATGCTATTTCAAACCCGCAGAGCGGAATTCTCTCCGTTACGGGCAACAGTGCCGAAGTTCTTTCAGTATCCGTATTGCACAAAATTACTGCTTTCATATTTTAATATCCTCCAGACCGCGCAGACGCGCATATTTTCAGATAGATTATTGGTGGAGATCACCGCTGATATTCAATAGTACACAAATTATACATTGAAACACGTATAAAGATTAACATATGTGTGCTAGAATTTTAGCTTAGTTACTATATATAAGGAATATCTCTCCAATTGTAGGAAAGTTAATTGACAGAAACAGGTGTTTTTATGGAAAGTATGAAAAATCCAGATGAAGAAGTGTCATTCTGGAGCAGATTTTTGGCGATAAGAGTCGGCACTGAGAGAAATTACCTTGACAAAAGCGCTTCTGCGGCGCTAAAAGGTGTTGCCATTTTACTCATGCTCTTCCATCATATGTATCGCAAGCCCTCAATGTTTGACAAATACGGGCTGTCGTTCGCGCCATTTGAGCAGGCTGACGTGGTGGACTTTGCCATAGTCTGTAAGATATGTGTGAGCATTTTTGCATTTATCTCGGGCTATGGACTGTATTTATCTTACAGTAAGTTTGATAAAGCTCACAAGAGCAGTCAGGATATGTTAAAATGGTCTGCCGCGAGGTATTTCAAGACTATTGCAGGATTCCAGTTTGTGTATATTTTATGCGTGATATTTTGCAGTTTAATGGAGAATTGGCAGGATAGTCCTAACCCCGAGTACATTCAGCGGATATTTTTTGAGGACAACAAGCCGATATATGGGCGTTTTCTCATGCTGATCGACTTCCTCGGGCTGGCAAATCTTTTCGGAACGCATATGCTTTGTAATGCTTGGTGGTATATGAGCGCAGCGGTAGTTTATGGAGCTTTGACGCCTTTCATCTATAAATACCAAAAGCGGTGGGGCATGGCGACGGCGCTTATCTTAGCTTTCGTGATACCGCGAGTGCTTCAAATTCGCAGCATTTGCAGTACAAACAGCATTCTTGGCTTCCTATTCATCTTCATGATCGGCATGGCTTTTGCGAAAAGCGGGGCGGCGCAGAGGTGGATATGCGGCGGGCAAATGGCTTCCATCCCTGCGAAGATATGCAAATTTGTGGGCGAAATTTGGCTGATACACATTCTAAACAAGCTATACGTCGCGATGCCAGAGAAAAAGTTTTGGGAGATACAGTGGGCGCTGCTGCCGACGGTCGTGATACTTTTCTTGTGTGAATTTGTGGTTTGGCTGCCAATTGCAAGGAGCATATTGAGCTTCATTGGCAGGCACGCCACAAACATATTTTTGATACATCTGTTTATAAAAACCATTTATTTCAAAGATTTCATATACGACCATGAAAATTTTCTGACAGGATGGGCGCTGCTGCTTGTTATCTCACTGGGAGTATCTGTGATCATCGAGGGGATCAAGCGCATTATTCGGTTTGACAGTGGCGTAAAGTGGATTTACAGTAAGATTTTGTGCATAGGAGATAGTGCTGAAAAAAATGAAATGAAAAATGAGAAAACGAGAGAAACAGAGAAATTCAAAGAGAAACAGAGCGTATGAGGGATATATTTTGATTTTTTGGCGTGAGTGACTTGACAATTTCTAAATTCGTGGTATAATATACAAGTATCAAAAAGTCTGAAATATTCAGAAGAGTTAGGAAAGCGAGGAAAAATCTATGTCTACTTATATGCCTAAAGCTAGCGACATCGAGCGCAAGTGGTATATTATCGACGCTGAGGGTCAGTCCCTCGGTCGTGTAGCGGCTAAGGCTGCACACATTCTCAGAGGTAAGCACAAGCCTACCTACGCACCCCACGCTGATTGCGGCGACCACGTTATCATCATCAATTCGGACAAGGCTGTTCTCACCGGCAACAAGCTCACTCAGAAGACTTACAAGTGGCACACCGGCTGGATAGGCGGTCTGAAAGAGATCCAGTATTCCAAGCTGATGGCTGAGGAATCTGACAGAGCTATGACCATTGCTGTGACCGGCATGCTCCCAAACAACACGCTCGGCAGAAAAGCTGCTACCCGCCTGAGAGTTTACAAGGGCGCAGAGCACGACAATGCCGCTCAGAAGCCTGAGAAATACGAGCTTTAATCAACGAAAGGAGCAGATTTAAATGTACGAATCCAAGAATCCGTTTTATTACGGCACAGGCAGAAGAAAGCACTCCGTTGCCAGAGTTCGCGTTTATGAAGGCACCGGCAAGATCACTATAAACGGCAGAGATATTGACGATTATTTCGGTCTTGAGACCTTAAAGCTTATCGTTCGTCAGCCTTTCGCTGTTACCAACACTGAGGGCAAGTTCGACATCGTTTGCACCGTTACTGGCGGCGGCGTTACCGGACAGGCCGGCGCTATCCGTCACGGTCTTTCCCGCGCACTCCTTCAGTTCGACCCAGAGCTGAGAGCTGCACTGAAGGCTGAGGGCTACCTCACTCGTGACCCGAGAATGAAGGAGAGAAAGAAGTACGGCTTAAAGGCTGCAAGACGCGCTCCTCAGTTCTCGAAGCGTTAAAAGATTTTTTCGTAAAACGCCTATTTACGGTATTTTCGAGAATATTTTACGAAGTTGTTCAACAAATTGTTCAACTAAATACTTTGAAAGTAAACCTCTTTGTCGGGAAACCGACAGAGAGGTTTTTTGTGTTAGGTCAGTTCATCGGAAAGCTTATCATCGATCGTGTCGGCAAGACGTATCTTCTGCTTCTGGAGTACATCGGCATAGATGTTCGCCGTAACGCCTATATCGCAGTGTCCGAGGTGTTCGGAGATCACTTTCAGGTCTACTCCACTGTTCAGCAAAAGCGTAGCGTTGCAATGCCTGAGCTGGTGTAGGGTGAGGCTCTCAAATTCCGTTCCTTTAGTGAAGCGTTTCAGAGAATGGTATACAGAATTTCTGTCACGGTAGTTGCCAAGTGCAGAAGTGAATACCATTTCAGGGTGAGCAAAGTTCTTTCCGAGTGCTGCCGACATTCTGTCAATATAGGCTTTCTGCTCCCTAAAAATAGAAGCAAGGACATCGCTCATTCCGATAACCCTGCGACTGCTCTCTGTTTTAGGTGAGCCGAGCTTGTGTTTACCGCCAATATCAGTGAGATTGTGGTTGATGGTGATCGTCATTTCATCGAAGTCTATATCTTCCCACATAAGCCCCAAGCATTCACCAGAACGCATTCCTGTGTAAAGGAGAACCTTGATGATTCTCTTGAAGTCCTCGTCCCACGGCTTATTATCAAGAAGCTCCATGAAACGTTTGATTTCGTTCTCATCAAGAGACATCTTCTTCTTTTCCTGACGGTTCTTCGGAAGGATAACATTGTGACAAGGTGATTCACGAATATATCCCTGTTCAACGCCCCTGCGGAAAATACTCTGTATCACTACATAGATTTTGCGTACAGACTGTGGCTTCAGCTTGAATGTTTTCATCACGCTTGTCAGCTTCGGAGGCGTGATCTCTTTCAGCTTCATGTTACCGATAACAGGCTTAATGTGCTTTTCGTACTGACCTTTATAGGTATATGCTGTGCTTGGTTTCAGCTCGACAGGTGCGAAATTCTCAAAGTACCAGTCGGCAAGCTCCGAGAAACGCATATTTTCGTTCAGCTCGGTATAATCCTTGCATCTGCTTTCAAATTCATACGCAAACTGCTGTGCGAGCTTCTCCGCTTTTTTGGGCATTACACCCTGCGGCGGTTTGAAGGTTGTAGACTTGATGATCTGCTTGTGTTCTGTATCATAACCGAGGGATACCTTTATTCTGAAAGTATCGCCCCGCTTTGTAATAGTAGCCATAAATGATTCCTTTCTATCACATAGATTTTATGGCATACTCCTGTTACTCTAATCATAGCGCGCATTTGCCTGTATGTCAATAGGATTCTCTATCTTTTTTCGGAGTATGCCGAAATCTATGCTTATTGTTCTATGGTGTTTGTGGATTTTGTGTCTGTTGCCGTTCTAACACCGTAATATCGGCATTCTCAGCGTACAGAATTATCTGTCTGCTGTCTGTCCGTTGAAGTATGCAAGCAGATCAGCCTTGTTGATGAGCATCTTGCCACGCTGACCATCTCCTGCTCTCATGTAAGGGAGCTTTCCCTGTGCAATGAGCTTGCGTACAGTATGCTCGGAAAGTCCCTTGACCGCTTCGGTACACTCCTTGATAGTCAGCACCTCAACGGCATTGGGCGAAACCTCAGCCACCTGTTCGGAATCATTTGTTTCGATAAGTTCGCTCAGAATGCTTACGAGCTGAGCGATAAGCTCGTTCTTTCTGTTTGTTGTCATAGTTGTAAAACCTCCATAGCAGGTACTTCCCCTGCTTTCTATCTTGTTTATATGTTATTCCAGCACGTTCTTTCTTGTTGTGCTGTTATATTTGTACTGCTGATAATCGGTACTCAGCCCGCAGGCAGAAATAAAAGCCTCAGCCTTTTTCAACTTGCGGGACAGCTCGTCCTCACGGCTGATACGCTTTGTTTCCTTTTTCAGCTTCTCACGGGTGAAAAGTCCCTTTTGCTCCTCGGCTTTCTTGTAGGTAGCAAGCTCCGAAGAAACAGCAGACAGCTTTGCTTTCAGTTCATCACGCTCCCTAACAGCTTCATCACGTTCCTTACGGAGCTTTTTTGTCTGCTTCTGCGATGCAACTTCTTTCCTTGCAAGGTCGGTGATGTTCTGCCAGTCCTCCTGCGACACTGTAACCTTACCGCCGAACACGGTCTTTCCCGTTTCAATGCTGTCGATCTCCGCAATTTTAGCAGTTTTCTCCTTGACAGCTTTGAGCATTTCTCGCTTCTCGCCAAGTTCCGCTTTGACCTGAGCATTCTGCTCTGCCAGTTCATCAGCCTGACGGCGCTGTTCCTTGTACTCCTCAACTTCCAGCGTCCCTCTCGCCTTTTCGGGAGCAAGTGGCTTGATACCATGTTCAAGGCAGATAACGTTCAGCACTTCGACCTCGGCGGCTCGCCATTTTGCAATAGCCATTTTACCACCGCCGTACCCCATCTCTTTCAGAGCCTGGGCGATGCCGTTCTGAACGTCCTGACCTCGCTTGTAATGCCCGACAGGAATGTAGTCAAAGTGCAAATGGGGAGTCGCCTCGTCCATGTGCAGGACTGCGTTAAAAACGTAAAAATTTGGGTTGCGATTCTGGAAACCCTCCATGTACTCTTTCAGGCAGTCAGCCACAAGCTGAAAGTCTTCGGTGCCGTATCCCGAATCTTCCATCTTGCCAATCTGGACAACGTCCTCATAAAAGCTCTTACGTTTGTCGGCGGCAGTGCGAACAGTATTGCAAGGCTTCACACCAAAAAGGTGCTCGTAATAGCTTCCCTGAACCTTGCGGTCGTTACGCTTCTGTTTGGCATTATAACGCTGGGTGGATTCAGCAAAAAGCTGATCGTATGCTTCGCCTATCGGCTGACGCACGAAGGTGATGTTCTGCGGAGTACGGAGCGGATCAACATTGTCCGCCATGAACTCCCTGTTATTGTGAGTCAGAGAACCCTTTCCCTGACCGAATGAGATTCTTTTCTGTTTCATAATTTCGCCTTTCTTGTTCATTGGATTTACTTCTCTATCTCTACGAAATCCAATTCAAAAATCATAGGCATCAACTCCTTTCATGACCGCTGAGGCGGAGAAGGCAAGCACAAGACTTCGCTATGTGCTACGCCAGCCCTGACGGGCGATTTTCCCTGAACGACACAAAATATGGTCGCAGGGAAAAAGCTGCGGAGCAGCGATTACAACGGTGCAGAGCGCCGCTTGTAACTCCGTAGTACTTATGACGGAGAAATACCCACATCACAAGTACATACTCCGCCATGCGGGGCTAAGACGGCTGAGGTCACAGCCGAAAATGTGGACACAGTAATGCAAAAATCCGCATTACATTTTTTCAAAATCAGCATTTCAGAAATGATGATTCTGCTCATGAACTTTCGCTCAAAAGTGAGCTAAAGTCTATGCGATTATCCTCAAATTTAACTCGGACAAAAATGTCCAGGTTCAACATTTTATTAAGCGGAAAATGCTCAACCAACATCAACCGACAGCAACCAACATTCAGTTCTGTCTCTTGCAAAAGCTGTAATACCGCAGTTCCAATGTCAGCCACCACAAAAACCACAAAATCCAACGGGATTCAGATATGGGGATTCACATGAACCATCTGAGCCTTTTTGTTGTTGGCGGCGGTGACATCTTCATAAGCGATATACCCATACTCAGCGAGCGTATCAAGTGCCGAGTAGAAGTCCTTTGCGGTAGGGAAAAGATTGCATCGGCAGGCGTGATAGAGGTCGGACTTCAAGCCCTGTTTTATCTCTTTCGTCTTGAATATCTGAATGATCTTCTCAGCCTTGACGATGTTCCCGTCAGGAGCATTCACGCTGAAACCGTATATCGCCTGATAGCGGTAGTAGTGAGCAATGCTGAACGACCTCACAAGCGTATCGTGATTCACGCTTTCATCGGACGGCTCAACACCACGGGAACAGCAGTCCGCACAATGCAGAATACAAGCTATCCGAAGTATCAGCCCGTGAAACTTTCCACCCCAATCCTGACAGCAGCACATGGATTCCTTGATTTCTTTTTCGATATACTTATTGCAGTAATCTATATATTCCTCGGAAGCATGACGGGACAGATGCAGTATCGTTTCTTCACCATTATGATCTTTCTTTCCTTTCAGGAGCTGATGAATGAAATTGTGATACTACTCCCTGACATCTTTTGATATAGGTGCGGTATCATATCTACGTTTTCCCACATCGCTTTTTGCAAAGCAGGGAACGAAACGTGCGATAAGTCCGCTTGACCTGAAAGCGGTATCGTTCATCATGTTATCCCAGATATATGGCTGACCTGCGAGTGCAACAGAAAGATAAGGACGGGGAATTTCTGTTCTCCCTCGGATAACTCTGTTGCAGATGTATTTCTCCCCGTTCCACGCTTTCAGAAGCAGGTCGAGATTTGGAATACCGCCATTGTACTTGCCGTTGAAGTTGGAAAGCATTCCGGCTTCGTCAGAGATCATCAGCAGAGAATCATTCTCGCTCAGCTCTATCACAAGGGATTCGGGCGTTATATCGTCAACAGCGATACGAATAGGAGTGGTGTTTCTGATATTATCTGCCTGAACACGGAGCTTTGCTATGGCTGCGGTGTCAGGCTCGTCCTCTTTCTCCATAGACTTCACACGGGCTTCCAGCGCCTTAACGTCCTGTTGTGCCTTGTACATTTCCTCACGGTGGTCTTTGTTGTACTTGCTCTCAAAGGTGTCGAACGGAGCTTTGATAAAGTGCATCACAGGACTTTTTCTTTCAGAAGGCTGTGCTATGATGATAGAATACAGCACAGGCGGTTCGGTGTGGTCTGCCTTGCCTGCAAGCCGATACAGACCAGTAAAACAGTAACCCACGGCTGAGAGCATTGCCGTCCCTGCCATTCCAACATCGGTGGAAGTCGTGACCGAGATCGCCTGTGCCATGTTTCGCAAGACGCTCGGCAACGCATCGAGCGGAAAAGGGATAGCGTTCGCACTCTGCCGAAGCGGACGGGGTTCTACCCATTTGATTTCATTCATAAGTTTTGTTTTCCTCTACTTTTGTAATTTTTCTTGTATTTCTATTGACAGATTGCGTTTTCTGTGCTATAATAAGAAAAGAAATAACACGTTCCAATCTCTAAAGTGTATTATATGCTATTCAAGTAGCATTTGTCAAGCAAAAATAATCAGAACTGAGTAAGTTCTGCCTTTTGCACAAATTGGAGGGACACAAAATGACTGTCTTTTGGAGAAAATACAATGAATTATGTGATGAGCGAGGAATCAAGCCGAGAACATTAGCCACCGAGCTGGGCATTTCGGCTGCGACCGTCACCAAATGGGTGAATGACGGTATGCCGAATCTCGACATGATAACGAGAATAGCGGAATACTTCGATGTTCCGATAGATTACCTTATCAATGAGGACGATACACCGATCATTCCGCAGGCAAACAAAAAAAGAAGTGTATTCAAGTCGGTAAGCTCCCTTTCACAGAGGTGGGTTAGCCTTCGCCGTGGAAGTGAGATCAGCTTGGAAATGCAGTTAAAGATCATTCCCTATGTGAATTGTACGGTGCAGTTTCTGAATAATGATAAGTATATTGAATACGTTCCCGAAACCGAATACGACACCGAGCATTTGAAGGACACCGAAACGATTTTCGATATTCTTGGCATTCTTGACCACTGTGCCGACACCGAGAGCTACCGCATCGTTCAGGTGCAGCTCTCACGCATCGTGCTGTATCACCTGAAAGAAAAAGGCTTTGACCGTGAAGCTCTCCGCACCGAGCATCTCGATCAGGAGAAGATGGAGTATCTCTACACGGGCAAGGACAACGGTAAAACGCATAACTACGGGCTGAACTTCTCGGATATGGACTTTCTCAGGGAATTTACGGGGCTGAGTTATCAGGTTATGTTTACGGGGGTTGAATAACAGAAGGGAGATTACATTATGAACGATCCTATTAAAAAGGCTTATGATATTGATTCTATCAGAAAAGATATACAGGAGCGTCAGCAGATGATTAACGAATATCTAATGACAAGACGTTTGGATAGGGATAAGGCAATTTCAAAGATTCAGGATCTTAGAATAACCAATGAAAATGTTGCTGCGGTAACTGCTGTGAAACTTGCTCAATATTCCGTTCCTTTCTCACAAGTGACTGACGAAAACATAATTGCGGAACTGAAAATGCAGATGGATATTCTGTCAGCGGAGTTGGCGAAAGAATTATCCGAGAAGTAACTGATGTTTGCTATCGAGCTGAGGAGTTGTGCTTCTTGGCTCTTTTCTTTTTGAATGGACTTTGATTCCAGTGGAGTCTAAGTTGCAGTTATCGAAAAAAAGATAAAAAGCTCGGATTATGTATTGCTTTTTCACTTGTAGTATGCTATAATTTAAATATCTATAGCCTGAAAGGAATGATCAAGATGAGACTGACAATAAATGATCTGATAGATGAAGCTGCTGCTTTTAGTGAATGGTTTTCAACGCTTAACCACGTTGAATTGATAGGTGTTACCGATGGCAAGGCTGTTGGTACATACGTTGAGCACGCTTTTCAAAACTATCTTAACGAAAGATATGAAATGTCTATTGGCAGTTCAGCACTCGGAATTGATCTTCCATCAGTTAACACTGATATAAAAACTACAAGCATTGTTCAGCCGCAAAGCAGTTGTCCATTTAAATCTGCAAGACAGAAGATATTCGGCTTGGGTTATAATCTGCTTGTATTTGTTTATCACAAGGAAGATACAGCGAATGAATGTCATTTGGCCATGACACATTGCACTTTTATTGAAGCAGATAGAACAGCAGATTATACGCTTACTCGCCTAATTCGTCAAAGTCTTGAAATTGGAGCTAACAAAGAAGATATAATAGCTTTGCTGACTGATAAAAACGTACCCGGTGATGAAATCACCTATAATGATCTCGCTGATGAGATTTTTAACAATCCTCCGGAGCAGGGCTATCTTACGATAAGTAATGCTCTTCAATGGAGATTACAGTACAAGAGAGTTATTTCTCTTGATAATCAGATTCAAGGAGTTGTTAATTTTGTCTGGTAATAAAAAAGAGTTTGGTGATTACCAAACCCCTATTGAATTCTGTGACAGAGTATGTGCATATCTTGATGAACAGGGTTTAATCAGAAATACTGATGTGATTATTGAGCCAACTTGCGGACTTGGCAATTTTATAGTTTCTGCTTTCGAGAATTTCCATCTGCCTGCAATCGGTATAGACATTAATAACTCTTACATTAAAACAGCTCATGAACGACTTCCGTCAGGCACTTTTATTAATGATAATATCTTTGATGTCGATGTTTCAGATATTTGCAGATATAGAAATGTGCTTGTTATTGGTAACCCACCATGGGCAATGAACTCCGATCTCGACTATAATTTACCGCAAAAAACCAATTTCAAAGAACTGAAAGGTATAGAAGCCCTGACCGGTTCTTCTAACTTTGATATATGTGAATATGTGATACTTCAAATGCTTAATGCATTTAAAGGCACTGATAGTGTAATATGTATGCTCTGTAAGACCTCAGTTGCAAGAAACGTTGTTTTAGAGATAGACAGAAATTCAATTTTCTGTAACAGTATCGAAATGCTTAACTTTAATAGCCAAAAGATATTTGGAGTATCTGCTGCTGCGTGTGTCTTAGTTATACATCTGTCCTCTGCCTTAAATACTACGGTTGCTTGTCATGTGAAAGACTTTGATTCGTTAGAGACAATAGATACTCTTACTATCAATAATCATCACCTTGTCTCTTCCGATACAAATACTCAAGACTTCGAGGGAATTTGTCAGATGACCTGGAGAAGTGGAGTAAAACATGATTGTGGTAAAGTCATGGAATTAGAGCTAGTAAACGGAAACTATGTAAACAAGTACAAGGAAGTCGTTGAAGTAGAAGATGATCTTGTCTTTCCGTTGGTAAAGTCGAGCCTTTTCAAATCTCCTATAATCAGCGATTTTAAAAAATTTGTTATTGTAACACAACAGAGAGCAAAACAAGACACAAGCTATATTGAGCAGGAATATCCACACTTATGGTCATATTTGAATAGCCACAGTGCAGATTTCAGCAAAAGAAAAAGTATAATCTACAAAAAATCCGGCTCATTCTCTATGTTTGGAGTGGGTGATTATAGTTTTGCCCCATATAAAGTAGGGGTATCCGGGTTCTATAAGAAGCCGCTTTTCAGTCTTTTAACTGCTGATAAGCCTGTTATGACCGATGATACTTCATATTTTCTTTCTTTTGACAACTATGACGATGCTTATACTATGATGCTTCTATTGAATAGTCATCCGGTGCAGGAGTATTTGACATCGATTGCTTTTTTAGATAGTAAGAGACCATATACAGTTAAATTGCTATCTCGTGTCGATTTAATAAAATGTATATCGGGCGTTTCGATAGAAGAATTGATTCACACAGAACATCTCCTTAAATTACCTAATTTCATCACAAAAGAAATGTATGCTCATTTAAGGTCACAAGTTTGCTAACTGCAAACCTATTGTATGGTGTGATTTGTCAAAAGAATGCTATTATGTTTGATTGAGGAGGTATAAATAATGAGGTGTAGCACATCAAATATCCAATTAGAAACTATCATCTCAAGAATAAAAGACGGCACTCTAAATCTTCAACCTGATTTCCAGCGGGGTGAAGTATGGAGCCCTCAAAAACAAAAAAAACTGATTGACACCATATTAAGAAGATGGACAATTCCACCAATACATATTGTTCCTTCTGATGATGTTGATGAGGTCTTGGATGGTCAACAGCGCTTGGTTGCAATCCGAGATTTTTGCAATGGCGATTTTGCAATTGACGGAAATATTCAACCCTATGATGAGTTTATTCATTCGTTAGATGGATTATATTATAAGGATTTAGATAACAAAACTAAATCAAAGCTTCTACGTTATGAAATAGCTTTTGTAACCCTAATAGATTATGAACCTTCAGAACCTGCCGAGCTTTTTGATCGCTTAAATCAACCTATAAAACTAACTTCTTCTGAACAAAGAAATGCATATATAGGAGAAACTCGTAATCAAATCAAGGAATTAGTAGACTTCTTTGTCAAGGCAGGAGCAGATAAAGATACAATTGGTTTTTCTAATTCTCGTTTAGCCTATGATGAGATAATTGCAAAGTTCTGTTATGCAATTGAAATCAAAACATTAAGGCAAAAAATAGTAGCAAATGACATCACTTATAAGTATCGTGAAAACGAGCAATTCTCTGATAGCACAATACAAGAATGTAGAGATATACTATCGAGACTTATGAACGTAGTAAACAAGTATAAGAATACACAGTATAAATTGAAAATGAATAAAGCGACAATCTATAGTTGGTTTGTGTTTATGAAGCAGAACCGAATGCTCAATGATGTTGATTTATCATCGGTGATTTATGCTTTTGAAACCTTTAGAGATTATTTCAAAGGCAAAATCAAAACATTAAACGAATACCAAGAGCAGATAATTTATCGCTTTGAGAACAACAAAGCGGAAATGCCATATCTTGAAAACATGATTAGCACTTTTAATCAGAGAGCTTCAATGGGAAGTACCGATGCTCTTTCGATTATTTATCGAGATATTATTCTCTATGTGTTCAGTAAGTATATAACTGGAAATATGGATAATCAAAAGTTCCAAGAATTTAATAATTCCGCTGGAAAAGGTGTATTAACTGCACTTGAATTACTATATGAGAAATACGATTGGGGAGTGACTTTCTAATGCGCAGTGCAGAAGTTAATGACTACTGGAGGAAGGTTTATAAAGACCCAAGAAGATACTGCAATTACATAAAAGAAGTATCCTTTTCAGATTCTGTAAATAAAAAATTTTCCATTGAATTATCTCCGGGAATTACTACAATATGTGGACTTAACGGTGCAGGAAAATCATCTTTTATAGCGTCTATTAAAGAATTATTAGGATTAAGTGTTCCTTCAATTATAAGCAAAAAGAAATTTAAAGATCAAGTCTCAGCAAAAATAGTTATCAATAGAACGGATTATGATATAACTACTGAGAATAATGCGGTTTCATGTGGATTATCATCAGAGCTATGTAAATACATAGACAGTGATTTAGCCATAGCAGCACTAAAATTCTGGGATCAACAAAATATTGAAGAATTATTAGATGGGCTACCTGACAATCAATTTTCACCTGATCAAATCAACACTATATCCAGCTTAGTTGGAAAGAAATACACTGACTGCATTTCTTATGATTTGGGGGAAGAAATCGAAGATGGTGAAGATTATATAAAACAAACGTATACTCCAGTTTTCTTTAAAGTTAAGACTCAAAACATAGAATATGATTCAACTGGAATGGGGATAGGAGAACACTTTATTCTTTATATTTATTATATTCTTGAGACCATAAAAGATAATTCAATCCTAATTATCGAAGAACCCGAATCATATATTAGTGTTTTATCACAACATAGGTTAGTTGATTATATTGCAAAGATAATATCAGAAAAGAAAATTAGTGTTATTATGACTACTCATTCACCGCATATATTAAAAAGAATAAGTGCTGATCATGTTAGAATAATTTCCAATAGAGCTGGTAATACCACAATATTTATTCCTCAAAATATAGAAGAAGCAAAACAACATTTGGGTATTGAATATCACAAATCTGATAGTAATATCGCAACACTTTTTGTTGAAGACAATATTGCCAGAATGTTTGTCTCACGTCTTTTAAAAGAAGAATGTCCTTTTCTTGAAAACATAGTCGATGTAATATATGTAGGCGGACACACAAAGATAACAGCACGATTGTCATTTGATGATAGTAAATATATGTCACATAGATTGGTTGGAATATATGATGACGATGTAAAAGAAAAAGAAGACTTTAAATCCGAAGAACTTAAATGGCCATTTTTATTCTTGCCAGTAGAAGATTGCGTTGAAAAAGAGATAATGAATTTTCTTTCAGAAGAGCATAGCGAAACCACACTATGTAGTAAACTGGGGATTCAATGCTCAACCTTCGCAGCTGTATTAAGCAAAAGAGAAGGAGAAGATCTTCATGATTGGTTTATGGATATCTGTAATGATCTTAAAATACAATACGAAACATTCATAAAAGAGTTTTATGTTCTTTGGAAAGGAACTCACGAAGAAGCAATAAGTTCTTTTGTTGCAGATTTATCTAAGAGTTTGTTTGGAGACAATGAAGATAAACATTTAGTCGAAAAGCAATATGCCTATAATGTATAAATTTATTTCTCAATAAGGTTGGCGTTTAAAACGGCTGCACCCAAAGGCACAGCCGTTGATTCTCAAATATATATCATACACTCAAACACCGCTTCTCTCGCCATACTTATGAAGCAGTTTTCAAGACCGAACATTTTCTCGGAATCGACGGCGAGGACAGCTTTCTGATAACAGCTATCGGTCTGCTTCCAAAGCTCTACCTGGCGAGTGATAGCTTCCCCGACTTTCAGTTCCATATCATCGAGGTACTGTATGATCTTCCCATCGTTGACGAGCCTGCGAAGCCTGTCGGAGCAATGGATGTCAGAATAATGAAGATGATACCTGATGAAGTCGGTGTGGTAGGTCTTGCTCTCCTCGGTCTGCGTATCGGCATTGAAGTGCGTGACGGTCACTGTATTGGTGTCCAGTCTCCACAGTGGAACGGATTTCTTTTTCAGGGAGCTGTATGCGGTCTTTTCACTTGTATATCTGCTCATGATTATTACCTCCATTGTTATGCGGTGAAAGTTCTCAGCAGCTCTCACCACGGTTCTCATTTAACGTATAATAACAGACCTGCAAATAAAAGTCAATAGGTAAAACGAAAAAAATTCAAAAAAATTTTCATGCTAAAATTGGCATGACAAAAAGACCGCAATAAAAAGAAATTTTAAAGCAGTCTGAAAAATATATGCAGATAGATAATTAAGTTACAGTTTCCATAACTCGAGCGTAGTAAATACGAAGAAATTTGTGAGCTGCAGCAATCATGTAAACCCGATAAGGCTTGCCCTCTGAGCGTTTCTTGTCAAGGAATTGATAAACAGGCTCATCAACAGGCTTGTTCTGTATAATGATTGTCATAATCTGAAAAAGCGTTTTACGAAGTGCCGAAGAGCCACGTTTGGAAATGCTTCTCGACTTCTGGTCAACTTGTCCCGATTGATTGGGCGGTGGGTCAATACCTGCCATTGCCACAAGTGATTTAGAGCTGTCAAGCCGTCTGACATCACCGATTTCAGCAATAAGCTGTGAGCCGAGTACTTTTCCTACGCCGTAAAGTTCCATAACAACTTCGTATTCAGGAAGCATTGATGAAAGCCTGTCCATCTCATCACGAAATGCACACAGCGTTTCAAGAGTGGAATTAATCAATAAAGCAGCCTCGGTAATGATTTTGACAACGGAATCGGTCATAGGCAGCACGCTTACCTGTGTTTTGGAATAAGCGTGAATTTCAGCAGCTTTGGTTTCGCTGTAATTGTAATTATGCTTTCTGCACCAGCTTTGATATTTGCTTTTAAAGGCGGATAATGACAGTTTTGAAACAGAATTGATATGCGGAAACTTCAACACGAAATCAACCCATTTTTCGTGTCCGTCAGACTCTCTGCGAGGTGATGTGAATAATGTATTGACATTTGGAAAGCAGGAGTCAAGCAGAGCAATCAGATTATTCTTCTGCATAACAAGAATTTTATTGTACTGAATATACTGCCTGTTGAGGACTTTAAGCGTTTTTCGAATATCGTCAGCAGGTATGTATTCACGAAGGTTAAGCCACTTGTCAATAGCAAATAAAGCTATTTTAAGAGCATCCTTTTTATCGGTCTTGACCTTTCTGACACGGTTTGTGCCGTAATCATCAATCAGCAAAGGATTGACTACGGATACAAATATACCCTCGTTATGAAGTGCATTTGCAATTGGTTCATAATATGCACCTGTGTACTCCATGACAACCTTTGTTTCACCTGACAGTGATTTGATGAAGTCGGCAAGCTTTTTGAGGTCACTGTCTGTGTGAAACACATCAAATGGTTCAGCTATGACAACTCCGAAGGGCTGTATAACTGTAACAGTGCTTTTGCCTTTGGAAACGTCGATACCTACTGCGTTCATAAATATCTCTCCTGATAAAATAGATTTAGTGACGACAAATCCACACTTTACTCATTACCTATTCTGTCTACTGAGTGATACGAGTGCACAGAGGTTGGCTCTACCTGCAAAAACGAATGCCATAATGAAAGCATGGATAACTGTCTGTTATACGGGCGTGGTGTCCCATGGAGGACTTCGTTAGTCCAGTCACTGCTTTCATTATAGCTTATGTAACAAGTACGTGTAAACCATGGCTGGTTTGTCATGGATTTAACGTCTAAATATATTATAGTAGGAGTACGCCTAAACGATTTGGTCTTTCGCTGGTCTTTATCTGGTCTTTAAAGTTACAAAATCGCAGAAAACCGAAGATAAAGAAAAGCGAAGTTAATACACTGAAAGTGCCGTAAAACAGGCATTTTCGCAAACAATAGAATAAAATACAAGTGCCGATGCGCCTTACTCGAAGAGATAATTTCAAATTATTTCATATCAAAGATCGCTCTGTTTTGGCAGGGCGATTTTTTTATTTACGCACTCTTGCATTTTCCCATAATTTATGCTAAAATAATAATAAAGGAGCGATGCAAATGACAAGATCAATCTACCCCGTACTTGCACGGCAAACGACTCTTCCCTTCTACCTCGCGGGTATCGGCATTTCCGACCCCGAATATCACGCCGTTCGCGAGAATGGGCTTACGTCACACCAATTTCTGTTTACCGAAAAAGGCAGCGGCGTGCTGAAAATCGACGGACAAACTTATACACAACAACGCGGCAGTGCTTTTTATCTTGCGCCAAAAACTGCGCATGAGTATTATCCCTCAGACGATGAATGGTGCACGCGCTGGCTGGTTTTTCGCGGAAAATATGCAGACCAGCTTATGCTTGAAATGGGATTTTCAAGTTTCAACAAAACAAACGAACTTGATATGCCGAGATCTATAAATATGTTCAATCGTCTTTATTCATGCGCTGAAAACCCAATAAATCAAGGTGAAAATGCTTCTGCATTGCTGTACGAGATCATCATGGCAATGCGCACGGCTATGCTGTCAGGCGACAAAAGTACGACAGATCTAGGCGACATAACTTCACGCGCAATAATGTATATTGAGCAAAATTATGCAGAAGATATTCAAGTTGAACAGCTAGCACAGCTTTCGGGAGTGTCGGTGCAGCACTTCTGCCGCGTGTTCAAAATGCGCACGTCTATGCGTCCGCTCGAGTACATTGCCAACCGTCGCATTGCCGCCGCAAAATCGCTGCTGATAAACACCTCGCTTGAGATCGGCGAGATAGGCAGACAGGTAGGCTACCCCGATCGAAATTATTTCAGCATAGTTTTTCGCCGAATAGAGGGCATATCTCCGCGCGATTATCGGCGCGCCAAAGGCAGCGCAATGCTTTAATGCTAAAATCATAATAATATGCAAAAAATTTCAGCTTGACCAGTCCGCACGCGAGGTGTATAATTAAGAAAAACGGAGGTCATTATGCAGGAAAGAAATGTTTTTATAGACGCTGCCGACGCCGATATGCGCGAAAATATGCGCTGGCGCAGCGCAGGAATGGTCAGCGCGAACAACTCATCGCGGCTGATGCTCGACTACAAAGCGCAGTCCCCCGATTCATATTGGAAGATCATGGAGTTGACGTTTGGCAAAAGCGGCTTGTGTGTGAGCCATTTAAAGGTCGAAATGGGCAGCGATGTTAATTCATCATCGGGTACCGAGCCTTGCGTTATGCGATCACCCGAGGAAAAGCCTGACATTACGCGCGGTGCAGGCTTTCAACTAGCCGCCGATGCGAAAAAAATCAACCCTGATCTTACGCTGGATATGCTTTGGTGGAGCGAGCCGCGTTGGGTCAGCGATTCCGAAAACGTTTTCAAAGCACGTTATGAATGGTATACGCGCACGCTGATCGCGGCTTACGAGACTTACGGGCTTAAATTTGACTATGTTAGCGCGGTACAAAACGAGCGCGGCGCGGATCTTGAGTGGGTGAAGTACCTAGCAGCGAGCCTGCGTGGCGAAAAAAATTGCCCCTACGACTTTTCAAAGATCAAAATAGTCGGCGGTGAAGAGGTCTGCACTTGGAATTTTGCTGACAATATGCTTCAAGACAGTGAACTTATGGAAGCAATTGACGTTATTGGCAGCCATTATACAAGCCGGTCAACGGAAAATGCGCAGGTAATTGCCAACGAAAAAGGTAAAGAACTTTGGTTCAGCGAAGCCAGCTCGCCTATGGCGTATGCTGAGGGCGTGAGGCGCTTTAACAAATCGGGGCTGAGCGGTATAAACGGCGCGCTCGACATCGCAAACCGCGTTATCGCGATGTATCCGCAGGGTAAAATGACCCTGCACGAGTATCAGCCCGTCATTTCCGCCTATTATGATGGCGTTTGTTATTGCCATAAGTCGCTTGTTACAGCATATAAACCATGGAATGGTGATTTTATTCTTGAAAATGGGTTTTATACAGCACTGCATTTTTCACAATTTATTCCTAAAGGGTGGAGATTTATCAAAAATGCTTGCTTCTGTGACGGCGTTGCAGGCGGCGACGGTCACGCAATGGTCGATGTAAAATTCAGCTATCTGACCACCGTTAGTCCGGATTTTAAGGATTATTCTATCGTTGTAACCAATACTTTACAGCAACCGATCAAGTATACTTTTACAGTTAATGGAATAAACACAGAAAATAAGCCCCTGAACGTCTGGGAAACTCGCGGAGTGAGCGATATGTCTAAACCTTTTGACAGCAAATTCTTTGTTAAAGAGGGCATAATATCCACCACAACCAGTGATAAATTGACAAAGTTTGATATTACGATACAGCCAATGTCGATCGTTACGATCACAACGCTTGAGCCGAAGTTCACTAAGCCTATTCAAAATTCGTCAAATGATATTTTTGCACTGCCTTATCGAGATGATTTTCGCTATTCTGACAAGCCTGCCAATTTTCTGCATGACCGTGGCGGTGCTCCACTCTATACGACCGACCAAGGCGGCGCATTTGAAGTCGAAAACGGCGCTCTTGTTCAGCAGATCACGCAGGAAATGCGCGCGAATGAGTGGGGCTACACCCCCGAGCCGACCACAACTCTCGGCGACGACCGCTGGTTCGACTATTCCGTTTCGGCAGACGTGGAATTTGCATCGTCAGACGCGCCCGAGAGCAACTACGTCGGCATCGGACTGCGCCACATTCTTGCCTGCGACGCAATGAGCGGATATTCTCTGCGGCTTTACGAATCGAAAAATTGGAAATTGATGTATGACGACAGCATAATTGCGAGTGGATTCGTTTCCAGTTTTGGCAGACTTACACTGTTAATTCTGCATGATTTATTGCGAGCATATGTCGGAAATCAGTTGGTAATTGAATACAGAGTTCCCAGTTCGCTTTCGATTGCAAGTGCAGGACGTGCGGCTTTGTATAGTTCATATAACAAAAATTCGTTCAAAAGCCTTGCAATTGAGCCGCTTGGATCTGACGATGCTTACACTTATGCCGAGCGTTTTGACGATACCGATATGCGATTTGAATACTTTGGCAAATGGGAGCACGAACTAATGAGCAGTTTCAAAAATTACAAGCGTACGCTTTCCAAGGGCACTGTTGGAGATAGCCTTATCTTCAGATTTACAGGTAGTGGCTTTGGAATAATGGGAGCGCAAATCGGAACTTCACAAGTAGAAATGACCATTGACGACGGCGAGCAAATGCTTATAACTCCAGCAAAATCAAAGGAGAGAGCCATTACCTGCCGAGCGTTTGATCTATCGGAAGGCGAGCACACTGTTGCGATAAAAGTTATCTCAGGTGACTTTTATGTTGACGGTGCAGAGGTATACCAATAAGTGTTTCATATATTTGCATTAGCGGCACGCCGTCTAACGGTTGCACGTTCGTAAAGCCGACATACCGCAATACTTGCATGAACCGCGCTGCAAATGTCGCGATAATATCCCTTATCTTCTCCGTTCAAATATTCATCTATTACCTTCTCCAATGTTTGATATTTATTGTGTTTATTGACCGCACTCATCAGTTTAGAATAGTTATCAACAAAAAACTTTTGCAGGCGCAATTCATATCCAATATGTTCTCTGATATTTCCAATTTTACCATCAGAGTGTACCGCACAACAGAAATCGCTGACGTAGTGCGCCATCTCGCCAAGCTGAAAAAGCGCCAAAAATGTGCTTTTATTTTCCAGCCTCATCAGCCGCCGAAAGACATATTTTACCGAACTTTGGTAAAAATGCGGATGCAAAAACTGCGTTGGCAGCAGGTCTGGCGCGGCTGCTCCCAGTGAAAATACCAGCTGCTCTGCTGAATTAAGTCCCGCACGAATTGCCGCAATCTTTGCGATGAGAAAATGTGTCTTTGTTTTCATAAGTTGCCTCCCGATGATCGTCATGATTTCAGTTATCTGCACTTATTATATCCCGGAAATTATAAATAATTCTCGTTATAGTTTTGTACAAATATTTAAATCAAGCATATTTGCCCAAAAATCATCAGCCATTTACCGCACAATTACGTCGATTTTTCATATTTTATAATTTCACTTCAGCATTATCCGAAGCATCTCTAGTTGTTCAATACACTCATGCCTGTTCCACCTAGAGTTTTCATTTATAGGATTAAATGGTCTGTTCATTCCAGCCGAGATAACTGTCAGTATCGCTGCACTGCTCGGCATGGCAGTTTGAGGTAAAACAAATATTTGCATAAAACCCCCATAGACGCGTGGTCTACTGGGGTTTAATTTTAGTATTAAATTGTCAAAATCCACCTCTTTGCCGCTTTCATGATTTTTTCTACATTAACAAATAACCCCCACTCAAACAAAACGTTCAAGCAGGGGTTTCAAAGAGAGCTGATAGTCGGACTCGAACCGACGACCTGCGCATTACGAATGCGCTGCTCTACCAACTGAGCCATATCAGCAAATATAACATTAACATTATTATTTTATCACAAATTTTCTCTCCCGTCAAGTGCTTTAATAGTTTTTTTACATTTGCTCATCGCATTGCCGCTTCCGAGATCGCCGCGAATATCAGCACCGCTAGCGCCGCCGGGCTTATCTGCCCCGAGTACGCCGCCAGCGCGAATATTCCCGCGAAACATACCCACGCCAACGCCCGCCGTGCGCCC
>ENA-OPSJ01001101-OPSJ01001101.1-human-gut-metagenome-genome-assembly--contig:-NODE-1101-length-21647-cov-4.041404_pt1 | contig 21647 bp, 24 predicted proteins | sample MGYA00241801_ERZ501893 | MGnify/ENA primary metagenome ERZ501893 (study PRJEB25962, sample SAMEA2042219) | human gut metagenome | biome: human gut; feature: human-associated habitat; material: faeces...
CTGCCTGAATGCAAGCATTCGCAGAACGCAGTTTTGCACGGTTCTGAATAGTTATCATTATTTGAAAAACTATTATAACTATTTATTCTGGAAAGGCTCTTTTACTTTTTCCTTGTTCTTGTCAAGGAAAAAAGCCATGCCATACTTCTGATCTTCTGTCTCGAAGCAATCTCCGAACAGCTTCTCTTCGATGGCTACTGCCTGATCCATATCTGCATCCAGGCCATCATTAATAGCCTTCTTGCAGTTGCGTACAGCGATGGGAGCGTTCTTGGCGATGGTCGCTGCCATCTTCTGTGCTGCTGCCAGCATTACTTCCTGTGCGCTCTTTACTACATTGCCATCAGCATCAACCTCGGCGCTGTATACTTCATTTACCAGACCGATTCTGTAAGCATCTGCTGCCTTGATATTACGTGCGGTGTAGATCATCTGCTTTGCCATGCCTGCACCTACCAGACGAGCCAGTCTCTGGGTTCCACCGAAACCTGGAGTGATTCCCAGTCCTACTTCGGGCTGTCCGAATACTGCATTATCGGAACAGATTCTGATATCACAGCTCATGGAGATCTCACATCCACCACCCAGAGCGAAGCCGTTGACAGCTGCGATCACGGGAATGGGGAAGGTCTCGATCTTGCGGAACACATCGTTACCCTTCTTGCCGAATGCTTCGCCTTCTGCCTTGGTCAGGCTGCTCATCTCTCCGATATCTGCGCCTGCTACGAAGGACTTAGCACCTGCACCGGTGATCACCAGGCAGCGAACCGTTGCCAGATCTACTGCATCCAATGTAGCGTTCAGTTCATCCAGCACCTGAGAATTCAGTGCGTTCAGTGCTTTCTCACGGTTAATGGTGATGGTTGCCACATTACCATTCTGCTCATACAAAATGTAATCCATGTTTTTACCTCATTTCACATTTCTATTCGTGTTTTCAAAACCACACTAAGGCGATAGAGATTCTACCGCCCCAGCGAATATTTATAAAATTAATCCTCGATCTTAACGATGGTGGAGCAGCCCATGCCACCGCCGATGCACAGAGTAGCCAGACCGGTCTTGGCACCTCTTGCCTGCATCTCATGCAGCAGAGTCACCAGGATACGGCATCCGGAAGCTCCTACGGGATGACCCAGAGCAATAGCACCGCCGTTGGGGTTCAGCTGCTTATCTACATCAATACCCAGTTCCTTACCAACTGCTACAGACTGAGCTGCGAATGCTTCGTTAGCCTCGATGATATCGAAGTCTTCGATCTTCATACCGGTCTTAGCCATTACCTTCTTGGTAGCAGCCACAGGGCCGATACCCATAACCTCAGGGCGAACGCCTGCAAGAGCACCTGCTACGAAAGTAGCCATAGGCTTAACACCCAGCTCCTTAGCCTTTTCCTCGCTCATTACAACGACAGCTGCTGCACCATCGTTGATACCGGAAGCGTTACCTGCGGTAACGAATCCGCCGGGATTGATGGCACGAAGCTTAGCCAGACCTTCGATGGTAGAACCGTGACGAGGGCCTTCATCTGTATCAAAGATGATGGTCTCTTTCTTCTTCTTAACTTCCACGGGAACGATCTCTGCCTTGAAAGCACCGTTCTTCTGAGCTTCTTCTGCCTTTAACTGGCTCTTTAATGCGAACTCATCGAGTTCTTCACGGGTAAGTCCCCACTCTTCGCAGATATTGTCTGCGGTCTTAATCATATGATAATCATTGAAAGCGTCCCAAAGTGCATCTTTGATCATGGTATCTACCATGATTGCGTTACCCATACGATAACCGTAACGTCCCTGAGGAATTGCGTAAGGAGCCATAGACATGTTCTCCATACCACCTGCTACTACGATGTCAGCGTCGCCTGCCATGATCATCTGTGCAGCCTGGTTCACACAATTCAGACCGGAACCACATACCACATTCATGGTAACTGCGGGAACTTCAATGGGAAGTCCTGCCTTGATAGCCGCCTGACGTGCTACGTTCTGTCCCTGACCTGCCTGGATAACGCATCCCATATATACCTGGTCAACTGCTTCGGGAGCAACGCCTGCTCTCTTCAGAGCCTCCTTGATCACGATAGCGCCCAGCTCCGGTGCAGGAGTTGTGCTTAAGGTTCCGCCCATAGTACCGATCGCGGTACGGCAAGCGCCTGCTAATACAACTTTCTTTGCCATTTGTTTGTCCTCCATTTTTTTGTTTTGTTTGGTTTGCTTTCTGAAATGTTTTTAGATTGTTATTTTTTTATCATTTCACTATTCCTATTTTAACATAGCAAAATCTGTTTTGCAACGATTTTGTCAAAAAAATAACAAAATAACTGATGCAATTTTAAACAGCCTGCCGTAAGTCCGGCAGGCTGTCTGTCATTGCTTATTTAATTGTACCTTTTTACGGCTTATACTTCCGGCTCGATCAGTCCGTAGGTGTCGCCTTTTCTCTTATAAACTACGTTCACCTGATCAGTCTCTGCATTACAGAATACGAAGAAGCTGTGTCCCAACAGTTCCATCTGGATGCAGGCATCCTCAGGATACATAGGCTTGATGTCAAACTTCTTGGTACGAACGATCTTGATCTCCTCATCATCCGTATAGTCATTCTCTACATAGGCTTTGCTGAAGGAAGCAACCGCCTGCTGTTTGTCAACGATCTTGTTCTTATATTTTTTCAGCTGTCTCTCTATGATCTCTTCTACCAGATCAATAGATACATACATATCGTTGCTTACCTGCTCCGAACGGATAATGCTTCCCTTGACCGGAATGGTTACTTCAATTTTCTGACGATCCTTTTCAACGCTTAATGTTACATGTACTTCTGTATCGGGATTGAAATACTTGTCCAGCTTGCCGATCTTTTCCTCCACTGCTGCTCTTAATCCTGGTGTAACTTCGATGTTTCTGCCAACAATAATAAACTTCATGCTGATCATCCCTTCCAAGTATTTATTTACAAAGATCACAGTAGCAACCCTTGCATTTATTGTATAGTCATTATAGCATAATAGCACAACGTTTTGCAACAATTTGAGGAGTTTTTTACTTGTTTTTGACATTCTGTATGTCAACTTTAAAATCGACAAATCGCGTCATTTTCCGATTTTTATTACATCTTCACAAAACATTCGTTCCTATTTTTTCGTAAATTCCTTGCTTCTGGAATGTGATTTTTCCTGTGGATAATGTGTATAACTTGGTGTATAAGTAACTTTTATCCTATTTTAGGGCTTTTCCCTTGTGGATAACTTTCTATGTATTTTTGCCGTTATTTTGTCGTTATTACGTTTCTGCTTGTTTTTTTGTATACTTTGTATAGTTTTGTTTTGTCAATCCCTTTTTCGTCGCATAATAATATTTTGACAAATTGCACAATTCATTGTACAACTCCATACCTTTTCACCCGTCAGAGCTGACCCTGGCGCACAAACCATAAAAGGCACTGTGTATTTTCACACAGTGCCTTTTATGGTTATATCATTAGATTAGAAGATTCTCCGAACTGCCAATACCTTCTTGTAATCGGCATTAGAAACGATGATACCGGTCTTGGCGGTAGATGCATGAACAATCTGACCGTTACCGATATACAGCGCCACATGACCGGAGTAACAGATCAGGTCTCCTGCCTGTGCATTAGCCAGTCCATCAACTGCTGCACCCTGGCTGCGGTCTGCGGAAGAGGAATGAGGAAGGCTTACACCGAAGTTCGCATATACACTCATTACAAATCCGGAACAATCGGTACCGTTTGTCAGGCTGGATCCGCCATATACGTAAGGATTACCAACGAACTGCAATGCGTAGTCGGCAACTGCAGTACCCATCTCGCTGTCTCCGCTGGCTGCATAAGTAACTGCGGGGGCACTAGCAGAAGAACTCTTACTGCTTCCCGCTGCCTTCGCTGCAGCTGCGGCACGGGCTTTTTCTCTCTCTTGCTTCTCCTTAGCCAGACGCTTTGCTTCTTCCTCCTTGGATTCTGCTTCAACGAACTCTGTATGAAGAGAAACAAATTCTGTGGAGACCCATCCGAGGCCTTCCTCGGTATCTACCTGTACCCAACCATCGGTCTCATCGGATACTACCAGGTCATCCTCTAAGGGAACCAGACCTAATACAGAAGCCTCTAAGGAAGGTTCGGTACGTACTTTTAAGGTTGTGGTGTTAACAGTTGCCAGTCTTGTACCTACCTTTTTGGCAAGCTCTACTGCTTCATCGCCGGTCACACAGTACTCGGCCTTTACATAACCGGTTACGGAACCGGAAGATATCTGATACCAGCCGTTCTCTTCGGAGATGAAGAGACCTACGGAATCGTCATACAGCTTACCGACGATCTCGCCCTGCTCACTGGGCATGCTTCTTACATTTACATAATCATTTACCTGTGCAATGACCAGATTCTTAAAAGATTCTTCCTCGGATGCTTCCGGGGTGGTGTCCATCTGATCATCACGGAGTACGGTTTCAATAATACTTTCAATCTGTTTGGTATTGTTCGTACCTGCGGACAGACTCTCTAACTTATTCCCCTTTGCCAGAGTCAGTTCAATACCACCGCTGGGAAGTACCGATGAAGATGCTGCTGCATCTGCGGTGATATTCATTCCGGAAAAAGCCATAACCGCTGCCATGGTGCACACGGTAATTTTTACAGATTTATGAGCCATTCTATCCTCCTGAAACTCTTGGAGCTATCTTGTTTTCTTAACTTACTGCTTTACATTTCCAAATGATTTGTTACGAATTTGTTACATCTGTTAACAAATATATCACGCAGTTTTCCATTTGTCAATATAGTAAATTAATTGTCAATATTTCCAAAAATCCCCATTTCATGCGGGTTTGCAGAATTTTCACGTAAAAAGAGCCACCACATGGGTGACTCTTTTCTTTAATTATTTTTCGATTTTCTTTCAAATTTCTTAATGAATCTATTACTAATCTATGACTGTTTACGAAAACGGTTGCAATAGTTCCCGGCGCTGACCGCAGCATTAGCACCATCCGCCACTGCCGTTACGACCTGGCGCAGAGGCTTCCTGCGGATGTCACCCGCCACATAGATACCTGCTCTGTCAGTCTCTCCGGTCTCACCTGCCGGAATATAACCATCCTCACCGACTGTCACCAGGCTCTGCAGTAATTCCGTGTTGGGATGGATACCAACGGCGATGAAGATTCCCGCTGCTTCCAGATCCTTCTCTTCTTCCGTCTTCACGTTTTTAATACGCAGCTTTTCCACCATATCCTCACCGCAGATCTCCGTGACCACATGGTCATAAAGGATCTCCACGTTGGGAAGGCTCTTTAATTCCTCCTGCAATACCATGGCCCCCCGCAGACTGTCTCTTCTGTGGATCAGATACACCTTTTCACAGGTTCTCGCCAGGTAGATGGCATCCTCCAGCGCCACGTCTCCGCCGCCGACCACAGCCACCGTTCTGCCCCGGAAAAAGGCTCCGTCGCAGGTAGCGCAGTAGGACACACCCATGCCGTTTAATTCTTCCTCACCGGGCACACCAAGCTTCGCATGCTCCGCACCGGTGGCAAAAATCACCGTACGGGTCTCCAGTTCCTGATCTCCCGCGTAGACGCATTTGTAATCGCCACGTTCTTCCACACTGTGTACCGTGGCTTCTAAAAATTCCGCCCCCAGCTTCTCTGCATGCTGTCTGAAAGTCATCCCCATATCGAAGCCACTGATCCCGGGAAGTCCCAGATAGTTATCCACTTCATAGGTATTGAGAATCTGTCCGCCGCTCATGGGCTTTTCTTCTATAATAAGTAGGTTCAGCCCCGCACGCTTTCCGTAGACTGCTGCGGACAGCCCCGCAGGACCGGAACCGATAATGATCAAATCGTACATAATTTTCTCTCCTTTTGTCCAGTGTAGCAGTTCCCCTATGGAAAAGCAAGCCCATCTGTGCTACACTCGTTTTACAGTTTTTTGCATTCGGCACTGTTTTATCTCCAAAGGTTGCCGTAGAATTCAGAAAGGATACTTTACATGAATACAATAAAGAACACACCGCTTGCTCTTGTCACCGGCGCCTCCCGCGGTATCGGCAGAGCCATTGCGGAAACTCTGGCAGGTGCCGGGTACGACCTGATCCTCACCTGCAGTCACACACTCGAAAGGCTTCAGGACGTAGCTGCCTCTTTAGAAGAAAAATACGGCATCCACTGCACTGCTTTGGCAGCGGATGCAGCGGATCCCTCTGCGATTGAAAAAATATTTGCTTCCCTGGATCATCTGGATGTTTTAGTCAATAATGCCGGAATCTCCTACATCGGTCTGCTCACAGATATGAGTATCGAAGAATGGCAGAGTGTCATAAATACGAATCTCAGCTCCTGTTTCTATACCAGTCGTCTGGCAATTCCTCTGATGCTGCAAAAGCACAGCGGACGCATCATCAATATTTCCTCCGTCTGGGGAAACGTCGGAGCTTCCATGGAAGTCGCTTATTCCGCTTCCAAGGGCGGTGTGAACAGTTTCACCAAAGCTCTGGCAAAGGAACTGGCGCCCAGCAATATCCAGGTCAACGCCATCTCCTGTGGGGTTATTGACACTGCCATGAATCATTGCTTCTCCCCGGAGGAAATGGACGCTCTCCGGGAAGAGATCCCCGCAGACCGTCTGGGACAGCCTGAGGAAGTGGGACAGCTTGTCCTCCAGCTGATCCAGGCTCCGGCCTATCTCACCGGTCAGATCCTCACCATCGACGGAGGCTGGCAATAATGCCAGCCTCCTAATATTCTTCTCTATATTTCTGCAAGATATTCTCTCATGCGCTTTCTGATATGCTCGAACTGTTTTCTCGTATGAGGATTTTTCGACTCAAAATTCATCAGCCGATCCAAGTATCCCTGTCTTTTCACAATCCGGCAGCTCTCGGGATAGACCAGCTCGTACACCAGGGAAATATGTCCCACCACATTATCCACCGCTGTTTTCTTCAGGGAACGCAGTACAGCGTGCTCCTCATCAAAGCTCTGCAACACTTCCGGCGTCACTTCCTCCTGATATAATACCTCGGTGTCCACATTGTAGATCTCCTCCAGCGGGAATTCTACATTGACCTTCAAGATATCGATCTTATCCGCATCCCGTAAAATATGGCAGAACATAGCCGTCCGTTCCTCCAGTCCCTCCGGAATCCGGTAGGCGCTGTGATAAAATACCGCTGTCCACAGAAGTTCATCGCAGGAAGCATCTTCCACGAAATCCCGGATACTGATTCCGGCGTCTGCCTGAACTTCCTCGGGCAGGCTTTCTTCGCTTCCGGAAGCAAGTCCGTGTTTCTCTTCCCAGACCTTACCAAATAAAATTCTTGCTCCGTATTTCGCATGATCGATGGAATCCGCATCAATAAAGGTTCCATATACCCGCTGCTGCTCAAACCGTCCCACATCATGGAGCAGTCCGGTCAGCCACGCAATATCCACCTCTTCCTCCGGAAGTTCAAGGGATCTGGCGATCTGTTGGCACAATCCGCAGACCCGGTAGGTGTGTTCTATTTTCAGGCGGATCATGTCCCGGCTGCTGTCATAACGGTCCGTGTATTCCTGAAATGCTGCCAATGCTTTTTCTCTGTTGATCTTCATTGTTCGTTGCCTCATATCTTTTATATCATATTTTATGACTCATGACACGTTCGCCTTTTTTTAATCCATTCCTTCTTATCTGCTGGTTTTTGTCTCCGTCAGGCCTTTTTCTCTGCCATCTGTACATATACCAATTTGTATACTGCTACACAGATCACTGCAACCACCAATAACAGTCCCAGTTCCAATGCCCAGGTGGGAATGGTAGCGGCGCATATCACGGTTAAGAAGTCCACTGCAAAATGCAGTCCGAAGGCTGCTGCCAAATGCAGCTTTCTGCCTGTCTTCACCGCACTGTATACAAGAATCGACAACGCGATCTGCAGAGCGATCGCACTGATCCGCTCCACCGGTGCGAGATAGAACTGGTAAGCCGGTGTGGTCCAGAGAACAGAGAGCTGACGGTAGGTTACCTCCTGTTGTGCGGGCTCCAATGCCGTCATAGTCTTCTCCATCAGACCACCGTTGATCATGGCTGCGGTAAGGAGATTGCTCATAGAAGACATACCAAGAATCAGAAAAGCTTCAATGCCGCCATGTCCGGCGCCGTACATCAACGCATTTTCCCGGGTAAGATGTTTTTTCAGGCAGAATTTCATGGCGATCCACCGGCCACACTCCTCAAAAAGTGCTGCTGCCAGTCCACCATAAATCGCATACAGCCAGATATTGTCCCGGATCGCGCTTCCAGTCACCGTCAGCACGATGGCATGACAGATCTGCTCTAAGATCATGGCAAAGCCCACGAAAATTCCACAACCGATGAAGAACGCCGGCACCCATGCCTTTGTCTTCTTATAGATAAAGATACCTAAAAATATGGGTAAAACCACGGATAATAGCAGAGATATCACCATCCCCACCATACTTGCACTGCTTACAGTTCCCCACACCATTGCTGTTTCCGTTACACTCTCAACTGCCATATATTCTCCTATCCAGATGCCTCTCTGCACTCTGTTGTTTTATCATTTCTTCATCTGTATTGTAAGATTCTCCGGAAAAAGGTAAGAAAACCTTCCTCTACCGCCACCTGATCCACCGCCGCCTCAGGCAGATCATAGAAATATTTCCCGGTTCCGGGATCCAGGGAAATGCTGTCCAGCGGAAACCCCTCTCTGCGGATGCTGCTGTGTGGTACATCCGTCAGCCAGAATTTCTCACTTTCCATGTCAGGCTCCATCGCCTCATATACATGTTCCTCATCCTGCACATAGCAGATGGCATTGCGGTATTTTGCCGTAAGCCTTCCATAGTGTCTGACCAGTCCGATATAGTGCTCCAGCATCTGCTCATCCGTCAGATACACACCATTCACCGTACGCACATGTACCCCGGGCTGGACCACCTCCGGGACATCTTCAAAATACAACCCGGAATCACAGGAAAATACAGGCATACGAAAAGCTTCATAATAAGCATGCGCTTTCTGCCTGGCATTCTCCAGAGGCGTATTGCCTATCTCCGGGACATCGGGGATCTCCACCCCCTGTGCCCGCAGGTCCTGCAGACTGATCAATTCGATGCCAAGTCCGGCTATGCGGTTCTGCATGGCAGCTGCCTTTGCCGGATTGCCGGTACCGTATAACAGTTTCATAATCGTTGTCCTGCTTCCTTTCCGGTCAGATCAGCGCCGGTGTCTGTGCCAGGACAGAGATAATCGCGATCGCCGCCAAAATCACAATAACTACCACTACTGCAACAATGATCTTCTTTTTCATATATGATACCTGCTCTTTCTAATCCTTTTATGTTTTTGCATCCCATGAACTAATGATGACATATTTCAAGGATAATTTCAAGGATATTGGCACATATCCATAATCTCTGGCGCCTAAAAGCCTTTTATTTTTCGATATCTGCCTTTTACAAAATTGATAGCATATTGTACACATACGGAAAAAATAATTGCTGCCAGCAAATAGAAAATTCTGGTATATCCGATTCTCTGCGGCGTATAATACCACCACAGATTATTTTCGTAACTGACAAAATCAAAATCTGTAAACACAGGGAATAATTTTGCGCAAACACCATAAATCGTTTTCACGATCATGAAGCCCAGAAACTGGTTCATCATAATGGAATAGGTGTTATCAGCCAGTAGGTTAACATATTTGTTTTTTCCAAAAACGGGCTCTAACACAGTTGCTATTCTCATCCACATGGCAATTCCCAGGTAACCCACGATAATCGGCATCAACGGTCCTTCCGTGAAATCATTGCACCAGGACGGAGTATATACCAGAAACTTTCCGTAATGATACGTCAGTGCAAGCTTTATTCCCATAATCACTGCAAAATAAAGAATACCGGGAAGCTTTCTTTCATACTTTTCCAGGGTTCTGTTATAAAAAATCCCCAGGCTGTAAAAAGGCATAAAGTGAAGCATTCTGACGACTGCCAACCACCAGCCGGTATTATAGCCTTTGCAGGCAAGCAGATTACCAATGAGTCCCAGAGCAATTCCGATCACGAAAAAGATTACTTCCGGAATATTTTTGCATATCTTTTTCAGAACTTTTCTGTACAGAATGTTTAACACCTGTACCATAAAAAGCGGCATAATGAACCAGCCCGCCAGATTATATTCGAACTGATGTCCGTCAATAATCGGTGCAACGAACAGATTATACAGGGTAAATTCACCACCGATTTTAAAATATTTGATATGTGAGATCTGTACGAGCACTCCATATGCAATATTATACAGATATAACGGAATGATCAGTGTCTTGATCTTTTTCCACAGATACCCCGGTACATTTTCTTCTGCCTCTGTCTTGTAAAAATAGCCGGAGCAGAAAACAAACAATGCCACATGAAGACCTGCATATGGGAACCAGTCTGCCAGACTCAGGGAGATTCCTCCTCCCTCGCAGTGTCCACACAGAACCATAAGAATTCCAACTGCATATAAGATTTTAAATCGATAGTCAATCTGATGATCTGAACGATCATTTGTCAACGTGTTTGTCATTTTGTATCCTCCGTTTTTTATCCAAATTTATCGAGATAGCTCCGCTTTCTCAGCCGGCCAGGATTTTCTGAGTGCTGCATAGGAAACCAGGAAATTGGCAAGCCAGCCAGCCGGTACGGCAAGCCAGACAAAGTCAATGCCAAAACGCGGTGCACAGATCAACGCCACAGACAATCGGATCGCAAGGTTTACCATATTGGCAATAAGGAATGGCCGCATGATTCCGAGTCCGCGAAGAACTCCATCGGTTGCCATTTTAATTCCCATAAAGATAAAGAAGTATCCAAGCCATCTCATATAATCTTCGGACACCTGATAGGCCAGGGCTGTTCCGTCCTTTCCCAGAAACAGCGAGGAAATCTGCGTGTGCAGCATTTCAATGACAAGGAAGGCAAGCGCCGCAAAACACACGTCCAACACCAATGCCGCATGATAACCTTTTTTGATACGCTCGGTTTTGCCTGCCCCAAGATTCTGGGAAACATACGGCGAAACTGCATTGCCGATGGACACAAAAATCAGAGAAAAGACATTCTCCACCCGCATCGTCGCCGCATATCCTGCAAGAGCCTGTGTGCCGAAGGGATTTACCACTGCCTGTACGATCATCATACCGATCGACACGGTAGACTGCTGCAGAACCGAGGGCACTGCGATCCGAAGCATCGAGCGCAGCTTACACCCGTCAAACCACTGAAACGGGCTTTGGTATCGCCGCATCCGGTAAAAAAAAATCAAAAGTGAAAACACCGCGGAAATACCCTGGGCAATCAGAGTTGCAAGCGCTGCACCGAATACACCAAGCCCCAGACCGGCTACCATCCAAAGATCCATCACAATATTCAGGATGGATGAAAAGATCAGCAGCCCCAGCGGAATTTTTGATTCACCGATGGAAGTGAACATGGTGGAGAGAATATTGTACATGAACAAAAACGGAAAGCCCACAAAATAGACCCGCAAGTACAGTACCGCTTCGTCCAGAATATCGGCAGGGGTCTGTAACCCGCTCATCATCGCATGGGAAAAGCAAAAGCCAAAGATACCAAGAAGGATGCTCAGAAGTAAAAAGCTGATCAGCGACGTAGACACAATGGTTTTCATTTTGCCATACTCTTTGGCGCCGAAATAGCGGCTCACAAGCACACCGGCACCGGCACCGGCACCCAATGCCACACAAATGAAAACATTCGTCAGGGCTGCACAGGCACCAACCGCCGCCAGTGCGGAGGAACCAACAAACTGACCGACGATAATGGAGTCAGCCATATTGTATACCTGCTGAAAAAAGCTGCCGAGAATCATCGGCATTGCAAAAACCGTCAGCGCTTTCAGCGGCGCATCGGTAATCAAATACTCATCTTTTGACATGATTCTATTCCTCCACAGTTCCTTCCGCATTTCTTCCACGGCTTCTTCAACTCGTTCATCTGCATCTTCTGGAAGTTGGATGGCATCCAGCTTTCGCGTGAAAAGTTCAATCATCGCAGGATACTGATTTGTAATTGGGTGACTAAACCGATAAAACTGCGGCACACCTTCTTTCTTTATATGCAGCAATCCCATTTCTTCAAGCTGTTTCGATGCCCTTGATATAGAAGCAGGTGTCAGTTCCAAGTTCTTCGCGGCTTGACTTGTTGATAATTCTTGTCCGCCTCCAATCTTAACTCTTTTTGAGTTAAGATACAATATTTGAGTTAAGAACATTTGAAAATAAACATTATCAAATATTATTTTTACGCAAAAAAGCCCGATGCAGCATGAGCATTACACACACTGCACCGGACATTCCATCATCAACTTTCATATGCCCTTCTTTTTCTCCGTACCAGCAGGCGACCTTTGCATCGGGCTGTATCGGACCTTCATGCAGAAATCACAGCGGTCATTTCCACGCCCCAGCGTCATGCTTCTCTCCCAGATCAGCTTCGGATGCAGCCCGGTATAGCTGATGTCATCACTGTCGCAAAAGCAGCGGCACAGCTCCGGGCAGCCGTATTCTGTGCAGGTGTCGTGATAGGGACACTCCATCATATCCACACGCCAGACGCCGTTGCCGGTCTGCAGTTCTTTTGGGGCAAAGCCCGCCGCCGGGCCGAAAACGCTCCGGGTGGATTTGACGAAAACGCCGGGAACAAGGCGGTAAAGCCCCGGTATGTGCAGCAGGGCGGCAAGCTGTTTGTGGCTCGTTCTCGCCAAGCGCTCCACATAGCCGTGAACGGTTTGCAGTGCCTCCTCTTTCGGCATGACCCGCTGCAAGGTCTCGTAGGCCGCAACGCCCGGCAAGATTTGCCGTTTGAGGTGGTATTGCTTTTCCTTGCTTGCACCCGCGTTTTCAGCCAGCAGCGCATTCAGGCGCATATCAAAAGCGGCGTTCAGCTGCTTTGCCTGCGTGGGAAAGCGCTGTGCCGCAGTCTCCCGGAAGTCACGGGAAAGATAAGTCTCCTTCATCGTCTGACCTCCACCTCTTTTAACTCTCCGCTTTTTGTCATTTCTCGCAGGAGAACCAGTCCAAGCGCCAGAACCAGCAGGTGCCCGGTGGATTCCGTTCCGTGGTCGATCTGATTAAGCGGCCACGGCAGAAGCGTGAACAGATTGCCCACGATCCCGGCAAAGGCGATAGGATTGCAGAGGGACGCCAGTATCCGCTGTCCTGTGCTTTTCAATGGGAGCATTCGCTTCCAGATCAGCACGAGCATCACGATGGAAAGCAGCACATCGCAGAGAATATACGATGCCAGCAGCGGCGCGGCATTGCAGTAAAACACCTTGTTGGCAATTTCAGCCGCCGCCCGCATATCGTCGTATTGCACAAAGGTAAACTTAAAGATCAGTGCCACATTCATAAACATGGCGTGGACATAACCCCAGCAGACCGTACCGGTGAGATATGCAGCCTGAAACATCTTGACCCACTTCCGCTGTTTTGGTTGGGAGAGATGCCGCTTCAGGAGTTTCCACATCTGGTGAAAGCCGATGTAATAAAGTGCTGTTCCCAGCACGCCGCAGATAATGCTAAGCACCATGCGCCATGTCGCCATATCGAGATAGGCTACCTTGACCATCAGCCCAATGGATTCTGTGCTTTGGCTTTTCCCGGTCGCCGAAAACAAAAAGTCGCCGATCACATAGAGCAAGCAACCGACCATACCCGCGACGATTGCTTTCTTCTCTTTACTCACATTCATGATCGCACCTCATTTCTGTGCTGTGACGCACAGCCAGCCCTTTTTGTTTTTGTGGCTCTGGATCTGATAAAATCCTGCTTGTTCCAGATACACTTTCAGATCAGCATCCGTATAGATGGTCATACCGTTAATGATTTGCGTCCATTTGTCGTCTTTTGTTGTTTCGCCGTTTGCTTCGTTACAGATGAAAAAGGTTCCGCCGGGCTTCAGCACCCGATAGACCTCTTTGAAATTTTGCGCAAGTTCCGGCCAGAAATAGACCGTTTCAAAGGCGGTCACCACATCAAACCGCTCTGCTTCAAACGGTAACTCTGCCACACTTGCCTGCTGCACAGCACACCGCCCTGCCGCAATGGCACTGGCATTGACTTTTCGCGCTTTTTCTACACTGACTGCCGAATAGTCGATGCCCTGCACCTTGCCGTTGGGACAAAGTTTCAACATCGTTTTGATGTTCGCCCCGCCGCCGCAGCCGCAGTCCAGCACCATAGCATCCGGGGCAGGCTGTAAAAAACTCAGCCCCCATTCTGCCATTGCGCTGTGTCCAAAGTTCATCATAGCAACCATGATCTTCCCACCAAGACCTACGGGCTTGCGGGTGTTTTCAAAAAAGGACATAGCCCTACCCTCTTTCTGTTTACCATTCACAATGCAATGCTTTTTACCAGATGCGCCCACTGCTCCGGGTGACAGACCGGCAATTCTTGTGTCACAAGTTAGATAACGCTAACTTTCGATCCTATAAAAAGCCGCTTTTCAGCGGTCTCTCTGCCAAAATAATACGCCCTGCTGCTGTCTCTGTCAAGAAGTTTCGGCATTTTCGGAGATTTTGAAGTAGATTTCGCTTTCGGAATTCCTCAACCATCACCCCAGTGCCACATCCAGCACCATCATCACGCTGAAGCCCACCGTAAAAACACCGTGCCAACGTTGGAGTTCTGTCCCTGCGACATTTCCGGGATCAGCTCTTCCACCACATACAGCATGGCTCCGGCAAAAAGGTCAAGGGTTTTTAGGAGAAGCTAACTATATGCTTTTATAGCAATTCAACTTTTTTAATGCAACAGCAACAGCGTTGAATGGCATATCGCAAATATGCTGTTTGAATGTTGCACTAATTTCTTGACTTGCGGTAGAAATAAAGATAGAGGTGTGTTGTGAATTATTCTGCGAAGCAAAAAGGGAGTTCTGTCACGGACGAAGGTCCGGGCAGAACTCTCTTTGCGTTTATCTTGTGTTACCTTACTCGCCTTCCGGCTCCTTGCAGACATCCACCCAGCCCTCGGCTCCGGCGGCGGCTTCCAGCTCCTGCAAGGTCAGCTTGACGGCGGTGTGACCGTTGCCCGCTGCCGGGTAGACGGTGTCGAACTTGCGCAGGCTCTCGTCCAGATAGATCGCCACGCCCTCGTTCACCCCAAAGGGGCACACGCCGCCGGGCGCATGACCCACATAGGTCTCCACCTCATCGTAGGGGATCATTTTAGCCTTCATGTGGAACAGGCTCTTGTACTTGTGGTTGTCCAGCTTTGCCGTGCCCTCGGTGACGATGAGCACCGGCTTTTCGCCCTGCAAAACCGACAGCGTTTTTGCGATGCTGGCAGGCTCTACGCCCAGTGCGTGGGCTGCCTCTGCCACGGTGGCCGAGGACTCGCTCAGCACAATGACATGGTCTCCCAGACCTTTTTCTTCCAGGTCTGCTTTTGCTTTTTCAAAGGACATTTTCCCACTTCTCCGCTCTTATTCGGTAATGGCCCAGACCCGTGCGGGCAGACCAGTTGCACCTTCAATGCGGGGATAAGAAACGATGACCACCGCACCGGCAGGCTGTACTTTATCCAGATTTGCAAGCACTTCCACCTGCAGCTTGTCGTTGTCCAGAACATAGCGCTCGCAGGCAAGATCACCCTTTTCCTCCGCCACCGCAGAGGAATCGGTATCCAGCGTTTCGTGGCCGTTGGCGGCGGCGTTGCGCACCTTGTAGATATACTCCAATGCTTCCAGCGACCAGCCGGGGGCATTTTCTTTACCCTCTGCGTCGATGCCGGACAGCGCATCCATATCCGGCCACTTCTTGTACCAGTCGCTGCGCAGAGCCACCAGCGCACCATCCGGGATGGGGCCGTACTTTGCTTCATAGGCCTTGATGTCCTCCACCGTCACAGCGTAGCGGGGGTCTTTCTTGGCCTGCTCAGAGATATCAATGACCACCAGCGGGAAAATCAGGTCATTCACATCGTACTTTTCGGACAGTGCTTTGCCCTTGATGAAGTGACCCGGGAAGTCGATATGGGTACCAAACTGTCCGGGGAATTTGAAGGTCTGGATCAGGCATTCCAGTTCCGGCTTACCCCAGTCCCACACGGTCTTTGCCAGCTCCACAGAGCCTTCCGGGATACCGGACCAGTAGGGGCTTTCGTTGTTCAGCGAGTGAGAAAGTTCCACCCAGCGATATTTCTTAGCGTCTTTCAGTGCATTCCACAGTTTATAATCAGCCATTGTCGGTTCTCCTTTTATTGTGACGATGATGTTCGGGCACTTCTCCCAGACAACGGCATCTTCCTGTTTTTTTCTCAGTCTGTCTGCCGGGAATTTGTCTGGGAGCAGCGCATTCGCCCGGGCAGCCTGTGCCGGGCATCTGCTGTATTTTTCATCTGCCTGTGCTCCCTTCCTTGTGTTGGGGATAGTATAAACCCATTTTCGCACCATGTCAATAGGTTTATTCTTTCAAAGACAAATCTGCCTTCTCGTCAGCCGGATGCCCACTGCCGGAGCCCCCTTAATTTCATACGTCCTGCGTCTTTTCCAGTGCTTCAAAGTGATACCGGGGCTTCCCTTTGCTCTTTCTGCCGTACTCGATGTCTTCTTTCGGGCAATAGCAGATGCACGCCATGCAGTGGGTGCAGTTTTTTCCCCAGACCGGTTTGCCGTTTTCCAGATGGATGTTGTTCAGCGGGCACAGCTCCACGCACTTACCGCAGCCGATGCAGGCATCCGTTGCCCGAAAGGCGTCCGCTTTTACAAAAAAGCGATAGAACACCGGGTTTACCGGACCGCTCATAAAACGGTCGTAGAGGTTCTCTCTCGGCGGGGGAAATTCCTGCCCGGCCTTGAGCTGGGTCAGCACCTTCTGAAGTGCAGGCTCTGCCTGCTCCACGATGCTCCGTGCCTGCTCCTTCTGGGGTGCATTAAACATGGCAATGTAGTTTTCCGGCATGATGATCTGGGCTGTGCCCATATACTGCAGCTGCTTTTGCGCCGCAAGCTGCCGGTTGTATTTTGCCGCATTGCCGATCTCGCTGCCGCAGTCCATCACAAACCAGATACGCTCTGCCCCGGTCAGCGCGGTCTTGTCCAGCCACTCCGACACCACCCGGGGGATGCGCCATGCGTAGGTAGGCGTCACCAGCACCACATCCCGGCCAGTCTGCACCGGGGCGGTGTCCCCTGCCTTGATGTAAGCGTTCAGGTCGTAAAGCGGCATCTCCAACCCTTCGGCAATGCGCCGTGCCAGATACCGGCTGTTGCCGGTTCCCGTAAAATAAAGTACCATGGCTGCTCCTTCGTTTTGTGTTATCCAGATGCCTGTCTGCCCGGCAGACTGGAATTTGACACTTTGTATTTATCGAGAATACTCTTGAAACCATTTTGCAAAGCGTGATTTATTGAAAATAATGAATTTATATAGTTCTCCATTTTTCATATTAACTGTTGCAATTGGAAAGACTATCCACTTCCAAGAGATTTCTTTTATTTCCTGCATCGGCAAAACTAAATTTCTGTATTTTTTGTCAACTGTAAGCTTGTTTGTCTTGTAAGTAAGCGACTGACTATCGAGGTACAGACCTCCTCCAAGTATGCCATTGTGACACAAACTGCAAACAAAAGATTTCATAGAAACATCCCTCCATTAAATTCCGATTTGTTGATTTCTTATAAAATATCATACTTCACTCTCCATTACAATAATTGTACTATTTTCCACCTTTTCTACACCATAGCAACATGCTTCCTTGTAGCCCACATATAAATCAATAATCATAAAAAGTCTCATACTACACCTTTACTTCAACAACTTTTGTACATATCATGAATCCTTAAATAATTCATGCTGCATCCCCGGAATACCGAATGCCAGACAGTTCTGCTCGTGTACGCCAGTACATACGTATGTATTGGCTATCACTTATGTTGTTGTATAGCTTATTCCATCAAATCCCCCCTTTCCATGGCATAAAAAAAGCAACCGGAACATCTCTGTTTCGATTGCCATGATAATCTTACTACAACCATAATAAAAATAAAAGTGACTATATATTAGTTTTTTACTAGTTTTATACGTAAATTTGTTAGTTCCTCGTTAGTACGCTGTTAGTCTATCGTTAGCCTATGGTCAGTTCAAAGATCAGTTTTTACACTCAAAGCGGAACGTACATTCTTCTCTAAAACTATTTTTCAACAAGACAACTACTAATAAGTTTTTCCAGCATATCGTTGCTGGCATTTGCCGATCTGACACTGGCGGCTATCATCTCTTCTTTTGAAACATCGGTAAAATCAATTTCAAATCTACCATTGTTCAAGCATAACTGCTCAATGTATATTCTCTGAGTCCTTCCATTACCTTCTCTAAACGGATGGATCATATTAATCTCACCCAGGTAATAGGCTAGTCTCTCGCTCATTTCTTCCTTATCGGTTATGTCAGCTAAGAAATTTTCCTTTTTCAACTTACGATACAAATCATCAAACTGGCTTTCGATAAACTGCACCAAACAGAAAACGGTTCCTTTGGAAATATCAACCGTTCTCGTCTTGCCCGCCCAAGAATATACATCACTGAATAAATGCTTATGTATAGAACAAAGATGCTTAAAAGAGAAATCTCCAGTAACGCCTTGACCTACAAGTTCTGCCTGACGCACCGCTGAATAATCTCTTTCAGCCTCATGCAATGTATCTAAATCTCTTATATCCAGTTTATTCTTTAATACATTTGTTCCCGGATAACAATACTTGGCATCCTGTTCATCCTCATAGAAATAATCATACTCTTGATCCTTCAACCTGCTTCTTGGATACTCTGTATTTCTTATTTAATTCTGAAATTGCATCTGTAGCAGAAACTTTCTTGGTTAAGACATTTCTTACTCTTTGACGGCATTCTGCATCAAATGGCATGCTTTCCATTTTGAAGCTGGATTCAATACTGCTTACTCTTCTATCAACTGTCATACACGTATCCTTTCCCCTTTCCCTTTCGCAGAAAGGTATTTGTTCTTCTATAGTATACCACAAAACGCTACATCTATATATACTACAAATTTCCGTATTCACTTTTCTTACCACTTTATACCACTGTGATACGATATTTTGCGATACTTTACAAGGTTTGCAAGCTAATCACTAAAGACCTTCCAGCCCTTGTAAATCAAGCATTTCCGCCACTTTCTGTCATCTACTTCTCATCAACGACCTGGAAAATGAAAAACTTAAGATAATACGACTCCGGTACATTAGCTGAGTTGGCCCACAGTATCGGATGATCCGGTCCCTGTGTGCGGAACTCCACCTGGCGCAGCCTCTTGTGAGTGGCCCTTGCCGCTTCCTTGACCGTTTTTGCAAGCAGCTCCTGCGTCATGAAATGAGAGCATGAGCAGGTAGCCAGAAATCCACCATCCTTAACAAGCTTAAGTCCCTTCATGTTAATCTCGCGGTAGCCCTTTATCGCATTTTTGGTAGCCTCACGCGACTTTGTAAATGCCGGAGGATCCAGAATGACTACATCATATTTTTCACCATCTGCAGCGAGCCGTGGCAGCTCATCCAGCACATTTGCAACGCGAAACTTCACTGTGTCTGAGAGATTATTTCTCTTCGCATTTTCTGTGGCCTGCTTAACCGCATACTCTGATATATCAAGTCCTGTGACCTCACTTGCCCCCGCAATTCCTGCATTGAGAGCAAATGTGCCCATGTGCGTGAAGCAGTCGAGCACTCTTTTCCCCTTGCAGATACGCTGCATAGCAAGCCTGTTATACTTCTGGTCTAAGAAGAAGCCTGTTTTCTGTCCATTTTCCACATCGACCATATAGTGAACTGCGTTTTCTACTATCTCCACATTTGTGTCAAACTCGGCTCCTATAAAACCTTTTACCTTAGGAAGACCTTCTTTTTTGCGCTCATTTGCATCACTGCGCTCGTATACTCCACGAATATTTATTCCGTCCGCCGCCAGCACTTCCTTTAACAGTTCAACGATTTTCACCTTAAACTGCTCCATTCCAAGTGCAAGACACTCCACCACAAGCACATCTGCGTATTTGTCCACTGTAATACCCGGCAGGAAATCAGCCTCGCCAAATATCACACGACAGCAGTTTAAATCAGGTCTGCCGGTTCTACCAATGCCTGCCTCACAAGCCTCACCTGCAGTGTCTGTTTCACCTGCTGCAGACACATTGTCATTGCCTCCTGCCATCACCTGCTTGCGATAATCCCAGGCATTTTGCACTCTCATCCTGAGGAAATTGTCATCAATCAGTTGGTCTGCTTTTCTTGTCATCATTCTGATACGGATTTTTGAATTCTGGTTTATGAAGCCACGCCCCATCGGATATCCGTCGAAATCGTGCACCACAACAATGTCTCCGTTCGTAAAGGTGCCTGTGATTGTGTCTATTTCATTGTCAAAAATCCATGCGCCACCTGCCTTTATAGTGCGTCCTTCGCCTTTTTTCAGTGTTACAATTGTATGATTTTCCATGTTTGTTCCTCTTCTAAATTACTTCATTATTCCTTGCTAAAATCTGATTATATAGTTTATCTGAAATTCTATAGCCTTTAGAAATAAGTTTATCTATCGACATTCCATTTCAATTATATGAAATCCCGGCAATATTTACAATACACAAATATTTCTGCAAAACATGCCGATATATAAAAGTCTCTACCAGCATTTACCAACTTGTAAAATCCTCTCTAAAGTGATAATATAGAGGTTATAGAGTTTGTTATTTTTTTAACGTAGCATTTTGCTACTATCATTTTAGGTATCTAAGGAGGATTTTATGAGCTTTTTAGAAGAGTACAAGCAGAAACTTGTCTCAGCAGATGAGGCAGTAAAGATTGTCAAATCAGGCGACTGGGTTGACTACGGCTGGTGCACAGGCACACCTGATGCCCTCGACAAGGCACTTGCCAGAAGAACTGATGAACTTAAGGATGTCAATGTACGTGGTGGTATTTTACTTAAGCCACTTGCCATTTTCGAGCGTGAGGATGCCGGCGAGCACTTCACATGGAACTCATGGCACATGGGCGGTTATGAGAGAAAGCTTATCAAGAGAGGCTGTTCTTTCTACTCACCAATCCGTTACTCAGAGCTTCCTCGTTATTATAGAGATTCAACAACGCCTGACGATGTCGCTATGTTCCAGGTTGCACCGATGGATTCACACGGTTACTTCAACTTTGGTCCTAACGCATCTCACCTCGGTGCTGTATGCGAGACTTCAAAGAAAATCATCGTTGAGGTCAATGAAAACATGCCTCGCTGTCACGGCGGTTCAGAAGCCAATGTACATATTTCACAGGTTTCTTACATTGTTGAGGGTGACAACCCTGCAATCGGAGAGCTTGGTGCCGGTGGTCCTGCAACAGATGTAGACAAGAAGGTTGCAGAGCTTATCGTTGACCAGATTCCAAACGGTGCCTGTCTCCAGCTCGGTATCGGCGGAATGCCAAACGCAGTAGGCTCACTCATCGCTGAGTCAGACCTCAAGGATCTCGGTGTCCACACAGAGATGTACGTTGACGCATTCGTTGACATCGCAAAGGCCGGAAAAATCACAGGAGCAAAGAAAAACATCG